>LSQX01366332.1_pt3 | contig 26106 bp, 22 predicted proteins | sample 654561 | NCBI WGS metagenome assembly LSQX01 (sample SAMN04489861, study PRJNA283612) | anaerobic digester metagenome | isolation source: 4 biogas reactors fed with cattle manure at either 37C or 55C with and... | place: Denmark: Kongens Lyngby | collected 2014 | reverse complement strand
AAATCCAAAATCCATAGGGCAGTAGTCACAGAAGCTAATCTCAACTACGTAGGAAGCATTACCATTGATAAAGAGCTGATGGAAGCTGCTGATATTATGGAAAATGAAAAGGTAACCATAGTTAATATTAATAATGGGCAGCGTTTTGATACCTATGTAATAGAAGGCGAAGCCGGGTCAGGATTGATGTGTTTAAATGGAGCTGCCGCTCGTCTGGTAGAAGTTGGCGATTTAATCATTATTTTGACCTATACCCTGTTGGAAACAGATGAATGCAAAACCTACAAACCTCGGCTGGTTTTTGTAAATGAAAACAACCAAATTGAACAAGTTAGCAATTAAGATACGGCAGGGGGATATTTGTCTTGCTGAAAGATAATCTCCGGGAGTATATTATAGCCCGAAAAAAGGAATTAAATGCGGTAATTATGGCTCACTATTATCAACCGGCAGAAATACAGGATATAGCCGATTTGGTAGGAGATTCTCTGCAACTGGCAAGGCAGGCTGCAGAGAATCCTGCCCAAGTCATAATCTGCTGTGGAGTAAAATTTATGGCAGAAAGTGCAAAAATTTTGAGTCCGGATAAAACTGTTATCTTACCCAGCTCGGAGGCTGGCTGTCCCATGGCCGATATGGCTACGGCAGAGGCACTGCGTCAAAAAAAGGGCGAGTACCCTGGAGCAGTAGTTGTTTCTTATGTCAATACTTCAGCCGAAGTAAAGGCTGAAAGCGACATCTGCTGTACTTCCTCCAATGCGGTACAAGTGGTAAGGTCTATACCTGAAGATAAAGTGATTATTTTTGTGCCTGATAAAAACCTGGGTCGGTTTGTGCAAGGCCAAACAGGTCGAGAGATGGTATTGTGGGATGGGTATTGTCCCATACATGATAAGCTGAGCCTGGAAGATATAAAAAAGGCCCGGAAAAGGCATCCTTCAGCCTTATTGGCAGTTCATCCGGAATGTAGGCCCGAAATTAGTGCCATGGCAGATGCAGTAAGATCTACCGCCGGATTATTGGAATATATTAAAAACAGTGAAGCCCAGGAGTTTATACTGGGCACCGAAGCAGGTTTTGTCCATACTTTAAATAAACACTGCCCGGATAAAAAGATTTATCTGGCATATGAGCAATTTATCTGTAAGGATATGAAGCTCATAGACCTGGAAAAATTAGCAGGAGCCATGGAGTCTAGGGAAAACAGGATTGAAGTGGATTCCAAAATTAGCGGCAAAGCTAGAGAAGCCTTGGACAGGATGCTGCAAATCTCCTGACCGACACTGTTATTTTAAGAACCCGGGCAAAAAAATAAAAGATAGTGAAGTGCAAAATGATTGTATCCAGATATATTGGTCATATGAATCGAAATACACCGGTAGAGGCCAGCGATTTTCTCATTATAGGCAGTGGGATTGCCGGGCTATTTACAGCCCTTAAGGCTTCGAAATATGGCTCAGTGGTTATTTTAACCAAGAAGGGCATGGAGGATTCCAATACCGGTTTAGCTCAAGGGGGAATTGCTGCTGCAGTTCATGAAGAGGATTCCCCTTTTTTGCATCTGGAGGACACCCTGGAAGCTGGAGCCGGTCTTTGTGACATAGAAGCAGTAGATGTATTAGTTCGGGAGGGACCGGACCGGGTACGGGAACTGATTAAGGCTGGAGCCACCTTTGATATGAAGGACGGCAACATTTCCTTGACTCGAGAAGGGGCCCACAGTAAAGCCCGTATACTCCATGCGGCAGATACTACCGGCGCCGCCATCCGAGCGGCTCTAATAAAAAAATGCCAGGATTGTGCGGATATAAAGATTATGGAAGGGCAGTTTTTAATTGACATTATCGCTAATGACAGCCAGCTTGAGTGCTATGGAGTTCTGGTTTATGATAGTAATCAGCAGTTCAATGTGATTTATCAGGCCCGGGCGGTTATTATAGCTACTGGTGGAGCCGGACAATTATACCAGCACACCACCAATCCCGATGTAGCTACAGCCGATGGTATGGCTGCCTCTTTTCGGGCTGCCTGTTCACTTTGCGATATGGAATTTATGCAATTCCATCCAACCGTGTTATGGAGCCCGGATCCCCAGCGATTCCTGATATCAGAAGCGGTACGAGGAGAAGGGGGATTACTCTATAATAGCCGGGGAACCAGATTTATGGCTAAATATCATCCATTAGAGGAATTGGCTCCCCGGGACATAGTAGCCAGGGCCATACTAAGTGAGATGACCTTAGATGGCAATCCTTGTGTTTATCTGGATATGAGGAATATAAATCAAGTTACCCGCCGTTTCCCCAACATATATCATACTCTTCTGGAAAAATCTATTGACATAAGTAGAGATTTGGTACCTGTATCCCCGGCAGCCCATTATACCATGGGGGGTATAGCTACTGACACTTATGGTCAGACTTCCTTATATGGATTATATGCCTGCGGAGAGGCGGCCTGCACTGGAGTTCATGGAGCCAATCGTCTGGCCAGCAATTCCTTGCTGGAAGGAATTGTATTTGGGCAGCGTATAGTGGATAAAGTAGAGGAAATCATGTACCGTAGAAAAATAAAAACCGAAGAAATATTTAAGCAATATGATCCAGATCTAGTCTACCAAACCCCCCAGGGCAAAATTGAACCCGAGCAAGCCAGAAAGCAGTTACAGGATATTATGTGGCAGCGGGTGGGTATCATTAGGGATGAAACAGGTTTAAAAGAGGCCAATGCCATGGTAGAAGAGATATATAATGGTCTGGCAGTGGGCAGCTCTCCGCTAAATTATTATGAAGTGATAAATATGTTGACCGTAGCCCGGGTTATTATTCAGGCTGCTTTATGGCGCAAGGAGAGCCGAGGAGCTCATTGGCGGTCGGATTTTCCTAAGCGGGATGATCAGCGCTGGATTAAGCATTTGACCTTTGTCAACTGCTAGCCGGAACTGCTATTAATGAAAGCTGGAGGATGTAATGAATAAGTGGGAAGTGCAAGAACTGATTTTACGGACCCTTAAAGAAGATCTGGGGCACCAGGATATGACTACAGCCAACTTAATACCAGCAGGACAAGAGGGCACAGCTAAGTTTTTAGCTAAGGCCTCAGGAATAGTAGCAGGCATTGAAATAAGCCAGGCGGTTTTTACCACCCTGGATAGCTCTATAAACTTTGAAATCCTAAAAGGAGATGGGGAGATAATTGAAGCAGGAGAGACCATAGCCCTGGTTCAAGGTAAAATTTCTACCCTGCTTACTGGAGAAAGGCTGGCTTTAAATTTCCTGCAGAGGTTATCCGGCATAGCCACCAAAACCAACCACATGGTAGAGGCTATCAAGTATTATAAGGCAGAAATAGTGGATACCAGAAAAACCACACCTGGATTGCGAGCCCTGGAGAAATATGCGGTAAGGGTAGGGGGAGGAAGGAATCATCGTTTTGGACTTTATGATGGGGTTATGATTAAAGACAATCATATTAAAGCCGCTGGAGGTATTAATAAGGCTGTTATTACCCTGAGGCAAAAGGTACCCCATACCCTAAAAATTGAAGTAGAGGTAGAAAACCTGATCCAATTGCGGGAGGCGTTGGATGCCGGAGTTGATATTATAATGCTGGATAATATGAATATTGAAGATATGAAAACTGCGGTAGAAATTACCGCGGGAAAGGCCTTGCTGGAAGCATCAGGAGGCATTAATGAAAGCAATCTGCTGGAGGTAGCTCGCACAGGAGTTGATTTTATTTCTGCCGGGGCCCTAACCCATTCCGTATCAAGCTTGGATATCAGTTTTGATATTATTCAAGTGGAGGGAGCATAATTAACCAATGACCACCCAAGAACTGGTTAGAGCAGCACTATTCATAGCTATGATTTGCCTGCCCCCCCTGAGCTGCTTTTTTAAGGATGTTAGCCTATATAATGCTGGGATTAATAGGGATATCTGTTTTTGCAGTACCTCCCTATGGAGGACCAGCCTATGTTTTAGTACCTAGTTTTGGTTTCTTGCTAGGAATGCCATTAGCAGCCTGGATCGCCTCCTTGTTGAGCAGGAGCAGTAAACTGGGCAATTTCATAGCTGAGGGGATAGCTGGAATAATAGTAATATATATTATCGGTTTACCTTATATGTACATAATATTAATGTTTATCTGGGCCAAGCCCTGGATGTAGAGGAGGTAAATAAAAATTGCCCTGCTCCCATTTATAGACTTTGACCTGATCAAAGTATTGGTGGCAAGCTTCCTGGCCCGAGAATTGAGTGGAAGGCTTGATATTTCCAGATGATATTATATTCAGCCGGGTCATCCAGCTGGTATCGGAGGTATAGGCATGATTCTAGTATTTGATGTAGGCAATACTAATATGGTAATTGGTGTTTTCCAGGGAAAAGAACTGCTAACCCATTGGCGGATAAAAACCGATGAGGGTAGAACCAGCGACGAGTATGGCATGCTGTTAGAGAATTTGTTTAATTTTAACGAACTATCCATGTCCTCCATAAATGCTATCGTTATTTCATCGGTGGTACCCAGTCTGATGATGGAACTGGAAAAGGTGAGCCGGGAATACTATTCCTGCAAACCTCTGGTGGTTGGCCCAGGAGTTAAAACCGGACTGGCAATAAAATATGAAAATCCTCGGGAAGTAGGAGCTGATCGAGTAGTCAATGCAGTGGCAGCCTACCATAAATATAAAGGGCCCTTGATAATAGTGGACTTCGGGACGGCTACTACTTTTTGCCTGGTGAATGAAAAAGGGGAATATCTGGGAGGTGCCATTGCTCCTGGAATAAAGATATCCACCGAGGCCTTAGTAGCTAAAGCAGCTAAATTGCCTCGGGTGGAATTGATTAAACCCCGCAATATAATTGGGAAAAATACTATCAGCAGTATGCAATCGGGTATAATTTATGGATTTGTAGGACAGGTTGAAGGGATTATTAATCGCATGCAGAAGGAAATAGGAATTGCAGCTAAGGTAATTGCCACAGGAGGATTGGCTACCACCATAGCTAGGGAAACCAATGCTATAGATATAGTTGATGATTTACTGACTCTGGATGGTTTAAGGATTATCTACGAGCTCAATCGGAGTTAAAATGCTCAAAATAGGAGAGATAAGCCTAAACAACCGTATCATAGCAGCTCCCATGGCTGGGGTTACTGATAAGGCCAACCGAATCATGGCCAGGTCTTTCGGCTGTGCTATGACTTGCAGCGAAATGATCAGTGATATGGGACTCATTTACGGCCAGAAAAAAACTCAAGCCATAGCCGATACCGAAGGGGAAGAGAGGCCGGTAAGCCTGCAGATATTTGGCTCCCATCCCGAGAGGATGGCCCAGGCTGCTCAGATAGTGGAGAAATTAGGAGCCGACATTATAGATATTAATATGGGCTGCCCTACGCCCAAAATAATAAAAAATGGCGAAGGCTGTGCCCTGATGTTAGATTTGCCCCGTAGCCGGGACATTTTACGATCAGTTGTGCAAGGGGTAAAAATCCCGGTTACCATAAAAATGCGCGGAGGTTGGGAGGATGGGAGCAAAACATTCCTGGAACTGGCCGGCATTGCGGAACAGGAAGGAGTTAAAGCCATTGCTCTCCACGCCCGCAGCCGCATGCAGTTTTATTCCGGACAGGCGGACTGGGGATTAATTAAAGAATTAAAGCAAGCATCCAGTCTGCCCATAATCGGCAATGGGGATATTTGGAGTGCAGAGGACGCAGTGAAAATGTTGGAGATTACCAGTTGTGATGCAATTATGATTGGACGGGCAGCCATGGGTAACCCCTTTATATTTCGGGAAGCAGTGGAATTAGTGGAAAAAGGAATCAAAATGCCATCACCCACGGTGGAAGAACGCATCCAAGCCGCTATAAGACACCTGGAACTGGCCTGCCATTTTAAGGGGGAACAGGTAGCGGTTAGAGAGATGCGCAAGCATTTCTCCTGGTATATTAAGGGCTGGCCTGGGGCAGCTAAAATCCGGGTGCTGATAAACTCAGCTCAAACCCAGACCGAATTAATCCAGGCTATAAGGGGATGTGCCGAAAATTGGGTTTCGGACCTAGCTCCTGCGCTTGATCTATAGTATAACGTTGTAGGCTCGTAGGGGCGACCTATGGTCGCCCGCCCGGGATACATATTGTTATGGTGCGGGCATGTAGGGGGCTAGTTTTTTACGCAGCCCTTATGCTGCTATTGATTTGCCTACTGTATGGTGCTAGAATAAAAACATTGGTTGTGTACAAGATTGTGCTCAAGAGGTATAATATGGATTTTTATCGCATACAGGATAAGATTATCAGCTGGGAAAAGGTGGAGAGAAACCTTAAGAAAGCTCTGAACTTGAGGTCTAGAGGTTTTTCCCAGCAGGAAGTTGCTGACCGCTTAAAGATGGATAGAACTTTTATTTCTCGCCTGGAAAGTATCGGGGAATTGCGCAAAGGACAGTCCATTGCCTGTATAGGTTTTCCGGTTTTAAACAAGGAAGAAATATCCGGGATACTGGAAAAACAAGGAGTAGACTTCATTTTATTGATGACCGAGACTGAACGTCGGGAGTACGCCAATAGCCGTAACGGAAATGAGATGTTGAATGAACTGATGGCCTTGATCAGTCAGATTCGTAATTATGAAGTGGTTATATTAATAGGTTCTGATAAGAGACTGAGGCTGATGGAAGGTATGATTGATAGCCAAGTTATATCCATAATTATCGGCACCTCACCCATCACTGAAGATAAGTGGGTAGATCCGGAGGAAATGCAACAAATACTGCGCATGCTAAAGGATGCTCGTTAAGGCTTAGTATAATGAGATATTTTTGACCAGTGCGTATTATTACGGCCGCCGTTAATAAATAGTCGGGGAGGTTTATTTTTGCGACGTATTGTCAGTGTTAGCTTAGGTTCTTCCAAACGCAACCATGCTTTCGAAACTGAGTTTATGGGAGAGCAATTTCTTATAGAAAGAATAGGCACCGACGGAGATTGGGATAAGGCCATACAACTTATTAGGGAACTCGATGGTAAAGTGGATGCTTTCGGTATGGGGGGCATAGACTTATATATTTATGTGGCCGGGAAAAAGTACGTAATTAATGATGCCAAACGGCTCTTGGTGGCTAAAAAGACTCCTATGGTAGACGGCAGTGGTTTGAAGAACACCCTGGAGAGAAAGTGTATACTGGATGTGCAGCAGGACGGTATTATGGATCTGCGAGGCAAAAAGGTTTTGATGGTATGCGCAGTGGACCGCTTTGGCATGGCAGAAGCCTTTGCCGAAGTAGGAGCTAGGCTTACCTTGGGGGACTTGATATATACCTTGAACCTACCTATTCCTTTACATTCCTTAGCCATGCTTAAGGTAGTAGGAAGAACAGTTGCACCTTTCGCGGTACGCCTGCCTTTTGATAAGTTATATCCTACCGGGGATAAACAAGAAGTCATAATTCCCAAACATTCAAAATATTATTATGAAGCAGAGGTTATTGCTGGAGATTTCCTGTATATTAAACGTTATCTACCGGAAAAGCTTAATGGACAGGTGATAATTACCAATACTACTACTGCTGAAGATATGCAAATCCTTAAACAGCGCGGAATAAGCAGGGTAATTACCACCACTCCCAATATGGGGGGACGTTCGTTTGGGACCAATGTTATAGAAGCCTTAATGGTAGCCTTGATAGGTCGACCTCTGGAGGAAATTTCTCCTGAAGATTATTATCAGATGTTGAGTAGTCTTAACATGAAACCCGGTGTGGTAGATCTGGAGACATACGATGGGTAAGCTGGATTTCGCTTTTTTTAACTTAATAAACCGGGACAAGAAAGGGCTATTTTACCAAAAAGGGTTTTTGGACAGACTAAGCCCTTTTATTTTTTATCCCCGGATCAAGAACCTGATTCAACTGGCCCCTATTCATTGTCAGGGATGCCATATTGTTTTGCCTTTAGGAGCGGGCAATCTGCAGTTGCTGGAACCTTCCAAACAGCAAATAATGTTCCAACGCTCCTGCGGGGTAGCTCGGGATTTCAATCTGCAGGCCATGGCGGTTAATCGTAGTCTTAAGGATTTAAATCTGGAAACTCAGGGAAATTTGCCCCTGATATATGGAGACGAATTTATCAAGGCTCTGGCCTATACCATAATAAAGCATTCCCTTTCTCGTCGCCAGATCAGCAAGATAGTCTTGGTAGGAGAGATGCCGGGTTGGGCTGATTTTGTATTAGAGGTCAGCAATTTGCAGGTGCCGGTGTCTATTCAGAGTCATTGTCCTTCTCGTTATGAAATAATGATTTATCGGCTCATGTATGAAAAGGGTAATGTGGTAAGCAATAGTCAGATAAATCCCCATAAATGGGAAAAAGGGAACTTGGTAATAATATTCGATAGTCAGTATCACCAACTTTCTATCGCTATACCTGATGTGATGCTGATTAAACTAACTAATGAAAGCCAGGGGCTGTCTACTGAGTTGGAAACCAGGCTGCAAAGCAGTCAGATAGACCCATTATTATGCAATCTGGCTCCAATAATGGAAACTTGTTTACTTCAGCAGGCAGGGTTTTGGCGACCGGGTAGCGAACAAGATATTGTCAAAGGCCAAAAAATTATGTTCCAAAGTCTGGCAGATTGGGGTCATAGAACTGCGATATGGGATCTATTCCTTGACAAGGTGGCATGAGTTTTTTAAAATACCTTAATAGGTTAATTACCGATAGGGTTGGATACCTTAATAAAACGGATTTCCAAGCGAGGGCGAACTCGCTTATTAACTTTATAGGTTAGGAGAGATTGGATGGCTGAAATAAGGGATATTTTATTAACTAAAGAGGGTTTGGCCAAACTGGAAGCTGACTTGGAGCATTTAAAATCGGTTAGAAGAGAGCAAGTGGCCGAGCGTATTAAGCAGGCTATTGCCTTTGGAGATATATCGGAAAATGCCGAGTACGAAGATGCCAAAACTGAACAGGCTTTTATCGAAGGAAAAATCATAAGTCTGGAAAACACATTGAAAAATGCCCGTTTGATGGAAGAAGCGGATATTAGAACAGACGTTGTATCTCTGGGTTCCAAGGTAACCCTGCAGGAGATGAAATCAGGTCGGGAAGTAGTAGTAACCCTGGTTTCCTCAGTAGAATCCAAATTAAAGGATGGCAAAATATCAGATGAATCACCGGTTGGAGCAGCCATACTAGGTAAGTCAGTAGATAAGGTAGTCAGTGTAGAAGCTCCTGCCGGAACCATAAAATATAAAATAGTAAAAGTGGAAAGGTAATTGGAATAGAAGCTGGAGTCCGGATATGAGGATGCCGCTGGTGGAGATAGCGGTAATGTTGACCAGACCCAGGCTTAATAACTTAGATTAGATTAGTATTTAACATTATATTAAGGAAGTGTTTGGATGTCTGGTCAGGAACAGAATATCAACGAATTAAAGAAGGTCCGGTTAGAGAAGCTGCAGGAGCTTCGAGATATGGGTATAGATCCTTTTGGAGGTAGATTTGAACGCAATGCCGTGGCTCAGGAAATTATAGATAATTTTAACGAACTAGAAGCTCAATCGGTTACCGTAGCTGGGCGCATAATGTCCAAGCGCCGTCATGGCAAAGCCGGTTTTGCCAATATTCAGGATTTATCGGGACAGGTGCAGCTCTATTTTAGAAAAGATGATTTAGGAGAGGAAAAGTATGAGCTGTTTAAAAAGCTGGATATGGGAGACATCCTGGGTATAGAAGGGGAAGTGTTCCGCACCCAAAAGGGTGAGATCAGCATACATGTACGAAATTTGACGTATTTATCCAAAGCCCTCAACCCACTGCCAGAAAAGTGGCATGGATTAAAGGATGTGGAATTAAGATACCGGCAGCGCTATGTGGATTTAATAGTTAATCCAGAGGTTAAAGAAGTCTTTGTTAAGCGCAGCCGTATTATTAAGGAAATCAGAAACTACCTGGATAATCGGGGATTCCTGGAGGTAGAGACTCCCATGATGCAACCCATTGCGGGGGGAGCTGCTGCTCGTCCTTTTATTACTCATCATAATGCCTTGAATATGGATCTGTATTTACGTATTGCTCCCGAGCTGTATTTAAAGCGCTTGATTGTAGGCGGATTGGAAAAAGTATATGAGATAAACCGAAACTTTAGAAATGAAGGCATATCCACCAAACATAATCCAGAGTTTACCATGCTGGAAATTTACCAGGCCTATGCCGATTTCCATGTAATGATGCAGCTTACTGAAGATTTAATCTCTTCGGTTATGCTCAAAGTTAACAACAGCATGTCCGTTGAATTTGAAGGACATAGCATTAATTTTATGCCACCCTGGAAACGGATGACCATGTTGGAAGCCATAAAAGAGTATACCGGGGTGGACTTTAATCAAATATTGAATGACGAGGCAGCTCAGTCCGCAGCGCGGCAGCTGGGAATGGAAGTCTCTGGTGACAGTACTCGGGGAGAGATCATCAACGAAATATTTGAAGAGCATGTAGAAGAAAAGCTGATCCAGCCGACTTTTATTTATGGGCACCCGGTAGAAATATCCCCACTGGCCAAACGAAATGCTGAGCAACCGGAATTGACTGATAGGTTCGAAGTCTTTATTATGCAGCGGGAGATTGCAAATGCTTTTTCGGAATTAAATGATCCCTTGGACCAGAAACAACGTTTCCTAAAACAGGTGGAAAAAAGAGCCGGAGGGGATAGCGAAGCACATATGATGGATGAAGATTACATAAACGCACTGGAATACGGTATGCCTCCAGCGGGAGGTTTGGGTATTGGTATCGATCGGTTGATAATGATCATGACCGGGATGTCTTCTATTCGTGATGTTATCATCTTTCCCACTCTGCGGCCCAAAGAGTAACATTAAAACATGGAACCCGGGCGGGCGACCACAGGTCGCTCCTACATGCCGGCACCGTTATACTATAGATCACACAGCGGGGGCTGTGTCCGAAACCCAAGTTTCGGCACAGCCCCGTATTTTGCCGACGGTCAAAAGACTGGGTTGATTAAGTATTTAGGCTGACACTGGTATCGGGGGAAAGTATTTGCTATAGTATATTAGAGCAGGTTTCAAGCTCTAGCTTGCTTAATTCCTGGCTTGAATTTATTGATCAGGAGGCTTCTTAAGTTGTTTAAACACAGCCTTTTTTATAGACTACTCAGCAATAGTTTTATACTGGGTTGGTTGTTTTCCTGCCCGGAAGAAGAAGAGGCAGACTTTATCACTTCCTCCTATGCCTACCGTCTTAGCCACTGGGTGGTAGAAGCTATATTAAAGATATTATATAAAATTGGATGCTGGGTGCAGCGAATGGCAGTCGGCAGCGTAGTGGGGAAGCATATGTCTCTGATTGTGGGAACCCTGGTTTTCCTTTATTTTAGTGTGGATATAGCTATAAATCATTATGAGCTGCGCCGCAGCCTGATAGAGATGGCAATAGCCCTAATAGGCTTGAGCATGGCTATGTACCTAAGATTTCCAGGACTCTGGCAGGGTAGCCTGCTGCTATCCTTCTTTCGCTGGTGGGCAAAAACCGATTAATGAGATAAATAGACAATTAGCTGCTCCTTTTTGGCCCGTACTCTATAAAGTTTGGGCAATTAAGCGATAAGTATTTTGGGAAAGGACCAGAGACTTGATGAAAAGAGTTGGAGATAAAAAGCGCATACTCCACTTTATAGGAGGAGGAGAACTGGGGGGAGCGGAAGAACTGCTGCTAAGCCTCATGAAACTCCTGGATCAGGAACAGTACGAGGCTCAACTTATATGCCTGTGTGAGGGGCCATTTGCCCAACTGGTAGCTGATAATGGCTTCAAAGTGGCGGTAATTCCCATGCGGCATAAATTTGATCTTGGGACCATTAAACCCATTCGGGAATACCTGATTAAAAATCAAATTGACCTGGTTCACACCCATGGAGTTAGAGCCAACCTAGTGGCCCGGACTGCAGCCAAACGGATGGGACTGCCTGTAGTTACCACCTTCCACAGTGTACTGCGTTATGACTATGATTCGGTTTTTAAAGCTCTAATAGCCAAATATCTGACCATAGCCACTAATAAGCATACAGATAAGTTTATTGCCATTTCCGGAGCCATCAAAGAGGAGATTAGGGCTCTGGGTGTTGCGGATGAGCTGATTACAGTTATTCATAATGGTCTGGATACGGGCAAATATGCTCAACAACCCCTTGATCCGGAAGTGATCAGGTCTGAGCTGGGTCTGGATCCCAATAGGCCAACAGTAAGCATGATCGCCAGGCTCCATCCCGTTAAAGGGCATCGATATTTTCTGCAAGCCGCACGTGAGATTCTGGATAGAGGAAAAGAAGCTCAGTTTCTAATCATTGGGGAAGGCATTTATCGAGGTCAGATTGAAAGGTGGATTCAGGAATTATCCTTGGACCAAGCGGTTATAATGCCGGGCTATTACAGCCCCATAGAGAATATCTACCAGGTCAGTGATTTGCTCTGTGTTCCTTCCCTGATGGAGGGATTGGGTTTGGTGGTGCTGGAAGCCATGTATTTCAAAGTACCGGTGGTGGCCAGCAATATAGGAGGAATTCGAGAGATTATCAGACACCGGGAAAATGGTTGGCTGGTTGAACCCCGAGATTCACGAGGATTGGCCGAAGCTATGTTCACCCTGCTCGATGATCAGAATCTGGCCCTGCAATTTACCGAGGCCGGTCAGCAGACTCTGCCATGTTTTTCTCCCCAAAGAATGGCCCGCCAAGTGGAAGAAACCTACCGCAGCTTGCTGGGGGAATAATATAATAATATATTTCCCATCCAGAAGGGAGATTCTTTACTATCCTGCCCATTAGCAGGCATAGGGCATAATGGAACTATAGTCCAGTGCCTATGCCTTTAACTGTCTGGTTCCTTGGCTTCTAACCGGAGCTGGGCGATAATGCTTGGTGCCCAGAAAAGAATCGAGATGAGGGAATGGATCAGACAGCTGCACCGACTAACGAATCAAGGACAAAGCCAAGGCTGCATTTTCCTCAGCCCTCAAGCGCAAATCCCGCACTCTTGAAGATATATGTTCACTTAAGCCCGGGCTTTCCAACAGCCTTTCCAACTCCAATAGCATAGCTGAACTGCTTTCGGGCAAGGGGTTCAATCCAAAAGATTTGAGGAAAGCTACAATTTTTGGATCATAAGCGATGCCGGCAAAGGGAACCCCCCGGTTGGCTGCAAAGATTAAAGAATGCAGCCTCATACCTACCAACAAATCAAAACCGGACAACAAAGCTAGATGTTCCATACTGCTCAGGTGCTGCTGGACAATATGCCCCTTTTCTTCCATTAAGGCCAGTACCCGCTGGGATTCTGGCCAATCCCGGGCATAGTCCATGGGAATAAAAATCACCTGATAGCCTTTTTGTACCAGTGCATCCAAAACCCGGGCTAAATTGGGCTGGTATCCCTCCAAGGCTGACCAGGGTCGCACGGAAACCCCAACCAGCTTTTGGGGTTCCAGACCCAGCTCCTTTATGATATTTGCAGTCTTAAGCAAGTCAGAGCCGGATGGTTCCAGGGCGAAAACCGGGTCAGCGGTAAGCTTTATAGGGGGACGATTTATTCCTAATTCTTGCAGTAAGAGCAGAGAGTCTTCATCCCGCAGAGTAATGAGATCCACCTTATTGGCAATTATGCGCATAAGCCATTTGCTGAAATTACGGTTAATGGGGCCTATACCTTGAGCATAGAAAATTACCGGCTTGCCCAGTGTCTTGGCCAAGGCTACAATACTGATATAATATGGCAGGGAACGAGGTCCGGTTACATCTTGCAAGAGGCTGCCACCGCCGCTGATCAAAAGGTTGGATGTCAATAATTCTCGGATCAGTTGCCAAGGATTCATGCGGTTTACCGCCCGCAAACCATGCATTTGGGTGGTTCGCTCTGGAAAGCCGGAGAAAATTACAAACTCAGCCTGAGGCTCAAGCTGCTGTATGCTACGGCATATGGCGGACAACAATGCTTCATCTCCAGCATTATCGAATCCATAATAGCCTGACAGGGCAATCTTCATTAACACCACTCCTTTCGGTTGATTTCAGCCTAGGCAGTCCAGTTAAGTTATTGGGTTTGCAGTATTATAATTGCTTTCGGCGCCATCTGCGTAGATGGTGTAGGTCTGGTGACAGCAAGTAAAGGTAGAAACAGGAGATATTGGGTCATTAAAAGTGGCCTACTCCTCCTTAATGGTACCAAGCATAATACCCGACCCCAGACAAATTATGGCATCTAACCAGCACGTTTGGATTTCCAGTACTGCATAATTCTATTCTTTATATAATCGACTTCCTCAATACGCATTTGTATAACCAGGAGCAGGTAAGCAAAAATGCCCAGTCCCACGCAACTGCTTACATGTAAAATTTGATTCTTGATATAGGTCCTATCCCAGATTTGAATTAAATACAAATCCGCTAGATGGACTACCACTCCCATAAGCACCGAAGCCAGTATTATCTTGCCCAGAGTGAAGAAGAGCTGCTTTTCCGGCAGGGAAGTGAGGCGACGGCGTAAGAGAGTATAAACTACCACCATATTGCACGTAGCTGCTATGGAAGTACCCAAGGCCAGGCCCCCATGAGCCAACGGCCCTATTAAAAGTAAGGAGCAAATTAAGTTGATAAATACAGTCAACAGGCCTATTTTTACCGGAGTCTTGGTATCCTGCAGGGCAAAAAAGGTCCGGTTCATTATATTATAAGCTCCCTGGGAATAAAGCCCAATCACATAAAAATTTAGAGCAAAAACAGTCATCTGGGTAGAACGACTGTCAAAGGCCCCATGCTCAAACAGCAATCTCACCAGGGGTTCTCCCAGCACAAAAAGGCCTACTGCAGCAGGGATAGTAAAAAATGCAATTAGATTCAAGCCAAACACGGTGGTTTTTGCCATAGCGGAATAATCCTGCTGAGCTGCTTGTTCTGAAAGAGTGGGAAAGACGGCAGTGTTAATGGCTGCCACAAAGAGATTATAGGGCAGGAACATCAAACGACTGGCAAAGTTTAAGGCGGAAATACTTCCTATAACCAGGCTGGAGGCCAGAATTCGGTCTATGGTTATGTACAGCTGATTGATAGATATTCCTACCATGGCCGGAGCCATTAATTCCCATACTCGTAGAACCCCGGGATGGGTAAAGTCAATTTCAGGGTAATAAGTTACTCCCATCTTCTTAAGGGCAGGAAGCTGGATTAAAACCTGAGCCAGAGTGGCAACCAGGGTTCCTACTGCCAGTCCATAAACGCCCCAGACGGGAACCAGTAGATATACCGCCGCAATTATAACAGCCGAGAAAGCCACTGAAGTAAAGGCAGGTACCGCAAAGTTTTTTAAGGAATTGAGAATTCCCCCCAAGAGCAGAGAAAGAGCCATAAAAAGGATACAGGGAAACATAATGCGGCTGAGTTTGATGGTTAATTGGCTGATTTCCCCGGAAAACCCCGGAGCAATAATAGCCACCAAAACGGGAGCCGCCCAGATACCCAGAGCACAGAGAAGCAACATACCCAGCAGGCTAGAATTAATTATGGTACTGGACATGCGGGAGGCCGTCTCTTTACCGGATTTGGCCATTATTTCAGTAAAAACAGGAATTAAAGCCGTGGCCAGGGCTCCCCCGATTATTACATATATTAGATTGGGCAGGGTAAAGGCCATAATATAAGAATCAGTAAACATGCTGGTTCCAAAACGAGCAGCTATTACCTGTTCCCGCACAAAACCAAGCAAGCGTCCAATAATGCTAATAGCCAGAATCACTCCTGCCGCTCGAGCAACAGTTCTATTGGAAATTTTTCTCACCCTAACCAGACCACTCTCATTCGGAGCAGTCCATTAATAACTCCCGGTCTATCTTACAAGAGTTCCTAAAGGATGCTAAAGTCGCTCCAGCCGGAATCCCTTTTCTTTTAACAGAGCTGGATCATAAAAATTCTTGGTATCGATTATGAAAGGCAGATCGGGGGCCATAAGCTCCCGGAACAGATCCAGATTCATCAGTTCAATTCCATTTTGCAGGGATAGCAACACTATGCCATGGGCACCAGTAAGAGCTCCAGTAAGGCTATCCACTTTGAAGTCATAGCAGCTCGGAACCGCCGGGTCAAAGGCCTCTACCTTACAGCCCGACTGTTGCAGGCATGCTATTACTGCTAGAGCTGGACTCATGCGGTCATCATTGGAATAATCCTTCATGGCTATGCCCAAGACCGCTATCTTGCCCTGGCTGGGAGCTACCTGTAAGTTGCGCAAAACCAGGTCCGCTACATAGCGAGGCATGGCCTCATTAACCTGGCGAGCAGTAGTGAGTAAATTCAGATCCACGCCTAGCTCTTCCGCCTTGGGCAGCAGGTAAAAAAGGGCATTGGGCAAACAATAACCGCCTACCCCGGGTCCGGGATTTAATAGCTGAACTCGCTGGTGGGTGTTGGCTACTGCTACCACCTCAAAGATGTCGATACCCATAGCTTTACAGAATCGGGCAAACTCGTTGACCATGGCAATGTCAACATCCCGGGAGATATTTTCGATTACCTTGGAGGCTTCCACCACTTCCATACAGCTAGCCTGGGTGATATGAGCCCGGGTAACAAGCGACATCAATTCCATGGCTTTTTCAGTGCTCTGGGCATTTATTCCAGACAGAGCCGCCGGCATGTGTTCGAACTCATGAAAGGCTCTTCCCTCGGCAATTCGTTCTGAAGAATAAGCCAGGTAAAAATCCTGGCCTGCTTTTAGACCGCTTGTTTCTTCCAGCAGGGGGAGAATAAGATCCCGGGTGGTGCCTGGTATAACTGTACTTCTTATTAATACCAGATCACCTTTTTTTAGTCCTGTACCTACTGTGCGGCAAACCTCCAAGAGAGGACCGATATCATGTTTATGTTCTTCCACCGGGATACCGATAGTTACAATTATATGGTCAGATTCTCGCATAGCGGCAGAGCCATCGCTTATAGCCCGAAAACGGTCCTGGGTCAGCTGGTTCTGGAGTATTTCCTGTATAGCTTTTCCTTCATAAAACTCCAGGTGATGAGTTATCCCCTTATTAAGGTCACTTACCAGCTGCTCATCAATATCCACCCCGGTTACCTGACAACCTCGCATAGCAAAACTTAGGGCTAGAGGCAGACCTACAAAACCCAATCCAAACATACATACCTTTTTCATAGCCAAACTTCCTCCATTATTATAAACTAGCGTATTTGTGCTTTATAATACCCTTCTATGGTATCAATCATGAACTGAGCCCGGCTCTCCCAGGAATTCTCCTGGGCTTTCTGCAGGCGGGCCTCCTTCTTTTCTGGACTATCTTTCAAAGCCCGATGTATGGCAGCGATAAAACCTTCCGGACCTTGTCCAAATTCTACCAGATCCCGAAAATCCATTATCTCTGGCATAGGGACCGAGGCGATAGGACGTCCGGAAGCCAGGTATTCATAGAATTTTAGCGGGCTTACGGTAGCAGTGAGTTCATTTTCCCTAAAGGGGTTCAAGCATACATCGAAGCCCTTGAGATAACGGGGCAATAACTGGCGATCCCGATGTCCCAAAAAGTGAATGTTTTTTTGTTTCTCTAAACGAGAAATATCAATATTAGCCCCTACCGGTCCTACCATAACCACCGATCCCTGTTTAATGCTTCTGGATGCGTAAAGGATTAAGTCAAGGTCAATCCATTCCTTGATAGCTCCCACGAATCCCAAAATAGGACCAGGAAGATGCTGCAGTTCATCGGCTATAGGAGTCTGGGCTTCATCAGCCGAGCGGAAATGCTCAATATCAGCTGCATTAGGAGAAAGAAAGATTCTTTCAGAATAGGGCTGCTTGCTCTCATACAGACCCCGAGCGGTGCAGAAAACCATATCACAGCCCTGAAGCAGTTGGCGTTCCATGGCTTTAACCAGCCGGGGGTTAAAGCCGGCATAAGCCGAGTGCTCATCAACACAATCGTATACCCGCATAACTTCGTTTAGCTGTCCCAATAAATGACAACTGGTATGCAGGTAGGTCCATAGGATACTGCTCTGGAAACCTAGCTGTCTCATAGCGGCTCTCACACTTCGGGCTATCTTGCGTTGATTGAGTAAATTAATTCCTGGGAAACGGCTGCCAAAGGGAAGCACTACCGGCGGGGAGAGCAGCCAGATATTGTCGTTTAAGTTCCTGAGTCCGGTCCTGGCCATTTCTCCCTTAAAAGCAACCCCTGGATCCTTGAAGGGGGAAAGGAAAGAAATGGGAGGTTCCACATATAGTATGCGATGAGTTTTGGGCAGGCGGGACATAATCTGCTGCTTTCTGGTCCACAGCGGTTCCCAGTCTACCGAAGATATACAAACGATGTCCAAAAGGCTTTCCTCCGTCTTTATACTATTCACACGAACATGGTTTACCCCGATTAGTGTTTCAAATCACCAAATATTTGTAGGGGCGGTCTTTGACCGCCCGTCGGGCATAGTCAAAAATTTTCATACCCTGTTTGCTGATCATGGTGGTTAATAAGTTAAAAAATACCCATATAGCAATGTCAATGATATTATTACTCTACGAGCATAACTAAAGGTTTGGGCAGTAGAATCAATATTTAATTGAGGAGGATGGCTTTCAGAAAAAACCAGGCTCCCTTTTAAGTGTTTAGGCGCGTCGGTTCCGATGGTTCCACTTGGGGGGCGGTAGATGGCAAATAAGGCAGAGCCAACAAAAAGCCCAGGAAGAACCAGAAATAAGATGCCATCATAGGCACCTCAAATACATTTTCCACCCCGTTATGAGCCAGAACACCGATCATTCCGATGAGAAGTCCCAGCCCCATACAGCGGATATAATCATCCCGGGTTTTATCCAGAGAACGCCTAGCCTTTCTTAAAGCAATTAAAAAGAGCAAAAGAGTAGCGCTTAACCCTAACCAGCCAGTTTCGGTACCTACTTTTAAATACCAGTTGTCCGCATAGAAACTATCTTCCGGATAGTAACGGGCCGCTACGGCTCCTCCAAATTCCCCTAGACCTACTCCCACCGTCGGCGAAGTCTGCCAGTAATCCAGGGCTTTATCCCAGCGGCCCAAGCGACCTCCCCGTTCAGAGGAAGCCAGATATTCCGGACTGGCCATATAGGCCAGACGATCATAAACCGTGGGCATAAGCGCCGGAGTTAGAATGGTCACCAGTACCATGGCAATAAGAACCCTTTTATCCACCCACAGGCCAAGAAGTATGGCCTCCAAAATAAAGGCCAGCCAGGCGCCCCGGGAAAAAGTCAAAACCAGGCAGAGGGCCATAGTCATGAGAATACCAGCATAAACCAGCTTCTTAAAGGCATGGTTGCTGCTGAAGTATAAAGCAAAAGCTGCCGGCATAGCCAGCACCATCAGGCTCCCCAGTATATTAGGACTACCTATAATGGAAAAAATCCGGGTGGTAATAGAGGTTTCTGTGCTATCCACCCACCCTGCCGGCATTTCTACTCCAGTCAGATACTGATAAATACCATACAAAGCCACCAAAGTGCAGGCCAAGAGGAATACATCCACCAGGGATTTGGCTTGCATGCGGGTAAACAAGAGATTATATCCCAGGAAAAGCCAGAAAACGTATTGCAGCATTACCCGGATACCCTCCAAGGCCACTTGGTCATTGGGGGAATTGATTAAAAACAAACATATCATTACCACTCCATACACAAGTATTGGTAGCAACATACTACTGCCCCGGGGGCGCAAACCATCTATAGCTGTTCGGAAAATCCAGATACCTACAATAATAATAAACAGCAGTTCATCCCATACCCCTTGCAGGGAGGTAAAGGCTATCTGGCGAAAAAACCAATCCAAAATTACATATAGCACTATAAGGTAGAGTTCCGGTCCCCAGCCTTTGGCTTTCATTGTTTGCAAAATACTATCGCCCCCAGCATATAATCATCTTACTTTACTAAGGCTCAATGCTTACAGAAATAACGATGGCCTTCAGGGATACCTTTTGGGTCTTGACATAAAAATCGTCTTTGCCTGCTTGCACCTTTTGGCCGGCAAAAGTTATTTCAGCTGCTGAAACCTGAGACGACTTGCCTTCCAGAGTAAGAAAAATATCTTTTCGAAATGGGTTCTTGGATAGTACCACCTGGCCATCAGCGTTGGGAGTGGACCAGTTAGCATCTTCCACTCTCATTTCCGTGACTTTGACGTTGGTTAAAGCGCCGCTGGCTACCAGGGTATCACCTACTTGCAGGCTGTTTTCTACTCCCGGATAAATATTGGCACATACTACTTCTACCACTATAGTTTGAGCTTGTGGACTAACATCAGCAGCCCGGTCCCGGTATAGGTAGGCGAAGGCCAGAGCCAAAACTATCAATAGAATGGCCAGGTCTACTATACTTACTTTGCCCAAGATTCGCCCTTTTTCATCTATCATGCGGGCCATCCCCCCTTTTGAATTTTCATACTTCCCACAGTATAGCAAAGATAGACCGCAAATTCCATGTACAGCTTATTGAATCCATACATTTTTATCCTTTAGCCATAGTGCAAGTTTTTTGTATATAATTAGTATTAATTGTAGAAAAGAAAGCAAACCGAGGAGAAAGGCTGGCTAAGCTCCAACTGTTGTATAGACAAGCTTGGTAGCCGGTGTTAGAATATTTTTAGCGTAGGATAGGGGAGGATGTTATTCTATGTTGGATTTTCCAACATTTTTGCTCATATTGGCGGCCGGTATTATTTCCTTTATATCCATGCCCTTAGTAATTAAAATCGCTTACAAATTGGGAGCTGTGGATCAGCCGGAGGCCAGAAAAGTGCATCAGCATGTGATGCCTCGGCTGGGCGGGATGGCCATGTATATATCATTTATTATATGTAGCTTGTTTTTTATCGGGGTCAAGGGTCCCTTTGTGGGTTTGCTGATTGGTGCCAGCATTGTTTTTATGGTTGGGATGCTGGATGACATATATCAGCTTTCCCCCTGGATAAAACTATTGGGACAATGTGCAGCCGCTGGAGTAGCCATGTATTTTGGGGTAATGGTAGAATTTCTGACCAACCCCTTTGATGGTATATTAAACTTGGGTTACTTTAGCCTGCCTTTGACCTTTTTGTGGATAGTGGGAGTAAGCAATGCTATAAACTTGATTGATGGATTAGATGGTTTAGCTGGAGGAGTTTCAGCTATTGCGGCAGTTACCATGGGTATTGTATCCCTGGTAGAAGGACAAGCAGCGGTAGCAATAAGCGCTTTTGTTTTGGCAGCAGGAATAGCTGGATTTCTGCCTTATAATTTTTATCCGGCTAAAACCTTCATGGGGGATGGGGGGTCCAATTTCTTAGGATTTGTTCTGGCCTGTATCGCTATCCTGGGGACGGCCAAGAGCGCCGCTTTAATATCCCTCCTTATACCCATTGTGATTCTAGGGATACCTATTTTTGATACCTTTTTTGCCATATTGCGCAGGATTCACAAGCAGGCTCCAATTTTCAAACCTGACAAGGATCATCTTCATCACCGTCTAATGGCTATGGGGATGAGTCACCGTCGCAGTGTATTCACCATTTATCTTATTAGTGCATTTTTCAGTGGGGTAGCCATTACCTTAAGCTTTATCACCGATCCTAAAGCCATGTTGGTATTAGGCCTATTGCTGTTGGCCATCGTTTTAGGAGCAGATAAATTGGGATTAGTAACCGGGGAGAGCAAAGAAGGAGACAATAAGATTTTAAGCCCGGGAAAGCCTGGCAAGGTGGAGTTGTAGAGAGTGTAAGCTTAGTGGGTCAGGGGTTGTTATATAATGAAGAAAGCCATTTTATGTCTTAAATATATTGGGATTGTCATCGTAGTGTTTACCCTGTTCTTTGCTATGGGATCGGCTATCAGCGCCTATGTTAAAGCCGGCAACAACGGTGAAACAACGGCTGAAAAGGAGCAGGAAAAGGTAATAGAAGAACAGGATGGGGAAAGGACCAATATCTTGATTCTGGGTGTGGATGCCCGTCCCGGAGAAGCCAATTCTCGTTCTGATACTATGTTGCTAGCTTCTATCGATCCCAGCCTGGATCAAGCAGTAATTATATCCATCCCCCGTGATACCAGGGTTCAGGTACCCGGTAGTCCCCAGGATAAGATATGTACCGCTAATTTTGTGGGAGGGCCGGAATACGCAGTAGAAATAGTAGAAGACTTAATGGATATAGATATTGATTATTATGTAGAAGCAGATTTCAAGGGGTTTAAAAAAGTAATAGACACTATCGGAGGGGTAACTATCAACGTTCCTCAGCGCATGTACAAGCCCAGTGAAGATATAGATTTATATCCGGGAACCAAGAAACTAAACGGTTATGAGGCTTTGGCTTTTGTTCGTTATCGGGATTATCAATTCGGTGATATTGAACGTACTACTCATCAACAGGAGTTTTTAGTGGCCTTGGCCGATGAACTCTTGCAGCCCAAGACTATACCTAAGCTGCCTAGTCTGATTAAAGATACCAGGAGCTTTGTTAATACTAATATGGGTTTAAAAGAATTCATAAGAATAGCCAGTTGGGCCCCAGGATTTAGCTCTTCTTCGATTACTACTCAAACCTTGCCGGGACACTTTTATGACGTTTATAACGATGAAGGGGTAATGGAACAGAGTTATTGGATTGCTGATGGGATCGATAATTTATTGGACCAATTGTTTGCCGGGAAAAGCGTAGCGGTTATACAGTACTCTCCCTCCTCAGCCGATATTCCGGCTAAAGCTGAAACAGATGGAAACACCGATGCCGAGGAGGAGCAGGATTTATCACCAAGTGACGAAGATTTCGATGTAGATGAAGGTAGCGACCGGTATGAGCAAGGATTCAGCTTGCCCCGTCCTGGTTCAGACTATGATGATGCATCCGAAGAGGTATCAGATGAGCTGCCCAGTTCCGGTTCAGACTATGATGATGCATCCGAAGAGGTATCAGATGAGCTACCCCGTCCCGGTTCAGACTATGATGATGCATCTGAAGAGGTACTAGAAGAAATAAATGAAGAGGAGATTATTAGGCAGGGGCACTGGGAAGAAGCGGAATGGGAGCAGCGGCTGGAGTCGGAAAATGACGGCCGATATGAAAAGACTTAGAGTCGAATTATTAATTAATTAATAAAATTAAGGCCAGGGCCTTTATTTTTTTAGAAATGTTTGTTGATAAGTGCAAGATTTACCTTAAAATAATGGTATATATAGTAGAACAATGCATGTAACAGGGGGGAGGTTTTCTGTTACACCTTAATGAAAGTTGGATGGCCCAGCTTGATACAATTCAACTGTGAGCCGGCTTTAGCTCAGATGCACAGCTAAATCCTGCTGGGACTGGCCAAGCTGGGGATTAGTTCTGTTAAGGTCGAAAAAGGCATTGATACTAATAATTTGGAGGGGTAGCAAAATGTCACATGGAGTAGGCCGCTTTAATATACGGAATTTACTGGTAATGCTAGTTTTGAGCATTACCATGGTCTTGGCTCTTTATAATGTAGCCCTGGCCTCTACAGCAACTATAACTGGCAGTGTAGTTAATATCAGATCAGGCCCGGGTACAGACTATGCTGTTGATGGAAATTTGCTCAAAGATACGGAAGTAAGGATTCTGCAAAGCCAGGGTGATTGGTATAAAATCAGCAGGGGCAGTTTGACTGGATGGGTCAGCAAATCCTTATTGGAAGTAAAACAGGTGGAACAGGTAAAGATTGTTGGCGACCCGGTTAACCTGCGCTCCGGGCCTGGAACGGATTATGAGGTATTAGATCAGGCCCGGAAAGGCGATTTATTAACGCTGTTAGGAGCAACGGGAGAATGGTATCAGGTCCAAAATGCCGATGGATTAACCTGTTATGTGGTTGGCTATCTGGCTGAAAAATTAGATGCCGATGCGGGCAGCGGGCCAGCCCAAGAGGGTGCTGGGACTGCTAAACCGAGTCCAGCTCCAAGCAGTCAAAACCCGGTAGTTTACCTGGATGGGAAAAAGTTAAGTTTTGATGTAGAACCGATTATTGAAAACAGCCGGACTATGGTTCCCATAAGAGCCATCTTTGAGGCTTTGGGAGCCAAGGTAGAATGGGATAATGATACCCGTACGGTAACTGCTGTAAAAGGCAGCACTACGGTAGTGCTGCCTATAGGTTCTACCAAGCCCACGGTTAATGGTCAGGTATGGCCTTTGGATGTTGCGGCCAAAATTTCCCAGAGCCGGACCCTGGCTCCCCTGCGTTTTGTAGGAGAAGCCTTGGGCAGCACTGTGAGTTGGGAAGCTGCTACCCGGACGGTAAGCATTAGCAGTAAATCTACTCAGGATGTACATAGTGTGGTGGTAAATGAATCCAAGGTAAACTTGCGCAACGGACCCTCTACCCAACATAATGCCATAGCTAGTGCCTTGCAGGGTGAGCGGCTGGCAGTATTAGCAGAGAAAGATGGCTGGTATCAGGTGAGTCGTTCTGGAACTACAGCCTGGGTGGCCAGTTGGGTGGTTAATGCGGCCCAGGAAGAGGAACAACCAAATCAGAATGGAACTCCTCCGGCTAACCCTGATACCGATCCAGTTGAACCGGTTGATCCCGTTGATCCTGGTAATATATCTAATGATGAAATGTGGATATCCTCCACCCGAAATAATGACGGAATTAGAATCGAGATGGAATCAACTTCCCCCATTAAACCAAGTATAGATAAATCTGGCCAGCAAATAACTTATAAGATTAAGAATAAAAAAATTATGGATAATACCGGAATAAGCCAGTCAATAGGCCCTGGCAAGATGACTTTAACAGTGCAAAACTGGGATGATATTACTACGATTAAAATCAACCTGCCGGCAGGCACGGAATACTATACTGCCAGTGAAAATGGAGGGAAAAGAGAAGTTCTGGTAATTCCCAATCAAATCATCAAGATCATTCATGAAGCAGCTGATGCCAACGGAGAGAGTGTTATTATCCAAACCCTGGCTCCATCTGAGTTTATTAGCAATAAGAGTGGAGATATCCTGGAGATTAAACTGAAAACTACCGCCATGGGACTTGAACAGACACGATATACCTATAGTGACAGTCCAATAATTAAACAGATGGACTTCAGCCAGACAGGCCAGGTTGATCCTTGGACTACGGTTAAGATAGACACCCGGGGCATGATCGATTACCGCATCTTTAGCACCAAGGATGACAATAGTATCAACATCGTTTTGCTGGCAGATGCCGAAAGTATTGAGCAGGAAGACAGGACCGACATAGTGGTATTGGATGCCGGACATGGGGGCAAGGAAAGCGGGGCTATCGGCTTTGGAGTTCAGGAGAAGGATATCAATCTGGCTATTACCCTGATGGCAGGAAAGATACTGGAGGATAATGGAGTAAACGTAAGTTATACCCGTAGCGATGACAGCTACCTGACCCTGACTGAACGGGCTGAGTATGCTAATAATCTAAATGCGGCCCTTTTTGTCTGTATTCATAATAATTCCTTCACCAGTCCCGAAGCCCATGGAACTGAAACTTACTACTATGCTCCCATCAGCGATTTGGAATTGATCTGGCAAAAAGAAGAAAGGGCTCGCCTGGCCGAATCTATACAGAACCAACTGGTTAAAACCCTGGGGCGTACCAACCGGGGAGTGAAGCAATACAATTATACCGTTTTGGTAAAAACCAAGATGCCCTCAGCATTAACCGAAGTATCTTTTATCAGCAATCCGACTGAAAATGAGTTGTTGTGCAATAAGAATTACCAGGAACGGGCAGCAGAAGCTATCGCCCAGGGGATCCTGGAATACCTGGGTAAATAGAAATTTAAGGGAGTATAGTATACTACAAAAAGCTATTTTATGAAAATAACTTCAAGCACTTTATAAGGCTCAACTACCTCAATTAGGTTGCTGGGCCTTTCTAACCGTATTAATGATAAACATGCAATGCCTGGCGGTCAAAGACCGCCCCTACAATAGGGTGCACGGTAGTACTGGCTCAACCCTATGGGTAACTGTATGTACTGCACCGACAATATGGGTACACGGCCTGTAGGGGCGACCTGTGGT
>LSQX01314878.1_pt1 | contig 26106 bp, 24 predicted proteins | sample 654561 | NCBI WGS metagenome assembly LSQX01 (sample SAMN04489861, study PRJNA283612) | anaerobic digester metagenome | isolation source: 4 biogas reactors fed with cattle manure at either 37C or 55C with and... | place: Denmark: Kongens Lyngby | collected 2014 | reverse complement strand
GCTCTTCCTTTCTTGCGCCTACCAGGACCTGAATGTAAAAATCATCGGTGCGGATGCCGGTGTGGCAGCTACCTCAAACGGGGGTACGCATATGCCATTTGAAGATATGGGGATAATCCGTAATATACCTGGGATGATAGTTTTTGAACCCGCTGATGCTGTAATGCTTCCGTATGCGGTCAGATATATGGCTGAAACCTATGGAAATTTTTACATGAGATATGTACGCCGTAAAACAATGCGTATTTATGATGAAAAAGCTGAATTTTCAATAGGAAAAGCAAATGTTTTAAGAGAGGGTAATAGTATTGCCATAATTGCTTGCGGTATAATGGTATATGAATCGTTGAGGGCGGCGCAGATGCTTGCGGAGGAGGGAATCAATGCTATGGTTATTGACATGCATACAATAAAGCCGATCGATTCTCAAGCGGTTATTGATGCAGCAAAATGCTGCGGTGCAATAGTCACAGCTGAAAACCACAATATCGTAAACGGACTTGGAAGCGCTGTCTCAGAGGTGGTGTGCGAAAACTTCCCGATACCGCTCGAACGTGTGGGAGTGAACGACACCTTCGGTGAGGTTGGAACACAGGATTATCTAATGGAAAAATATGGACTGACAGCTCGAGATATATGTATCAAAGCTAAAAGAGCAATCGGAAGGAGGCGAGGCATGTGAGAGTTGCAGTAATAAATGAGGTATCCGCCCGTTCAAAAAACAGGGACATTCTATCGGCACTTGAATATTCCGGACAGGAAGTTTTCAATGTCGGCATGACTGATGGTGAGTTTCAAACCGAACTGACCTATATACATACAGGTTTTATGGCGGGAGTACTCTTGAACTTAGGGGCGGTGGATATGGTCATCGGAGGATGCGGGACAGGGCAGGGTTTTCTAAATTCTGCCATGCAGTATCCGAATGTTTTCTGTGGCTTGATTGCAGAACCAATAGATGCTTTCCTGTTTTCAAGCATCAACGCAGGCAATTGCATATCTCTTGCTCTTAATAAAGGGTACGGGTGGGCAGGGGATCTGAACCTTGGATACATTTTTGAAAAGCTCTTTTCAGACAATGTCGGTAAGGGTTATCCGCCGCAGAGAAGTGCAAGTCAGAAGGAAAGCCGCTGTATTTTGCAGGACATATCAAGATCTACGCATAAATCATTTGAAGAAATCCTAAATACGTTGGATCGCAAGTTGATTCAAACCGCATTTTCACATAAGCCCTTTTATCGTCTTGTAGCTGACCAAAAACAAAAATCTGACAGTATTAAAGAAATACTTGCAGATATCAAAATACCGTAGTGAGTACCAGGCACATACTTATCAGAGTATTTCGGAGGAGAACTTATGATTCAATCACTTGGAAGAGGAATGCAGGCACTTTTCTTTCTATCAAAAAGGAAAAGTGCTGGTGTAACACAGGTTGCAGAAGAACTGGGTGTTAATAAAAGCACCGCATTCAGAATTCTTGATACATTGATTTCATTCAATGTCGTTACACAGGATAGTAATACGTCCAAATACAAGCTAGGGCCCGGAATACTGCGTCTGTCAGACCAATTGCTCAAAAATCTAGATGTAATTTCGACAGCAAAACCTTATATGACCAGCCTGGTGGAAAGTGTAGGCGAATCGTCTCACTTATGCATGCTGAGTAATGACAGCGCTGTGGTTATAGAACAAATAATGGCCGACTCGCCTCTTGCAGTAAATGCAAAGGTGGGAAATGCGGAACCTATATACTGTTCATCTGTCGGAAAGTGCCTGCTTGCGTTTTGTGAGGAGGATAAGCGAGAAAGCATTTTGGCGAGGATAGATTTCAAACCCTATACAAATAAAACCATAACTGATCCGGAAAAGCTTCGTAAAGAACTGGATGAAATCGTCTCCAGAGGCTACGCAACCGATGATGGAGAAATGAGTGAGGATATCATGTGCATGGCAGTGCCAATATACAACCACCTAGGGACCGTTCTTTATAGTGTTGGTATTTCAGGACCTGTAAACAGAATTAAAAGCAAAGCTGATATAGTGCCGCGTCAATTGATAGAGGCAGCACATAAAGTTTCAGAGCAGCTGGGATATGAACCGGAAGAAGGGAGGCAAATATGAAAAAGGTAAAATTGTTTATCAATAATGAATTCATAGAATCTGTTGCAAAGGAATACATGAATGTATATAATCCAAGTACTGGTGAGGTGATTGCACAGGCGCCATGCTGCACGAAGGAGGAAGTGGATAGGGCGATTTCGGCAGCAAAGGCTGCATATAAGGATTGGTCCTCTACTCCTGTCATGAAGCGTGTGCAGGTGCTCTACCGGCTACGTGGATTGATAGAAAAGCATATGGATGAGCTTACATTGCTGGTTGCCACCGAGAATGGAAAGGTGCTTGATGAAGCGGCGGGAGATGTGCTGAAAGCCAAAGAGGCAACTGAACAGGCTATATCCGCACCAAACCTCATGATGGGGGAATCACTGATGGACACTTCTGCTGGCTTTGACTCAGTACTATACAGAGAGTCTGTTGGTGTTTTTGCAGGCATAGCGCCTTTCAATTTTCCGGCTATGATACCGATGGGTTGGATGACACCCATGTGTATAGCCTGTGGGAACACAATCGTGCTCAAGGCTGCCAGCATGACCCCATTGACAGCTATGCGATTCGCGGAATTGTATAGAGAGGCGGGACTTCCCGACGGAGTTTTAAATATTGTAACATGTAGTAGGAATGAAGCGGAAATATTCCTTAGTCATCCCGATGTTAATGGTATTACTTTTGTTGGATCGACTAGTGTTGGCAAGCATATCTATTCTACGGCGGCAGCGGCCGGAAAACGAGTCCAGGCATTATGCGAGGCAAAAAACCACGCACTGGTACTTGAGGATGCACCTATTGAGAGAACCGCGAAAGGTATCATTAATGCTTATCTTGGTTGTGCAGGAGAGCGCTGTATGGCGTTACCTGTTGTTGTCGTACAGGAAAGCATTGCAGACAGGCTTGCAGATGAGCTGGTCCGTCTTAGCAAGGAACGAGTCGTCGGACCCGCTTTTGATAAGGCTTCAGAACTTGGTCCGGTAGTCTCGGAATCCCACAAGGATTTTATCGAGAGGTGCATCGAGGACGGAGTGAAAGAAGGAGCGAAGCTGATACTCGACGGAAGAGGCAAAGTGGTCGATGGATTTGAAAAGGGCTTCTATGTGGGACCGACAATCTTCGATCATGTAATGCCGGGGATGAAGGTGGGCACGGATGAGATATTCGGGCCTGTACTGTGCATCAAGCGTGTTGCAAGCTTTGAAGAAGGACTTAAAATAATGAACGAAAATCCTTATGCCAATGGATCGGTCATTTTCACCAGTAATGGCTACTATGCCCGGGAATTTGCTCGATACACCGATGGCGGGATGGTCGGTATCAATGTTGGGATACCCGTACCTGTAGGAGTATTTCCCTTTTCCGGCCATAAAAGCTCCTTCTTTGGTGATCTTCATGTTCTAGGGAAGGACGGCATCCGCTTTTATACGAAAACTAAGACAGTTACAACAAGATGGTTTGATGAGGAAGAAATCAGAGCTGAAAAAGTCAGTACATGGGATGGGACTATTTAAGCAGATTTTTAGAAAGCTTCTTTTGGTTTGTGGCTAAATAAAGTTATCTGAAAGGCGTTGATTGGAATGTTGAAGAGAAAAATCGGTTACGCATGCGGAGACATCTACGGAGGCGGGGCTTTTCTTATATTCAGCATGCTCTATATGAACTATCTGGTTATCGTCGAAGGACTTCCTGTTGTTCTTGCTACCACAGTCATATTTATAGGAAAGCTTTGGGATGCTGTAACTGATCCCATTGTCGGGGTCATGTCTGACAGGACACGTTCCAGGTACGGCCGCCGCCGTATTTATTTCCTTATTGGTATAATTCCTGTCTTTGTTTCCTTTGTTTTGATGTGGTATTCATTCGGAATAACATCGCAAACAGCTGCTTTTATTTATCACATGCTGGCGTACATGTCATTCGGGACAGCTTTCACAATTGTCATGGTGCCATACAATTCCATACTGCCTGAAATGACAGATGATTATAATGAGCGAACCAGCTATACCACTGTCAGAATGGTTTTTTCAGCCGGAACTTCTATAATAGCGGCCATTATTCCGAGCATGATCATCAAAGCCATTGGCGGCGAGGTGAACGGTCCGGAGCAGAAGACTGGATATCTGATCATGGCAATTATTTTCGGTCTGATCTTTGCATTATGCTGGTTTTTTACCTTTATTGGAACAAAAGAAAGGGAAGACCTGCCAACGCCCGAAAATTTCTCTGTGCGGAATTGGTTCACTGTACTTCAAAATAAAACCTACCGTATATACCTGGGAATATTCATATTTGTTCAGGTAGCTATAGACCTGCTCCTTGCGCTCTTTATGTTCTATATAGACATTGTTGTGCTGCAGTATAAAAATTATGAAACGCTGATGGGTGTACTTCTTGTGTTTCAGCTTCTCTTTATGTTTTTACATAACCTGATCGCTCAGAAAAAAGGTAAATGCCATCCTCTATATCTGGGAATTCCTATCTGGATAGCGGCGTCTTTAGCTTTTGCCTTTGTAACCAGTGAAACACCTTTTATCATACTATGCATACTTGCAGTGTTCATTGCATTTGGAGCAGCAGCCGGCAATCTGGCGACATGGTCTATGTTATCCGATATCTTTGATGTTGACGAGCTCATGACCGGAAAACGGAGGGAAGGAATCTACAGCGGTTTTACCACCTTTCTTAGAAAATTCTCCAGTGGGCTTGCTATTTTGCTGTTGGGGTTCGGACTGCAGCTTTCGGGATTTAATCAGAATGAATACAATATTCTAAAAAGCAGCATAAATGCCTTTGATCCTACCAAATACGCATCTTCGAATGTAGTGGCAACGATCAAATGGATGTTTGTGATAATTCCGGTTGTGTTTCTGGCAAGTGCATTGTTTTTTGCACTGCGCTATAAATTGGACTGCAGACGGTTTAATAATGTGCTGAAAGGTGTACGAAAGATGAAGGCCGGAGAAGGTATCCACAGCTTCAATGAGGAGGAGAGAGCCGACTTTGAGCTGCTTACCGGTAAACCTGTTGATGCACTTTGGAAGCCTCGGGAATAAATATTCATGGGCTATTGACGCAGACGATGCTTCGGTGTAATATAAATAGAGTAATTGAATATAATCTTCAGGGCAGGGTGAAAATCCCTACCGGCGGTAATGCGATAATACGCTAGCCCGCGAGCGAAAGCCGATCAGGTGTGATTCCTGAGCCGACAGTAAAGTCTGGATGGAAGAAGATTGCGATGCAGTTTTGTTTTTAATGTTCCCTGGGATTATATTTCCGGGGAATTTTTTGTTCCCCGCATAATAAATTTATTTTACGGAGGTAATGTAAAATGGAAGCTAATCAGAAAGCTGAGGCTAACCAGAGAATTGTATCAAAACCAGAAATCACAGTCAGGAAGATGGCCACTTTGGCTATATTGTCAGCACTCTCAATCGTCTTTATGCTGCTAATAAGATTTCCACTGATTCCGGCAGCACCCTACCTGATTTATGAGCCGGCAGATGTACCAATATTAATCGGAGCATTTCTTTTCGGGCCTCTTTCAGGTTTGTTGATAACGGTTGTTGTTTCTGCTATACAGGCCCTTATGTCTCCGGACGGATTTGTAGGCTTCGTAATGCATGTTATAGCTACGGGAACCTTTGTGTTTTTGGCGGGCTTGATTTACAGGAAAATTCACAGTCTTAAAGGCGCTATTATTGCCCTTGTTGCAGGAACCCTTGCAATGGCGGCTGTTATGATTCCGGTCAATCTCATTATTCAACCTAATTTTTACGGAATACCAATTGAAACGGTGAAAAGCTTGCTGGTACCCGCGATTATACCCTTTAACCTGCTTAAGGCCGGACTAAACTCGATATTTGCCTTTATTGTATATAAAGCAGTCAGCAAGGTCGTCAATAGATGGTTGGAGTGATGCCTCTTTGGTTTACTCAATCTGTGTGAGTATTTGGCGGTAATATTTTCAATATTTTGTGAAAATCCATTGACATTATTCCAGAAGCGTACTAGAATTAAATAAATATGTAATAATTTACCTAAGAAGCATTCTATTTGCTGTAATTATATGCAATTTGCTTCATTTATAGCTGATTTCACCGCGAATAAGAGTTTGGAGGAGAAGTCAATGGATGTGAACAGACAAAAAGTACGTGAGCTTATGACAAGCAATTGCGCAGGAAATTACAACCGCTTTGCAAGGGAGCTCGGTGTTGATCCGTCCCACCTATACAGGTATTTGAATACGGGTATAGGTGGCGGTAAAAAAATATTGATGTCCATTATGAAGTACTGTAAGACGAATGGGTTGAACTTTGACGACTATATCAGCGGTTGATGTGTGCTTAGAGATATTCCTTCACCATCAGTGCCCTGATATAGCCTCTGTCTTTTGTGGTGGAGTCTATGTAGAAGCCCCTGCCGTAGTAGAAGCGCACAAGGTCATGGTATTTTGAAGCAGTGTGAAGCTTGACGCATTTGATGCCTCTCTCAATCAGCAGCTTGTCCACAAGGCTTATCAATGATATGCCGATTCCAATATTGTTGTGGGAGAGACTGACTGCAAACCTGCTCAGGTAAGCTGTATTGTCGGGCAATAGCTCTACTCTTATGCTGCCAACGGCTACATTATCAAGCAGAGCGATATAAACCTCTTTGCTCCTTATATCATTGACGATATCTTCACATGTTTCCGCCAGGGCTTCCATCTCTCCTGTGAGTCCAACATCGTTTTTGTATTTGCTAAAGGACTCCTGCATGATGCCCCTGATGGCAGGCGCATCTGCTTCGGTTGCTTTTCTTATAATAAATGAATAATCAATCATAATCCACCATTTCTCCTCATTGCATTATCGTTGCCATTATGGCTTTTTGCACATGGAGCCTGTTTTCTGCCTCTTCGAATACATTTGAATTCGGCCCGTCGATTATGCTTTCTGTAACCTCCAGTCCCCTGTAGGCAGGCAAACAGTGGAGGAACATTGCATCCTTCTTAGCTTTCGAGAAGAGCTTTTCATTCACCTGATATGACATAAATGTTTTTACACGCAGCTCCTTCTCATCCTCCTGGCCCATGCTAATCCAAGTATCAGTATAAATCACGTCTGCGTCCTTTGCAGCCTCCTCGGGATCTGTCGTGATTACAACTTTACTGCCCGATTTTTCAGCCGCATGTCTGGCCTGCTCAATAATCGTGGGATTACAGCCATACTGCTCAGGTGTTGCAACATATATGTCAACACCGGTTTTGGCGCAGCCGTGCAAAAGAGAATTTGCCACGTTGTTACCGTCGCCCACATAAGCCAGCTTCAGACCTTTCAACCTGCCCTTTGACTCATATATGGTAAAGAGGTCCGCCAGTATCTGACAAGGGTGCATCAGGTCCGTTAACCCGTTAATGACCGGAATTGAGCCGTACTTGGCCAGATCCAGTACGTCGCTGTGTTTAAAGGTTCTAATCATGATGCCATCGACATAGTGTGAGAGTACCTTGGCTGTATCATGTATGGTTTCTCCGCGACCGAGCTGAATGTCGCTCGAGCTCAGAAAGAGCGGATAGCCTCCAAGCTGATAGATACCCGCTTCGAAGGACACTCTGGTTCTTGTGGATGACTTTGAGAAAATCATAGCGAGGGTTTTACCCTTGAGAATATGGTGTTCTACCCCTTCTTTAAGCTGTTTCTTCAGCTTTGCAGCCAGTGTAAATAAGTCTGCAATTTCATTGTATGACAGGTCGTTCAGGTCAATTAAATGTTTCATCACATTAACTCCTCATATATATAATTTCGTTTTGCGCCGCCTCAGCTTGCTGTGACGACAGCTGCTCGGCTCTATTTACTGGTTGCGCCTCGGCTGCCTGCACTGAATATTCGTCCAGTGAATAAACCTCTATATCGCCGTGCCCGGCCAGATGCTCAAGCACATCCAAAATCGCATTTGTAGTATCCAGGGAAGTAAGACAGGGAGTATTATATTCCATTGCCGTCCTTCTTACAAAGAAACCTAGTCTGCCCGGAACGCCTTCCTTTGCAGGGGTGCTGACGACCAGTGAAACCTTGTCATCCTTTATATAGTCCAGGACATTTTCTTCCATGACCAATTCCACCGAAAGGCCTTCCTCTTTAAGGTATTGGTAATTATCCTCAACAACCAGCAGCTTAAAGCCAAGCTTGCTCATCCTCGATGCAATGGAAATACAGTCCGATTTGTCGCGCTCGCCTGTTGCCAGCAGTACGCTTCCTCCTGTTGGAAGTGAGATGCCGGAGGCTATAAGAGCTTTGTATAAGGCAAGGCTGTAATCCTTGTCTACTCCCATGACCTCGCCCGTAGACTTCATTTCCGGCCCCAGGAAGGTATCCAGGGCAGGAAGCTTTGCAAAGGAGAAAACAGGAGCCTTGACGGCGGTAAAGATGGGTTCCTTTGCCAGACCCGGCTTATAGCCGAGATTGCGCAGCGTATCACCCATAATCAGCTTAGTAGCCACATTAACCATGGGGATTCCTGTGATTTTGCTCATAATGGGGATAGTCCTGCTGGCGCGCGGATTAACCTCAATTACATAGACCTTACCATTCGCATCGATTACAAACTGAATATTGAATAGGCCTACTGTCTTCAGTGCCTTTGCCAGCCTTATTGTATAGTCGGTAATTGTGTCCTTGATTTCCTGTGACAGTGTATGGGGCGGATATATTGCAATACTGTCGCCGGAGTGGACGCCGGCTCTCTCAACGTGCTGAAAAATTCCGGGAATAAGCACATCCTCGCCGTCGCATATGCCGTCAACCTCTGCCTCAGCCCCCCTAATATACTTGTCTATGAGTATGGGATGTTTAGATGAGGATGACAAGCCAACAGCCATCTTCATATAATCCTCCAGTGAACTATCATTATATACTATTTCCATAGCCCGCCCTCCGAGCACATAGGACGGCCTGACAAGGACCGGGTATCCAATCCTGTTGGCAATAGATATTGCCTGGTCAACTGAAAAGGCAGTGCTTCCTTGCGGAATCGGTATGTCCAGCTCTTCAAGCAGCTTTAGGAATTTATCCCTGTCCTCGGCTACATCAATGCTTTCTATCGTGGTTCCCAGTATCTTAACATCATCCTTGTGCAGGGTTTCTGCTATATTGATGGAGGTCTGGCCCCCAAATTGCACAATAACACCCTCAGGCTTTTCCTTGCTAATGATATCCAGAACGCACTCCTTTGTCAGCGGCTCGAAGTAAAGCTTGTCGGAGGTGTCAAAATCTGTGCTGACAGTTTCCGGGTTGTTATTAATAATGATGGACTCTATGCCGAGCTCTCTTAAGGTTCTCACGCATTGTACGCTGCAGTAGTCAAACTCTATTCCCTGGCCAATCCTGATAGGACCGGAGCCTATTACAAGAACCTTTCTCCTGTCGGACACAATTACATCGTCCCGATCCTCATAGGTAGAGTAGTAGTAGGGGGTGACTGCCTCAAATTCCCCTGCGCAGGTGTCTACAATTTTGTAAACAGGCGTGATGGGGTATTTCTCCCTCAGCTCCAGCACCGTATCCAGGGGTACATTTACCAGGTTTGCAATATAGGAGTCTCCGAAACCGATTTTCTTTGCCCTTATATAAAGGTCATAATCCAGCCATGCAATACCAGCATTTTTAACCTCGTCGGCAAGCTGAACGATATTCTGCAGCTTACGTATAAAGAAGCTGTCCACCTTGGTGAGATATACAATCTGCTCTACGGATATACCCTTCTGAAGGGCTTTGAAAATAGCAAAAATTCGCTCATCCCTTGGAGTTTTTAGTATATCCAGCAGCTCATCCACAGTCTTATTGTCAAATAATTTCAGCCCGAGCTGATAATTGAGCTTTATATCCAGGGAATCTATGGCTTTGAGCAAAGACTCCTCAAAGGTTCTGCCAATAGCCATGACCTCGCCGGTTGCTTTCATCTGCGTCCCCAGGGAACGGTCGGCAAAGGTAAATTTATCAAAAGGCCAGCGGGGGACCTTTGTGACAATATAGTCTATTGTAGGCTCAAAGCAGGCGTAGGTACTCTGGGTGACGGAGTTTCTTATTTCATCCAGGTTCATGCCGATGGCTATTTTTGATGTTACCCGGGCAATAGGGTAGCCGGTCGCTTTCGAAGCAAGAGCGCTTGAGCGGCTGACTCTCGGATTGACCTCAATGACTACATATTCATAGCTGTTGGGGTTAAGTGCAAATTGGATATTGCATCCGCCCTTTATCTCAAGGGCCCTGATTATCTTAATCGAAGCTGTGCGGAGCATCCTGTACTCAACATCGGATAATGTTTGGCAGGGGGCCACAACAATGCTGTCGCCGGTATGAACACCCACCGGATCCAGATTCTCCATACTGCATATGATAATGCAATTGTCGGCGCCGTCCCGCATGACCTCAAATTCAATTTCCTTCCACCCTGAAACACTCTGCTCTAATAGGACCTGATGAATCATGCTCAGCTTCAGGCCCTTTCCGCAGATATACCTGAACTCCTCCATGTTTTGCGCAATGCCGCCGCCGGTTCCGCCCAGGGTGTAGGCTGGACGAATAATGATTGGGAAGCCGACCTTTTGGGCGAAGCCCAAGGCATCCTCCAGGGTATTAACAATAGCGCTGTGAGGAACCTTTTCATTGATTGACTCCATTGTCTGCTTGAAAAGCTCTCTATCCTCGGCCTTTTTAATGGATGTAAGAGATGTCCCGAGAAGCTCGATCCCCATCCTATCCAGTATTCCGTCGGATGAAAGCTGTACAGCCATATTAAGTCCCGTCTGTCCGCCAAGGGATGCAAGTATACCGTCGGGCTTCTCCCGCTCAATAATCTTTTTGACGAAGTCCAATGTGATAGGCTCTATATAAATCTTATCAGCGGTGTCACTGTCAGTCATAATGGTGGCAGGATTGCTATTTACGAGGACGACTTCAATGCCTTCCTCCTTAAGAGATTTACAGGCCTGAGTTCCAGAATAATCAAATTCCGCGGCTTGCCCGATAATTATTGGACCTGATCCTATTACTAAAACCTTCTTTATGTCAATTCTTTTAGGCATATACCCTCCCCAAACAGCCCCGATGAGCTAGATCATCTTTATGAAGTCTTCAAAAATATAAGCCGAATCTCCCAAATCCTTTTCGCCTTCAGGATAATATTGCACGCCTAGCAGGGGAAGCGATCTATGCCTGAACCCTTCGACCGTATTGTCATTTATATTGATTTGCATAATCTGTACATCTTCGCCGATTTCATTATTCAATGCATAATTATGATTCTGTGTAGTGATGTAGCAGCGCCCTGTTACGAAATCCTTAACAGGATAATTTGCTCCGTGGTGACCGAACTTGAGCTTGTATGTGCTGCCTCCCAGAGCCAGCCCCAGTAGCTGATGCCCCAGGCCGATTCCGAACAGCGGCTTTTTGCCAATCAGCTTTTCCAGTAGCTGCTTTATCTCAGGCAGGTCCTTGGGATTGCCGGGCCCGTTGGACACCAGTATACCATCGGGGTTGCAGGCCATTATATCTTCAAATGCGGAGGTAGCGGGCATAATAGTAATGTGGCACTGATGCTTTTCCAAATACCTGATAATGGAATGCTTAACCCCCAGATCAAGCACTACAACTCTCTTGCCAGTCCCTGTTATATGAGCTGCCTTCTTCGTGGTCACTTCCATGACAGGATTTTGCAGGCTCTGCTTCTTTTCCTCCAGCCTTTCCAACAAAACATCAACATTTCCCAGCTCTGTGGAAATAATACCGTACATACTTCCATGGTCGCGGATATGCTGCGTCAGTGCTCTGGTATCAATCCCTTTGAGACCAACAATATTATTTTTCTGAAAATACTCGTTTGTACCGATGGAATTTCGCCAGTTGTTTGGGTGCTCACAAAGCTCCTTGACAATAAACCCCTGCACATGAGCTTTAGAGGATTCATTATCCTGTGTATTGAAACCGTAGTTTCCAACCAGGGGATAAGTCATTGTGACTATTTGACCATGATTGGACGGGTTAGTTATAATTTCCTGATAGCCTGTCATGCAGGTATTAAAGACTACCTCACCGACGACCTCGCCCTTTTGGCCGAAGCCTTTACCGGGGAAGTAGGTTCCATCTTCAAGAACTAGGACTGACTTCATGTTTAGCGCTCCTTACTCAACTTTTTATTAATTGCTCCAAGAATACTATCAGTTAAAGTAATCCCTGCCTAAATAAAGAGTCCGAGCACTTCTTCAAAGGCTGAGGAAAACAGATCAATATCGGCTTTTGTTACGATTAGGGGAGGGAGCACGCGGATGATATTGTTTCCGATGCTTCCTACAAGAAAGCCTTTCTCGAAAAGCTTATTCTTAGCCTCCACAGCCTTGTTGTCAGACAGCTGGATGCCAATCATTAGGCCAACACCGCGTATTTCAGATATAGCGTTGAGCTTCTTTGCTATTTTCTCCAGGCTGCTTCTAAAATATAGCCCCATCTCCCTTGCGTTATCACATAGATTATCATCCAGGATAGTATTCAGGACAGCAAGGGAGGCTGAACATGCCAGAGGGTTACCCCCAAAGGTAGTTCCATGGTCGCCCGGCTCGAAGGCAGATGCGACATGTTCCTTTGCGCATAGTGCGCCAAAAGGAACCCCTCCGGCCAGAGCCTTGGCAAGGGTAAAGATATCAGGCTCAACTCCGAAATGCTCATATCCGAAAAGCTTGCCGGTTCTCCCTATTCCTGTTTGTATCTCATCAAATATCAGGAGCAGGCCCTTTTCGTCGCAAAGCTTCCTTACTGCCCTGACATACTCTATATCAGCAGGATAGACGCCGCTTTCGCCTTGTATGGGCTCCATCATTATTGCACAGGTCTCATCATCCACAGCTGCTTCTAGTGCGTCGAGGTCATTGAGCGGTACGTGCTTGAAGCCGGGCATGAGAGGCGCATAAGGCTTTTGATATTTCTCCTGACCAGTGGCTGCAACTGTCGTAAGTGTCCTCCCGTGGAAGGAATTTTTCAGTGTTATGATGCCGAACTTCTCCGGCATGCCATTTTTCTTATAATAAATTTTTGCCAGCTTGAAGGCGCCTTCATTTGCTTCAGCGCCGCTGTTTGCGAAGAAAACACGATCTGCGCATGAAATTTCTACCAGCAGCTTAGCAAGCTTTGCCTGAGATTCTATATAGTATAGGTTTGTGCAGTGTATGAATTTCTCAGCCTGGGACTTGATGGCTTCTACAAGCGCAGGATGGCTGTGCCCGAGAGCGCTAACGGCTATACCGGCAAGAAAGTCGTAGTATTCGCGGCCATTTGTGTCGTACAGCTTCATTCCCTTACCATATTCAAAGCACACGGGACTTCTTCTGCCGAAGGTATTCATATAATAATTGGAATCCATCTCCATAATTTTTGTCAGGTTCATAATACCAGCTCCTTTTTCTTTCAAAGACTCTAGTCTTTTATTATAGTATTCATAATTATACATAGAAATGAATAAAAATGCAATACTATTTAGTGTATCTATTTTTGTATTCACTTATGAATTGCTCATAGATTTTTAATGCCTCGTCCTCAAGATGCGAAAAATACGACGAAAGCTGCTTATTGCTTATGTTATCGCACTCTATAAACTGAGCGGCGTGATCAATTCTATTGCTTGCACTGCTTCTTCGTCTTACGACCTTTCCTGTGACCTTAACGTTGACGTCGTCTGGCAGGTAAAGGATCATTTCAATACTTTCATTATTATCAAATTTGTGCTCGCTGACGAAAGCTGTACCGCCATAGGAAATATCCGTCACAGTGCCTTCATAGGTATCATCGTCCCAGACCGGTCTAAGAGTAGCTTTCAATTTTACATCATAACGGGGAAAAAGACGGGTATTTATTATTTCTTCTACGCTGTCCAGCTCGGAGTAGACACTTTCAGGCATATTGCTATCAAGGGTTTTTACCTTTCCGGTGAAGTAATAGATGAAATAATCGCTAGAGCTTTTTACATATAGGGGGGAGCCTGGTTCAATATCCTTCATATACTCTTCTACGTATGGGATGCGTATAGAGCGTTCTTCAACCTCATATATAACACTTGAGTGCCATAATGCGTTTGAACCGGCCTTGACCCCGACCATCATGCCCTCTTTAAGGATATTGGGCACTATCGAGGCGTCCATAAATACCACCTCCCGATAATACTATCCAAAAACCTATATCGGAAAGATTCCGACACCACTTAACCAGACATTTCCATCGGCTATTCAGGGAATGTGCCATGACCTATCACAATCTCTCATTCTTGTGATAGAGCACCTTTTCACGCATGATCATGGTGCCGATGCCCTTGTTGGTGAAGATCTCCAGTAATATGCAGTGGGGTATTCTTCCGTCCATGATATGTGTCCTGCCTACGCCTTTGTCCAATGCATCAAGGCAACCAAGCACCTTCGGAATCATCCCGCCTGTTATTATGTTCTTGTCAATCAGGTCATGCACTTCATCCGCCGTTAATGCTGAAAGAACGCTTTTACTGTCCTCGGTCATTTTAACTCCTTCTACATCTGTCAGCAGCATTAGCTTCTCGGCCTTCAATGCAATGGCAACTTCTCCGGCTACAGTGTCGGCATTGATATTATAGCTGTGTCCGTTTTTTCCTACGCCGATGGGGGCAATGACCGGTATGTATTCGTCGGTTGCGACAAATTCCAGTAATTTGGAGTTAATATTTGTAATCTTGCCAACATAGCCGATGTCCTTTTCTTTGCCATCGACAAGAGGCTTGTATTGCTCACATTCGATCAGATTTCCGTCAACGCCGCATAGGCCTATGGCTTTTCCGCCTTTTTTATTTACCAGGGAAACGATTTCCTTGTTTGTCTTTCCGACCAAAACCATCTGGGCAATTTCAATTGTCTCTTCTCCTGTAACTCGAAGACCATTTACGAATTCGCTCTTAACATTCAGCTTATCCAGTGTTCTGGTAATGTCCGGACCGCCGCCATGTACAATGACCGGATTTAACCCTATGAACTTAAGCAGCGTAATATCTTCTATTACCGCATTTTTTAAGTCCTCACTAATCATTGCATTACCACCGTATTTAATTACAACAGTTGCTCCGTGCAGCTTCTGTATATATGGCAGTGCTTCGATTAGTATTTCCGCTTTTTTTATGATTTCTTCCATCAATCAATACCACTCCAATCCAATGAATTCATCAAGTCCAAGCATGATGTTCATACACTGAACGGCGGCACCCGAGGCACCTTTACCCAGGTTATCCAGCCTTGCTGTTAGTAGTATGTGGTCATCATTGCCACAAACGTATATTTCAAGAATGTTTGTATCGTTACAGCCTGTTGCGCTTAGAAAACCGTCCTCTATTCCGCCCTCCGAATTAAAGGGGAATACTTTAATGAAGCGTTGTCCCTTATACCAGGATTCGAGAAAATCGGCTATAGAGGCTCCGCTGCTTTTCCCGGGTAAAAGCCTTGTGTAAAGGGGTATCGCTACTGTCATACCCTTATAATATGCTCCTATTATTGGCGTAAACAGGGGTGCCTGCGAAAGGCCTGATACCTTCTGCATCTCTGGTATATGCTTGTGCTGCAGTGCCAATGCATAAAATCTGGGGCTTTTCAAGGATTCATCCATAGGATTGGCGGCATACTCGGCAATTCTTTTTTTCCCGCCGCCGCTATAGCCTGACACTGCATGACAGGTTAGGGGATAATCCCTTGGCACGATTCCTTCATTAATAAGTGGAAACATAAGCGCATTAAATCCGGTAGCGTAACAGCCGGGCACTGCGACCCTGGAGGAATTCATTATTTTTTCTCTATGTGCATGGCTTAGCTCGGGAAAACCGTATGCCCATGCGTCATTTGTTCTGTGAGCCGTACTGGCATCAATGACTCGGGTCCTGCTATTTTCCACGAGAGAAACCGATTCCCTTGCCGCGTCGTCGGGTAGGCATAGGAACACTATATCTGCTTCATTTATAAGCTTTCTTCTTTCACTAACATCCTTCCTTTTTTCCGGATCTATATATATCAGTTCGATGTCTGTGCGTCCATGCAGGCGCTCATCAATCTGTAGTCCCGTGGTTCCTTCTCTGCCGTCTACAAAAACCCGTTTTACCATATAGACACCCTTTCTAACTTTACTCTTTTTTATTCATGCCTGTTCATGTGACGTATACTGCCTGTGGCAACTGCTAAATAGTTGTCCTTAGTCCTGAGTACATCATACCACATGAAATGGGCCAGTGCAGTAATGAATATATCAATAATGCTTCTAATACTATAACACAAAATAATAAATAATTATACATTCATATGCATAAAAATGCAATGTATTCTGTGAAAGCGCATTATGCAAAGTTACTAAAACCATTTTTGTAGTTTTGTTAAAAAGTGTACTAGTTGAAAAAACTCCTACATGTTATATTATTAGAAGAAGCATTTCAAACCATATCTATATGGGAGGGGAAAAAATGGCAAGTGTAAAGCTTAAAAACATTTACAAAAGATTTGATGGCGGCGTTACAGCTGTAAGCGATTTTAATTTGGACATTGAAGATAAGGAGTTTATCATCCTTGTCGGACCATCGGGTTGTGGCAAAACGACGACTCTTAGAATGGTTGCGGGTCTTGAAGAGATTACCGAAGGCGAGATTTACATTGACGACAGACTCGTAAACGATGTTCAACCAAAAGACAGAGACATCGCAATGGTTTTCCAGAACTATGCTTTGTATCCTCACATGACTGTGTTTGACAACATGGCATTTGGACTTAAGCTGAGGAAGACCCCCAAGGATGAAATAAAGAGAAGAGTACATGAAGCAGCCAAGATCCTTGAGATTGAGCATCTGCTCGACAGAAAGCCGAAGGCTCTTTCCGGTGGTCAGAGACAGAGAGTTGCTCTTGGACGTGCTATCGTTCGTAATCCTAAGGTTTTCCTTATGGACGAACCTCTTTCCAACCTTGACGCAAAGCTGAGAGTTCAGATGAGGCTTGAAATTACCAAGCTGCATCAGAAGCTCAACACCACCTTCATCTATGTTACTCATGACCAGACTGAAGCCCTTACCATGGGTACCAGAATTGTTGTTATGAAGGATGGATTTGTTCAGCAGGTTGACACTCCGACAGCACTTTATGACAAACCGGTAAATATGTTCGTTGCAGGCTTCATAGGCAGCCCTCAGATGAACTTCATCAACGTTATGATTGAGAAGCGTGACGAGGATTACTTCCTTAAGTTTAATGAGAATGAGATAAAGCTCCCTGAAGCAAAGGCCAAGAAGATTGAAGGAACAGATTATGTTGGCAAGGAAGTTGTAATGGGAATAAGGCCGGAGTGCATGCATGATGATGAGGCTCATCTTGCATCCATGCCTGACAGCATAGTAACAGCTAATGTTGAGGTTGTTGAAATGCTTGGTTCAGAGACATTCCTGCACATGTTCATCGGCGATGTGAGCTGTACAGCAAGGGTTAATGCAAGAACGAAGACCAGATCTGGTGACATAATCAAGCTTGCAATCGATACCAACAGAATTCATCTTTTCGATAAGGATACAGAGAAGACTATCGTTAACTAATATGAAGCGAGCTAAAAATCTCGGGAGAGTGATTTCCCGGGATTTTTTCTTTTATATTTATGGATATTATAGTATAATAATCTCTGTAGGCAAATTTCCGCAGACGGTAGTGGATTGAACGTCCAAAGCAATAGAAAACCTGTATTGTGAATGTATGAGACTGTATGTAATAATTAGTCGGCAGGAGGAATAAATGTGAAGCTATTTCAAGGTCTTATAAACCAAATAACAGAATTCATGGACGGCAATTATGGCGTCATGGATGCAAAAGGGCTGATACTTGGATGCTCGGACGAGTCGTTAACGGGAAGCACGCATAATGTAATTAATGAAATTCTAGCTTGCAAGAAGCTTTTATGTCAGGCACAGGGGCAGCTGTTTCAGAAAATCTTTCTTAAAGGCAGGCTGGAGTTTATTGTATTTATTGATATGAAAGACGAATCGAGCAGACAGCTTCTTTCAATGCTGGCTGTGAATGTTACTAATATTCGAAATTATTACGAAGAAAAGTTTGATAAGAGCAATTTTTTCAAAAGCATTATTACTGATAATATCCTGCCAGGCGATATACAGCTTAAAGCAAGGGAGCTGCACATACCTTTTGATGTCTGCAGGGTTGTATTCCTTATAAAGATTGAACAAGTCAAGGATGTACAAGCATATGAGGTCATTCAAAGCCTTTTCCCGAAAAAGGTGAAGGACTTTGTAATTGCACTGGATGACGAAAATACTGTTCTGATTAAGGAATTAGCAAATGATGATGATTGCAAAGAGGTCGACAGGACTGCAAAAACCATTATAGATACGATCAATACGGAGATTATGGTTAAGGCCTGGATTGGTATCGGTTCTATTGTCAGCAATGTTAGAGATATTGGTCGATCCTTTAAGGAAGCACAGACAGCGCTGCGTATCGGAAGTATTTTTGAGAATGATAAATCGATTATCGATTACAACAATCTTGGTATCGGAAGGCTTATATATCAGCTTCCTACGACCATGTGCAAGCTGTTTTTACGGGAAGTTTTTAAAGAGGGATCCCTGGAGTCGCTGGATAATGAAATGATTCTCACAATCAATAAATTTTTTGATAACAACCTAAATGTCAGCGAAACATCGAGGCAGCTATATGTCCATCGAAATACGCTGGTGTACAGGCTGGACAAGATACAGAAGATAACTGGGCTAGATCTTAGGAATTTTGATGATGCTATCATTTTCAAGGTTTCTATGCTTGTTAAGAAGTATCTGGACAAGGCGGAAGGCTTTAATGAAGAATTTGTATAGCCGAAATGGCAATAATTATTAGTATTAAACTTGTGTAACAAGAAGGAGTTTAGGCGAGTTTTGTTGAACTTTTGTAGGTGACTAAAAAAAAGGGCTGTTGAGGTGTGTTTTTGTGGTTGAACTGAAGAATGTTAGCAAAACATATTCTAATGGTACTGTAGCGCTTAGAGATATAAATCTAAAAATGGATAAAGGGGAGTTTGTTTTTGTTGTCGGACCAAGCGGCTCCGGAAAATCGTCCCTTGTTAAGCTACTTTTGAAAGAGGAGGATGCAACGGAGGGCGAGGTCTATGTCAATGGTTACGATGTATCTTCCCTGTCCAGGCATGAAGTGCCATATCTCAGAAGAAGTCTGGGATGCGTATTTCAGGATTTTAGGCTATTGCCAAATAAGACTGTGTACGAAAATGTTGCATTTGCCATGATTATTACGGAGGCGCTTCCTAAGGAAATTCGCAGGCAAGTTCCGATGGCTCTAGCGTTGGTAGGCCTTAGCAGAAAGGCAAACACCTACCCGAGTCAACTTTCGGGAGGGGAACAGCAAAGGGTTGCGCTCGCCAGAGCTTTGGTTAACAACCCTTCACTTTTGATAGCTGATGAACCGACGGGCAACTTGGACCCCGAGACTTCATGGGAGATTATGAAGCTGCTTAGCGAAGTAAATAACAGGGGAACGACAGTAATTGTTACTACACATGAAAAGTCCATAGTTGACGAAATGAAAAGGCGTGTAGTGGCCATTAGCAAGGGTTTGATAGTCAGAGATCAGGAGAAAGGACAATACAGGGATGAAGATAAGAACTGTCAGACATATCATTAAAGACGGTTTTGTTAATACATACAGGAACAAGCTAATGTCGCTGGCTTCTACGGTTATAGTCGTAGCGTCCTTGATTATATTTGGTTTTTTCCTGTTAGTTTCCTACAACCTCGAGCTGAATGTCAAGATGTGGCAGGAACAGCCGCAGATGGAAGTTTTCTGTTATACGGAGCTGGATGCTACACAGGTGAAGATGGTCGAGGACAGCATTAAGAATAATGACAAAATTGCCGAATATATAAGAGTATCAAGAGAAGAGAATTATGAGAAGGCAAAAGAGAAGCTTGGCAAGGGTTCAGACCTATTGAAGGGATATGGTGCCGACACATTTATGGAATCCTTTATTATTAGGTTGAAGGACACGCAATACAGCCAGGAAGTGGTTAGTTCTCTGGAGAAGATGAGCGGAGTTGAGAAAATCAGCTATTCGCAAAATGCAATAGATGTAATTTCGCGTATATCCTATTGGATTAAGCTTGGCTCCAGCTTAATGGTCACTATTTTTCTGGTGGTTTCCGTGTTCATTATTTCCAATACAATAAAGCTGACTGTCTTTGCCAGACGCAAGGAAATTAACATTATGAAGTACATCGGTGCCACAGATTGGTTTATACGCTGGCCTTTTGTCGTGGAAGGTGTTATTATTAGTATAGTTGGTGCGATAGTAGCATTTGTTATTTCAGCTTATGGATATATGTCATTGTATGACAAATTCGCACAGGATTTATTCCTGGCTGACTCGCAGTTGTTGAAAATGGTTGATATAAGCGAGGTTTGGCCGCAGTTAATTTTATCATACTTGGCTATAGGTGTTGTTGTTGGAATGATTGGAAGTTTTCTCTCAATCCGCAAGCATCTTCGGGTATAAGAAGTACAGTAATGTATTGTGAAGGAAGTAAACTTACTAAGAGGAATGTACCTGATAGAATAGTGCATGGAGGTTTAACTAGTGAAGAGATTAACAATCATAACACTATTGGTTGCTATTTTGATAGCATCGTTTATACCGGTCAATCCTGTTATGGCAGGAAACGAGCTGGATAAGGCACAAAGTGCCAAATCGTCAACCGATAACCGGATAAACGATCTGAAGAGGAAGCAGGAGCAGGCAAGAAGAGAGGCAACAGCTCTTGAAAATGAACAAAGACAGATCGCAAGCGAACAGGCCTCAGAAACGAATGCATATGAACAATTGCTCACCGAAATCAGTAGTGCGGAGGAGAATCTCAGGCAGACTGAGAAGGCACTTGAAGAAGCGATTCGCATTTATAACCAACAGAACGAGTTGGTTAAAGTAAGGCTCAAGGTGATGTACCAGAACTCGAGCTTGAGCATGTTTGATACACTTATTGAATCCAAGAGTTTAGTCGAGTTATTTGAGCGACTACACTATATGTCCGTTGTTTCCGAGAATGACAACAAGATGATGGAGGATTTGGAAACAGCAAGGCAGGATGTCGAGTACAAGAAGGAGCTTGAGCAGAAGGCAAGGGAGCTTCTTAAGCAGAAGGCAGCCGATAAGGAGAAGAGGCTGACTCAGCTGAAGACTTCTCGTGCAGCGGTTGAGGGAGAGCTGGCAGCAACAAAAACCGAGATTAATAAGCTGGAGAAGGAGATTGACGCCCAGATTGCTGAGTCTAAAAGGCTGCAAGCTGTCATAAAGAACCTTTCTTCCAAAAAGAAGTATGTCGGCGGCACCATGCAATGGCCGTGTCCGAGCTCCTACAATGTTACTTCTCATTATGGTACGAGAAAGCATCCCATACTAAGGAAGTATAAAATGCATACAGGTATTGATATAGGAGCAAGTAAAGGAAGCTCCATCGTCGCGGCAAATAAGGGCACTGTTATCATGGCAAAGTATGATAAGAGTGGTGGATACGGCAACATGGTAGTGCTTGATCATGGAGCCGGAATTACCACATTATATGCCCATGCGAGCAAGCTTTGCGTGAAGGTTGGAGATGAGGTAAAGGCAGGGGCAGTTATTGCAAAGGTAGGTAGCACGGGCTTATCGACAGGAAATCATCTTCATTTTGAAGTTAGAGTAAATGGTGAAACCAAGAACCCACTATCAACTGCATATTTGGGCAAAAAGAATTAGGGCAGGCCGGGGCAAGGCAGTTGTAATATTGTCGGAGCGATGATAAGTAACATATTATGTATTCCGGTACATTATCAATAATAATGAGTTGGACATCTGACCCGGTCAAAAACCGGGTTTATTTGCTTTATTGAGCGCATAAGATATATGGTATGGTCTCTTTTAAGGAGCGTGAAAAATGGATCGAAGGTTCTCAGTGCGGCAAGTGGTCGCTATTGTCTTGGCCACGGTATTTATTGCAGTTTGTGCAACTGTTATTGCATTTTACTCATTGGATCGTCTAAGCTCAAGATATGTCATTAGCTTTAATGCAGACGAGGTTAGCTATAAGAATGTCAGCAAGTTTAACCAGGTTAGAAATATTCTGAAGAACGACTACTATAAGCCGGTAGATGAGAATATCATGCTTGAGGGGGCGATTTCAGGCCTTGCGGACTCGCTGGAGGATCCTTACACAGTCTACTTTGACACCGATCAGATGAAATCCTTTATGGAAAAGTCCGAGGGAAGCTATGTGGGCATAGGTGTGACTGTTAATGTGGACGAGAAGGGCCTTCTGACCGTAATCGAGGCAAGCGAAGATTCACCCGCTAAGCATGCGGGTATGATGCAGGGCGATAAAATCGTCAAGGTCGACGATGTGGATGTAACTACTCTCAGTGACGAGAATATGATAATCAGCATGATTAAGGGTAAAGAGAACACAAAGGTGAAGATAACTGTCTATCGCCCCAATGAAGATAAGTACATTCAGATGGAGATTACTAGGCGAAGAATTAAGATGTCCAACATTAGAAGTGAGATTCTTGATGGAGAGATTGGATATATTAAGCTTGTCATGTTTGACAGTCAAATAGCTAAGTATTTTAAGAACGACCTTAACAAATTGATGAACCAGGGTATTAAAGGCTTAATTATTGACCTGAGGGATAACCCTGGAGGATCCTACGAGCAGGTGGTTGAGATAGCGGATAGCCTGCTGCCTGAGGGAACGATTGTCTATACTGAGGATCGTAATGGTAAGAAGGAGGTTAAGAATTCCGGAAAATCATATATAGATACTCCCCTGGCTATATTAACCAATGGAAATAGTGCCAGTGCTTCAGAAATTCTGGCCGGTGCCGTCAAGGACTATGGCAGAGGGACACTTGTTGGAACAAACACCTTTGGTAAGGGTCTTGTGCAGGAACTTAAGCTACTCGAGGATAATTCCGGGATAAAGGTGACCATAGCCAGGTACTTTACTCCATCCGGCTTCTGCATTCATGGAACTGGAATTTCACCTGATATTGAGATAAATGTACCGGATGATTACAGGAATCTCCCTGCTTCTCAAATACCAAAGAGCAAAGATGTGCAGCTCAAAGCAGCGATTGATGCTGTAAAGGAGGATATTGGGTACTGATTAATGTATAAATAGGTGATTTATCCGTAAAATACTCCTAAAGGCCGTTTATGGATGGAGGATTTCGGATATGGAGAAAAAGCAAGATATGCTAAAGCTTGAAATAGCAAATGAGTTAGGGCTTGGCGATAAGATTCTTAAATATGGGTGGAAAAGCCTATCTGCCAAGGAGACAGGAAGGATTGGAGGACTAGTTGCGAAGCGAAGGAAGACCTCAAAGAAAACCGAGGGGTGATTGCAATATATAGAGATTTTGCATTTCTGTACGACAGGCTCATGTGGGATGTGGATTACATAGGATGGGCGGATTATGTTGAGGGTATGTTTGAGAGAAGTAAGGTGAATCCACGGTTGATAGCCGATCTTGGCTGTGGTACCGGGAGCTTCTGCCTTGAGATGGCAAAGCGCGGCTATGAGATGATTGGGATTGATCAGTCCGTTGAAATGCTGAACTGTGCGAAGCAAAAGACCCTTGATGCAGGAGCCGACATTCTTTATTTGAATCAGGACATGACCTCCTTTGAGCTCTATGGAACGGTGGATGCCATAACATGCCTTATGGACAGTGTGAATTATGTTACATATAAAAATGATTTGAAGCGATTATTCAGGCTTGTGAATAATTATTTGAACCCTGATGGCCTTTTTCTATTTGACATAAATTCCCCGTATAAATTTGAGCAAATTTTGTCGACAAATGTATTTTGCGAGAACAATGAAGAAGTATCATATATTTGGCAAAACAGTTATGACAAATCAAAAAAACTATGTAGATTCGATCTATCCTTTTTTGCTCGGGAGGGTGAGCTTTACAGAAGATTTGATGAAACACATTATGAACGATGCTATCAGATCGCGGAAATAGTTGATATGCTTGCCTCGGCGGGGATTAATGACTATGCTATATATGCAGCACTTAAATACCGGAAACCATCTAAGGATAGTGACCGATTGTTTTTTGCTTGCAAGAAATCAGGGTAATTTTACATGTGTTTCTTTGGATACAAAACGAAAATGGTGGTATCATAATACTACAATATGTTTATTGTAAACTTTTATTGTGTCTAAAATGAGCGAAAATGTGCAGATTATGTAATCTAGCTTATTGACAAGCCAATGAAAGATGTGTTAAACTTATTACGGTTTGGCAGATGGGCACAAAGTGCAGCCAGGCCCAAGTTAAATTCAGGAGGTTTTACGTAATGGAAAGAGGAAGAGTAAAGTGGTTCAATGCTGAGAAGGGATTTGGTTTTATTGAAAGAGAAAACGGAAATGATGTTTTCGTTCATTTTTCAGCAATAACCATGGATGGGTTTAAGACCCTCGAAGAAGGCTGCGAAGTAGAATTTGATGTTGTTGAGGGTGCTAAGGGACCCCAGGCTGCAAATGTCTCGAGAGCTATGTAATTAAAGTTTTTAACTTTAACATAAAGCTGTTCAGCAGGCAAAAACCCCGATATAATAATATCGGGGTTTTTGAGTATCATAGCAGTATGAATTGACATTTAGCTGTGAAGCTGCTATTGATAAGGTTTCTTAGTAAGTGAGCTTAACGAAGGAAATACTATGTAGGATGAAGGGACTGTTATGGAGGATCATATTATAAGAGCGACCGCAGCAGGAGGAGGAATTCGTGCCTTTGCTGCCCTTACAACACAAATGGTGCAGTCGGCCCATGTGACGCACGGAACTTCTGGCGTGGCCTCGGCAGCTCTTGGGAGAACGCTTACAGCTGCTGCAATGATGTCCAGGATGATGAAAAATGAAAGGGACATGCTCACGATACAGATTAAGGGGGACGGTCCTCTCGGAGGCATTGTCGTTGTGTCGGATTCTATTTCTAATGTCCGTGGTTATGTCCACAACCCGCAAGTCTATCTTCCGCTTACTCCAACAGGCAAGTTTGATGTGGGGCAGGCAGTAGGTAAAAACGGATATTTGAATGTAATAAAAGACTTAGGGCTGAAGGAGCCCTATGTTGGCTATGTTGATTTAGTTTCAGGAGAGATAGGGGAAGATATTGCATACTACTTTGCTGCATCTGAACAGATACCTACGGTTGTTTGCCTGGGTGTTTTAGCGGGCCCTGACGAGAATATTATCAATGCGGGTGGCTATATTATTCAGCTTATGCCGGGCGCCGATGAAGAAATCATAGAATATCTGGAGGACAAGGTATTTCTATCAGATTCTATTACGGTTATGCTGTCGGATGGGAAGGATCCCACGGCAATATTGGAAGAGCTGCTTGGCGAGAAGGGGCTGGAGATAAACGAGAGGCTACCGTGCAAATATCAATGTAACTGCAGCACAGATCGCATGGAGCGCAATCTGATTAGTCTGGGCTCAGAGGAAATTTTGAATATGGCTGACACTCAGCATGGAGCTGAGCTGCAGTGTCATTTCTGCAATAGTAAGTACCGCTTTACGGAGGAGGAATTACGGGCATTAGCAAATAATTCTTCGTCGAAAAGCATTTAAAAATATATTTTGTTATTGACTTTGAAATATTATTTTTGTATACTATGTATTGTCGCCGTCGCAAGATGAGCTTGGGCGCTTAGCTCAGCTGGGGGAGCACCTGCCTTACAAGCAGGGGGTCATAGGTTCGAGCCCTATAGTGCCCACCAAGAAAAAAGAAAGCTTCATTTTATGAGGCTTTTTTTTGTAAAATCAATGGGAACAATAAAGGGGAATCTCCATGTTTTCATAGCCATTATCCGTTATTTTTCCTTGAATGTGTTGTTTAAACAGGATATACTACCTGACTTTAGGAATAAAA
>LSQX01088520.1_pt2 | contig 26106 bp, 25 predicted proteins | sample 654561 | NCBI WGS metagenome assembly LSQX01 (sample SAMN04489861, study PRJNA283612) | anaerobic digester metagenome | isolation source: 4 biogas reactors fed with cattle manure at either 37C or 55C with and... | place: Denmark: Kongens Lyngby | collected 2014 | reverse complement strand
AAGACTTGGCCCCCTCTCCATCATCAACAAAGGTTCCCGGGTGCTCTATTTGGGCAAAGGAGCGTAGATAGAGGGGAATCTTTTGGGCCAAAACCGGCACCATATGTTGCGGTCTAATGACCCTCGAGCCAAAGAATGAGAGTTCTGTTGCCTCGGCAAAGGTAATCGCTGGAATTACCGTGGCACTGGGGACATCGGCTACATCAGCCGTTGTGACTAACCTATCTTCGTTCCAGAAGGTAATCGAGGAGGCTTCAACCTTACTAGCAACCAGTGAAGCCGCATATTCGCTATCGCGGTCGAGGGGGCTATTGTCACTCTGGGGGAGTTCGCCAGTGAGGAGCAATATTGTGTTGGGGGCTACTTCCCCCTTTTTACTGTCTAAGAAGGTGTTGATATCGCCACTCTCACACCAGTAGCCGTGTCCTTTGAAGCTCTCTTTGAGAAGGGAGGTGGCCCACCCACTGACAATTGAGTCGATAAACTTTTGTGACCCCTGCGTGATATCATTGACCAACCAAGCAGCCCTCACAATTGCCTCAACTTGAGCAAAGCCCTCTTTAACCTCTTTTTCAACGTTGTTACGGTTTTTGGAGGGGACAAGGGCCTCTATTAAAGTGCTCCAACTGTGGGTCTTTCCTTCCATCATAGCCCAGAGTCGCTCATCGCGTCCCCTAGCAGCTTCAAGGAGTTGGGTCAACTCCAAATCGGTGTTACAAACGGGGGCAATAACAAAGATTAAGCCACTCTTTATCCCCCCCTTACATATCTTAAGGAGTTTATCGACTCCCCCATCTTTAACTATCATGGAACCGCTAATGGCATGTACTGCAACTCTACTCACATTCTCCTCCCGTGTATCAAAAAAAGAGCCCCTAAGGGCTCTCATGTGGTTAGACCGGTTGTGTCTAAGGCGTTATACCACCTTTTGAACCCTGCCACTTCTTAAGCAGCGTGTGCAAACCTTTATAGTCTTTGTTGTACCATTAACAAGTGATTTAACTGAGACAATATTGGGTTTAAATACCCGCTTTGTGGTAACACCAATGTGTTGCCCCACTCCACCCTTCTTTTTTGCCTGACCTTTGCGTGGAACATTGTTACCAGAAATGGTCCCTTTTCCACAAATCTCACATCTACGTGCCATTTTTATATCCACCTTGTCCTTAACATTAGTAATTATGACTCTTGGAAACATAACAGAATATTAAGGGTATGTAAATACCACCTGCCAAAAGAACTTGAATTTTGGTTTTAAGTTGTCTACGATGAGCTCCAATGGAGAATAAAATTAGTAAACACTGCCCCCTCTACCTCCTCGCCCTCTCCCTTTCACAATTAGCCTCGGCCCAAGTGGAGCAAGTAAGGGGTAAATTGTGGCAATCTGAAGGAGAACTCCTCTCTCAAGCTCTCCCCCCTCTCATCCCCCTCCAGTGGAGTAGTGAGGTCTTGCCTCCTTTTGAAAACCTAGAACTCCCTAAAATGGCTCAGAGCGTCACCTTTAATAGAATCGAAGTTGAAGAAGGGACCCTCTTTTTAAAAAGTTTTGAAAGTGAATATTTAGAAGCTGTTGAGGAGATTAAAAAGAGATACCCCGCATCTGATAACTCTAACTACCCCTTCCCCCCTTCTGAGGGGATCTTGTTGGGGAGAGGCAAATGGGGGAAAGAACCAATTGAGGTCATTAACAACGACTGGCGCCTCCTCTATCTTAGAGTTGAGTGGCAAACTCTAGGGGATAAACTCACCCATATTAGCCACCAGCTCCTAACCAATCGCCACCTTCTTTCCCACACTCTCTAGTATAGGTGTCCCATTTATAGTACACTCCCTTAGCACTCTAAATACCAATTATTGGGAGGTTTCGCCATGCGAAGACGCATTACCAAGACTATCCTGATAATCGGAACACTTGTTTCGATTCTTTTTTTCTTATCCTGCACCAAAAAAGGGGGGCAAAACACCCTCTATCTTTTTAATTGGACATACTACACACCCGATGAGATTATTGAACGCTTCGAGAAGGAGTTCAATGTCAAGGTGGTCCTTGACAACTACGCCTCTAACGAAGAGCTCTACACAAAACTTAAGGCGAGTCGGGGTGGATACGATATAGTAATCCCTTCAGCTGACTACACCTCTATCATGATAAAACAAGATATGCTGCTCCCCTTAGACCACTCTAAATTGCCCAACCTCAAATATATTGAGGAGAAGGCGCGTCAATTATCTGAGCAGTACGACCCTGGCTATCAATACTCGGTCCCCTACTTCATTGGGGCAGCCGGGGTAGCCGTTAACACCGATAAGGTGAAAGAGTACCCTCGTGATTGGACAATCTTTGGACAAAAAGAGTTGGCGGGCAAGATGCAACTCCTTGATGATATGCATGAGGTGCTGGGGATAGCCCAAGCAACACTCGGTTTCTCGGTCAATACCACCGACCCCGATGAATTGGCCCAGGTAGCTGATCTTATCAACACCGAATGGAAGCCCAATATTATTAAATTTGATGCCGAAGCTATGGGTAAAGCGTTCAACCAGGGGGAGTATTGGGTCTCCCACACCTACCCTGAGAACATCTTCGAAGAGGTACCCGAGGAGATGTGGGATAGTATTGACTTCTTCCTCCCCGAGGATGGAGGCCCCCTCTATATCGACTCGATGGTTATCTTGGCCAATGCCCCTAACCCTGATATCGCCCACGAGTTTATCAACTTCTTCCACCGACCTGAAATCTATGCCATCTTTTTGGATGAATTCCGCTACCCTTCTACAGTCAACTCAGCGGCCGATGAGTTTAGGGAGAGTGAGCCATTTTACGCGATGGAGATGTTAGATAACTATGAGCTAAAGGTCGACTTAGGAGAGCATCTAGATAAATACAACGCAATTTGGCAAACAATCCGGTACCATTGACACAAAGGGGCTAAAAGAGCATATTCGCCTTAACTTAAGTTAAGGACAGCGGTGATGAACAATAAGAAACCCTCAATTTATAAAGACCCCTCCAGTACTACCCGTTTTTTTGCAGTTCTCCTTTTTGCCGGGTTAGCCCACGGCTTTTATCAAGGAGTGCAGGAAAATTTCCTAGCAGAAATAGTGGGAATTAGTAAGTTTGAACGGGGAATCGTTGAGTTCTTCAGGGAGCTACCCGGCCTTCTTCTAATCTTTATCCTCGCCACCATGTACCGGTTTAGTGAAGCTAAAATTCTTAAGATTGGAATTGCCATCACCTTGGCAGGGGCCCTTGGAATCTTCTTAGTAGGGACGGGTAAAGTTGTTGTGGTAATCTGCATGGTGATCTACAGCTTAGGTGAACACATTATAATGCCGGTCAAAAATACCATCTCAATGCATATCGCTAAGAGTGGTAAATCGGGGGCATCCTTGGGGATGACCTCGGCTATCGACCACGCTGGACGCATTGTTGGTTTTCTTGGAGTGACGGGTCTTTTTCTCCTCTTCCCCAAACTGGGAATCTCCCCCGCTAGTGTAAAGAGTTACAAGATTATCTTTCTCATTGCCACCCTTTTACTAGCCACCGCCTTGATTGTAGTTCTAAGGATGAAAGACGGAGAGGTAGTCGTAGAGCGGCGCAGTCGCCTCTACTTTAGTCGTAAATTTGCTAAATACTATGGCCTAGAGGTTTTCTACGGAGCACGTAAACAGATCTTTTTGACCTTTGCCCCTTACGTCTTAATCTTGCAATATGGGGCCAGTACCTCTTTAGTGGCCCTCCTTCTCGCTATTTGTGCCCTCTCTGGGATAATCTTTGCCCCCCTCATTGGGCGTCTAATCGATTTTTTTGGTTATAAGATTATCATGGTGAGTGACACCATAATCTTGATGGTGGTTTGCTTCTTTTATGGCTTCAGCCACCGCCTCTTCTCGTTCAACGTCGCCTTCGTTATTGTCTGTGTCAACTATGTGTTAGACTCAATTATCTCACTGGGGAGCTTAGCTTCTTCGGTCTACGTCAAAGATATCGCCTCTAGTAGTGAGGAGATTACAGCAACCCTAACGACAGGAATTTCGGTGAACCACCTCATTAGTGTCTTAATTGCCCTCTTAGGAGGGTACCTCTGGCAGGTGGCAGGGATCGAGGTCCTCTTCTCCCTCTCTGGGATTTTGGGACTAATTAACACTATCTTTGCAGCAACTATTAAGGTGGAGAAGAGAGCCTTAAGTGAGTAGAGAGTAGGTTGCAGAAAGCCAAGACTTGAAAACAAACTCTTCCAATCCCACAACCATCAGGTCGACAACGGCCGATTGCTTAATCGGGACAGCGAAGTCTTGTGCGGTAAAGGAGTACTTCTCATAATAGTCTTGGATGTGAGGGAGGAGATAGGGGGAGAGTTTATCAAGGTCCCCCCCTACAAAGACAGCTGAAGGGTTGAGAATATCGATTAAGATAGAGACTATCCACCCCAGTTGTTCCCCAATCTCTTTAATAAAGAGGCGCTCCCCCTCTCTCCCCTTCTCCAGATTATCAACAAGGCGTTCAATTAGAGAATGGCGCTCCTTTGGGGAGAGTTTTTCAACCTGTTGCGGTTTGGGGATTTCCCCCCTCTCTAAGAATTTCTTATAGTTGAATGCAATTCCATTGAGGTTTAAATACTCCTCTATATTACACCCCTCACCCCAAACAGAGAGCCTTATACTTCCCAGCTCCCCGGCATACCCCCGTGAGCCCATAAAAATGTCTCTATCTTGGATTATTCCTAATCCAATCCCTTGGGAGAAATAGAGGAGTAAAAGGTCCGAAAGTTCATCTCTAAGGAGAGACCATTGCCCAAATGCGGCGAGGTTTGCATCATTCATGATATAGATGGGCAAGTTGAAAAACTTTTGCATCTCCTCCTCTATGTGCACACCTCTCAACGCAGGGTTGGTACAGTGGTTAACTAAACCTGTTACCCCATCATAGAGCCCTGGAACAGCGACACCAATTCCTAATATTTTATCGAGGGAGATCTCGTGGATAGCTAAGATACCACTAATTTCCCCTTCGAGACGCTTAAATAGGGCCTCTTTTGTTGAAGAGAAGGCCTCCTCTAGCCACGCCTCACCAATTACTGTTTGATCGAGCGATACTAAAGCGATGTGGATAGTTCCATTGAGACTCATATTTATGGTGACAACAAAGCGCGAATTTGGGTTAAATTTTATGGTAACTGGTTTACGCCCTCCTGTAGAGACTCCCAGCTCCTCCATTGTGATAAACCCCTCCCTCTCTAAAGTCTCACAGATAGAAGAAACAGTTGCAAAACTGAGTTGAAGTCGCTTAGCAAGAGTGGTTTTAACAACACACCCCTCCCGTTTAATCTCATTGAGCACTTGGCCAATATTGTTCTTTTTTAAAGCGGCTTGACTAATAGTTTTCTTTATCGTCACGCAGGTCTCCAAGCAGGTAGCTCTACCGCAGTAGAGCTACTTAACCGCTATTAAAGAGTCGCTTTTTTCCTCTTTATCCCCTGTCGTAACCAAAGATCAATAGGCACTTCAACATCAGAGTTAAAGGGGAGGTAAACCTTCTTCCCAGTTCCAGCCGATTCGTAAGCTGCGTAGATAACCTCCAGCACAGCGCGGCCATCTTCACCGGTGACTAACGGTTTAGTCCCATTACGGACGCAATCGATGAAATGGATCAGTTCATGGGGATAGCCTTGGTTAAAGACCTCTTCAAACATTGTAAAGCTCCACCCCTTTGATTCGCCCGCCTTCTCCGCTACGTACCCATAACCGTCGACACTGTAGGTGAGGGATGAGTTCCCTTGGAAGAGATCGGAGTAGACAACGCCTTTATCACCATAGATCTCTATCTTGTCATCCATTCCGCCGTGGCGAGCCCAGCTATCTTCAGCCACCCCAATTACATCATTTTCAAACTCAATTACAACCACCGAGTTATCTTCAGCCTTGGAGCGCTCGTAGTGGTAGATTGACTGCATTGTCGCTGAGACCGACTTAATCTTAGGGTTGCCCCCTAAAACCCAGCGCATCCAAGCTATAGCGTGGCACCCTAAATCCATCAAGGCGCCTCCACCCGATTGGCTAACGTCGTAGAACCAGTCGCTATGGGGTCCTGAGTGTTTCTCCCCATTCTTCAACATATAGACCTTGCCAATAGCGTTCTCTTTGGTCACCAAATTCCGCACCCTCTCATATTTAGGGGCAAAGGCCAACTCTTCGGCATACATCAAGAGGACTCCCGCCTCTTTGCAAGCCGCTATCATCTCATCAGCCTCTTGTAACGTGACACAGAAGGGTTTCTCCAGAATGATATGTTTACCTTGCTCAGCAGCCATTAAGGTAGCTTTGTGGTGGAGAAAGTTGGGCAAACAGATGTCGACAACTTCACACCCCGACTCCTTAATCATCTTGCCGTAGTCGTCGTAACAAGTTGGAATATTGTACTGTTTGGCAAAGTTGGCTGCATTCTCTTTATTGCGACTATAAACAGCAACCACTTCAGCCTCATGGACAAACCTAAGATACGACTCCATGTGTATATGGGAGATAAATCCACTCCCGGCTAATGCTACTTTTGTTTTTTTCATCTCAACCCCCTAACTAGTTTTGCATCTTCCTTTCACGACCATACATTAAAATTATTACCAGTAGGATAATTCCAAACAGCACTTGACGCATGCTTTGTTCAATCCTAATAGTTACTAAGAAGCTATCCATCAGCTGTAGAAGGAACGCACCAATTACAACGCCAAAGTAGGACCCCTTGCCTCCCCCTAGAGAAGTTCCTCCAACGACAACGGCAATTACCGAAATAAGGGTAAATTTATCGCCAAGGGAGATGTTGTAGACAGAGGCGAGGTAACCTAGGTAGAGAAAGCCTGTTATTCCGGCAATCATCCCACTAAACCCATAAAGGAGGGTTCTCAGGCGTGTTACATTGACCCCCGCTAAACTGGCAGTGTAGTCATTGGTACCCGTTGCCAACAGTTTTATCCCAAAAGTGGTATTGTTGATCAAAAAGTGCATAAATACGGCAAAAAGGGCCCAGATGTAGAGAATCCCTGGTATACCAAGGAACTTTCCTACGGTTATTTTCTGTAGAAGCTTGGAGGCTCCCGGAACCCCTATCCCACCGGTGATAAATTTGATAATTGCGACAACCACAATCGACATACTCATTGTCATCACAAGGGGGGGTATTCTAAAGAAGGTGACCCCAAATCCATTAATTAGGCCAATGGTAAAAGTGACCACTATTACAGTTAAAAGGGCTAAGATGAGGTTGGCATCTTGCTTTTGGGAGATTACCCCTCCCACAATTGCCCCAAGGGTGACTAGTTTACCGAGAGAGAGGTCGAGTCCATTTCCCCCACCCAATACGATGAGGAACTGCCCCCCTGAGACTAAGCCAACAAACGAAGAGACAACCAAGATGTTGATAATCAATTCGCTACTAGCAAATCCAGGAGATATTATATTACCAACGAAGAGGATTATAAGGCAGAGGAGTGGAGCAATAAATGAAGGGCTCTTGATTATCGTTTTAGCTTTGCGTAGCGCCAATGGTGTTTTTTTCATTGCTTTTCTCCTCGCATTCTTGCTGCTTTCGTTTGACTCCGTTTAGTGAGTAGGCCTCCGACCGCCAACGCTAAGATAATAATCAAACCTTGAGCTAATACCTGGAAATTGACTCCCAAACCGGCAAAGAAGATTACGTCGTTAACCAACTTCAAAACTATAGCCCCTAAAATACTACCAACAAATCCCCCTGCCCCACCAGCTAAGCTTGTCCCCCCTAGGGCAACAGCACTAATCGATTCGAGTTCATAGCCACTTCCAGAGAGGGGGTTTCCGGTGACGGTCTCCGCCACAATACAGAGAGCTGCTAGTGCGGTAAAGAAGCCACTCAACATATAGCTCTTCACCCGAATAGAGTTGACCGGCAATACCGATTCGTAGGCTCCATGGATATTCCCTCCGCAAGCCTTCAACTGCACAACATAACCGCTCCTCTTTAGATAGTGGATTCCAAATAATAAGATAACTAGGATAATGACAGAGAAAGGGATACCAACGATAGTAGTGGAGTAGATAGTGTACCAAGTGAAAGGAACTTCTCCACCCGACTGTTGCATAATCTTTAAGGCAAGCCCCCCCCAAACAATCTGGGTCCCATAGGTAGAAATTAAGGGGGGAAGTCTTAGATGGGAGACTAGCAACCCATTTATAAAGCCAGCGACCACTCCCACCCCTATACCGGCAATTATGGCGATAATCTGATGGAGGGGACCTCCCCCCAAACCCATCATAACCTGTACCACTACGACGTTGACAAAGGCTAACAGGGAGCTAACCGACATATCGATTCCCCCACCTAAGATTACAAAGGTTTGTCCTAGAGTAACCAACAAGAGGGGCATCCAGAGACGAATCTTAGTTGTCAGGTTGTAGAGGGAGTAGTATCTGCGACCAATAAAACCTAGAAGGATAAAGAAGAATATTAAAATCACTAAGGCTAAAAAGTAGGGTTTTTGGATAAAACTACGCATCCATGTTTTAGTTTTTTGTTTGTTAATCTTCATCTCTATCCCCTTGCCCAACTACTTCATGTGCTTTTTTAGTATCGAGAGCTGCCCGATAGAGCTCCGTCTCACTGAGGCGCTCTCCCACTAATTCATCGACTATCATCCCATTATCGAAAACCAGAATTCGGTCAGTGTTGTTTAACAACTCTAAATCTTCACTTGAGTGCCAAATAACGCTCATTCCCGCCTCGCAGAGGGAGTGCATAATATCGTAGAACTCCTTAGTCGCTCCTACATCAATTCCTTTGGTCGAATCGTCTAAGAGGAGGATGGCGGGATTGGTCATCAACCAGCGCCCAATAACGATTTTCTGTTGGTTACCTCCACTTAGAGAGTCGGCATTATCTGATAACTTACCAAAAACAGTATCGATTTGAGCCAATAGAGGTAACACCTGTTGACGCATATTCTTACGCAAAAATATTTTCCGTTTATATTTTATGAGATAACTGATAATCAAGTTTTCTAAGATAGGTCTCTTGGAAAAGATACCTGCTTTTTTACGGTCACCTGAGATATAGGCCAAAGAGTGGCTCATCGCTTTTGTAGCTGAACCTAAATCGACCTCCTCTCCCCCGATCTTAAAGAACTCGACTTTACACGATTTACTCCCAAAAAGAGTTAGCAACACGTCTGTTTGCCCCTGCCCCTGCAAGCCCCCCAAACCTAAGATTTCTCCCTTCTTAAGGCTAAAAGAGACCTCTTTTATCTTCTCACTGCTTAGGTTTTTGACCTCTAGAACAGTTTCAGCATCCTCTTTAACAGATGACGAACTTTGACGCTCTAATAACTCTTTATCCCCAACCATCATCTGAATTACTTGGTCGGCATTAACATCTTTAACATTGACTGTATTGACTAGGCGACCACTGCGGATAATTGTCACCCTATCGCCAATCTCGGTTATCTCTTTCATCTTATGGGAGATAACTATAGTGGAGACCCCACTCTTCTTTAGATCGCGCAGAATTGAGAAGAAAACCTCTACTTGTTGTTTATGCAAAGAGGCGGTCGCTTCATCAAAGATAATAAGTCGGGGCTTACGGGCTAAAGCTTTGGCAATCTCAACTATTTGCTGTTCATCGATAGGGATATCGGCCACCAGCTTCTCCAAATACTCATCATCAAAGGGAATCACCTTCTCAAAGGGGCGTAACGCTTCGTAGGCTTTTTCTCGATGTGTTTTTCGGTCAATTAAACCGAGGGATTTCTCCCTCGGTTCAATGCCTAACATGATGTTATCTTCAATGGAAAGTTGGGGAATTAAACTCAACTCTTGGTAGACTACAGCTATACCCTTTTTTTTGGCTTCATTGGGGGTCATTGAAGAGACTTCTTCTCCAAAAATCTCAAGCTTGCCCCCATCTGGACTCACTACACCAGCTACAATTTTACACAGGGTGGTTTTCCCACACCCATTGACCCCAACAAGGTAGTGTATTTCACTCTCTTCTAACGAAAAATTCATATTATCGAGTGCAACGACTTCGCCGTACCGCTTATTTACACCCGTAGCTTTGAAAATAACCATACCAACTTTCCACCTAAGATTATTTAAAGTATTTGGCAGCTTCTGCGCGGGTAATCTTACCATCGACAGCGTAGTAGTCGGGGCGGTCTTTGTATTGTGCCCAAACTTCAGCAAAGTTGTCGTTGGTTACTACGACTGGGACTGGAAGGTAGATTGTGTTGCCATAGGGCCCTTCAAGCAGGTCTCTATTAATCTCTTTCCCTTGTGCCAGTAAAACTGCTACGTGGAGGGCTGAAACCATACAGGAGGGTGGGTTTGCTACACCAATCGTGTCTAATCCCTGCTCCTTCCAGCGGCGCATAAATCCAACTCTAGCTTCTCCTACACTCAAGATTTCGGTACGTTTTGCGTTTTGAATAGCGGTAAAGACCCCCTCATTCATCCCGTCTTGTACCCATACTCCATCGATGTTGGGGAAGGTTGCCAACATGTCTTGCATGGTGGCCATACCAATTGCGCTGTCCCACTCTCCGCTAACTTCGTTGAGAATTTTGATCCCAGGATATTTTGCAAACACCTCTCTATACCCTTCGATACGGGCGGTGTTGGCGGGGTGTCCTGTTACTCCGTTGATAGCAACGACGTTTCCTTTGTGGTTTAACTTGTCAGCTAACCATTGTGCTGAGGCCATGGCCCAAGCTTTTTGGTTGATAGCTACGTTAATAGCATCGGGAGAGGCAACTTCGGTGTCGGTAGCGACGATTGTGACACCTTGTTTTTTGGCTTCGGCAAAGACTGGGTTAAAAGCTCTGGCGTCGGCAGGGTTAACTAAGATGATGTTACACCCTTTAGCCATCAAGTTTCTAATCTGGTCAATTTGCCCCTCTAAACTTACATCTGTGCTTTGTACAATAACATCTTTGATGATTCCCTCAGCTTTGTACTCCTCGGCGGCGGCTAGAGTCTCATCTACCATCTGGGTTCTCCACTCACTTCCTACCCAGTTGTTACTAATTCCAACAATAAACCCTTCGCCCTTCTTCTCGGCAGCTCCTGCAGCAAATACCATTGTTGCGACTAAGAGGATAAGACCGAGTGTCGACAAAAATCTTTTAGTCATACAGACCTCCTTTTAATAGATCGGCCAAAAGCCAATCGTTGTCTACTTATAATCATAAGAGGATTAATGTGGCAGCTCCTACGACCCCGGCATCTATCCCTAAAATAGATCGTTCAAGGGTAAAATCACCATAGAAGTGGCCCGTCTCCATATTTTTAATAATTCTAGGTTTGGCTATCTCAAAAAGACTTTCAACCACACCCCCTGTAAATAGGACGAGTGATGGGGAAAATATGTGGGCAAAAGTCCATAAGGCGCGACTCACAGCGGTTGACCACTCCTCTACAATAGCCTCTCCCTTAGTCAACAATCCCCCTTTTTTAACCAAATCATGAAAATCATAGAAGCCTAGCAGCTTAGCTTTTTTTGATAGAGCTGAATCTGAAGCTACACTCTCTAAACATCCAGCCTCTCCACAATAGCACTCCTCCCCTCCTAGAGCCACTAAAATGTGGCCAAATTCAGGGTGCCCGAAGGTGTCACTTTTGAAGAGTTGGCCATTGATTAAAACAGCCCCCCCGACACCGGTTCCAAATGTTAGCATCAAGGCATTTCTAACACTCTCTTCCCCTCTTCTAGCAAAAACTTCACCCAGTAGGGCACAATTGGCATCATTTTCTAGCTGCACATTACAGTTGTAGCGCTTTTGGAAAATCTCACGAATGGGGACCGCCCCCCATCCGGGCAGGGTGTAAGGGTTGTGGATAACCCCTTGATTTGTATCTAAAGGTCCGGTACACCCAATGCCAATTCCCAACAGCTCAATATTGGAGCCCAAAAGGGTGTCGACTGCTAAGAAAAGACCTTTTTCAACCTCCTTGAAGGGGGCATTAGCATTAGTAGCAATTGTGGTGGAATCGAGAATATCACCCTCGGGAGAAAAGAGCCCAATGGCAATATTTGTCCCCCCAATATCGATACCGATGCCCCTCTTTTCATTCACAGCCTTTGCAATCTCCACACTTATTATAACCCTTAAAATAAGACTGTCAAGGAAAACCTACCCCCATAAATTCTCATATTTACGCGCTTCGCCAGGCCGGATGGGTCTCCTTTGGCGAGCACTCTCAATTGCTGCAAAACAGAGGGCGAGGCTCTTTAGATTGTCGCGACCACTATTTTCTGCCTCACGCCCCTCCTCAATTGCACAAAGGAGTTCTGCCATGGTGCCATGAAATCCACCGGGGAACCACTTCCCTTTTAGGGTTGGAATAGCCATCCCCTCTTTGGTAAAGAGGTTAACTTCTTGTTCATTTAGGTCAACTCCAAAACTCTTTAAAGTCCCGTTTCTCCCTATAATGGTTGTTCGGTCTTCCTCCCCATACAGCGTGTCGGCATCAAAGGTGATACTCCCCACCCCATCACTTCCACTAACCATAACTTGGGCCAACATTGGTGGCTTAACCTGTTGATGGGGGAAGTTGGCGGTAACGGCATAAACTTCATCAATCTGTTTACCTTGCATAAAGACTGACATCATATCGAACCAGTGGATCCCAAAGTCGTAAAGAATTAATTCATGAATCTCTTCAAAAGGGGTCCCCTTTACCCAGTTGTGGTTCCAACTGATCCCCATATGGACAGCAGCCACCTCGCCAATTAGTTGAGCTTTTAGGGCTTGACGCATATAGGAGAAGTGGGGTGCCCAGCGCCCATTTTGATTAACTCCTATCTTGACCCCTCGCTTATCAGCCGCTTCAACCAATAGTTCTCCCTTATCTAGGTCAGTTACAAACGGTTTTTGACTAAGGATATGTTTTTGGGCATCGATGGCAGCACTCATCATTGTGTAACGCACCTCGGGGTGGGTTGCAAAATCGATAACCTCGACCGAGTCAAGTTTTAAAACATCTCTGTAATCGGTAAAGACTTGGGCTTCCGGGTAGTATTTATCACGCGCACTTTGGGCAGTTTTTTGATTGATATCGCAAAATGCCACCACCTTATAACCCGCCTCCCTATAGGCACTTAGGTGTTGTTCAGTTATCCCACCACACCCCACTAGGGCGATGTTGGGGTTGTAACTTTTAGGGTTCTTCACCTCGTAGGGTAATTTTGGGGCTTCAATAACCCCTTTGGCTGAGCGTTCAGCCAAGCCGTAACTTTCGTTGTGTTCTTCTTTTGGCATCTCAACCTCCCTACCACTCAAAGTTCTCTAGGTTAACTCTTTGTTGGGTTGTACCACTCTCGTAAGCTGCATCGACTATGACTTGACCAATTCGACTAATTTCAGGGCTCACCGGTCCCCTTAACTCTCTTTGGTTCTCAATACAATCGACAAGGTACTCTACCGGGTTACGGTTGGGAGCTTCTAATGTGATTGAATCTAAGACAATCCCTTCAGGGTGTTCTCTATTTTGGACCCTAATTGTGGGTTCATAGTCGTAGCTACTAATGGTCCCCTCTCGCCCAACTATGACAAACCCACATTTGGGTTGAGGTTGAAAGACCCAAGGGTCGGTGAACGTTCCCCACCGCGTCTCCATTTTAGAGAGTCCGGTTGAATATCTCACGATGGTGATACTGTGCTCATCAACCTCTAAATTAGCCGGTTCATCCATAACTGTAATAACTTCTAAAGGTTTACGCCCATTGTGATACCATGTTCCCAGCGTTGCCCCATACCCTAGGTAGTCGAGGAGAGAACCACCGCCAGCCTTTTTCTTATAGAACCACGAGTGGGGTTTTTCTCGGTTAACCTCTTCGAGTGTTGTCTCTACTTTGTCGGCCCGGTGCCACAGAGGGCCTCTGTTTCCGTCGTAGAAACGCACCTCCAATACCTCGCCTATCATCCCCTCATCAATCACCTTTTTAGCCGTTACATGGGAGGCAACCCAAGCTAAAGGCCAGTTAACCAACAACCTTTTTTGGTGTTTCTCCATCGCTCTTAATATGCGATCAACATCCTCTAGTGAGGAGGCAAAGGGTTTCTCTAAGATGATGTGAACAGGATAAAGGGCCACTTTCTCAACCCAATCAGCGTGCTCGGCTGTGGGGGGACAGAGGATGACAATATCGGGGTTGCTCTTCTCAATACACTCTTTGTAGTTGGTAAAGACTTGGTTATCTTTAAGCGAGAAGGCCTTAATAGCATCCTCCATAACTGCCCTATTTTCATCAGCAATACCAACAATCTCAACAGCGGGATGTTCAAAGGCCATTCTTAGGTTATCACCCATATGCATATGGCTAAAGTTTATCCCTGCGACTCTCCATTTTTTAGACATATTTCCCCCTTTGCAAATAGTAGATGGTTTGCAATATTCTTATTCTTCAAGGATAACACAATAATCTTTTCTTGCAACTCTTCAAGAGGGGGGTTGCTCTACAACTTCTCTTTGAAAGGGGCTCTCCGACTGGGACAATTTTTCCGCTCACAGTAGGCACAGCTCTCCCAGTCGCTCTCCTGTGAGGCGAACATGAGGCCCGCAATACTCTTATTGGGGATCATTAGAGAACTCGCAGTTAAAGTAACGCCAACCTCTCCGCCTCCCCCTAGGAGCCTAAAGAGCCCTTGCATCGCTTCAATGGGCCAGATATCGACATTCCCTGAGCCAGGATTGACACTATGGGGGCGAATAATGTGCCATTTCTCACGACAGAAGGTGAGTAATTCTCGTCTAGCGAACCCGAGAGCTTGGGTCTTGGCAATATCGAGCCAAAAGGGGGCCAACATATCGAGTGAGTAGAGGTCGTATTTCTCCATCTCATCACCACAAGTAGCCACATAGGCTAGAACGCGATGAACTCCATCCAAGGCTTTGAGGGCTTTCCCTTTAAAAAACTCCTCCCCAATTGTGATTGTCGGTACCCCATCTTCAGTGTTGTGTTCATCAATATAGAGCTCCCTAACTAACACCTTGGGTTGCAACCTCTTAGAGGCCTCCTCAAAGAGTAAATTGGCCTCACCTTGGGCATCATCAAGCAATTCGTAGCGGATACTGCGCTGGTATTGAGCTAACGAGGGGGTAAATTGGGGTTTTAAAATAGTAGTACTAATCTCCCGCCTCCCTTATGGGGTCTCAACACAACTAAAAGGGGTGTTACTATAGTTGGGCCACTCCCGCTCTATTAGGGAGAGGGCATCGATATTAGCGGCAAAGATGGCCATAACACCTGGCTCCAAATTGGGGGGCATCTTCCCCTCACTAACTTTAACATGGGGACCCACTGCATCAACAATCAGCGCTCCCTCTCCTTGTGTCGGAATGAACCCCTTCATCCGAAAGAGGTGGGTTGAGACAACTGCGAGAAATTGCTCTAAAGCCTCCCGCTTAAAGGGGTAGCTGGGGAGGAAGGTGCAGTTTTTGGGGCGCCCATGAACCCCCCAGCCACTGTAAGCTTCGCCATTAATTTGCTTAAGTTCGACACCCCCTTGGGAGCTCTCAAGCAATTCGATCATCGCTTGGTCAACGACACCAAAAGTGGTGGTAAAGATGGGAGCTAAAGGTCTTAACCCCTTAATACTCGCCTTAACCCCTTCAACTGTAGCCTCATCGACTAAATCAATCTTGTTGACAATAAACCAGTCACTAAAAACAACCTGCTCTTCAATCGTTTTAAGAGACTGACTTAAAAGGTGGTAGCGCTCAGCATCAATGACACAAATCATTCCACTATAACTAATTTCATGATTGGTACGCTGTTGGATATTGGAGATTATTTCAAGAAGGGGGGAAGGTTTTGCCAACCCAGAAGCCTCAACGATGATTGCGTCGAGGTTGAGAGAGGCCATCTCTTCTACAGCAGCTACAAACGAACCAGCGAGACAACTACAGAAAATTTGTCCCCCCGATAGACTCTTCGTGGCACTAATCTCGCCATCCCCTTTCACAAGAGCACTATCGACGGTGATTGCCCCAAAGTCGTTAAGAATTAGCCCTACCCTCTTATTGGTGAAGTGTCCCAAAAGGCTGTTGATAACCGAACTCTTTCCCGACCCCAAAAAACCTGTAAAAAGATAGAGCGGAGTTGCCATTAAAAGACCTCCAATATTTTATTAATCAGCTCTTCTCTGCTCGGTATAATCGAGGAGTAGGCCAATTGACCGTTGATGTAGATACTAGGCAGTTGTTTCACCCCCACCTCGCGGCATCGGGCAATATTTTGGGGGTCGGTATATCTGTACTCGATTAGATCGACCTCCTTATCCATCGCCTTAACGGCATCTTGGGCAGCGGCCCACATATAGGTACAAGCAGCGCAAGTGAGTGAATCGAGGGTAAAGACCTCCACTAGGGGGCGCTCTAGGGCACCATAGTTGGGGAGCTCCCCCTCAAAGGGGATTTCCTCCCCCTCATAGTTCTCCACCATCTTACGGGCTGAGTCGGTCTCATGAACGGCGTGCTCGACCGCAATGGTGTTCTCTATTGGAGTGTCGTAGGGCATATCACAACCGGGAGCTATGATTAGACGTCCCGGCGATAGTGAGTCAATTAGGTCGACCGTTGTCTTCATATTATCTTGTTGGTTTCCAAAGAGCATCACCGATGTTAAGGGGATATTCCCCCCAATCGTGATACCATAGCGGTCGGTAATCTCTTTAGCTTTAGCCAAGTCGACGTTCTCATCGACCGAGATGGAGTCACATCGAGTGTGGCACATGGGTTCAATGTTTTGGGTGGCATTACCACACACGAAGAACGAAGAGAGAGAGTTCTGTGAGCGGATATAATCAAAAAGGGCACTAAAGGGGCCACTCATAAATTGGTCGAAGTGGTTGGCAGAGATTTGGGAAATTAGGGGGTCAACAACAGCTATAATGTCAGCCCCAGCCTCTATTAGGTAGAGCGAGACCGCCTTTGCCACCTCCTCAGTATACTTCAGGAGATCATGAACATACTCTTCGTTGAGCATCATGTCCATAAAAATCTCGGTCCCCCTAAGGTGGGAGGCGAGGGTAAAGGGGCCACAACAGAGGCCATAGATGGCTGTTGTCTCCCCAATTTTTGGTTTCAACTCGCGTATTGCATCGAGATGGAGTTTTAGGCGTCCCTCATCTCTCGCAGGGATTTTTGTAGGGATCTCTTCAGTCGTAGCAAGGGGGTGACTAGCTACACTAGGGGGGCCATCATCGGACCACACCATCTCACACCCCAAAATTTCAGCTTCGATTTGGAGGTCAAACATGACCGGTTGTCCATCGGGGTGGTAGAGGCGGTTAACCTCAAGGGCAGCCTCTACAAGGGGGCCCAATTCGGTTGAAACTTTCTTAGCCCCATAGCCCACCAACTTCCCAGCGTGCACTCCGGCAAAGGGGAGCCAAGGTAATTTATCGATCTCTCGTCCAGCAATAGTACCCAAAATTCTCTCTTTCCCGGTCATGTAGCTCCCCGTAAAATTATATATTTTGGCAAATACCTAAGGCTACCTCAGCGGCTGTTGCAGCGTCGGGGGTATAGTGGTCGGCTCCAATCGTCTCTCTAAACGAATCGGTTACTGGAGCTCCTCCAATCATTACCTTCACCTTATCTTTCAAGTTGGCCTCATTGACTGCATTAACAACATTTCCCATCTCTTTCATGGTTGTAGTTAAGAGGGCAGAACAGGCGATAATATTAGCATCGTTAGCAATCGCCTCTTCGACAAAGCGCTCAGGGGCGACGTCGGTTCCAAGGTCGATTACTGTGAGACCTTTCCCTTTCATCATCATCCCAACCAAGTTTTTACCAATATCGTGGAGGTCTCCCCGTACGGTCCCTATAACAACAGTACCGCGTGCTTTGGCACTACCAGCGGCTAGATGGGGTTGTAAAATCTCCATTCCAGCATTCATTGCCCTAGCAGCAATCAAAACTTCGGGGACAAAAATCTCATTGTTTTTAAACCTTGCACCCACAACATCCATCCCAGATAAAAGTCCTTGGTCTAAGATTTCTTCAGGCTTAACTCCGGCATCAAGTGCCTGTTGGACGAGCTCTTTAACTTCTTTAGCTCTCCCCTTTTGTAGAAATTCCGAAATCGCTTGCATGTCAGCCATACAAATCCCTCCATCTTTGGATTTTGTTTTAAGCTTGATCCGCGAAGCAATCATTAACGGCCAAGGTTTCCTGACTCGCACATCAACCGCGCCTACCCCTTCCCAGTTTCCCAGTGGTACCTTGTAGGTTTGTCCGTGCTTACAGTGACGGGCTCGTGGAGGATTTACACCTCACTTCCCTATGTAACCGTTACCATACGATAACTCATACTACACTACAAATCTGTAAACATATTACGATTTTTTATAAAATATTACGATTTAGCCCACTTATTAGGTGTGAATTTCTTGGTTATCACTCTCGTAGCGCCCTGAGCGCTTCCGGTATTGTCCTGGAGAGAGGTGCGTTACACTTTTAAACACCTTTGAAAAGTAGCTCTGCTCATCAAATCCGACCAGTCCGGCAACCTCTATTATGGGGAGAGAGGTGTTGAGGAGTAGCTTTTGGGCCTGCTCAACCCTCAATCGATTGATGTAAGCTGAGAAGGAAATATTCATCTTTTCGTTAAAGATTCGGCTGAAGTAGTTAGGGCTCAACCCCACCTCTTGCGCTGTCTCTTCAAGGGTAATCTTGTCACGGTAGTTTTTGCGAATATAACGAATTGAGCTGGCTATGACCGAGCCGTACTCCTCATCTTTTGAGGCGAACACTAGGTCGGTAAATTGGTGAAGCACTTTAGAGAGCCATACACTCATCCCCTCAATCGTTGTGTAGTGGACCACCTCGCGCTGGAAGCGGAAACTCATCTCAAGGATCTCCTCTTGAGGACCTCCTCCTTGAACGGCCGCCCGCGAGAGGAGTGAGATTAACTCCATAACCCTGAAGTTTATCCTTTCAATTGAGGCTCCGCTCGTGAAGTAGATTAACCCCAACAACTCATTCATAATCCTTTGGGCAGAACGCCTGTCCCCCCATCTTATAGCCTCTTGGAGTTCCATCTCCTTCTCAAAGGGGTAGGCTTGGATAACCTCCCCTCGATTGAGTTTAAGGTTTTGAATCTGCTCCGAAAGAAGAGATTGGGTGGTGAGAGCTTCACGCCCCTCAACCATTAAGTGCTTGGAGTAACCCGAAGCCCAACCCGCACACATCCTTAAAACCTCAGAGAGGTTATGAATTAGAGAGACATCGATTACCGCGAGGGAATTGAGGAGTTCTTGGGCCTCTTTTTTAACCCTCTCATCACCCAATAGTTTGTCACTTAAAAGCTCTTCTGGTTCAAATACCGAGACCGGTCCAGCTATGATGGCATACTCCATCCTTCCATCCATAATGACGGGAGAGACCCAATAAACTAATGAGAGGAAGGTAAAATAGGTGTAGGAGCCTCCAAAGCGTTCGGCTAAAGAAGCGTAGTGGCGATGGGTCTCAAAACACTTCTCCCCCCACTCTTTATCGAGCTTAGCAAATAGGTTTTCAACCTCAGGGCGTTGTCCCACCAACTGTTTATTAAAGAGGTCGAGAATCATGCATGGAGTGCCAGTCGCTAGGCTATAGTGGTTGGCAACATCCTTCACCCCTTGAGGAATTAGAGGAGCTTTTTTGTCCATTAACACTCCCCAAAAAACATCTGCTCGACATACTCCTCTTGGAAAGCCAAGGAAGAAGAGAGCTCTATATATTGCGCTTGTCGCCTAATAGCCTCAACTTTTTCTCCTTGGGATTTTAACATCAAAACCATCAAGGCCCCCTTCCCCGCTGCGTTGCCGGCACTTACAATCTTCTCAATTGCCACTTTTGGCAAAAGGCCAATACGCTGCGCATTGGCACTATCTATGTAGGAGCCGAAACCACCTGCAACTATCACCTGGTCCAACTCCTCCACCTTTAAGTTAGCCTTTTTGAGGAGTATTTGGCAACCGGCAGCAATTGCAGCCTTTGCTAATTGCACTTCACGCACATCGCGGTGGGTAAAAGAGACGTTATCGGTGAGCTTTAGGGCTCTCCCTTCACTTGTCATCACTAGAAAGGGGTGCTCTTCAACCATCGCCCCACTCTCATCAACTAAGCCACTCTCGAGTAAGAAGGCCATTACATCGACAATTGCCGAACCACAAATCCCTTTAGCCTTCTCCCCTTTGATGGTTGAAGTGGCCACTGTCCCATCTTGATGGGCCCAGACACGATCAATGGCACCGGGAATAGCCCCCAACCCCTGCCTAATCGAGGCCCCTTCAAAGGCGGGCCCGGCGGCAGAAGAGCAGCAGTAGAGTTTTGAGCCATCCCAAAGGGCAATCTCCCCATTGGTCCCAATATCGATATAGAGCACTTTCTCACTGCGCTCCGTTATACCAGTAGCAAGAAGGCCTACAGTAACATCACTGCCAATATAACCTGAAACTAAGCCTGGTAGAATAAGTTTTGCCTCTTGGTTAAAGCCAAACCTTTGGGCCTCTTCTAGGCGTGGTTCGCTGAAGACGAGAGTAAAGGGGGCATAAGCGATAGTGCTTGGATTGGCCCCCACTAAGAGGTGAATCATAGTGGGGTTACCCACTGCCACAATCTCTTTTAACCGCTCAAAGGGGATTGAATAACTCTTTAATAGCTCATCAATCATAGAGGAGAGTTGGCCCGTAATCGCTTTTTGAAGCTGTTCAAGCCCCCCTTCCATCTCATCGCTGTATTGGATGCGACTAATCACATCACCCCCATAAACCCGTTGTGGATTCATATGGGAGAGGTGCGCTAGAATCTCTTGGGTGTCGAGGCGCACTAGGTAGACAACAACAGTGGTGGTTCCTATGTCGATGGCACACCCATAGCTGTTCTCCTCAACATCGTCTCTCCCCTCCACTTCCCCCTCTGAGAGCAAGAAGGTTGAAACGACTTGCCCCTCCCCCTCCAAGCTTAAGGGGGCGATAGTAAGGTGCCCCCCCAACGGGAGGCGTAGACGACAGGCAAGACGTATCCCCTCATCAATCTGTTGTTGGGTTAGGAGGCGCTTTTCATCCTCATCTAAGGGGGAGCCCTCCCCCTCTAAGAGGTGCACGATACACTTCCCACAAAGACCGTTACCCCCACAAGGGGCGGCAATTTGATTAATACCCCCCTCGCTAAGGAGGTTTAATACGGTGCGCTCAATCTCACTGGTGAGCTCAACTTTTCCCTTCTCAGTAATGACGGTGAGGCGACCTATCTCTTTCACTTTTGGTAAAAATCTCCTATTTTTTGGCTTTTTGTAGACTCTGAAGCTAAATTGTGCTAATCGCATTTATTCTGTTCTCATAAAATGCATGTTATTCCCTCAGTTGCATGAATTGTAAAGGGCTAAAAAACATGCGTCAATAGAGAATAGTTCAATTTACCCACTGCTACTACAAATACACACTATGGTTATTTAGCTCCCTCTAAGTAGAATGTCCTTAATAATTTATATGTAAAAATTCTCCTCTAACTCTAAGTATAGTCAGAGACTAAGAGGTGTAAGGGTGCCTCATCCTCTACAATTGCAGGGAAGCGTCCCACCTCTTCATAGAAGCGGTTGTCGGTATTATCATCGTTGACCAGCGACACCTCTCCCACTAAGGTAGTCCCCTCTTCAGACCAAAAACGGTGGTAAACAAAGGGCTCCAAACAGATGCTCTCCCCTGTTTTAAGGGTGACCACATCGCCCCCTTTAACTTGCCGTTTAATTCCATCGATTGAGACCTCAAAATCGTCATCACTGAGCCCCTCATCGGGTGTTGAGGCGTAGAGTTCAATCTTTAAGACCCCACCCCCTCGATTGATAATATCTTCCATCTTATGGCGGTGGAAATGGAAGGGTGTCTCCTGCATCTCTTCGACTATCATGATTTTCTCAGCGTACTGCTTGTCTGACTTTCCCTCTAAGTTGCCGTTACGGAGGGTGAAAAGGAAAAGACCCCGCTTAGCAAAGTCGCCCGAACCAAAGTCGGTGATATCCCAGCCAAGCATACACTCTTTAATCTCACTAATCTCATCTCCCCTCTTTGCCCACTCTTGGGGACCCCAGTAGGCCCAAGGGGGGAGCGTCCATTTATGTTTAGTCAAAAACTCTTTCGCTCTTTTTTGAATTGCATTAATTTCACTACGTTTCATCTTATTACCCTCTTTTACGCCACTCTTTAACCGCCTCGACCATCGCCAAGAACCCTTCGGGGGGGACGTAGTCGGCAATCTGATTGCCCGAGCCTATCGCAATTCCCCGCCTCCCTTGGCAGAAGGAGAGCACCTCTGTAACGTATTCTTTGATTGTTTTTTCATCCTCAATACAGAGGACATTCATATCGATTCCACCAAAGTTTCCAATCCTCTCCCCATAGAGCTCAACCCAGGTTGAGAAGGGGGCTATCAGGTCTTCGTTGGAGTGTTTCGCATCAATACCGGTCGCAATAATGGGCTCCATCACCGAGAAGATGTGGCCACAGGTGTGGAGGAGGAACGGCTTATTGTGTTGGTGAACTTGGTCCACTATCTTCTTGTACTGGGGAATTATATTGCTAATGATCACCTCAGGTTGAAGTAATGTTGAGGTCTTAAATCCCAAATCGTCTCCCATGCGACAAACTGCGTAGATATCGCTGTAGTTCTCCAAAAAGCGGTCCCAGATTTTGACAAACATCTGGCCAATCTTTGTGAAGAGGAGGTCAAAAGCTTCACGGTCATCAGCCATTAAATAGGCTAAATTGGTATAGGGGACAAAGTCTTGAGCTGTCTCAAAGATCCCATTGCCAACGCCACCCACCGCCTTCATCCCGGGGGGGAGAGTCGCTTTGAGGGCCTCAAAGAAGGGGGCAAAGCGTTCAAAGTAGCGCTCCTCCATCGCCTCCCAGGGGTAGGCTAGGATATCATCCTTATCTTTTAGGAGAGTTTTTCCATACCCCATCAACCCCTCTCCATTTTGGACCAACTCCACGACACACCCCTCGAAGGGGACTACATCGTAGTGGTGCTCCACCATGAAGGCGGTGTAGCGGCGGAAGAACTCTTTTTTATCTTCCAGATCGCCCTCTAAGAGCTTAGAGCTATCACTATTGGTGATTTTATCAAAAAAGCCGAGACACACATTGTGTTCATAGAGGGGCAAGTAGGGGGTCATTTTATTGTAAGCTGCTGCCGTAACTAAGCGGCTGTCTGGTTGGTAACTCATCGTATATCCTATCCCTAAAAAGTGTTAACTGCATCGTACATCGCAATGATGTTTTCAGGAGGGACTCCATCCACGATATTGTGGACCTGGTTAAAAACAAAGCCCCCATCTTTCATGAAGATGTCGCAATTGCGTCTTACCGACTCTTTAATCTCGGCAGGTGTCCCACTTGCCAAGACGTCACCAATATTCTTTAAAATTCAATCCAAGGTTAAGGGTGATTCTTGAAAAATATCGGGAAACTTCTCCATATTCCCCTGGACAATCAACATATTGACTAAAAACTTTTCGACCTGTTAGAAGTATTTTCCATATTAGAAGAAGTTGCCCCTAATAGCAAACGTCGTGGCTAAGTAGTGGCTAAGTAGTTCTCTTTTTACTGTGTGAATAAATACCAGCAAGCTGGGATTTTTTGCTACTTCTTCTCCTACTTTTACAATTTGTTAACCTTACCATTAAAACATTTCGGGGGTTTGAAACTCAAGATACTCCCCGGTTGAGGGGTGTTTAAACCCTAAGGTGGTGGCATGGAGCATCAGGCGTGGAGCATCCCTCCCATCTCCATAGAGCCTGTCCCCTACTATTGGTATACCAATCCCTTTAGGGTGAGAGGTGTGGAGGCGGAGCTGGTGGGTACGCCCGGTAAGGGGAAAGAGTTCAACGCGCGTTACAACTCTCTCTTGGAATCTCTCTTCCCCAATCTTCTTCCAACGAGTCTCTCCCCACTTACCTAAAACAGGGTCATAAATTTGGCACGGCTTGTTGTGGGGGTCGTAGCGAAATGCCAACTGAGTCGCCCCCTCCTCCTTCTCCAAACTCCCCTCTAAGAGGGCCACATAGCGTTTATAGACCAACCTCTTACTGAATTGGAGGGAGAGTTTAGAGAGGGCATTTTGGGTCAAGGCCAACACCATTAACCCTGAAGTGTCGTAGTCGAGGCGATGGACAGCTGGATTGGCTAAAGTAACTGGAAAGTGACGTTTAAGGCGGGTTGTAACACTCTCACTCTTCTCCTCCCCTCGCCCAGGGACCGCTAGAAGAGCTGGCTCCTTATTGATTACTGCAATCTCACCATCTACATAGAGGTAATCCAATTCCAACATCTCGGCTAAAGCTTCTCCCCCCTGGTAGGGCCTCTCCTCTCCTCCAATAAACTCAACATAGCTAGAGGGGGTCATAGAAGCCGCAACAGCAGCGTTAAAGAGGGTTATTAGTGGAGAAGGCTCTAGGGAGTGAAAAAGGTGTTCGCCCCCCTCCCCGTCGCGGGCGACGAGAAGGCCAAAAGTGGCTGCCTCAATGGAGGCGCTGTATTGGAGGGCTCTATCTTTAGGAAAAGGGATTGCCATAGGGTTAGATTACCAGAGTTTTAGATAAAAAAATACGCCAAAGAGGATTCGAACCTCTGACCCACAGCTTAGAAGGCTGTTGCTCTATCCAACTGAGCTATTGGCGCAAAAGAGAGTCGGGGCGAGAGGACTCGAACCTCCGATTTCTTGCTCCCAAAGCAAGCGCCTTAGCCACTAGGCAACGCCCCGATTGTTTAAACAACGGGTGGAGTATACTTGTTTTTAAAGGTTTTCGTCAAGGCGAAGTGGTTGACACCCTCCCCAAATGGGCTAAAATCTAGGCTATGCGTTACACCCCAAAAGAGCGAGCCCTCAACACCTACCGGGTTCTCGATGAGATTAGCCCCCCCACGATAACTTTTCTAGAACAGAGTGAACCTTACCAACTTTTAATTAGTGTTATCTTATCGGCACAAACAACCGATCGCCAAGTTAACGCAATTGCTGGAGAACTTTTTAAGCGCTTTCCCACCCCTTTAGAGCTCTCTTTAGCTCCAACTGAAGAGGTAATCCCTTATATCCGCTCCACCGGCTTCTTCAACACAAAGGCCAAAAACATAGTGGGGACCGCTAAAGTATTAGTTGAAAACTTTCAAGGTGAGGTTCCCCTCACTATGGATGAGCTCCTCACCCTCCCTGGAGTGGGGCGTAAAACTGCCAATGTAATTTTAGGACAACTAGCAGCAATGCCGGCAATCATCGTCGACACCCACTTTGCCCGGGTGGTGCGACGGATAGGGCTAACTCCTAAAAGTGAGAGCGATGTGATTGAGAGGGAGGTTGCTAAACTGCTCCCCCCCGCCAACCACTACCGCTACTCAATGGTCACTAACCTCCACGGACGGGAGATTTGCCACGCCAGAAAACCTTTGTGCCATATCTGCCCCATTGCCGAGTGGTGTAAAAGCTACCCTATTTAGTGATCACAGACGTTATCACCAGCTACTAGAGAGCCCTCTAGATACTCTTTTACCAACGCTTGGGGACTCTTAACGGGTGCACCGCAAATTACCTCAATACCGTGGTTTTTAAAGTGCTCTTGGGCCCGCTGTCCCATCCCTCCAGCGATTATAAGGTTGGCCCCATGTGTAGCCAAGAAGAGGGGTAGAACCCCAGGCTCATGTTTGGGAGCTTCCACCTCGCGGGTGGCTACAATCGCCTTGCTCTCCAAATCGACATCGATTAAAGCAAATGCATGACAGTGTCCAAAGTGGAGATTTAGCATCCCCTCGGCAACCGGTATTGCGATCCTCATAACTCTACACTCCTTGTCTCATTTAATGTTTTGGCAATCCCTAAATAGGTGTTGGCAATGGGAGACCCTTCAAAACGTTGTACAAAGGGGATTCCCCCATCTCCCGCTAACCCCATCAAGGGGTCAATTGGGATAGAACCCAAGAATGGGATGTGGTATTTATCGGCCAAGGCCCTCCCTCCCCCACTCCTAAAGATAGCGGTGGTGGTGTGGCACTGGGGACAGACAAACCCCGCCATATTCTCCACAATCCCTGCCACTGGAAT
>LSQX01368202.1_pt3 | contig 26107 bp, 26 predicted proteins | sample 654561 | NCBI WGS metagenome assembly LSQX01 (sample SAMN04489861, study PRJNA283612) | anaerobic digester metagenome | isolation source: 4 biogas reactors fed with cattle manure at either 37C or 55C with and... | place: Denmark: Kongens Lyngby | collected 2014 | reverse complement strand
CGGACGGCTGGTGCATCATGATGCGCGCGTGCGGCAGGGCGTAACGCTTGCCCTTGGTGCCGCCGGAGAGCAGGAACTGGCCCATGGAGGCGGCCAGACCCATGCCGTAGGTGGCGATGTCGCACGGGGAGTACTTCATCGTGTCGTAGATCGCCATGCCGGCGGTGACGGAACCACCCGGGGAGTTGATGTACAGCGAGATGTCGCGGCTCGGGTCCTCCGCCGTCAGCAGCAGGATCTGCGCGCAGATCTTGTTCGCGATCTCATCGTCGACCTGCTGGCCGAGGAAGATGATGCGCTCACGCAGCAGGCGCTCGTACACCGAGTCGCCGAGGTTCATGCCCGCCCCCGGGGACGTCATCCGGATCTCATCAGTCATGTCAGTCAAACTCCTGTGTCTCATTTTTGTCGATGGCTCCCAGGGTACTAGCGGTGCTCCCCGGATCGCCCTTCTGTTCGCTCACAGCGTCCCAACGCTTCTCGACGCCCCCGCATTCCAGGCTGCCGACGCTGCGGCGTCGGCACTGGCTTGCGTCAGATGTGCACGACACCGCTTCCCGCTCCACGAAAAACGCGCCCCCGACCCGTAGGTCAGGGGCGCGTTCAACGTCTCAGGGAGGACTAGTCCTCGGAGGACTCGGTGTCCTCAGCCTCGGCCTCCGGCTCCTCGCCGAAGTACTCGGAGGGGTCGACGTCGTTGCCCTGGTCATCCTTGACGGAGACACGGCAGATGGCGGCGGCCAGGGCCTTGCCGCGACGGACGTCGGAGAACAGGTTCGCGATCTGGCCGGACTGCTGCAGCTGGCCGACGAACTGGTTCGGGTCCATGCCGTAGGACTGGGCGGTGAACAGGATGTGGTCGGTGAGCTCCTGCTGGGAGACCTCCGGGTTCTCCTGCTCGGCCAGGGTGTCCAGGAACAGCTGGGTGCGGACGGCGTTCTCGGAGTCCTCGCGGGACTGCTTGTCGAACTCCTCGCGGGTCATGCCCTGGGCCTTGAGGACCTCGTTGAGGGCGTTCTCGTCGTGGGCCATCTGGCCGAGCAGCTGGTGGAGCTGCTGGTGGACCTGCTCGTCGACGATGGACTCCGGCAGGGCGAAGTCGGTCTTCTCGAGGGCGGCCTTGAGGACCTCGTCGCGGATGTCGGCGGCCTGCTGGGCCTTCTTGGACTCCTCGACCTGGGCGCGGGTGGCCTCGCGCAGCTCGTCGGCGGTGTCGAACTCGGACGCCATCTGGGCGAACTCGTCGTCGAACTCCGGCAGCTTGCGCTCCTTGGTCTGCTGGACGTGGACGGCCACGGTGGCCTCCTTGTCCTTGTGCTCACCGGCGGCGATCTTGGTGGTGAACTCGTTGTCCTCGCCGGTCTTCATGCCGCGCAGGGCGGTGTCGAGGCCGTCGATCAGGTCGCCCTGGCCGATCTCGTAGGAGAGACCCTCGGTGGTGGCCTCCTCGACGACCTCGCCGTCGACGGTGGCCTTCAGGTCGATGATGGCGTAGTCGCCGGTCTTGAGCTTGCGCTTGGTGTCCTTGAGCTCACCGAAGCGGCCGCGCAGACGGTCGATCTCCTCGTCGACGGCGGCGTCGTCGACCTCGATGGCCGGGACGGTGACGGAGAGCTCGGAGAAGTCCGGGACCTCGAACTCGGGGCGGATGTCGACCTCGGCGGTGAACTCGACGAACTCGTTGTCCTCGATCTTGGTGACGTCGACGGTCGGCTGACCGATGGCGACGATCTCGTTCTCCTCGATCGCCTTCTGGTACTGGACCGGCAGCATGTCGTTGACGACCTGCTCCAGGATCGGGCCGCGGCCGTAACGGGCGTCGATGAGCTGGCGCGGTGCCTTGCCCTTACGGAAACCCGGGATGGACACCTGCTGAGCGAGGGCCGTGTAGGCCTGGTCAATCTCAGTCTTCAGGTCCTCGAAGGGGACGTTGACGGTGAGCTTGACGCGGGTGTCGCTCAGCTTCTCGACGGAACTCTTCACGAGTAACTCTCCTGGTTTCACATTGACTGTCAGTTCATTTAGGCCGGCCGGAACCGGACCCTACGTCGGGGCGACAGGATTTGNNCCCCCTGCTCCCAAAGCAGGTGCGCTACCAAACTGCGCCACGCCCCGTAGGTGTGTTCAGCAGTCTACCGGCAGATGATTCCGGGCCGTTGCATGGGGGTCGGAAACAGGGAAACCCCGCACCGGCGTTCACCGGTGCGGGGCTTGAGAAACTGGAGGGAATGACGGGAATCGAACCCGCGTCTTCAGCTTGGAAGGCTGAGGTATTAGCCACTATACGACATTCCCCTGCTGGTGCCGGATCAGTCTAGCGCATGGAGTGGGTTTTGGGAAAACCGGAACAAGGGGACGTCGAGAAGCGTTATAGGGGTGACTGACCCGACGACTATCGAAGGTGACCTACTCGTGGAACTTCTCCTCCTCCTGCTGATCCTCGGCGGTGGCGCCGCCTACTTCATGAACCGGAACAACAAGAACCGGGCGGCGGAGGTGGAGCAGACCCGCCTGGAGGACGCGCAGGCCGACGCCCGCCGCTGGATCGAACGCCTCGGCTCGCAGGTGCTCACCATCGCGGGCAACGACGCCGCCTCCACGCAGGCCATCGCCGACGCCTCGGAGCGCTACAACGCCGCAGCCTCCGCCATCTCCCAGGCGCAGACCGTCAAGCAGGCGGAGCTGGCGCGTGAGTCCGCGCTCGAGGGCCTGCACTACATGAACGCCGCCCGCGAGATCATGGGCATGACGCCCGGCCCGGAGCTGCCGCCCCTGGAGGGTCAGCGCAACGCCGGCAAGGTCACCGAGCGTCGCACCATCGAGCACGAGGGTCAGACCATCACCGCCTCCCCGGTGGCCACGGACCAGACGCCGAACTACTACCCGGGCGGCAACGTCGCGGGTCGTCCGGTCCCGGCCGGCTGGTACTCCCGTCCGTGGTGGCAGGAGGCCATGCTCACCGGCATGTGGACGGCATCGTCGATGATGATGTTCTCCATGATGTTCTCCGGTATGGCGGGTGTGGGCTACAGCGCCAACGCCTGGGAGTCGGGCTACGGCGACGGCTACCAGGACGGCCTGGCCGCCGGCGGCGAGGACGCCGGTGACATGGGCGGCGCCGAGGACATGGGCGACATGGGTGACATGGGCGGTGACGGCGGCGGCTTCTTCGACGGCGGCGGTTTCGACTTCGACTTCGATTTCTGACGTCGGATTCTGACGGCGGCGTACCATCGCGGGCATGACCCCGCAGATTCCCGCCATCACACTCAACGACAACACGTCGATCCCCCAGCTGGGGTTCGGCGTGTTCGAGATTCCGCCGGAGGACACCGAGAGGCTGGTGTCCGTCGCCCTGGAGGCCGGGTACCGGCACATCGACACCGCGGCGATCTACCGCAACGAGGAGGGCGTCGGCAGGGCGATCGCCGCGTCCGGCATCCCGCGCGACGAGATCTACGTGACCACCAAGCTGTGGAACCGGCGCCACGACGACGCGGACGCCGCCCTCGCCGAGTCCCTCGAGCGGCTCGGCCTCGACCACGTCGACCTCTACCTCATCCACTGGCCCTGCCCGGGGCAGAACCGCTACGTCGAGGCGTGGCAGCAGCTCATCAAGCTGCGCGAGCAGGGCCTGACCACCTCCATCGGCGTGTCCAACTTCCTGCCCGAGCATCTCGACCGCCTCGAGATGACCTCCACCGTCCTGCCGGTGGTCAACCAGATCGAGCTGCACCCGGCGTTCCAGCCGTGGAAGGACATCGACGCCGCGCGTGTCCACGGCATCAGGGTGCAGGCCTGGTCGCCGCTGGGCATGGGCCGCACCGGCATTCTCGACGCCCCCGAGGTCCTCGACGTCGCCGAGGCCCACGGGGTGACCCCGGCGCAGGCGGTCATCCGCTGGCACATCCAGAACGGGGTGATCCTGTTCCCGCGTTCCTCGCAGGAGGAGCGGATCCGTCAGAACATCGACGTCTTCGGCTTCGAGCTCAGCGACGACGAGATGTCCGCGATCACGTCACTGGACGAAGGGGAGGCCGGTCGGGTCGGTCCGCACCCGAACGAGTTTGAACCCGCGCCTGACGGGAACTGACCGCCGCCCAGCGGCCGTCCCGGAACTCCAGGGCACCCTCGTCGGCGAACTTCTCCAGCCATCCGGTCATGGGCCAGAAACCCCAGATCGAGTGGAAGCGTTCGGCGTTGCGGAGGATGTCGTGGAAGTGCTCCCACGGCGGGTCCGCCATCGGGTGCCACTGGTGGTAGACGTCGGCCCCGCCGACCCAGATCAGCGGCACCCCGTGGGCACGCAGGTGCTGCCCGAAGTCGGTGTCCTCGGCGCCGTAGCCGGTGTAGCCCTTGTCGAAGCCGCCGAAGGCCCGGCGCAGCCGCCGCCACGTGGTGACGGTGAGCGCGAAGGACAGGGAGCGGAAGTGCCGGTAGCCGTGGTCGTCGGCACGCAGGAGGGTGCCGGCGGGCGGGTTGGGGTGGTCCGCGTACGGGGCGGGACGGACGGTGCGGGTGTCACCGTCGGCCAGGTAGGTGACGGGTCCGGCGACGACGGCACCGGGGTGCGCGTCGAGGGCCCACCGGTAGTGGTCGAGCATGCCCTCCCCGGGGAGGCAGTCGGCGTCGAGGAAGACGATCATGTCGTCCGGTTCGTGGGTCCCGCGGGCGGCCAGGTCGCCGCCGAGGTTGCGGGCCCCGGCAAAGGAGTACTCGCCGAGGGTGACCACCTCGGAGTCCGGGAGCGCCGCCGCGAGGGCCTCCGCGTCCCCGAGCGCGACGACGATGTGCCGCACCGTGGCCGGCAGGCACGTGGCCTGGCGGGCGACGTGCGCGAGCCGGCAGGCGTCGGAGAAGGTCACCACGGTCACGGAGGCGCCTGAGGTCTCTGGTGTCACTGGGGTCACCGTCAGGCCTCCTTCCCCTGCCGGGAGAGCACCTCGCGGTACACCTCACGGTGCCGGCGCCGGATCTCGGCCAGCTGCTGTTCCCGGTCCCCCGCATAGGGAATGCGCCCCTGCTCGTGGAGGTGGATCAGGGCGCGGGCGGCGGCGAGGGGGTCGCCGGTGGCGTACTTCTCGACGGCGCGGGGGTCATCCGCCTGGTCCGCGTACATGCCGCAGTCGGGCACGGCCACGGAGGCCCCGAGGTCGCGGCACATCTCCAGCCAGCTGGAGTGGGTGCCGCGGAGGTAGGGCAGGAGGACGGTGCCGCACTGGCCGAGGGCGCGGTGCAGGGCGTCGTCGGGCATCGGGTGTGGGAGCGCAGGTCGATGATGTCGGCGACCTCCGGCCCGGAGAGCGCGTGGGTGAGGTGTGCGGTGCGGGAGTCCTCGTGGAGGTGCACCCGCAGGGGCTGCCCGGTGGAGCGGTGCACGACGCGCCCGACGATGCGGTAGAAGACGGGGTCGGCGATGACGTTGGTGCGCAGCGACTTGAGGAACACACCGATGGCGGTGCCCCTGCCCTGCGGCGGGTCCGCGACAACGCGGGGGTGCGGGATGACCTGCGTGTCGGCGGGCAGCTGCCGGGCGGCCTCCCCGGTGAGGGTGATGCGGGCAGCGGCGGCGGCGAGCAGCACGCGCAGGATGGCGTGGTGTTCCGTCTGGTCCGTGACGTGGCGGTTGTCCAGGTTGTGGACGGTGAGCACGAGCGGCACCCCACGGCGGCGGAGGGTGGCGGTGAAGGCGCGGGCGTCGTCGACGTTCTCGATTCCCGGATCGCCGAGACCGAAGTGGAGGTGCACCAGATCCGGCAGTTCCGCGTCGGGCAGCCGGTGCCACCACAGGGGGTCGAGTGCCGGGCTGCCGACTGTGTCGGGGGCGTCGGGGGCCGGGGTCACGGTGACGTCGTGGGGGCGGACCGCTGCGGTGTAGACGTGTCCGGCCGGGATGGACAAGACATGCAGTGCCCCGACCTCGCCACGATCCGGTCGCATTGCTCACCTCTGTTCTTCACGTGTCGGGGCCGTTCCGCCGGCCCGCCCGCTCATCATATGGCGGTTGCACCTCTTTGTCTGAAAGTGTGATCTCGAACATGCAGAAAGTCTGATATGTCCACGGTGCCACCCCCGATATGGGAGAACCCGCGGCCCCTGCATCAGGGACCGCGGGTTCGCGGGACTGCGGAGTATCCTTCCGGACCTACTCGGCCGGGAGCTCCGGGGCGACGCCGGTGCGCTCGTAGTCGGCGAGGATGTCGATGCGGCGCTGGTGGCGCTCCGCCTTCGACCACTCCTGATCCAGGAAGGCGTCGACGATGGCGAGTGCCTCCTCCTCGGAGTGCATGCGGCCACCGAGGCCGATGAGCTGGGCGTTGTTGTGCTCGCGGGCGAGGCGGGCGGTCTCCGGGGACCAGGCCAGGGCGCAGCGGGCACCCTTGACCTTGTTCGCGGCGATCTGCTCGCCGTTGCCGGAGCCACCGAGGACGATGCCCAGGGAACCCGGGTCGTTCACGGTGCGGGAGGCGGCCTCAATGCAGAAGGCCGGGTAGTCGTCGTCGGCATCGTAGGTGTGGGCGCCACAGTCAATGACGTCGTGGCCCTGCTTCTTCAGGTGCTCGGCGATGATGTTCTTCATGTCAAAGCCGGCGTGGTCAGCTCCAAGGTAAACGCGCATGGGGCCGATACTACCCGGGGGCCGGGCCGGGCCCGCAGCAGGCGTGCCCAAGCCCCGCACTCACCCCGGGGAGTGCACCTAGACCTGCGGGTTCTCGGTGCGGGAACGCTTGAGCTCGAAGAAGTAGGGGAACTGGGCGAGGCGCACGGCGGCGTCGAAAAGCTCGCCGGCCTCCTCCCCCTCCGGGACGCGGGTGATCACGGGGCCGAAGAAGGCGGTGTCGCCGAGCTTGAGCACCGGGGTGCCCACCTCATCGCCGACGGCGTCCATGGCGGCCGCGTGGAACGCGCGCATCTCCTCGTCGACCTGCTCGGAGTGGGCGGTGGTGGCGTAGATGGAGCTCAGCCCCGCCTCCTTGAGGGCGCGCTCGATGACGCCGTCGTAGGCGCGCTCGCCCTTCTTGCCGCTCTCCTTGCCGGCGTGGATGATGGTGCCCATGACGGTGTAGAGGTTGCCCACCTCGGCGGGTTCCTCGAGCGCGACGCGGGTGAACACGCGGGCCGGGCCCCACGCCGCCTCCATGGCGGCCATGTACTCGGGGTCGAGGTCGCGGCCCTCGTTGAGCACGGACAGGGACATGGGCTGCCAGGTGACGGTGATGTCGCGGACCTTCTCCACCTCCCTGATCCACCGGGAGGTGAGCCAGGCGAACGGGCAGGTGACATCGAACCAGAAAGTGACGTTGTTGTTTGACATGTCCCCAGAATAGGCGCGGACTAGTCTGGGTGTCGCGGAACACATTCCCCTGACCGAGGAGACCCCCTTGACCTCCATCAACCTGACCCGCGAGGAGGCCGCCCACCGGGCGCAGCTGCTCTCCGTGGAACACTACGCCATCGCCCTCGACCTCACCGCCGACGACGAGTTCGGCAGCATCACGGACGTGACGTTCACGGTGCATGAGGCGGGGTCCACGTTCATCGACCTGCGGGCCGCCCGCGTGGACGGGGTCTACCTCGACGGGCACAACATCCGCCGGGAGGCCCTCACCCTCGACGAGGACGGCTACGACGACACCTACGGCATCGCGTTGAAGGATCTGACCCCGGGACGGCACTCCCTGCGCGTCACGGCGAGCATCCCCTACTCCCGCACCGGTGAGGGTCTGCACCGTTTCGTCGACCCGGCGGACAACGAGGTCTACCTCTACTCCCAGTTCGAGACGGCCGACGCCAAGCGCGTCTTCGCCTGCTTCGACCAGCCGGACCTCAAGGCCACGTACAGCCTGACCGTGACCACCCCGGCGGAGTGGAAGGTCATCTCCAACGCGGAGCAGACGACTACGGTGCAGGGCCCGCACGCGACGCACCGCTCCCGTATCGACTATCCCCTCTCGACCTACCTCGTCGCCGTGTGCGCGGGCCGTTTCCACGAGGTCACCTCGACCTGGCACGGCACGCTCACCCACCACCCGGAGACCCCGGCGGACCAGCCCACCGAACTCAGCGTGCCGATGGGCCTGTACTGCCGCCGTTCCCTGGCGCGGCACCTCGACTCGGACCGCCTGTTCGCCGAGACGAAGCAGGGCTTCGACTGGTACCACGCGCACTTCGGCATGGCCTACCCCTTCGGCAAGTACGACCAGGTCTTCTGCCCGGAGTTCAACTTCGGGGCGATGGAGAACGCCGCCTGTGTGACCATCCGCGACGAGTACGTCTTCACCTCCCGGGCCACGCACTACAAGTATGAGCGCCGCGCAGAGACGATCCTCCACGAGCTGGCGCACATGTGGTTCGGCGACCTGGTCACCATGCGGTGGTGGGACGACCTGTGGCTCAACGAGTCCTTCGCCACCTGGTCCGCGGCGATCTCCCAGGCGGAGGCGACGCAGTACGACACGGCGTGGGTGACGTTCGCGAACGTCGAGAAGGCCTGGGCCTACTCCCAGGACCAGCTGCCCTCCACCCACCCGATCCTCGCCGACGCCACCGACATCGAGACCGTCGAGCAGAACTTCGACGGCATCACCTACGCCAAGGGCGCCAGCGTGCTCAAGCAGCTGCAGGCCTACGTCGGCCGCGACGCCTTCCTGTCGGGCGTGCGCCGTCACTTCGCCGACCACGCGTGGGGCAACGCCACGTTCGACGACCTGCTCGGCGCGCTGGAGTCCGCCTCCGGCCGTGACCTGTCCGGCTGGGCGGACCAGTGGCTCAAGACCACCGGCATCAACCGCCTCTCCCCCGCCTTCACCGTCACCGACGGCGTCTACGACTCCTTCGCCGTCGCCCAGGGTGGCGCGGAGCCCGGCGCGGGCGAGCTGCGCACCCACCGCGTGTGCGTCGGGCTCTACTCGCTTGTCGACGACCGCGTGGTCCGCACCCACCGCGTCGAACTCGACGTCACCGGGGAGTCCACGGACGTGCCGGAGCTGGTCGGTGCCCCGGCCGCGGACCTCGTGCTGGTCAACGACGAGGACCTCACCTACTGCCTCATGCAGCTCGACGAGGACTCGCTGGCGTTCGTGGTGGAGAACATCGACCGCATCGACGACCCGATGGCCCGCACCCTGTGCTGGTCCGCGGCGTGGGAGGCCACCCGCGACGGCCGCATGCGGGCCCGCGATTTCGTCCGCCTCGTCGCGCGGGGTGCGGCGGCGGAGACGGAGCTGGCGGTGCTGGAGCGCATCCTCTCCCAGGCGACCACCGCGCTGCGCACCTACGTCGACCCGGCGTGGGAGCGGGAGGGCACCTCCCTGCTCGTCGACACCTTCCTCACCGGCCGCACCTCCCCCGACCAGGAGGTCGCGCTGGTGTTCTCCCACGCGCTGACGAGGCTGCCGCTCAACGACCGGGCCGCCGACAAGCTGGCCCAGGTGCTCGAGTCCTCCCGCGACGCGGAGCTGCGCTGGCTGGCGCTGGCCGCACTCATCGCCTACGACCGCGTCGAGGTGGAGACCATCGCCCGCGAACGTTCCCGCGACCGCTCTGCCACCGGCCACCAGGCGGCGCAGCGGGCGGAGGCGGCGATCAACGACCCGGCCGCGAAGAAGAAGGTGTGGGACGCGGTCGTGACGGGCGAGCTGTCCAACGTCGACGCCCGCATGCGCATGGAGGGCCTCGTCTACCCGGGTTCCGCCGAGCATCTCGCGCAGTTCAACGACGCCTACTTCGAGGTCGCCGAGACCCTGTGGGCGCACCCCTCCTCCGAGATCGGTCTGAGCACCCTCACCGGCCTGTACCCGGTGTGGGACATCTCCGCCGAGGGCCTGGCCCGGGCGGACCGTTTCCTGGAGAGGGAGCTGCCGGCCGGTCTGCGCCGCGTCGTCTCCGAGCAGCGGGATCGTGTGGCCCGGGCGCTGCGCAACCGGGAGTTCGACGCCTCCTAGTCGTCCTGGTCGTGCGGCCGGGTGACCACCCGGATGTGGGCGACGTCGGCACGCAGGACGTCCTCGGAGTACTCGACGGGCACCCCGTCGCGGGTGGTCGCGGTGCGGCAGATCCGCAGCAACGGCAGGCTGCGGGTCACGCCGAGGACGTGCTGCTCCCAGCTCGACGCCACGCCGGGGACGAGGGTCTCCGTCTTGACCACGGGACGCAGGTCCCAGGTGGCGTCGAGAAGCTCGTGGAGGGAGCGGGACAGGTCCTGGTCGAGCATGCCGGGAACCAGGGCGGCCGGGAAGTAGGCGTTCTCCACGACGAAGGGGGCGTCGCCCGCCGTCCAGAGGCGGACGATCTGCACGACCTTCTCCCCGAGCGGGACGTCGAGCGACTCCGCGACGACCGGTTCCGCGGGGACGAGCCCGGCCTCGAGGACCTCGGGGGGCACCTCCAGGCCGTGGTCCCGCAGCTGCGGGATGAGACCCTCCATGCGGGTCAGTTCGATCACCGGGGGGATCGAGCGGATGAAGGTGCCGCCGGTGCGTCCGCGGCGGCGTTCGATGAGGCCCTCCATCTGGAGGATGTCCAGGGCGTGGCGGACGGTCATGCGGGCGACGCCGAACTCCTCCACGAGTTGCCGCTCGGTGGGCAGCCTGTCTCCACCGCTCAACTCACGACGCTCGATGCGACCGCGCAGGTCGTCGGCGATGGCAAGGTACGCCGGAGGCCGGCGGGACGGGGAACTCACCACTCCAGAATAGCCACACCCATACAAAAAGCCGCATAAGCAGTGTTGACGGCACTGATTCCCCCTCCCTATCCGGGCATGTACTTTTGCCGCGGGGACTGTTTCCGCTGCCAGTAACACGTGCTGCATGAAAATCCGCCACCTCCCGAACGGGGACAGTCCCGCGCGGGCGCGCTCGAGGTGGGGTCGGTTTCCACAAACGGTTCACAGTGTGTCCCACATCACGTACACTGCTTTTAGTTATCCGCCATTCACTGAAATTCGCCGTCCCAGGAGCACACCGTGTCCCCCTCCCCCACCATCGCCGTCGTCGGACTGGGTCCCCGCGGGATCTCCGTCATCGAGCGCCTCGCCGCCCAGCTGCCCGTCGGCACCCGCCTCACCCTCCACCTCATCGACGACGCCCAGCACGGCGCCGGCCGCGTCTGGGACACGGAGCAGTCCCGCACGATGTGCATGAACACCCTCTCCGGGGCGGCCACCCTGTTCACCGAGCCGGGCTCCTCCGTGGAGGCGCCCGTCGTCGAGGGCCCCACCCTCCACGAGTGGATCCGCCACCTGCGCGGCGAGGAGATCGAGGGCCCCCGCGCCCGGCTCCTCGCCGAGCATCCGCCGCGGCCGGAGGTCGCGGCCGCCTTCGCCGCGGAGGCCGCCGTCACCCGCCCCGACTCCCACCCCACCCGCGCCCTCTACGGCGCCTACCTGCGCTGGGTCTTCGACGTCGCGCTGGCGCGCCTCCCGGAGTCGGTCACCGTCGTGCGTCACGACGCCCGCGTCACCGACCTCCGCGACACCGGCGCCGACTCCGATGAACTCACCCTCTCCGACGGCTCCACGGTCCTCGCCGACGCCACCGTCCTGGCCCTGGGCTGGCAGACCCCGGGACTCACCGCCGCGGAACAGGAGATCGCGGACTCCGGCCACACCTGGCTGCGCCCCGGCAACCCCGTCGACCAGGGCGTGCACCGCGTGCCCGAGTCCGGCACGGTCCTCGTCCGCGGCCTGGGCATGGGCTTCTTCGACACCATGGCCCTGCTCACCCTCGACCGCGGCGGACGCTTCGTCGAGGACCCCACCACCCGCTCCGGCCTGCGCTATGAACCCTCCGGCCGCGAACCACACCTCGTGGCCACCTCCTTCCGCGGCTACCCCTACCTGCCGAAACCCGTCTTCGGCTCCCTCGGACCCCGCACCCCGCGCCGCCACCTGAAGAAGGCGATGGCCGAACTCCGCGGCGCCGCCCGGATCTGCTTCGACACCCAGGTGTGGCCCGCCGTCGTCGCCGACACCTACGAGGCCTACTACCGCACCCTCGCGCGGGTGCGCCCGGGGTCCGTCCACCTGGACGCCGACGACTTCGCCGCCGCCCTGGAGGAGCTCCTCCTGGCGGGCGGGATCACGGGGGACCTGGGGGGCGTCGACACACTCATGGAGCAGCACACCTCCGAACCCTTCACCCTGCGCACCTACACCGAACCTCTCGCCGGGTTCCGCGGCACCCGCGCGGAACTCACCGCGCACCTCGGGGAGCGGATGGCCGCCGACATCCGCGACGCCCTCGAGGGCGCCGACAGCCCCGTCAAGGCCGCCCTGTGGTCGATCAACGCCTCCCGCAAACTCGTCTCCGTCCTCGGCGCGGAGGACCGCTACACCCGCGAATCCCGCGACGGCCTCTACGCGACCATGGTCGGCCTCGGGCAGATGGTCGGCTCGGGGCCGCCGCTGTTCCGCAGCCGCCAGCTGCTGGCGCTCGTCGACGCCGGCCTCGTCTCCTTCCTCGGCGCCGACCCGCAGATCCGGGTCGACGCGGCGGGCTTCACCGCGACGTCCGCGAGCGTGCACGAGGAGGTGCACTCCGACGTGCTCATCGACGCCTGGATGTACAACCCCGACGTCCGCCGCCCCGCCGACCCCCTGCTCCTCTCGCTTCTCGACGCCGCCCGCGCCCGCCCCTACGCCCTCACCGCCGCCGACGGCACCCCCGCGCCCGGCCCCTCCCCCGAGGTGCACCCCGCCTCCCGCCTGCTCATCGGCGCGGACGGGGAACCGGACCCGCGGGTCATGCTGCTGGGCATCCCCACGTGGGGGCAGATGCCCGACACGTTCATCTCCCCGATGCCCGGCACCGACCCCCTGCTGCTGCAGGAGACGGACAAGGCCTCCCGGACCGCCCTGCGCGTCGCACTCGGCGCCCGGGTGCCGGCCTAACGCCTGTCCCCCACCTCGATGCGCGGACGCACGACCACGTCCGTGACCTGCGTGCTGGGCCCCGCGTCCACCACCATGCGGATCGCGCGGGCGATCTCGGCCGGCTCGATGAAGTGCTCCGGCCGGTACTCCCGGCCATCCTGCGCGTAGAGACCCTGCAGCATCGGGGTGTCGGTCGGGCCCGGCGCGACCGTGGTCACCCGCACCCCGGCGTTCGACTCCGCCTTCCGCAGGCCGTCGGCCAGCGCGTAGAGCGCGTGCTTCGTGGCGGCGTAGACGATGTTGTCCCCGTAGGACCCGCGGCCCGCCCCCGAGTTGATGAACACCACCGTGCCCTGCGCGGCCCGCACCGCCGGCAGCAGACGTCGGGTCAGCTCGGCCGGCACGTGGACGTTGAGGTCCATCGCGTGCCGCCAGTCCTCCACACCTGCGGACTCGACGCTGAACTTCCGCGCGACCGCCGCGGCATGCACCACGACGTCCACCCGCGTGAGGTCCGTGAGCCGCTGCACCGACGACGGGGCCTCGGTCGAGTCGAGGAGGTCCACCACCAGGTCGGAGTCCACCGGGGTGACGTTGGCCAGTGCGCCGAGCTCCGCCAGCGCGGTGGCGTCCCGCCCCAGCGCGTAGACATGATGTGTCCGGGCGAGTTCCGCGACGATCTCGCGGCCCATCCCGCCCGTGGCTCCGGTAACGACGGCAATTGCTTCGGTCATACCATGGACTCTAGCCGCGGTTACGCTGTCCGGAGGAGGTACTCATGCTCGCAGTGGTCTTCGGAGTGCTGGTCGGACTGGTCATGCCCGTCCAGACGTCCGCCAACTCCCGCCTCCGCCTGTCGGTCGGCTCCCCCTTCCTGGCGTCGCTGGTGTCGTTCTCGGTGGGCTTCGCCACCCTGCTGCTGGCCGCCCTGCTCATCGACGGCCACCTGCCCCAGCCCTCCCTCGCCGCCTCCCTACCGGCGTGGATCTGGGCCGGTGGCGTCCTCGGCGTCGTGGTCCTGACCGGCAACATCTTCCTCTTCCCACGCCTGGGGTCGGTGCAGACGGTGGTGCTGCCCATCGCCGGCCAGGTCATCATGGGCCTGCTCATCGACCACCTCGGGCTGTTCCACGCCCCCGTCCACCGCCTCGACGCCACCCGCCTGCTCGGGGCGCTCCTGCTGGTGCTCGGCGTGCTCGGGGCGATCGGCGCGGTCGACGCGCTGCTGCGGCCCGGGCGTCACCTCAGCACCGGCACCAGCTCGGGGTTCAGCCTGTGGGCGTGGCGCGTCGCCGGCGTGGTGTTCGGCATGTTCTCCGCCGCGCAGACCGCCATCAACGGCCAGCTCGGCGTGGCCCTCGGCTCCGCGGTCGGGGCGGCCTTGGTCTCCTTCACCTTCGGCGTGGCCACCCTCTTCCTCATCGTGCTGGCCACCCGCGCGCGCTGGCGGCTGGTCCGCCCGGAGGGGCAGCGGCGCAACCCGTGGTGGATGTGGATCGGTGGTTTCCTCGGCGCCGCGTTCGTGTTCGGCAACGCGTACCTCTCCCCGGTCATCGGCACCGGACTGACGGTGATGACGATCCTGCTCGGCATGATGGCCGGCAGCCTGCTCATCGACCACTTCGGCCTGCTGGGCGCGAAGAGGAAACCGACCACCCTGGTCCAGGCGGTGGGCCTGGCGCTCATGGTGGTCGGTGTGGCGGCGATCCGGCTGCTCTGAGGGGGCCGGAGCCAAGGGCGGGTTCACATGTTCGGGAGGAGTACCCGTCTCGACACTGCGCCGCCCGGGAGGAGCCGTCCCGCACATGTCCTCTCGACCGTGTGCGGGGCGGTCATCACTCAGGCGTCGACGGAGGCCTCAGCGGCCGCCTCCGCGGCGGCGACGGCCTCGAGGGCGACGTCGATGTCGGCGATGAGATCCTCGACGTCCTCGATGCCGATGGAGATGCGCACCAGGTCACGCGGGACCTCCAGCTGGGAGCCGGTGGCGGACTGGTGGGTCATGGTGGCCGGGTGCTCGACGAGCGACTCGACGCCGCCGAGAGACTCGGCCAGACAGATCAGTCGGGTGTTCAGGCAGAAGACGCGGGCGGCCTCCTCGGAGCGGAAGCGCACGGAGATCATGCCGCCGAAGCGCTTCATCTGGCGCTTGGCCACCTCGTGACCCGGGTGGGACTCGAGGCCGGGGTAGAGCACGGTCGCGACCTGGTCGGAGGCCTCGAGGTGCGCGGCGATGGCCTCGGCGTTGTCGCAGTGGCGCTCCATGCGCACGGCCAGGGTCTTGATGCCGCGGGCGGTGAGGTAGGCGTCGAAGGGCGAGGGGATCGGGCCGACGCCGCCCTGGAACCAGAGCAGCTGCTCGTCGAACTCGGCGGAGTTGGTCACCACGAGGCCGCCGACGACGTCGGAGTGGCCGCCGAGGTACTTGGTGGCGGAGTGCAGGACGTGGTCGGCGCCGAGGGCCAGCGGCTGCTGGAGGTACGGGGACGCGAAGGTGTTGTCGACGACCAGGGCGGCGTCGCCCTTGATGGCGGCGATCGCGGCGATGTCGGTGATGGACAGCGCCGGGTTGGTCGGGGTCTCCAGCCAGATCAGCCTGGTGTTCGGCAGGAGGGCGGCTTCGACGGCGGCGACGTCGGTGGTGTCGACGACGGTGTACTCGACACCCCACTGGCCGAAGGCCTCGTCGATGAGGCGCCAGGTGCCGCCGTAGGCGTCGTGGCCGAGGATGAGGTGGTCACCGGGGCGCAGGAGGATACGCAGGATGACGTCGGTGGCGGCCATGCCGGAGGAGAACGCGCGGCCGTACTGTGCGCCTTCCAGGGCCGCGACGGTCTTTTCGAGGGCGTCGATCGTGGGGTTGCCGCAGCGGGTGTACTCGAAGCCACCGCGCAGCTCGTTGAGGCCGTCCTGCGCGAAGGTGGTCGACGCGTAGATCGGCGTGTTGATCGGGCCGTAGAGGCTGTCAGGCTCGTATCCGGCATGGATGGAACGAGACGAGAAACCAGAAAGTCCGTGGGTCATGTCGGCCACTATAGACCAAGCGGTTCACTTTCCCGGCAGCATCCGGGAATTATATGCAGAGCGCGAACCAGCGTCCGTGGACCTTCTCCAACGACACCGGCAGGTCGTAGAGGGCGGAGAGGTTTTCCGAGGTCAGCGCCTCGTCGACGGGGCCGGAGGCCAGAACGCGGCCGTCCCGGAGCAGAAGAACGTCGCTTGTCGACGCCGCGATCTCCTCCACATGGTGCGTCACGAGCACCGTCGTCAGGCCGGGCTGCGCCGCGCGGAGCCGGTCGATCACACCGAGCAGTCTCTCCCGTCCGGGGAGGTCGAGGCCGGTGGTGGGTTCGTCGAGAAGCAGGAGCTCCGGTTCGTTGATGAGGGCCCGGGCGATGAGCGTGCGGGCACGTTCGCCCTGCGAGAGGGCGGACCACCGGCGGTCGCGTTTGGCGGCCATGCCGGTGAGCTCGAGGAGCTCCTCCAGGCGGGCGAGTTCCGCAGACTCCGGCGTCCAGCGCGGGAGCAGCCCGTTGGAGGCGGTGACGCCGGAGAGCACGAGTTCGGCGACGGGGTGGTCGCCGAGGCGCTGGCGGGGGTCGACCCAGCCGATGCGCCGCCGCAGACGCTGCAGCTCCACCCGGCCGAGGCGTTCCCCGAGGATGTCGACGGTCCCGGTCGTCGGGTACCACCAGCCGCCGGCGAGGCGCAGCGCGGTCGACTTGCCGGCCCCGTTGGGGCCGAGGACCGCCCAGTGGGAACCGACCGGCACCTGCCACGTGACGTCGCGGATGAGGTGGGTGGAGCCGCGGCGGACGGTGGCGTCGAGAAGCGAGAGGGCGTGGGACATGCCCGCCAGCCTAGACTGGCCACATGAGTTCCCTTTATGACGCGGTCGGCGGTGACGCCACCTTCTCCCGGATCGCCGCCGGGTTCTATGCGCAGGTGAAGACGGACGACATCCTGGGGCCGATGTACCCCGAGGACGACTGGGAGGGCGCGGAGAACCGCCTCAAGTGGTTCCTCGCCCAGTACTGGGGCGGACCGGCCACCTTCAACGAGAAGCGCGGCGCCCCGATGCTGCGCCGCCGCCACCACGAGTTCCCCGTGGACCGCGCGGCTGCGATCCGCTGGCTGGAGCTGATGAAGGTGTCACTCGACAGCATCGACGAGGAGACCATCCCCGCCGGGTACCGCCACCAGATCTGGGATCACATGGAGCGGGTGGCGGCGATGCTCATCAACCGCGCAGATCCGGGAACGCCTCCCTCACTGGCTCACTGATCAGGCGGCCGTCGCGGGTCATGATGCCCGGCTCCAGACCCGGGTGGTTGTCCACCGCCCGGTCCACGCCGCCCGCCGCGATCGCGCGGACGTAGGGCAGGGTCGCCGAGGTGAGCGCCCGGGTCGAGGTGTTGGCCACCGCGCCGGGCATGTTGGGCACGCAGTAGAAGCGGGTGCCGTGGACCTCGTAGGTCGGGTCCTCGTGGGAGGTCTTGCGGGAGGGCTCGAAGCAGCCGCCCTGGTCGATGGCGACGTCGACGAGCACGGCGCCCTGCTTCATGCGGGCGACCAGGTCGTTGCTGACCAGCGTCGGGGCCTTCGCGCCGGCGACGAGGACGGCGCCGATGACGAGGTCGGCGTCGAGAAGCTCGGTCTCGATGGTCATCGGGTCGGACAGCAGGGTGCGGACGTTGCCCTGGTAGAGGTCGTCGAAACGCGCGAGCACCTGCGGGTCGAGGTCGAGGACGGTGACGCTGGCGCGCAGACCCTGCGCGATCGCGACGGCCGAGGCGCCGACCTGACCGCCGCCGAGGACGACGACCTTCGCCGGGGCGGTGCCGGGCACGCCGCCGAGCAGCACGCCGCGGCCCCCCTTGGAGCTCATGAGGTGGTGCGCGCCTTCCTGCACGGCGAGGCGGCCCGCGACCTGGGACATCGGGGTGAGCAGCGGGAGGCCGCCGCGGGCGTCGAGGACCGTCTCGTACGCCAGGGACAGGGTGCCGGCGTCGAGCAGCGCCTTCGTGCACTCACGCGAGGATGCCAGGTGCAGGTAGGTGAACAAGATGAGGTCCGGGCGGAGGAAGCCGTACTCCTCCGGCAGCGGCTCCTTGACCTTGAGCACCATCTCGGCGCCCCAGGCCTCCTCCGCGGTGGCGACGACGCGCGCGCCCGTCGCCTCGTACTCGGCATCGGTGAACGAGGAGTTCTCGCCCGCCCCGGCCTGAACAATCACCTCATGGCCGTCGGCTACGAGGGTGCCTGCCCCGAGCGGGCTGAGGGCCACGCGGCCCTCCATGTTCATGATTTCCTTCGGGATTCCGATACGCATGACCACAGACTCTACTAGGCGCCTTCCGGGCGCTCGTCGGAACCGGCTGGTTAATGATGTAATCCCTGTTACTGTGGCTCGACGCGCGCTTCCCGACGCCCCGCCCTACCATGACGTGCGTGAAGGAATCCGCAGACAAGAACAACGGCATCACAGGAGAGGTCATCCGCAGCTTCGGGCTGCTGGGTGTCACCGCCTTCGGCGGGCCGACCGCCCACCTCGGCTACTTCCGCGAGGAATTCGTCGCGCGGCGCAGGTGGCTGAGCGAGCGCTCCTACGCCGACATCGTGGCGGTCGCGCAGTTCCTGCCTGGTCCGGCATCCTCGCAGGTCGGCATGGCCCTGGGCTACCACCGGGCCGGCTGGCCCGGCATGCTCGCCGCCTGGGTGATGTTCACCGCCCCGTCGGCGCTCATCCTCGCCCTGTTCGGCGTGCTCCTGTCCACCACAGGTGTCGACGCCGACCAGGGCTGGATCCGCGGCCTGCTCGCCGCGGCGGTCGCCGTGGTCTTCCACGCGGTGGCGGGCATGGCGAAGAACATGGCGAACACCCGGATCACCGCCACCATCGCCGTCCTCGCGGGCCTCATCGTCCTGGCGGTGCCCAGTCCTTTCACCCACGTCGCCGTCATCCTCGCAGCGGGCCTGCTGGGCCTGGTGCTGCTGCGCGGCACGGACGTCGACCCGGAGGAGGAGTCGGGACTCGACGAGGTCCGCCCCGTCAGCTCCCGGGCGGCGGTCATCGCGCTCAGCCTGTTCTTCGTGCTGCTGGCCGGACTCATGCTCGGGGCGGGCGCGGTCGGCGGCTACGTGGTCACCCGCCTGGCGGCCTACTTCCAGGCCGGTGCCCTGGTGTTCGGTGGCGGCCACGTCGTGCTGCCGCTGCTCGAGCAGCTCACCGTCGCGGAGGGCTGGCTGGGCCAGTCGGAGTTCCTCGCCGGCTACTCCGCCGCCCAGGCGGTGCCGGGCCCGCTGTTCACCTTCGCGTCCTTCCTCGGCGCCGTCGACGGCGGCTGGGGCGGGGCACTGCTGGCGACGTTCGCGATCTTCCTGCCCTCGGCCCTGCTCATGACCGCCGGCCTGCACTTCTGGGGCCGCTGGCGCCACTCCCCCGTCCTGCGCACGGCGTTCACCGCCGTCAACGCGGCCGTCGTGGGCCTGCTCGGTGCGGCGCTGTGGGACCCCGTGCTCACGCACGGCGTCACCGGGGTCGCCTCCCTGACGATCGCGGCGCTGTGCTGGCTGGGGCTGGCGAAGTGGCAGCTCCCGCCGTGGTCGATCGCGCTGTTCGCGGCGCTCGCCGGCTGGGTCCTGCTCTAGGGGCCCTAGAACAGGGACAGGGTGCTGGAGCGGTAGACGGTGCCGAAGGGGGCGTCGACACGCACCCAACGCCCCACCTGCGACACCCGCAGGTGACGGGGGATGTCGAGGGGCGCGGCGAAACCGGGGATGAGCCCCAGCGACGTGCACGTGAAGATCGTGCGCATGGGGATCTCCGCGGTACCCGCCTCGCCGGTGACCGTCAGGACCGTCTGGTCCAGCAGGCTGGCGGGCGGGCCGAGGGGGCCGGAGAACTGCCGAGCGAGGGCCTGCCCCTTGTCCGCCAGGTCGCGGACGACGTCGACGGGGACCTCGTCGAGCAGCTGGAAACCGGTCGCCGGGGGCAACGCGCCGGGCCAGCTCGGGTCGCGGGCCGGGCCGATGGTGGGGGTGCCGGCGCGGAGGGCGTCGAGAAGCTCGACCGCGGAGACGACCGCGCCGTCGCGGGAGACCTCACCCTGGACGCGGCGGGAGGCGACGACCTGGAAGGGCGTGGTGACGAAGACGTCGACCCAGTCGCCCAGCTGGCGGAAACGGACGGAGGCGGAGGCGTCGAGAGCGGTGGCCCGGCCGATGAGCGACTGCAGGCCGGCGGCGCCGTCGAGGATCCGCAGGGACTCCTGCATCACTTGTCGGAGTCGCCGACCTCGAGCTGGTCGAGGTCCTCAGCGCGGGTGAGGATCTTCACCTCGAGCTCGGTGATGGACCGCGGACGCTCGGTGTTGAGGTCGATGGCCACCTGGACGCACTCGACGATGCAGGCGATGCGGCCCTGCCGGTCCTTGATCTCCTGGCGGGTGGTGAAGGAGGTGTTGCCGATCTCGACGACCTGCGTCTCGATGAGCAGCTCCGTGGTGTCCGGCAGGACCGGGCGCAGGTAGTCGACGTCCAGGTGGCGGACGAAGACGGCGAAGTCGTGGCCGCGGGCGGTGAACTCATCCTCGGCGAACTGCAGGCGCGCCTCCTGGGCGACCTCGATGTAGTTCGCGTTCATGATGTGGCCGTAGCGGTCGAAATCGGACCAACGGACCGGCACGGTCGTCACATGCAGGGCGGAGTTCTGGTCGGCGTTCATGTGGGGGCTGTTCCTCTTCAGGTGTTGCTCGCGGGATTAATCACGGAGTTGATCACGGTGTGCGCGGATTGCTCCCGTCCAATCTATACCGGATCGCCGGCAGGTGGGCCTCGGGCTGCGCCGCTCCGCCGGGAGACACCGGGAAAACGAAGGAGCGGGCCGGCTGATCCGGCCCGCTCCCCCGCTGATTGAGCATCTTCTAACGGACGGTCTGCCAGAGACCCTTCACGCGCTCGTCGATCTCATCGACGATGGCCTCCACCTGCTCGCGGCTCTGGTCGGCCGGATCTGCCAGATCCCAGTCCAGGTAGTGCTTGCCGGGGTAGATCGGGCAGACGTCGCCGCAGCCCATCGTGATGACGTAGTCGGCTGCCCGCACCACGTCGTCGGTCAGCGGCTTCGGGTAGGCGCCGGTGAGGTCGAGTCCGCGGTCCCGGAGGACCTCGACCGCCATCGGGGAGATCTCGTCGCCGGGGGTGGAACCTGCGGAACGCACCTCCACGCCGTCGCCGGCGTAATGCTTCAGCAGGGCGGCGGCGATCTGGGAGCGTCCGGCGTTATGGACGCAGACGAACAGTACCTGCGGCACCACGGAGGCGATCTTGCCCTCCGCCTGGGCCAGCGCCCGCAGGCGGTCCTTGGCGAAGCGCTCCGCGAGGACCGGAAGGTAGGTCTGGACCTTGGCCGTGCGGGCCAGTGCCGTGTAGGACTCGTAGACGTAGCGTTCGATGGTCTCGGCGGAGAAAACTCCCCGGTAGGTGTCGGTGAGGTTGCCGGTGATCCGCTTGAGGAGGTTGGTGTGCAGCGCAGAAGCTTCGGTGGACATGCCGCGCCTTTCCTGGAGCATGTAGGTGACGGTGGGTGGGGTGGTCAGGGGATCAGTTCAGCGAGCAGAACGGTGACGCGGCCCTTAATGTCGTCGCGGATGCCGCGGACGACTTCGAGGTCCTTTCCGGCCGGATCCTCGAGCTGCCAGTCCTCGTAGCGTTTGCCGGGGAAGATGGGACAGGTGTCTCCGCAGCCCATGGTGATGACCACGTCGGAGGCCTGGACCGCCTCGGTGGTGAGTACCTTCGGGGAGGCCTGCGTCAGGTCGATGCCCTCCTCCGCCATGACGGCCACCGCGGCCGGATTGAGCCGGTCACCGGGTTCGGAGCCGGCCGAGAGCACCGACACCTTCCCGCCGGACAGCTCCTGCAGGTAGGCGGCGGCCATCTGGGAGCGGCCCGCGTTGTGCACGCAGACGAACAGGACGCTGGGCCGGTCGTTTCCGGTGGCGGCCACGGCTCAGCCCGCGAGTTCCGCGACGAGCTGCTGGACGCGGGCGTCGATGTCGTCGCGCACCAGGCGCATGCGCTCGACGCCCTCGATGCCGCGTTCCGACGGCTCGTCGGTCACCCAGCGCTCCAGCGTTCCGCGCGCGTCCGCGGGCAGCTCAAGCTCTGCGTCGGCGCCGAGGATGACGGTGCGGTCGACCCCGCGCAGCAGCTCGGGGTCGATGCCCTTCGGCGTCCCCTGGGACATGTCCGCGCCGACCTCGGCGATGGCTTCGACGGACTGGGCGTTGAGCTTGCTGCCCGGCTTCGTGCCGGCGGAGTGGATCTCCAGGCGGTCGCCGGCGTGCTTGGCGGCGAGTGCGGCGGCCATCTGGGACTTGCCGCCGTTGCCGACGCAGACGAACAGGACGGAAGGTGTGGTGGTCATGATGCGACGGTTTCCTTTGCAGTGGTGTGGTTGGTGGAAGGCGTCCTGCCGGTCGGCAGGGTGGGATCGTTCGGGAAGAGCTTCGGTCCCACCCACAGCATGACGTAGACGAGGCCGACGAGCACGGGGATCTCGATGAGCGGGCCGATGGTGCCGGCCAGCGCCTGGGCGGAGGTGGCGCCGAAGGTGCCGATGGACACCGCGATGGCGAGCTCGAAGTTGTTGCCCGCGGCGGTGAAGGACACCGACGCGGACTGGGCGTAGCCCATCCCGGACGCCTTCGAGGCGAACAGTGCGATGGCGAACATGCCGACGAAGTAGGCCAGCAGCGGGATCGCCACCCGTGCCACGGTCCAGGGCTGGGAGGTGATCTGCTCACCCTGCAGGGAGAAGAGCAGCACGATGGTGTAGAGCAGACCGATCAGCGCCAGCGGCGAGATCGCGGGGATGAACTTCGACTCGTACCAGCGCCGGCCCTTGACCTTCTCGCCGATCACCCGGGACAGCACACCTGCCAGCAGCGGGATACCCAGGAATACGAGGACGGAGGTGACGATGGACCAGAAGGAGAACTCCGCGGAGGTCGTCTCCAGGCCCAGCCAGGAGGGCAGGACCTGCAGGTAGAACCAACCCAGCACACCGAACATGAGCACCTGGAACACGGAGTTGACCGCCACCAGCACGGCCGTGGCCTCACGGTCACCGCAGGACATGTCGCTCCACACCAGCACCATGGCGATGCAGCGGGCCAGGCCGACGATGATCAGGCCGGTGCGCAGTTCAGGTTCGTCCGGCAGGAAGGTCCAGGCCAGGGCGAACATGAGGGCCGGGCCGACAAGCCAGTTGAGGAGGAGCGAGACGCTCATCAGGCGTTTGTCCGAGGTGATCTCGCGGGTCTTGTCGTAGCGGACCTTGGCCAGCGGCGGATACATCATGACCAGCAGGCCCAGCGCGATCGGCAGCGAGATGCCGCCGACCTCCATGGAGCCGAGGAAGGGGGCCAGCCCGGGGATGCCACGGCCCAGCAGGAGGCCGAGCGCCATCGCGAGGATGATCCAGACCGGAATATATTTGTCGAGGAAGGAAATGCGGGCGGGTCTGACTGGTGCGGTCATCGGCGACCTTTCAAGGTATTGACGATTATCGATATCTAAACTACTTCCCTTATCGATGACAGTCAATATATGCTGGCCACATGACGGCCGTCCGAATTCTTCCCCTGTCCGACCTCTCCGAATGCTGTTCCCTGGGCAGCGGCCCACTCAGCGATGACGAGGCCGAGCGCTACGCCGCCCTGTTCAAGGTGCTGGCCGAACCCGCCCGGCTGCGGATCCTCTCGCAGCTGGCAGCCGGGGGCTGCGGGCCGGTCAGCGTCAACGAACTCACCGAACGACTCGGGCTGAGCCAACCGACTGTCTCGCACCACCTGAAGAAGCTGACCGAGGCAGGCCTGCTGCACCGCTTCCGGGAGGGGCGCACGGTGATCCACTCGGTGCGCCCCGAGCTGTTCGCCGAGCTGCGAACCGTCCTCCAGATGGACTAACCCTCTCAACCGAAACAGGAGTCAGGGATATTCTCGTGAGTAATCCGCACGTCTTCGGGGCGATCATCATCGGGGGCGGGCAGTCGGGCCTGGCCACGGCCTACTACCTGCGGCGGGCCGGGGTGGACACCCTGATCCTCGACGACCAGGCCGCCCCCGGCGGAGCGTGGCGGCATGTCTGGCCGTCGATGACGCTGTTTTCCACCGCCGACTTCTCCAACCTGCCCGGCAAACCGATGCCCACCTTCGAGGGTTTCCCCCCGGCCCGGCATGTCGTGGACTATCTGGCCGACTACGAGAAGCGCTACGACTTCAACATTCAACGTCCCGTCCGCGTCACCCGGGTGGATCATCACGAAGGGCTCTTCACCGTCCGGTCCCCCGAGCAGTCCTGGCTGGCCAGAAATATCGTCGCCGCCACCGGCAACTGGTCGGCGCCCTTCGTTCCGGCGTACCCGGGTTCCTTCGCAGGTAAACAGTGGCACTCGGCGAACTACCCCGGCGCCGAGCCCTTCCGAGGCCAGTCGGTGGCCGTGGTCGGGGCGGCGAACTCCGGTGCGCAGATCGCGGCCGAACTCAGCCAGGTCGCCCGGGTCACCTGGTACACCCGGCACGAGCCGCAGTGGATGCCCGACGACGTCGACGGACGCGTGCTGTTCCAGCGAAACCGCCAACGAGCCTTGGCCATCCTGCGCAACGAACCCGACCCCGGCCCCGACTCGCAGCTGGGCGATATCGTCATGCTCCCGCACGTCCTCCAGGCCCGGGATGCGGGACGACTCACAGCGACCCGCATGTTCGCCTCCCTCGATGAGGTGAAGGCCGAGCACCTCATCTGGTGTACCGGCTTCAGGCCCGCCCTCGGACCGGTCCGGGAGCTTCTCGACGGCCGCGTTCCGACCGTCCCCGGCCTGCACCTGGTCGGCTACGGCGACTGGACGGGCCCGGGATCGGCCACGATCACCGGGGTGGGTCCCTCCGCCAAACAGGCGGCCCAGGAAATCATCGCCGCCCTCGGCGGATAAGCCGAAAGGCCCGCACCCTGAATGAACAGGGTGCGGGCCTTTCAGACGCTGAGCCGTGCCGGCCGATCAGAGCTAACGGGTCAGACGACGGTGGGTGACACGCGACGGACGTGCGGCCTCCGCGCCGAGGCGCTCGACCTTGTTCTTCTCGTAGTCACCGAAGTTGCCCTCGAACCAGAACCACTTGCCCTCCTCGATGTTGCCTTCCCAGGCGAGGATGTGGGTACAGGTGCGGTCCAGGAACCAACGGTCGTGGGAGATGACCACGGCGCAGCCCGGGAACTGCACGAGTGCGTTCTCGAGGGAACCGAGCGTCTCGACGTCGAGGTCGTTCGTCGGCTCATCGAGGAGCAGCAGGTTGCCGCCCTGCTTGAGGGTCAGCGCCAGGTTGAGGCGGTTGCGCTCACCACCGGACAGGACCTTGGACGGCTTCTGCTGGTCCGGGCCCTTGAAACCGAAGGCGGACAGGTACGCGCGGGACGGCATCTCGTTCTGGCCGACCTTGATGTAGTCCAGGCCGCCCGAGACGACCTGCCACACGGTCTCCTCCGGGTCGATGTTCTCACGGCCCTGGTCGACGTAGGACAGCTTGACGGTCTCGCCGACCTCGACGGTGCCGGCGTCCGGCTGCTCCAGACCGACGATGGTCTTGAACAGGGTGGTCTTGCCCACACCGTTCGGGCCGATGACGCCGACGATGCCGTTACGCGGCAGGGTGAACGACAGGTCCTTGATCAGGACGCGGCCGTCGAAGCCCTTCTGCAGGTCCTTGACCTCGACGACCTTGTTGCCCAGGCGCGGCGGGGTCGGGATCTGGATCTCCTCGAAGTCCAGCTTCCTGTACTTCTCGGCCTCGGCGGCCATCTCCTCGTAGCGCTCCAGACGGGCCTTGTTCTTGGCCTGACGGGCCTTCGGGGAGGAGCGGACCCACGCCAGCTCGTCCTTCAGGCGCTTCTGCAGCTTCTGGTCCTTCTTGCCGGCGACCTCGAGGCGCTCCGCCTTCTTCTCCAGGTAGGTGGAGTAGTTGCCCTCGTAGGGGTGCAGCTTGCCGCGGTCGACCTCACAGATCCACTCCGCGACGTGGTCGAGGAAGTAACGGTCGTGCGTGACGGCCAGGACGGCGCCCTTGTAGTCGGCGAGGTGCTTCTCCAGCCACAGGACGGACTCGGCGTCCAGGTGGTTGGTGGGCTCGTCGAGCAGCAGCAGGTCCGGCTCGGACAGCAGCAGCTTGGCCA
>LSQX01350038.1_pt4 | contig 26109 bp, 23 predicted proteins | sample 654561 | NCBI WGS metagenome assembly LSQX01 (sample SAMN04489861, study PRJNA283612) | anaerobic digester metagenome | isolation source: 4 biogas reactors fed with cattle manure at either 37C or 55C with and... | place: Denmark: Kongens Lyngby | collected 2014 | reverse complement strand
GACGCGGCCCAGGCCGTCGATGGCGATGTCGTGCTGGAACGGGGCCGCGGCCAGGACTTCGAGGCCCAGGTTGTCGCGCAGGAAGTACTCGAAGGCGATCGTGGGACGGACGCTGGAATCGATGTCGAGCGGCAGCGTGCCGCCGCCGAGCGTGCCGTTGTCGGAATCCGGGTTCACCTCGTGGACGCCGACCGCGACGGTCCAGTCGCCCGCGGAGTGGGCGAGTGCGGCCGGCGCGGCGAAGCCGCCGGCCAGGGCCAGTGCGAGGAGGGTGAGGGTCTTGCGGGGCATTGACGCACCTGTCTTCGTGGAGGAGCCCGAATGGTGCGCGTTGCCATACGCATGCGCATTGATCCTGGTCAACGCCGGCCGCCGCCCGCCGCGCCTGCTAAAATGCGCGTTCTGCGTGTTCCTTCCCACCCAGCCGCGGCGCGCGGCGTGACGGAGTCAGCATCCCATGGCGATCAAGGTAGGCATCAACGGTTTCGGGCGCATCGGGCGCAACGTCCTGCGCTCGGCGCTCGCGAATTTCGACGGCGACATCGAGGTCGTCGCCATCAACGACCTGCTCGAGCCGGACTACCTGGCCTACATGCTGAAGTACGACTCCGTGCACGGCCGCTTCGACGGCGAGGTCTCGGTCGACGGCGACACGCTGGTGGTCAACGGCAAGCGCATCCGCCTGACCCAGGAGCGCGACCCGGCCAACCTGAAGTGGGGCGAGGTCGGCGCCGAGGTGGTGATCGAGTCGACCGGCCTGTTCCTCACCAGGGAAACCTGCCAGAAGCACCTCGACGCGGGCGCGAAGAAGGTGATCCAGTCGGCGCCGTCGAAGGACGACACGCCGATGTTCGTGTACGGCGTGAACCACGGGAAGTACGCCGGCGAGGCCATCGTCTCCAACGCCTCCTGCACCNNTGCACCACCAACTGCCTGGCGCCGGTGGCCAAGGTGCTCAACGACAAGTGGGGCATCAAGCGCGGCCTGATGACCACCGTGCACGCCGCCACCGCCAGCCAGAAGGTGGTCGACGGCCCGTCGAACAAGGACTGGCGCGGCGGCCGCGGGATCCTCGAGAACATCATCCCCTCGTCCACCGGCGCGGCCAAGGCCGTGGGCAAGGTGATCCCGGAGCTCAACGGCAAGCTGACCGGCATGAGCTTCCGCATCCCGACCTCGGACGTGTCGGTGGTCGACCTGACCGTCGAACTCGAGAAGGGCGCCACCTACGCCGAGATCTGCGCCGAGATGAAGGCGCAGTCGGAAGGCGCGCTGAAGGGCATCCTCGGCTACACCGAGGACAAGGTGGTCGCGACCGACTTCCGCGGCGACGCGCGCACCTCGATCTTCGACGCCGAGGCCGGCATCCAGCTCGACGACACCTTCGTCAAGCTGGTGGCCTGGTACGACAACGAATGGGGCTACTCGAACAAGTGCCTCGAGCTGGTGCGGGTGGTCGCGGCGAAGTAGGCGCGACGCCCTGAAGACCCCCGGAAGCCCCGCCTGCGCGGGGCTTCCTCGTTCCAGGTCGGGCAAGGCCTACAGCCGGCTCCGGCAGGGCGGCGATGTTCCCGCGCCGCGCGGGAGGCTAAGGTGCGCATGGGGCCGCAGTGCGGCGCAGGGAAGTCGCAGGATGGAACCTTTCGTGGTGCTGCTGGCCTTCCTGGCGACGATGGCCCTGCTCGCGCTCGCCGTGGTCCTGCTCGTCCTGCTGCTGGTGCACGGTGGCCTGAAGCGCCGGATCGCCGCGCTCGAGCACGCGCTGGAGGCGCTGCGGGCCGCGCAGGCGACTGGCGCCGCCGCTGCCGGGCCACGGGCCGCACCGCCGCGCGCCGCCCCGGCGGCATCGCCGGGGCCGGTGGCTTCGCGGGCTGCTTCCGAGGCGCCCGCGGCGTGGCGACCGGCCCACGCGGCCCCGCCGGCGCCGGGGCCGGTGGCCCCGCTCCCGCCGCTGCCACCGGCTCCGCCGCGTCGCGCCGCCGGGCCTTCACCGGTCGAGCGGTTCGCCGCGGCGGTCCGGCGCTGGTTCACCGAAGGGAACGTGCCGGTGAAGGTGGGCGTCCTCGTCCTGCTGGCCGGCGTGGCCGCGCTCCTGAAGTACGCAAGCGACCAGGGCTGGCTGTCGCTCCCGATCGGCCTGCGGCTGGGCGCGCTCTCTGCGGCCGCGCTCGCCGCGCTCGCCTTCGCCTGGCGCGCCCGCGAAAGCCACCGCAGCTTCGCGCTGGCGGTGCAGGGCGGCGCGATCGGCGTCCTGCTCCTGGTGGTGTTCGCGGCCTTCAGGCTGTACGGGCTGCTGCCCGCGCCAGCGGCCTTCGCCCTCAGCGTCGCGCTGGTCGCGGCGCTTTGCGTGCTCGCGGTGCTCCAGGGCTCGCGGACCCTCGCCGTGTTCGGGATCCTCGCCGGATTCCTGGCGCCGATCTGGCTCTCGACGGGCAGCGGCAGCCACGTGGTCCTCTTCTCGTACTACGCGCTGCTCAACGCGGCGATCTTCGCCATCGCCTGGGTACGCCCCTGGCGCGAGCTCAACCTGCTCGGCTGGGTCTTCACCTGGGGCATCGGCGTTGCCTGGGGCGTCCTGGCCTACTCGCCCGACAAGTTCGCGAGCACGCAGCCCTTCCTGCTCCTGTTCTTCGGCTTCTACGTCCTGCTGCCGATCCTTTACGCACGCAGGCGCGCACCCGGGCGCCGGGACATCATCGACGGCAGCCTGCTGTTCGGCACCCCGCTCGTGGCCTTCCTCCTGCAGGCGGCCCTGCTCGAGGGCGGGCGCCGGCAGTTGGCGCTGTGCGCGCTGGGGCTGGCGGCCATCTACGGCGCGCTGGCCTGGTGGCAGCGCCGTGGCCCGCACGCGGTCCTCGCCGACGCCCATGCCCTGCTCGCGGTCGCGTTCGCCACGCTGGCCGTGCCGCTGGCGCTGTCCGCCGGTGCCACGGCGGCGGTCTTCGCGGTCGAGGGCGCGGCGCTGGTCTGGCTTGGGCTGCGCCTGGATCGCGGCCTGCAGCGCTGGGCCGGCGCGGCGCTGCAGGCCGCGGCGGCGGTCGCGTTCCTGGTCGCCGTCGCGGACGGCGCGGCGAGCACGCCGCCGCTCGCCAACCAGGTCTTCACCGGTGCCCTGCTGCTGGCCGCGGCGGGCTTCGCCAGTGCGTGGTGGCAGCGTGCGGCCGGGCGCGCGCTGCCGGCCGTGGTGGCCTATTGCTGGGGACTGGCATGGTGGAGCGGGGCCATCGCGCGCGAGGTCGGCGAGCATGTCGCCACCGGGCACCGCGCAGATGCCCTGCTGGTCGCTGCCGGGGCGACCGCGCTGGCCGCCGCGGCGGTCCATCGCCGGCGGGCCGCGACCGCGCTTGCGCTGACCGTGCTCGGCGCGGTGGTGCTTGCGGCGCCGCTGGCCTTCGCCCAGGTGGCCGCCCGCGGCCAGCCGCTGGCGGGCTGGGGAGCGCTCGCATGGCTGCTGTTCGCCGTGTTCGGAGTGCCGGGCCTTGCGTGGCTTCGCGATGGCGGCGGACGCGTGGCGCCCTGGGCGCAGTTCGCCTGGTGGCTCCTGTGGCCGACGGTGTTCTCCCTGGCCGCGCGGGAACTGGCGCTGGCCCACGGCCTCGGAGGGGGCTGGCGGATGGCGCTGCCGATGCTGCCCTGGATGGCCGTCCTTGCGCTGGGCCGCTTCCGCTGGGCGTGGCTGCGCTGGCCGCAGGCCGGAAGCTTCGACGGCTGGCGCATGCCGCTGGCGGGCCTGCATTCCACGGTCGTCGGCCTGTTCTGGCTGCGTGCGCTGTTCGATCCTGGCGACAGCACGCCTCTGGCGTGGGTCCCGCTGCTCAATCCGCTGGACCTCGCGCAGCTGGGGGTCCTCGCGCTGGCCGGCAGCTGGCTCTGGTCGGACCGGGACGACATCGGTGGGGCGCGCGTTGCGCTCCTTGCTGCTGCGGGCTTCGCGCTGGCGACCTGCATCACCCTGCGAGGCGTGCACCACTGGGGCGGGATCGCCTGGGGACGGGAGCTCTGGTCGGCCAGCCTGGCGCAGATGGCGCTGACGGTGGCCTGGAGCGTGCTTGGCGTGGCCGGCTGGATCACGGGCTCCCGCCGCGGGCAGCGCGCCCTGTGGCTGGCGGGCGCGGTGCTGATGGCGGTGGTGCTGGCCAAGCTGGTGCTGGTCGACCGGCAGCACCTGGGCAACCTCCTTGGCATCGGTTCGTTCCTGGCCTACGGCCTGCTGTGCACCCTGGTGGGCTGGTTCGCGCCCGCGCCGCCGCGCACGGCGGCGGCCGGCCAGGGCGGCCACGGCGCTGCCGCCGGCGCCTGAGCGCTCCCGTCAGTCGCCCGTCGGCGGTCCGGGAACGAGGCAGCCGTCCGGGCCGCAGGTGCCGTCGTCGCCGGGGGCTGCGGCCACCGGGGCCAGTTCGCGCAGGGCGCGGGCCAGCGCCTCGGGCGGATGCGCACCCTGGATGCCGTGCCGGCCGTCGACGACGAAGGTCGGCACGGCGCGGATGCCGATCGCGCCGGCCTGGCCAAGCGCCGCCTGGACTTCGGCCAGGCCCTCGTCCGAATCCAGCATCGTCCGGACGCGCGCCGCGGCGATGCCGCCGGCCGCGCCGGCTTCGGCAAGGACCCCGGGATCGGCCAGGTTGCGGCCCTCCGCGAAGTGCGCGCGGAACAGGGCCTCGGCCACCGCGTCGGCGTCGCCTTCGCGGCTGGCCAGCCACATCAGGCGGTGGCCGGGCAGGGTGGTCACCCGCACCTGGCCCCGGTCGAAATCCATCGGCAGGCCCTCGGCGCGCGCCGTGGCCTGGGTCTGCGCAAGCAGCTCCGCGGCGCGCGCCTCGCCGCCGAACTTCGCCGCGTAGGCCTCGCGCAGCGGCACCGGCGTGGCGTCGGCTCCCGGCTCGAGCAGGAAGGGGTGCCAGTGGACCTCGACAGGCGGTGCGGCGTCGCCCAGCAGTTCCAGGGCGCGCCGGAGGCGGTGCCTGCCGATCCAGCACCAGGGGCAGACGAGGTCCGACCAGATGTCGATGCGCATCGGTTTCATGCGCGTTCCCGGGGTTCGTGGCGCATGCGCGTGCCGGCGGCGCGGTCATGCCAGGTGAGGCGGTCGCGGTCGAGCCAGGCCCACCAGAAGCCCAGCCCGCCCGCCGCCAGCGACAGCGTGGCGACGGCGTAGCGGCGCCAGAGCGCGGGCCACGGCGGGGGTCCGCCCTCGGCGTCGACCACCCGCAGCCGCCAGGGCCGCATGCCCAGGGTCTGGCCGCCGCGACGCCAGCTGGCCGTTGCATAGCCGCCGGTGATGGCCCAGCAGCACAGCCACAGCAGCCACTGCAGCGGGCTCCACGGGGCGATGTTCTCGCGCGGATCGTGGCCGGCGAGGGTGTAGCCCAGCGCGAACAGGAAGCCGAGCAGGAACCACAGCGACAGCACCGGCAGCAGGTCGTAGGCCATGGCGAGCAGGCGCCGGCCGATGAAGGCGCCGGTCCGCGCGCCGCCGCGCGCGGTCGCCGGCGCCCGGGATTCAAGCAGGGCTTCGTGGTCCATGGCGACAGGATAGCTGCCGCCGCGGGCGCGGCGTCGCTAAGCTGGCGGCGATGCCCGGTTCCCCGCCACTCCCCACGCCCGCCGCGCGCCGTGCGCTGGTGCGACGGCTGCCGCCGCTGCGCGAAACCGACGCCGGCGCCATCGAGGCCTTCATCGATGCCTGGTGGGCGGAGTCCGGCGCCGCGCGCCAGACCCTCGACGGCTACCGGCGCGACCTGCAGGGTTTCGCGCGCTGGCGCGACCGCGGCGACATCGTCGACGCCGACCGCGCCGGGCTGTTCGACTACTTCGCCTGGCGCAGCCGCGCCGGCTGGTCGCCGCGCAGCAACGCGCGGCTGCTGTCGGCCCTGCGCGCGTTCTATGGCTGGCGGGTGCGCCAGGGGCTCCGGGCCGACGACCCGACCGCCCTGCTGGAGCCGCCGAAGCTGCCGCGGCTGCTGCCCAGGGCGCTGTCGGAAGCGGAGGTCGAGCGGCTCCTGGCGGCCCCGGACGCCACTGGCCCCGAAGGCCTGCGTGACCGTGCCATGCTCGAGCTGATGTACGCCTGCGGGCTGCGGGTGAGCGAGCTGGTGGACCTCCCGGCCACCGCGGTCAACCTCCGCCAGGGCGTGCTCCGCGTGCTTGGCAAGGGTCGCAAGGAGCGGCTGGTACCGCTGGGTGCCGAAGCCCAGGACTGGCTGGAGCGCTACCTCGCCACCGCGCGCCCGCGACTCGCCGGGGGGCGCGCTCCGGCCGGGCTGTTCCTCACCGCCCGCGGCGCGCCGCTGACGCGACAGGCCTTCTGGCGGCTCGTGAAGCGGCATGCCGGCGCCGCCGGCGTCGATCCGGCGCGCGTGAGCCCGCACGGGCTGCGCCACAGCTTCGCCACCCACCTGCTCAACCACGGCGCCGACCTGCGTTCGCTGCAGATGCTGCTGGGCCACAGTTCGCTTTCCACCACCCAGATCTACACCCTGGTCGCGCGCGAACAGCTCAAGCGGCTGCACGCCCGGCACCATCCCCGAGCCTGAAGCGGGCGCAACGCCTACGCCGCGTCCGGAGCAGGGGCCGGCGCCCCCGTGCGAGAATGGCGCTCCCGCAGCCGGTCCGCGGCTGCCTGTCCCGACGAGTCGCGAATGAAGTCCCTGCTGCCCCTCCTGCTGTGCGCCGTGAGCCTCACCGCCTGCGCGCAGGCCCCCGATACGCCGGCCGACGGGTCGACGCAGGCCGCCGCGCCCGCGGCCGCGCCGGGCAGGGGCCTGGCGCGGGCCGAGGCCGGCTCGCCCGAGGAGCGCGCCATCCAGGCCCTGCAGTCGATCGCCCCCCGGATCGAGGTCGACCACGTCGGCGCCGCGCCGCTGCCGGGCTTCCGCGAAGCCGTGGTCGGCGGGCAGATGGTCTACATCAGCGATGACGGGCGCTACCTGCTGCAGGGCGCGCTGTTCGACGTGGTCGCGAAGAAGGACCTCAGCCAGGCGGGGATGGCCGACGTGCGCAGGCGGCTGCTCGCCACCATCCCGGCCTCGGAGCGCATCGTGTTCGCGCCCGCGGACCCCGACTACACCGTCAGCGTCTTCACCGACGTGGAGTGTGGCTACTGCCGCAAGCTCCACGCCGACATCGACGAATACAACCGCCTCGGCATCGCGATCGAGTACCTCGCGTTCCCGCGCATGGGCCCCGCCAGCGAGGACTTCGCCAAGATGGTTTCCGTCTGGTGCGCGAAGGACCGTCGCCAGGCGTTGACCGCCGCGAAGCAGGGCCGCAGCGTGCCGTCCTCCACCTGCACAAGCCCGGTTGCCCGCCACTACGACATCGGCCGCCGCGTGGGGCTGGCCGGCACGCCGATGATCGTCACCGCCGACGGAACGCAGATGCCGGGCTACATGCCGCCGGCGGACCTGCGTGCCGCGCTCGACCGGCTGGCGGCGGAGGCCGCCGGGCCCGCCGCCGCGGACCCGGAAGCCGCGCCGGCCCCGGGCACCGCCGGCAGCCGCTGAGCCCGCGTCGGCTCCCCGGCTTCGCTACAATGGCGGGCCCGTTCCACGGTCGAAACCGGACATGATCGTCCTCGAGGGCCTGCCCGCCCTGTCGCCGTTCCGGCGCCAACGCCTCCAGGCCCGCCTGCAAGCCATCGACCCGGCCATCCGCATCACCGGCGCCTGGCACGTCTACTGGCTCGAGGTCGAGCCCGGCGCAGCGCCCGACCGCGGGATCCTGCAGCGCATCCTCCAGGCATCGGACGCCGTGGCGCCGGCGGACGCCGCGGCCACGAGCCGCTTCGTGGCCCCGCGCCTGGGCACGCTCTCGCCCTGGGCCAGCAAGGCCGGCGAACTGCTCCGCGGCGCCGGCCTGCCGGTACGGCGCGTCGAGCGCGGGATGCGGATCGACGTCGCCGGGTGGCCCGCTTCCGGTCCCGGCGCCATCGCCGCGCAGCGGATCCTGCACGACCCGATGACGCAGTCGCTGCTCGCTTCGCACGAGGACGCGGCGGCGCTGTTCGACGTGCCCGCGCGCGGCGAGGTCGAGGTGGTCCCGCTGGCCGGGCTCGAGGAGGCCAACGAGCGCCTGGGGCTGGCCCTGGCGGACGACGAGATCGAATACCTGCGCTCGCGCTACGCCGCGCTCGGCCGCGACCCGCACGACGTCGAACTGATGATGTTCGCGCAGGCCAACTCCGAGCACTGCCGGCACAAGATCTTCAACGCCTCCTGGACCATCGACGGCGAGGACATGCGGATCAACGGCGGCCAGCAGACCCTGTTCCGGATGATCCGCCACACCCATGCGCAGGCGCCCGCGCACACCTTGTCGGCATACAGCGACAACGCCGCGGTGGTCGAGGGCTATCCGGCGCGCCGCTTCCGGCCCGACCCGGTCACCGCCACGTACCGCGCCGAGCCGGAGCGCGACAGCGCGTTCTGCATCAAGGTCGAGACCCACAACCACCCGACGGCGATCTCGCCCTTCGCCGGCGCGGCCACCGGCGCCGGCGGCGAGATCCGCGACGAGGGCGCCACCGGTCGCGGCGGCAGGCCCAAGGCCGGCCTGGTCGGCTTCAGCGTCTCGCACCTGCGCATCCCCGGGCTGCCGCAGCCCTGGGAGCAGCCCCGCGCGCTGAACCCGCGCATGGCCCCGGCGCTGGAGATCATGACCGACGGCCCGCTGGGCGCGGCGGCGTTCAACAACGAGTTCGGCCGTCCCAACCTGGCCGGCTATTTCCGCAGCTTCGAGCTGGCCCAGCCGGACGGACTGGTGCGTGCGTACGACAAGCCGATCATGCTTGCCGGCGGACTGGGCGCGATCGACCGCGACCAGGTCGCCAAGCGGCGGCTGGCGCCCGGCGACGCGGTCGTCGTCCTCGGCGGGCCGTCGATGCTGATCGGGCTCGGCGGCGGCGCCGCCAGCTCGGTGGCCTCGGGCGAGAGCGCCGAGGCGCTCGACTTCGCCAGCGTGCAGCGCGACAACCCNNTGCCAGGAGGTCATCGACCGCTGCGCGGCCCGCGGCGAGGACGGCAATCCGATCAAGTGGTGCCACGACGTCGGCGCCGGCGGCCTTTCCAACGCCATCCCCGAGCTGCTGCACGACTCCGGCGTCGGTGGCGTCATCGACCTCGGACGCGTGCCCAGCGACGATCCCTCGCTGTCGCCGATGCAGCTGTGGTGCAACGAGTCGCAGGAGCGCTACGTGCTCGGCATCGCCGTGGACCGGCTGCAGGAGTTCGCCGCGATCTGCGAGCGCGAGCGCTGCCCCTTCGCCGTGGTGGGCCACGCGACCGCCGAAGAGCGGCTGGTGGTGGGCTACGGCCTGCTGTCCCCGGACGACGGTGCCGAGGCAGGCGCGCCCGCGCCCGCGATCGACCTCCCCATGGACCTGATCTTCGGCAAGCCGCCGAAGATGCACCGCGAGACCACGCGCGAGCCGCAGGCGCGCTGGCCCCAGCTCGACGTCGTTGCGCTCGCCGCCGCCGGCCGGCCGCGCGACGCCCTGCACGCCGCCGGCCTGCGCGTGCTGTCGCACCCCACGGTCGCCTCGAAGCAGTTCCTGGTGACGATCGGCGACCGCAGCGTCGGCGGCCTGACCGCGCGCGACCAGCTCGTCGGCCCCTGGCAGCTGCCGGTCGCCGATTGCGCGATCACCCTGGCCGGCTTCCACGGCCATTCGGGCGAGGCGATGGCGATCGGCGAGCGCACGCCGCTCGCGCTCATCGATCCCGCCGCGAGCGCGCGCATGGCGGTGGGCGAGGCGATCACCAACCTGTGCGCGGCGCCGGTCGAATCGCTTGCGCGCACCAAGCTCTCGGCCAACTGGATGGCGGCCGCCGGCCACCCGGGCGAGGACGCGCGGCTGTACGACGCCGTGCACGCCGTCGGCATGGAACTGTGCCCCGAGATCGAGCTGTCGATCCCGGTGGGCAAGGATTCGCTGTCGATGCAGGCGCAGTGGCAGGACGGCGGGAAGACGGAGAAATCCGTGTCGCCGGTCTCGCTGGTGGTCAGCGCGTTCGCGCCGGTCGCCGACGTCCGCCGCCAGCTCACGCCGCTGCTGGCGCGCAGCGGCGCCACCGAGCTCTGGCTGATCGGCCTCGGCGCCGGCAAGCAGCGCCTGGGCGGCTCGATCCTGTCGCAGTGCCACGACGCCTTCGGCGGCGCCTGCCCCGACCTCGACGATCCCGAGCGCCTGCGCGCCTTCTTCGAACTCGTCCGCGACGCCCGCGAGGCCGGGCTGCTGCTGGCCTACCACGACCGTTCCGACGGCGGGGTCTTCGCCACCCTGTGCGAAATGGCCTTCTGTTCCCGCGTGGGCCTGGACATCGACCTCGACACCTGGGGCGACGACCGCACCGAGAACGTGTTCCGCACCCTGTTCAACGAAGAGCTGGGCGCGGTGGTGCAGATCGCCGCCGAGGATCGCGTCGAGTTCGCCGACCTGGTCGCCCGCCACGGGCTCGTCGAGTGCGCCCAGCGCATCGCGCGGCCCACCACCGCGTCGTCGGTGCGCGTGCTCGCCGACGGCGAGGTCATGGCTGAGTGGGCCTGGGAAGACCTGTTCGGCGCCTGGTGGTCGGTGACCCACGCCATGCAGCGCCAGCGCGACAACCCCGAATGCGCCGACGCCGAGCGCGCGGCCTCGACGCGCTTCGACGCCCCCGGGCTGCAGCCGGTGCTGGCCTTCGATCCTTCCGAAGACGTGGCCGCGCCCTACGTCGCCCGCGGCGCCGCGCCGCGCGTCGCGATCCTGCGCGAGCAGGGCGTCAACGGGCAGGTCGAGATGGCGGCCGCGTTCACGCTCGCCGGCTTCGAGGCCGTGGACGTGCACATGAGCGACCTGGTCGCCGGCCGCGCGTCCCTGGACGGCTACGCGGGCTTCGCCGCCTGCGGCGGCTTCAGCTACGGCGATGTGCTCGGCGCCGGGCGCGGCTGGGCGACGTCGATCCTCGAACGGGATCCGCTGCGCGCCATGTTCGAACGCTTCTTCGCGCGCGGCGACAGCTTCGCGCTTGGCGTGTGCAACGGCTGCCAGATGCTGTCCCAGCTGAAGGAGATCATCCCGGGCGCCGCGCACTGGCCGCGCTTCCAGCGCAACCTGAGTGAACAGTTCGAGGCCCGCCTGGGCATGCTCGAGGTGGTCGAATCGCCGTCGCTGTTCCTTGCGGGCATGGCCGGGTCGCGCATTCCCGTGGTGGTGTCGCACGGCGAGGGCCGCGCGGAGTTCGGACGCGAGGCGGATCGCTCGGGGGCGCGCGTCGCGCTGCGCTACGTCGCCGGCGACGGCAGCCCCGCCGTGGACTACCCCGCCAATCCGAACGGCTCCGACGACGCGGTCGCGGGGCTCACCAGCGACGACGGCCGGGTCACCCTGCTCATGCCGCATCCCGAGCGCACCCTGGCCACCGCCAACTTCAGCTGGGCGCCGCCGTCCTGGCCGGACGCGTCGCCCTGGCTGCGGATGTTCCGCAACGCCCGCGTGGCGGTCGGCTGAACGCCCGGTCGATGCCGGCGCCGACGGACGGTCGTCGCGCCGGGGCGCCGCGGACGGTCTGCTAAAGTCGGCCTCCGCCGCCGCCATTGCCGCCGCCCAGTGAACAGCGACACCGCCACGACCGCCGAAACCGCCGACGAACGCATCGTCGCCGCGCTGCTGGAGAAGGGCCGCCTGAAGGAGGCCGACGTCGGCCGCGCGCGCCGGCTCCAGGAGGAAACCGGCGGCAGCCTGCTGTCCCTGCTCGGCCGCCTGGGCCTGGTCTCCGAGCGCGACCACGCCGAAACCTGCGCGGAGGTCCTCGGCCTCCCGCTGGCCAGCGGCAAGGACATGCCGGAGATGCCGCCGGAAGGCACGCCGCTGACGGCGCGCTTCATGACCCAGTTCCACGTCGTGCCGGTGGCCGAGGACGAGGCCCGCGTCGACGTGCTGGTCGCCGATCCGCAGGACGCCTATGCGCTCGGCGCCGTGCGCCTGGCGACCGGCAAGGACGTGCGGCCCAGCGTCGCGCTTCGCTCCGAGATCGCCGACCTGGTCGAGCGCTGGTACGGCCAGGGGCGCAGCGCGATGGGCGCCATCGTCGAGACCGCCGAGGGCGAAGGCGGGGACATGGACGACGTCGAGCACCTGCGCGACCTCGCCAGCGAGGCGCCGGTGATCCGGCTGGTGAACCTCATCATCCAGCGCGCGGTCGAGCTGCGCGCGTCCGACATCCACATCGAGCCCTTCGAGAACCGGCTCAAGGTGCGCTACCGCATCGACGGCGTGCTCGAGGAGGGCGAAAGCCCGCCGACCAACCTCACCGCCGCCGTGATCAGCCGCATCAAGATCATGGCCAAGCTCAACATCGCCGAGCGCCGCCTGCCGCAGGACGGCCGCATCATGCTGCGGGTGCAGGGCAAGGAGCTCGACCTGCGCGTGTCGACCGTGCCCACCGCGCACGGCGAGAGCGTGGTGATGCGCCTGCTCGACCGCGAGACGGTGGTGTTCGACTTCAAGCGCCTCGGCTTCACCGACGAGTTCCTGCCGCGCTTCCAGCAGGTGCTGCAGCAGCCCCACGGGATCCTGCTGGTCACCGGGCCGACCGGCTCCGGCAAGACCACCACGCTGTACACGGCGCTGTCGAAGCTCAACACGCCCAGCGTCAAGATCATCACCGTCGAGGACCCGGTCGAGTACCAGATCGAGGGCATCAACCAGATCCAGGCCAAGCCGCAGATCGGACTGGACTTCGCGAACGCCCTGCGCTCGATCGTGCGCCAGGACCCCGACATCATCATGATCGGCGAGATGCGCGACCTCGAGACCGCGCGCATCGCGATCCAGTCCGCGCTCACGGGGCACCTGGTGCTCAGCACGCTGCACACCAACAACGCCGCCGGCGGCATCACCCGCATGCTCGACATGGGGGTCGAGGACTACCTGCTCACGTCGACCGTCAACGGCATCCTCGCCCAGCGCCTGGTGCGCCGGCTCGAGCCCACCCACGCCGTGCGGCAGCCCGCCACGCCGGAAGAGATCGAGAAGTTCGACCTGAGGCGCTTCCAGCCCGAAGGCGAAATCTTCCTCTACCACCCGCGGGCGTCCGCGATCGCGCCCACCGGCTACCTGGGGCGCACCACCATCGTCGAGTTCCTGGTGATGGACGACGCGCTGCGCCGCGCCGTGATGCGCCATGCGGGCATGGGCGAGCTCGAGCAGCTCGCGCGCGAGTCCGGCATGCAGACCATGTACGAGGACGGCATCCGCAAGGCGCTGTCGGGGCTGACCACGATCGAGGAAGTCCTGCGCGTCACCGAGGACGCCTGACCGTGGCGCTGTACCGGTACAAGGCGCTCAACAGCCGCGGCGAGACGCTCGACGGGCAGATGGAGGCCGCGAGCGACGCCGAAGTGGTGCTGCGCCTCCAGGAGCAGGGGCACCTGCCGGTCGAGGCGCGCCTGGCCTCCGAGGGTGGCGGCGAGGGCGCGCTGGGATCGCTGTTCAAGGCGAAGTCCTTCTCCGGCGAGCGCCTGGTGCAGTTCACCCAGCAGCTGGCCACGCTGCTCGGCGCCGGCCAGCCGCTGGACCGCGCGCTCACCATCCTGCTCGACCTGCCCGAGGACGAAGCGGCGAAGCGCACCATCAGCGACATCCGCGACCAGGTGCGCGGCGGCACCTCGCTGTCGACCGCGCTGGAGCGCCAGCACGGCACCTTCTCCCGGCTGTACATCAACATGGTGCGTGCCGGCGAGGCCGGCGGCACCCTGCAGGAGACGCTGCAGCGGCTCGCGGACTACCTGGAGCGCTCCCGCGCGCTGCGCGGGCGCGTGCTCAACGCGCTGATCTACCCCGCGATCCTGGTGGTCATGGTGGGGCTGGCGCTGCTGTTCCTGCTCGGCTACGTGGTGCCCCAGTTCGGGGTGATGTACGAAAGCCTCGACGCCGAGCTGCCCCTGTTCACCCGCATCGTGCTCGGCCTCGGCGAGCTGGTCCGGGACTGGTGGATCGTGCTGCTGGTGGTGCCTTCCCTGGCGGCGCTGTGGTTCGACCGCCGCCTGCGCGACGCGGCCTTCCGCGCCCGCTTCGACGAATGGCTGCTGGGCCGCAGGCTGGTCGGCGGGCTGGTGGCGCGGATCGAGACCGCGCGCCTTGCGCGGACCTTGGGCACGCTCCTCAGGAACGGCGTGCCGCTGATCGCGGCCATGGGCATCGGGCGCAACGTGCTGGGGAACCGGGCGCTCGCCGCCGATGTCGAAGCAGCGGGCGAGGAGGTCAAGAACGGCGTCCCGCTGTCCACCGCGCTCGCGCGCGGCAAGCGCTTCCCGAGGCTGGCGCTGCAGATGGTGCAGGTCGGCGAGGAGTCGGGGGCGCTGGACGCGATGCTGCTCAAGACCGCCGACACCTTCGAGGCCCAGACCGGCCAGGCGCTGGACCGCATGCTCGCCGCGCTCGTCCCCGTGGTCACGCTGGTGCTGGCCGGGGTCGTCATGGTGGTGATCCTGGCGGTGCTGGTGCCGATCTACGACCTCACCAATGTCATAGGCTAGCGGCTGGCGACGGCCCCGCGGCCCGACATCCACATCCAAGCAGGCAGGATTCCATGTACAAGCGTTCGATCACCCGCTCACCGCGCCGCTCCGCCCAGGGCGGCTTCAGCCTCATCGAGATCATCATCGTGGTGGTGCTCATCGGCGGCATCGTGGCATTCGCCGCCTCGAACATCTTCGGTGGCCGCGACCGGGCCAACGTGCGCCTGGCCCAGGCCCAGGTCCAGACCCTGGCGGAAAAGGTCAACCAGTTCGAGATGGACACCGGCAGCCTTCCGGCCTCGCTCTCCGACCTGGTCAGCCAGCCCGGCGGCACCAGCGGCTGGCTCGGACCCTATGCCAAGGCCGCCGACCTCAACGATCCGTGGAACACGCCCTTCGAGTACCGCGTGCCCGGCGACGCCGGTCCGTTCGACATCGTCAGCTACGGCGCCGACCGCCGGCCGGGCGGCGACAGCGTGAACGCGGACATCCGCTACGAGTAAGGGGCGCGCCGCATGAACGCCGGGCGCGGTGGAGCCGGCCGCTCCCGCGGCTTCTCCCTGCTGGAGGTGCTGCTGGTGACGGTGCTGATCGGCGCCATCGGCGTGCTGGTCGCCGGCGCGGTCGGCGGCGGATTCGCGCGCATGGAGCTGCGCAGCAACGTCCGCGACATCGCCACCCAGCTGCGCTTCACGCGCGCGCGCGCTCTCGACACCGGGCAGCCGCAGTCGTTCAGCATCGATCCCGCCGGCCGCACCTGGGAAGCGGCCGACGGGCGCGGCGGCGTGCTCCCGGAATCGCTTGGCGTCCATTTCACCGGCGCGCGCGAGGTCCAGCCGGCCGAGGGCGTGGGCGCGATCATGTTCTTCGGCGACGGCGCCTCGACCGGCGGCCGGGTGCAGCTGAGCCGCGGCGACGCCGCCTTCGACATCGACGTGGCCTGGCTGACCGGCGAAGTGACGGTGCACCGCGCGGAGCCGTCGCGGTGAAGTTCTCGCCGCGACGGGCGCAGGGCGGCTACACCCTCATCGAGGTGCTGGTGGCCTTCGTCGTGCTGGCGATGGCGCTGACCTTCCTGCTCGGGACGCTGTCGGGCTCGACCCGCCAGGTGCGCTGGTCGGCCGACGCCGGCCGCGCGGCCCTGCACGCGCGCTCCCTGCTTGCCGGGGTGGGCGTGGGTGAAACGCTGCGGCCGGGGCGCGAGGAGGGCGAGCTCGACGACGGCCGCTACCGCTGGCAGCTCGAGGTGCAGCCCTACGTGGATCCGCTGCGCCCGCCCGAACTGCTCCACGATCCCTTCGCCGCGCAGTTGATGCAGCTGCGGCTGGAGCTGGCATGGGGCGAGGGCGGCGGCGGCCAGCGCCTGGTGCTGGAGTCCCTGCGCCTGGTCCAGCCCGAACCGGGGAACGAGCAGTGAGCCGGGCGCGCGCTGCCGGCTTCACCCTGATCGAGGTGCTGCTGGCCACCGTGCTGCTGGCCAGCGGCCTGGCCCTCGGCTTCGCGACCGTGCGCGCGGCCACCGCCACCGCCGAGCGCGGCGAGGCCATCGCCGCCCGGACCGAGCGGATGCGCGCGGTGGAGGGCTTCCTGCGCCGCCGCCTGGCCGGCGCGCAGCTGATCGCCTTCGGCCAGGACGAGGAGACGGGTGGCGCGCTGCGCTTCGTCGGCGAGCCGGACCGGATCCGCTTCGTGGCCGACCTGCCGAGCTACCTCGGCCGGGGCGGCCCGCACCTGCACGACATCGGCGTGTTCGACGACCAGGACGGCGCCACGCTCGCGGTGTCGTTCACCATGGTGCTTGCCGGCGGGCTCGTGGAGGAGGACCAGCCGCGTCCGCCCGAGCCGCTGGTCGAAGGACTGACCGGACTGCGCATCCGCTACCGCGGGCTCGACGAGGACGGCATCGGCGAATGGCTGGACTCGTGGGATTCGCATGAGTCCCTGCCGCTGCAGGTCTCGATCGAGATCGAGAGCGCCGACGGCGGCGCCTGGCCTGCGCTGGTGGTGGTCCTGCCCCAGGCGGGCATCACTCCGCAGCTGGGCGCGGGACGGTCGCGCATGGGCCCGGGCGCGCGCCCCGGCTTCCGGCCCGGGCGCGGCCCGGGGCGCTCGCTTGGCCCGCCGCGCACGCGCACGCGCGCGCCGGCGCCGGAGAGGCAGTGATGCGCCGCCGTCAGCGGGGTGCGGCGCTGGTCTTGGTCATCTGGCTGGTCGCCCTGTTGACCGCGCTGGTCGGCGCCTACGCGGCCACCGCCCGCATCGAGTACATGCAGGGCCGCGGCCTGCAGGGCGCCGTGGTCGCCGATTCCGCGGCGCGCGCCGGCCTGGAGTACGCCGTGGTGCGGGTGCAGGCGCGCACGCCGGGCCTGGCCTGGATCCCCGACGGCCGCCCCTACCTCTGGGAATTCGGCGCGGCCGAGGTCGAGGTCCGCATCGTCGACGAGTCCGGCAAGGTCGACCTCAATGCCTCCGACGCGGTCCTGCTTGGTTCGCTGTTCCGGGCGGTCGGCGTCGAGGACGGGCGCGCCGATGCCGTCGCCGCGGCGATCGTCGACTGGCGCGACGCGGACTCGCTGTCGCAGCCGATGGGCGGCGCCGAGGATCCCCAGTACGCGGAGGCGGGTTTGCCCTATGGCGCCAAGGACGCCCCCTTCGAGACGATCGCCGAGGTCGAGCAGGTGCTCGGCATGGATCGCGCGCTGTTCCTCGCCGTCGAACCCTACCTGACGGTGTTCAGCGGCATGCCCCAGCCCGATCGGCGCTTCGCGGCCGCGCCGGTCCTGCAGGCGCTTGGCGTCGACCCGGAGCTGGTGATGCCGCAGCGCGAGGCCGGCGAGGCGTTCTCCGGGGAGCTCGTTGGCGCCGGCAGTGGAACGTATAGTATCGACAGCCGCGCGCGGCTCGCCGATGGCCGCCAGTCCGTGCTGCGTGCGGTAGTGCGCGCGGGTGGAGGCGGGTTGCCGGGTTCGGCCTACCTGCCGCTGCAATGGGAAGAAGGAGCCACGCCGCGCTGATGTCCACCGCAGACGACACTGCCGCACCCTCCCGCCGTCCGGCGCTCGGCCAGCTGGGCGGTTCGCTGCGCCCGCGCGTCGCGGCGTCGTGGCGCTGGTGGACGCAGGCGCTCGCGACCTGGCTGCCGCCGCGGCTGCGGGAGCTGTTCGGCCTCGCCCGCGAACGCCTGCTGCTGCAGGTGGACGATGCCGGGCTCAGGCTGTCCCTCGAGGGCGCGGGCGGCGTGCGCGTCCTCGGCGAGCTTCCGGCGCCGGCGCACGACGGCGTCGAGGATCCGATGGGCTCGCTGCTTGCGCGGCGCGTGGCCGAACTGCCGCGCTGGCTGCTGCTGCCGGCCGGGTCGGCGCTGCGGCGCGCGATGCCGCTGCCGGCCGCCGCGGGCGACCGCCTGCACGACGTGCTCGGCTTCGAGATCGAGCGGCAGACCCCGTTCCCGGCCTCGGAGGTGGAGTACGACGCACGCCTGCTCGGCCATCGAGCCGACGGCCAGGTCGACGCCGAACTCGTCGTCGTGCCGCGGCACGCGCTGGAAGCGCGGCTCGCGGCGCTCGGTCCGCTGGCGGACACGCTGACCGGAGTCGACGTCGACGCCGGCGACGGCAGCGGCCTGGGCGTGAACCTGCTGCCGGGCGCGCGCCGCCACCGGCGGGTCGATCCGTGGATGGGATGGAACCTCGCGCTCGCCCTCGTGGCGCTTGTGGCCGTGGCCGCGGGGCTGTGGCAGGTGCTGGACAACCGCCGCGCCGCCGCCGATGCCTTCCAGGCCGAGGTCGAGCAGGCCGCGACCCGCGCCCGCGGCGCCTCCGCCCAGCGCCAGGCCCTGGTCGACCTGGTCGAGGGCATGGCCTTCCTCGAAGCGACGCGCGCCGCGCGGCCGACGACGGTCGAGGTCATGGAAGAGCTGGCCAGGCGCCTGCCCGATTCGACCTACCTCGAGAAGCTGTCGATCGAGGACACCCGCATCCTCCTGATCGGACTCAGCAACGAGGCCCCCTCGCTGGTGCAGCGGCTGGAGGACTCGCCGCTGTGGCGCTCGCCGGCGCTCGCCGGCGCGCTGCAGCCCGATCCGCGCAGCGGCCGCGACCGCTTCACCCTGACCGCCGAGCTGGTGGTCGCGCCGGCCGCCGCGGCGCAGGACCGGAGGCCCGCCAGTGCGCGAAATCCCTGACCGCGACCGCTGGCTGGCGCTGGGCATCCTCGCCGGCGCGCTGCTGGTCGCCTACCTGGTGCTGGTGCACCCGTGGTGGACGGCGCCGATGCTCGAAGTGGGCGCGCGCATCGACAGCCTGCGGGAGCGCGACCTGCGCGTGCGCATGGAGCTCGCGCAGGCGCCGGCGGTGCAGGAGCGCCTCGCCGAGGTGCAGGCCAGCGCGGCGCGCGTTCCCGGCTTCATGGAGGAGCGCAGCACCGAACTCGCCACCGCGGCCCTGATCGCACGGCTGGAGACGGCGGTGCTCGAGGCCAGCCCCGGCAACCGCAGCTGCGCCATCCGCAACCGTTCGCCGATGAGCGACCCGCGCCAGGGCCGCTTCCCCAGGGCGGTGGTCCAGGTGCGCCTGCACTGCGGCAACCCCGAGCTCGCCGCGGTGCTGCACTCGCTCGAGAGCGGCTCGCCGCGCCTGTTCGTCGACAACCTCAACGTGCTCGCGCCGCGCCAGGTCTTCGGGCGCCGCGGCGGCGGCGCCCAGGGCGCGGGGCTGGACATCACCTTCGATCTCTACGGCTACCTCAGGCCGGGGCCGGGCGCGGGAGCGGGCAATGCGCGCTGAGGCGCCGGGCGCGAGGACCTGGCTGCTCGGCGCCGTGGCGCTGTGGGCGCTGGCGCTTTGGCTGCTGGCCGTGTTCGGCATGGGCGGCCGCATCGACCGCCTGCCGCCGGACCCCGCGCTGGTCCAGGGCCTGCCCGTCGCGGCGCCGCCGGGCGAGCCGCGCCTGGGTCCGCTGGCGCAGTACTCGGAGTTCGGCGACCGGCCGCTGTTCACCACCGACCGCCGCCCGCAGCCCTTCGTCCTCAATCCGGTGGACGAGGAGGCGCCGGTCGAGTTCGACTTCGTGCTGACCAGCGTGCTCCGCGCCCCGGGCTTCGAGGCCGTGATCCTGCAGCCGTCCGACGGCAGCGGCCCGGTGCGGCTGAAGGTCGGCGAGGCGCCCCGCGGAGCGCCCGGCTGGAACCTCGTCTCGGTCGCGCCGCGCAGCGCGGTCTTCGACGGCCCGGAGGGCGAGCGCAGGCTGGAGCTGCGGGTGTTCGACGGGGTCGGCGGCGAGGCCCCCACGCCGCTATCGAGCGCCGCGCCGGCCCAGCCCGCGCCCGGACGGGCGGCTCCCGCGCCGCCGGCGGCGGGTCCCGCCCCGGCCGCCGCCGACGGCAGCCGCCCGGTGGTGGTCACGACCTCCACGTCGCCCGTGCCCACCGAGGTGGAGGTGCCGGCACCCGGACAGGCGGACGCGGCCGGCGAAGCGCCCGCGGTGAACCAGGACGAGCAGGTCGAAGCGATCCGCCAGCGCATCGAGGCGCGCCGCGCACGGCTGCGCGAGCAGGCCCAGCAGGGCGATCAGGGCCAATAGCGGCCCCATGGAACCCCTAGAATGCCCCAGATGAACCCGACCCCATTCCAGAAGCCGGCCCTCGCCGCATTCCTCGCCACCCTGCTGGCCGCCTGCGCATCGACCCCGGCGCCCGAGGTCCGGCGCGAGGCGCGGATGCCCATGCCGGTGATCCAGGTCGACGGCGTCCCGCGCGGCGCGGACGGCGGCGCGGCCGTGGTCGAGGCCCTGCCGGACGGTCCGCGCGCGCAGCTCCACCGCGGCGACGGGCGCGTGATCAACGAGGCGCTGGCGGCGTCGCCGCCGCCGAGCTTCGCCGGCACCAGCGGCGAGGCCACCTTCAACTTCGAGGGCGAGTCCCTGCATGCCGTGGTCAAGGTGATCCTCGGCGACATGCTGGGCCAGAACTACGTCATCGCGCCCGGGGTGCAGGGCACGGTGACCCTGGCGACGCCGAAGTCGGTCAGTCCCGCGCAGGCGCTCGGCCTGCTGGAAATGGTCCTGGGCTGGAACAACGCGCGGATGATCTACGCCGACGGCCGCTACAGCATCGTCCCCGCCGAGGGCGCGGTGGCCAGCGGCGCGGTGCCGGCGCGCACCGGCAGCGCCGCCGGCGCGCGCGGCTTCGAGACCCGCGTGGTGCCACTGAAGTACGTCTCGGCGGTGGAGATGGAGAAGGTGCTGCAGCCCTACGCGCGCGCCAACGCCATCGTGAACGTCGACGCGGGCCGCAACGTCATCACCGTCGCCGGCACCCGCCAGGAGCTCGAGAACTACCTGCGCACGATCGAGATCTTCGACGTCGACTGGCTGGCGGGGATGTCGGTGGGCGTGTTCCCGCTGGTGGCCGGCCGGGCGCCCCAGGTGGTGGCCGACCTGGAGAAGGTGTTCGGCGAGGGCAGCAATTCGCCGGTGGCGGGCATGTTCCGCTTCATGCCCCTGGAAGGCGCGAACTCGGTGCTGGTCATCACCTCGCAGCCGGCCTACCTGGACCAGATCGAACAGTGGATCGCGCGCATCGACGGCGCCGGCGGCGGCGTGCAGCTGTTCTCCTACGAGCTGAAGTACGTGACCGCCAAGGACCTGGCCGAACGCCTGGCCGAGGTCTACGGCAGCCGCGGCGGCAGTGGGGGCGGTGGCCGCCGGGGCGGCGCCTCGCTGATGCCCGGCCTGGAGCCGACCGAGATCAGCGACTCCGGGATGGACGGCGGCATGAGCAGCGCCGGCATCGGCGAGCGCGGCGGCGGCAGCCGCGGCGGGCTTGGCGGCGGCTCGCTGTCGCTGGGCGAGCGCCAGGGCGGCGACGCCTCGGTCACCCTCGAGGTCGACGGCGCCGAGGTCGGCGTGTCCGCGGTCGACGAGACCAATACCCTGCTGGTGCGCTCGACGGGACAGGCCTGGCGTTCGATCCGCGAGGTCATCGACCGCCTCGACGTGATGCCGCTGCAGGTGCATATCGAGGCCCAGGTGGTGCAGGTGACCCTCAGCGGCGAGCTAGCCTACGGCGTGAGCTGGTTCCTCGAGAAGGCGATGACCGACAACGGCATGCCGGTGTTCCCGGCGCCGGGCGCGGGCGGCCCGAGCCGCTGGAGCACCCTGGGCGGCAGCATCGGGGGCGTCGGCGGCCCGGGCGCGGTCTGGACCCTGGTGAAGAACGACGCCGCGGCCATCATCAACGCGCTCGACCAGGTCAGCGACGTTCAGATGCTGCAGACGCCGTCGGTGGTGGTCCGCAACAACTACGAGGCCACGCTGAACGTCGGCGACCGGATCCCGATCTCGTCGGTCACGGTGAACCCCGGCTTCGGCGGCGATGCCTCCTACAGCCAGGTGCAGTACCTCGACACCGGCACGATCCTGAAGGTGCGGCCGCGGGTGACGCGTGACGGCACCGTGTTCCTGGACATCGTGCAGGAAGTCAGCAGCCCGCAGGGCGAGCCCGACGACAACGGCAACGTCCGCATCAGCACCAACCGCCTGAAGACCAACGCGGTGGTGGAGAGCGGCGACACGGTGTTCCTCGCCGGCCTCATCACCGACGGCACCAGCCGCGGTTCGCGCGGCCTGCCGGGGCTGAGCCGGATCCCGGTCATCGGCGGCCTGTTCGGCCAGCAGACCTCGAACACCACGCGCAGCGAGATCGTGGTCCTGATCACGCCGACCCTGGTCCGCAACCAGCAGGACGCCCGCAACCTGACCGACGAGTACGGGCGGCGCTTCCGCGCGCTGGAGCCGCTGCACCGGACCGCCGACTGAGCATGGCCGGGGGAGGGGGCGCCGCCGTGCCCGGACTCCCGGTGGTGCTGCTGCCGGTGGGCGTCGACGACGCCGCGCTCGACGCGTGCCTGGCGGCGCTGGACGCGGGCACGCCCGCGCGCACGCGGGTGTGGCTGGCCGACGATGCCCAGGCCGGCCCGCGCGCGCTGGCGATCATCGAGCGCTGGCTCGCGCGGACTCCGCTGGAGGCCGGGTATACGCGCCGCGAGCGGCGGCTGGGCGAGGTGGCGCACCTGGACGAGGCCCTCGCCGCCTGCGGCGATGCCGACGTCATCGTGCTCGCGCCCGACGCCGTGCCCGGGCCCGGCTGGGCCGGGCAGCTGGCGGCCTGCGCCGCGCGCGACGGTGCCATCGCCACGGCGACCCCGTGGTGCAACGCCGGGGAAACGGCCGCCTGGCCCGACTGCGGCGAAGTCGCGCCGCGGCCCGGAGGCCTCGAGCTCGGGCGACTGTCGCGCGCCGCCGAAGCGATGGCGCCGTCGCATCCGGAGCTGCCGTCGGCGGTCGACCACGCCGTCTTCATCCGCGGGCGCGCGCGCGCCAGGGCCGGCGGGCTCGACTACGCCAGCTATTCGACGTGGTACGCGGCCCTGATCGACCTGTCGCTGCGCATGGCCGGGCTCGGCTGGCGCAATGTCCTGTGCGAGACGGCGTTCGTGGCCCGCGGCGGCGAGGGAGGGCCCGGCGAGGGCGACCTCGATGCGCTGGCGGCGCGCTGGCCCGGCTGGCATGCACGGCTGGCGCAGTTCCTGATGCACGATCCGGTCCGCGACCGCCGCGCCGAGCTCGGGCGCCGCCTGGACGGCCTCGAGCCGCCGGCGCAGCACGAGCTCTTCGCGCAATGAGCCGGCCGGCGCCCGCGGTCGCGGTGGTGGTCGTCAGCCACGAGAGCGCCGACACCATCGACGCCTGCCTCCGGCGCCTGCGCGCCGCGTCCGGGGTGGCCGAGATCCGCGTGGTCGACAATGCCTCCAGCGACGGCACCGTCGCGATCGTCCAGCGCCACGCGCTGGCCGACGGGCGACTGCGCTTCATCGCCAACCCCGACAACCCCGGCTTCGGCAGCGCCTGCAACCAGGGCGCGTCGGCCAGCACCGCGCCGTGGCTGGCCTTCGTCAATCCCGACTGCCTGGTCGAGCCGGGGACCTTCGACGCGCTGCTCGCGCACGCGGAGGCGGCGGAGGGCTGGATCCTGCTGGGAGCGGACCTGGTCGACGGCAGCGGCGCGCGCGACGGTGCCGCACGGCGCAGCGACCCCGACTTCGCCGCCATGCTGCGCGGCCCGCTGCGCGCCGGCCGCGGCCGCCCGCTCGACGTGCCGCTGGCACACGGACTGGCGCTGCAGCCGGTGGACGCGGTCTCCGGCGCGCTGATGCTGCTCCCGCGCGGCCTGTTCGAGGACCTCGGCGGCTTCGACCCCGGCTACCGCCTGCACGCCGAGGACCTCGACCTGTGCCGCCGCGCGCGCATCGCCGGCGCCCTGGTGGCCGTGGCCAACGACGTCACCGTGCTGCACCTGCGCGGCATGTCCTCGCGATCGCGCCCCTTCTTCGTCGAGTGGCACAAGCACCGCGGGCTGTGGCGCTACTTCCGGCGCTTCGAGGCCCCCGACCGCGGCATGCTGGTGCGCGCCTGCGTCTGGTGCGCGGTGTGGGCGCACTGGCTGGCGGGGCTTCCGCGGCTGGTCCTCGCTTCGCTGCGCAACGCCGCCCGCTGACGACCCGGCGCGGGCCGCGCGCCGTCCTGGGCCCGCGCGCCCGGGGGCGTCCCCGTGGCTCAGCCGCCGCGGTGGCGGTCGAGCAGGTCGCGCAGGCCGCGCGCGGCCGCGGCGGCCGCTTCCGCGTAGTCGTCGCCGCCCGAGGCGTGGAGGATCGCGCGGGACGAACTCACGATGAGCCCGGTGCCGTCCGCGGTGCGCGCGCTGCGCACGACCTCGGCAGCGTCCCCGCCCTGCGCGCCGACGCCGGGAACCAGCAGCGGCATGTCGCCGACGATCGCGCGCACCTCGCGCAGCTGCCGCGGCCAGGTGGCGCCGACCACCAGGGCCACGTTGCCATTGCCGTTCCAGGTGCCCGCGGCCAGCGCGGCGACGTGCTGGTACAGCGGGCGCCCGTCCACCGCCAGGTCCTGCAGGTCGCAGGCACCCGGGTTGGAGGTGCGGCACAGCACCACCACGCCGCGGTCGGCGCGCTCGAGGTAGGGCTGCAGCGAGTCGCCGCCGAGGTAGGGGTTCACGGTCACCGCGTCGGCGCGGTAGCGGTCGAAGGCTTCCGCCGCGTAGCGCTGCGCCGTCGAGCCGATGTCGCCGCGCTTCGCATCCAGGATCACCGGCACCCCCGGGTGCGCGGCGTGGATGTGTCCGACCAGCCGCTCCAGGGCGCCTTCCGCGCCCAGCGCCGCGAAGTGCGCGATCTGCGGCTTGAAGGCGCACACGTAGGGAGCGGTGGCGTCGGCGATGTCGCGGCAGAACGCGAACACCGCGTCCGGGTCCTCCCGGAACCGCCGCGGGAACTTCGCCGGCTCCGGGTCCAGGCCCACGCACACCAGCGAACCCGAGTCGCTCCAGCGCTGCCTGAGTTGCTGCATGAACGTCATCGCTCCACCCTCTTCGCGCGGCGGCCTTCCCGCCGGGGCCACGGCTCCCCGGCTACTTCAGCGCCTTGAAGCGCAGCCGCTTCGGGCCGGCGTCGTCGCCCATGCGGCGCTTCTTGTCTTCCTCGTATTCGCGGTAGTTGCCCTGGAAGAACTCCACGTGCGAATCCCCCTCGAAGGCGAGGATGTGGGTCGCGATGCGGTCCAGGAACCAGCGGTCATGGCTGATGACGAAGGTGTTGCCCGGGAACTCCAGCAGGGCGTCCTCGAGCGCGCGCAGGGTCTCGACGTCGAGGTCGTTGGACGGTTCGTCGAGCAGCAGCACGTTGCCGCCCTGGAGCAGGGTCTTGGCCATGTGCAGGCGCCCGCGCTCGCCGCCGGACAGGCTGCCGACGCGCTTCTGCTGGTCCTGGCCCTTGAAGTTGAAGCGGCCGATGTAGGCGCGCGACTGGATCTCGATGCCGTTGATGTCCAGGATGTCGAGGCCGCCCGAGACCTCTTCGAACACGGTCTTGTCGCCCTCGAGCGCCTCGCGGCTCTGGTCGACGTAGGCCAGCTGCACCGTCGGGCCGATGATGATCTCGCCCGAGTCGGGCTTCTCCTGCCCGGTGATCATCCGGAACAGCGTCGACTTGCCGGCGCCGTTGGGACCGATGATGCCGACGATCGCGCCCGGCGGCACGATGAAGCTCAGGTCGTCGATCAGCAGGCGGTCGCCGAAGCGCTTGGACACGTTGCGGAACTCGATGACGCTGTTGCCCAGGCGCTCGCCCGGCGGGATGAAGATCTCGTTGGTCTCGTTGCGCTTCTGGTACTCGACCGACTGCAGCTCGTCGAGGCGCGCGAGCCGCGCCTTGCCCTTGGAGCGGCCGCCCTTGGCGTTCTGCCGCGCCCACTCCAGCTCCTTGGCGATCGCCTTCTGGCGCGCCTTCTCCTGGTTCTCCTCGCGCTTGAGGCGGTCCTCCTTCTGCACCAGCCACTCGGTGTAGTTGCCCTTCCACGGGATCCCGCGGCCGCGGTCGAGCTCGAGGATCCATTCGGCGGCGTTGTCGAGGAAGTAGCGGTCATGGGTGACCGCGACCACGGTGCCGGGGTAGCGCTGGAGGAACTGCTCCAGCCATTCGACCGATTCCGCGTCCAGGTGGTTGGTGGGCTCGTCCAGCAGCAGCATGTCGGGCTTCTGCA
>LSQX01219533.1_pt1 | contig 26114 bp, 24 predicted proteins | sample 654561 | NCBI WGS metagenome assembly LSQX01 (sample SAMN04489861, study PRJNA283612) | anaerobic digester metagenome | isolation source: 4 biogas reactors fed with cattle manure at either 37C or 55C with and... | place: Denmark: Kongens Lyngby | collected 2014 | reverse complement strand
TATTATTTCTACTTTTTTCTTTGTTTTTTAATATAAATGTAAAAAAACAGGACTTTTTACTGTTATTTGTTCAAAATATAGTTTTTCTTTTTTAGTTTTGCATATATTCTTTGCAAATGTTCTACTGATTCGAGAGAATTGACTAAATTTATTATTATCTTTGACCTCGAAAATTAAATTTCTAAAATCAATCTTAATCTACTTAAATTAATATTTATGACAACAGAAAATGTTCAGCAGAAAAATTATCTATTACCGATAATTATGATGATCGCTCTTTTTGGGATGATCTCATTTGTAACAAATTTAGCAGCTCCGATGGGGCAAGTTTTAAAAGAGCAATTTGGTGTTTCCAATTTTCAGGGGTTACTTGGTAATGCGGCCAACTTTATCGCGTATGCTGTAATGGGGATTCCCGGCGGAATTCTTTTGCAACGCGTAGGCTACAAAAAAACAGCCCTTATTGCGATTGCCGTTGGTTTTTTAGGCGTATTTATTCAGTTTCTTTCGGGACATGCTTCAGAAACTTCAGCATTTGGAGTGTACTTATTGGGAGCTTTCGTAGCAGGTTTTTCGATGTGTCTGTTGAATATTGTTGTTAATCCGATGCTGAACACGCTTGGCGGCGGTGGAAATAAAGGGAATCAATTGATTCAGGTCGGTGGTTCTTTCAATTCGCTTATGGCTACTTTCACGCCTGCGTTTGTTGGTGTTTTGATTGGTGAAGCTGCAAAAGCGAATATTAAAGACGTATTCCCGGTAATGTATATAGCAATGGCTGTGTTTGCTACTGTGTTTTTCGTTCTAATGGCGGTTAGAATTCCTGAACCGCACGCCGCGGCAACTAAAGAACCATTAAAAAACCTGATGTCCGGCGCTCTTAAATTCAGACATTTCGTGTTGGGAGCAATTGCAATTTTTGTTTACGTTGGCGTAGAAATCGGGACTCCGGGTGTAATGATATATTGGCTTTCAGAAACTCCGGTTGGAAAAACAACAGCCGGTTTTGTTGCCGGAACTTATTGGTTCTTAATGCTTATCGGAAGATTATTAGGTGCTTCGCTTGGAAGTAAAATTTCCAGTAGGACTATGTTGACTGTAACATCACTTGTAGGGTTAATTCTGATTTTATCAGCAATTCTTTCGCCCGTTTCAAGAGAAATCGCGCTTCCGGTTCTTCAGCGTTCAGATGCCGGAGCACTCTCATTTGGTATGGCTCAAGTGCCTATTAACGCTATGTTTATCGTATTGGTCGGGCTTTGCACATCTATCATGTGGGGTGGAATTTTCAATCTCGCGGTAGAAGGGTTAGGAAAATATCTCGCCGCAGCTTCCGGAATATTCATGGTGTTGGTGTGCGGTGGAGGAATTCTACCAGCGCTACAAGGTTGGGTTGCCGATGTAGCCGGATATTTATCAAGTTATTGGGTGATATTTGCCGGACTTGCATATTTGCTTTACTACGCTTTAATCGGATCTAAAAATGTGAACAAAGATATTCCCGTTGATTAATTAACTAAATAAATACAATACTACAACATTATGGAAATGGAAAAACCTTATGTGATCGGCATTGATATGGGTGGTACGAACACGGCTTTCGGAATCGTTGATACGAGAGGAAATGTGATAGTCAAAGGTTCGATAAAAACAGATAATCTCGATATTGATGATTACATCAGTCAATTAAGAACTGAATGTGGTAAATTAATTGATTCTGTAGGTGGAATTGATAAGATAAAAGGAATCGGCGCGGGTTGTCCGAATGGTAACTACTATACCGGAAATATCGAATACGCGCCAAATCTTCCTTGGAAAGGTATAGTCCCTTTCGCGAAAATGCTATCTGAGGCATTTGGTTTGCCGACAGCTATCACCAACGATGCAAATGCCGCTGCTGTGGGTGAAATGACGTATGGCGTCGCACGTGGAATGAAAAACTTTATCATGATTACCCTTGGTACCGGTGTTGGAAGTGGAATTGTAATTGACGGAAAAATTGTTTATGGTCATGATGGATTTGCCGGTGAGCTTGGTCACGTGAATATCATGAGAAACGGACGTATGTGTGGTTGTGGTCGTTTAGGCTGTTTGGAAGCTTACACTTCTGCTACCGGAGTAGCTCGTTCTGCGCATGAGATATTGGACATGAGTGAAACTCCAAGTTCATTGAGAAATATACCTGTCGAAACGATCACATCGAAAGATGTATATGATGCAGCGATGGCAGGTGACGAAGTAGCAAAAGAAATTTTTAATTATACAGGAAAATTACTTGGCGAAGCCTTTTCTGATTTTGTAGCATTTAGCGCGCCTGAAGCGATAGTGCTATTTGGCGGATTGGCGAAAGCAGGTGATTTAATCCTTAAACCGATAGTTGAAAATATGGAAAAAAATCTTTTGACTGTTTGGAAAGGGAAAGTTAAGGTTCTGTTCTCTACATTAAAAGACGCTGATGCCGCGGTACTTGGTGCCAGCGNNGCGTTGGCTTGGGAACTATAACCATAGCTAAAACTAAAAAGGAGAAAAGAGTGTTCTTGTGAAAGAGCATTCTTTTTTTTGCCGGAAATTTGGCGTGTAGAATTGAGATATCAATGCTGTTTTTCAAATCTGCAAGACAAAAAACTCTGTCGGAATTACATCTGACAGAGTTTTTTTATAATAACATCTATTGTCAATTATTGCATGGAATCAATTTCTTTTGAAATTTCATCATACTTTTCAGTCTGTCCCAGACGGTAGTAAAGCATTTTCAGCGCTTGCTTGTACTCTACTTCATTCGGATTAAGCTCAACAGCTTTTTCGAAATAAGGTTGTGATTCTGCAAAAATTGCATTAGCTTTTTTCACTTCCTCGTTATATAATCTGTTATCTCTGATTTTGTCGGCTTCTTTTAGAATTTCAACAGCTTCGTTGAAAATCAAACGTCCGATTCCGGCGTGAGCATCCGCTAAGTCAGGTTGAATTTCCAGCGCCTTGTTGAATGCTTTTCGAGCATCGTCAATTTTACCAAGTCTTTCATCCACGTTTCCTTTAACATAGTAATATTGAGCTACATTTGGTGCTTGTTCGATGGCTTCATCCAAGTATTTTGAAGCTTCTTCAATTCTGTCTGAGTAGATATAGTGGTTTATAATATTTTGCAAGAACCAAGGGTCATCAGAGAATTTATCAAAACCTTTTTGTAGGGTATTAAGATAATTTACAGTATCTTTTATGTTCCGATATTCGTCAGAAAGAAGTTGATACACATTTTTTGTTTCATAATCATCATCTTTCAGATCTTCGTAAATCGCGATTGCTTTTTTAGAATCTTTCATGTTTGTTGCCGCCAAACCGGTATAGTACTTAATCATCCGGTAGGTGGAGTCAGTAGTTGAAAGATCATTTCCCATCATCGGCAGCTTAGGAATTTCGAGGTACGTTTTGAATACATCATATGCTCCTTTATAATCTTTGATGTCAAATAAATGAGCACCGTATGCAATTAAATTTGACTGAACATTGAAATATTCTTTCACATATTCAACAATTTTCTTTGAATACTTTGGTCTTACTCTTCCTTTCGCATTCGGAGTATTATCCATGTCATACGCTTTTAAGAAATAATCATAGGATTCTAAGATCGCTTTACCTTTTACTCCTTGATCTACGGTTCTACCGAGCATCAATGATTTGATCAGCATATCGTTTTCCTGATAACCGATTAATCCTGCTACATAAAATGTTTTCGCATCATTTTTGGTTTTTTCATCGTCAAATGCAGGCTTTATTGCATCTCGAGCTGCTTTGAAATCCGGTTTTTCCTGTTTAATTAAATTTTCCGCTCTGGAAACATTCGATTTTTGAGCAAATAATGATGCGGAAACAGCCATCATTAAGAAGATTGATAAAACTAATTTTTTCATGTCTGTAAATGTTGTTGTTAAGTTTAATAGTGTATAAAATTTATATCCCGGTCAATAGTTAGAATTTATTATATCGGGGAAAATATATTCATAAAAATATGCTTTTATTCGGTTGCCTCCGAGTTTTCGCCGTTAATCTCCTCAATGTTGTTTTCATCAGTTAGTTCCTCTTCCTCCTCTTTGTTCACCTTACAAACTGAAGCGATTTGATCATTTCGTTTTTCCAGATTAATTATTCTCACACCTTGTGTGGCGCGTCCCATAACTCGTAAATCTTCAACACCGATTCGAATTGTGATACCTGATTTGTTGATAATCATAAGGTCGTTGTCATCTGTGACACCTTTAATCGTAACTAATTTACCGGTTTTCTCGGTGATATTTATGGTTTTCACTCCTTTCCCGCCACGGTTAGTTACCCGGTAATCTTCAAGAGCAGAGCGTTTTCCATACCCTTGTTCAGAAACAACTAAGATATCGGATGCATCATCTTCTTGTTCACAAATCATGCCAACAATATGGTCTTGTCCATCTTCATCTAATCTCATTCCTATCACTCCGGCAGCCGTTCGCCCCATTGCTCGTACTTTTGATTCGTGGAAACGAATAGCGCGACCGTTTCTGTTTGCCATTAAAATTTCAGAATTTCCATCTGTTAGACGTACTTCAATCACCTGATCATCTTCACGAATCGTGATTGCCCGAATTCCATTTTGACGTGGGCGTGAATAAGCTTCCAAAACAGTTTTCTTAACTATACCATTTTTCGTGCCAAAAATTATATAATGTGAGTTGATATACTCTTCATCATCCAACCCTTTCACTCTGATGTACGCATTAACTTTATCGTCGGAATCAATATTCAGCAGGTTTTGAATAGCCCGACCTTTGGAGTTTTTGCTGCCTTCGGGAATTTCATAGACTTTCAGCCAATAACATTGTCCTTTTTGGGTAAAGAGCAGCATGGTGTTATGCATTGTAGCCGGATAAATGTGTTCGATGAAGTCCTCATCGCGGAAGTCACTTCCTTTCGACCCGACACCACCACGACCTTGCTGTCGGAATTCGGAAAGCGGAGTTCGTTTGATGTATCCAAGATGTGAAATGGTAATAATCATCTCGTCATCTGCATAGAAGTCTTCCGGATTGAAATCTTCTGAAGCATAAATAATCTCGCTCTTACGCTCATCACCGTATTTTTCTTTAATCTCAAGCAGTTCATCCTTGATGATTTGCATACGAAGTTCGATTTTTTCCAGTATTTCTTTTAATCCTTTGATTTTTTCCAACAATGCTTCGTATTCAGAACGCAATTTGTCAATTTCCATTCCGGTGAGTTGACGTAAACGAAGTTCAACTACCGCGCGAGCCTGGGTATCAGTCAGTTCAAATCTCTCTATCAAATTATTTCGAGCATCTTCCGGAGTTAGAGAGTTTCTGATAATTTGAATTGCTTCATCCAAGTTATCGAGAATGATCATAAATCCTTCCAATAAATGCGCTCTTTTTTCAGCTTCTGCCAATTCGAATTCTGTTCGTCTTGTTACGACATCGTGTCTGTGCTCAATGAAATAATGAATTAAATCTTTGATGTTCAGGTTGCGTGGGCGACCATTCACAAGCGCGATGTTATTTACGCTGAATGATGACTGTAACGCTGAAAATTTATATAGCTTATTCAGAACGACATTTGCATTGGCATCGCGTTTAATATCGATAACAATACGCATTCCTTCACGATTTGATTCATCTGTTATGTTTGAAATTCCTTCTATTCGTTTTTCATTTACCATGTTGGCAATCGCCTTAATGAGATCGGACTTGTTTACCAAATAGGGAATTTCTGAAACAATAATACGTTCAGAGCCGTTCGATTCTGTTTCTATATCCGCCCGGGCACGTATTACAATTCTTCCGTGTCCGGTTTCGAATGCTTCCTTTACACCTGCATATCCGTAAATATATCCTCCGGTAGGGAAGTCGGGTGCTTTAATGTAATGCATCAATTCTGAAATTTCTATCTCATTGTTGTCAATGTATGCAATACACGCATTAATTGTCTCGGTAAGGTTGTGGGTAGCCATATTCGTTGCCATACCCACCGCAATTCCGGATGAACCGTTTACAATCAAGTTCGGAATCCTCGAAGGCAGAACTTTAGGTTCCTGAAGCGAGTTGTCAAAATTAGGTTGAAAATCAACTGTATTTTTTTCAATATCAGAGAGCATTTCTTCAGCAAATTTCTGAAGTCTGATTTCTGTATAACGCATTGCCGCTGCTCCATCGCCATCTACCGAGCCGAAATTTCCTTGCCCGTCAACGAGCAGATATCTCATAGACCAGGGTTGCGCCATTCTTACGACTGTGCCATAAATTGAAGAATCGCCGTGTGGGTGGAATTTACCCATAACTTCACCGACGATTCTCGCTGATTTTTTATAAGGTTTGTCGGAGTTGTTTCCTAACTCGTTCATTCCGTATAGCACTCTTCTGTGAACAGGTTTTAGCCCATCTCTTACATCCGGCAAAGCACGAGAAACAATAACCGACATAGAATAATCTATGTACGATGACTTCATTTCGTCATCAATATTTACTTTAATAATTTTGTCTTCTTGATCAATCATCTTTTTTTAGTTTGTAAACACGAATACCAAAACACGTTTTCCAGTGTGTACTAAGCTATGTTGCTGAATATTAATGTTTTGAGTTTTGTTTCTAAATATTTATTTTATGAAATTTTACATTTTAAAAATCGGACTAAATTACTACTTTTTTATGAAATATACAAGGAAAAAAGCATAAAAAAAAGTGCAAGAATAGTCTCACACTTAAGTTTTTCGAGTTGATTGTTTAATCAACTTGAGTTCGATTGAAAAATAGTTTAAAATAAGAATTAGAGTTTACATGACTTAGTTTATTATTGCTCTTAAATTTAATGAATTGTTGATGTTTTGTAATGTCAGTGACAATTAAGACTATAATCTAACTTATATATTCTCTTTTTTATAAAACTTATTGTAAATCAATCTGTCAAATGACAATTTGCCGGCTCCCGTAAGCAACAAAGTCACGTAAACTCCAAGATAAAGCAATGCCATTTCTTTTGCAGAAAACGGATCTGCTGCGTGCGCCACAAAAGCAGCGACTCCCATTCCGATAATCAACGGAATTGTTGACAAACGAGTCAGCAAGCCTAAAATAATAGCAATAGAACAGAAAAACTCCGCAAAAACAATCAACGTAAGCCCAATTTGAGGACTTAATCCAAGCATAGGCGGAAATTCTTGGCTCATTTCAGAAAAGTTGGAAAGTTTAGCCCAGCCGTGAGTAAGCATAAAAATTCCTACTACCAATCTCAATACCAATAATCCATAATCTCTGAACTGAATGCAGGTTTTATTATCTGCATCGCAAAATAGTTTAATCATAATTTTCTTTTATTATTAATTTAGTACAATGAGGCGGTCTTGACTTTTCTCGCAATAATTGCAAATTGAAAATTCCGATTTATCGGAGCTGACGCTTGTAGCGACATTTTGGATTTGTAAGTCAAGACGAATTCAATGTTAAAACGATGTTTTCGAAAATATGTTCGAATTGACCGCGGTGTTTCGATTGATGAGGTATAGATGAAATTTATAAACCAAAAGTCAAGATAACTTCGATATACAAAAAAGAGTATTTGAAGAGTAGGAGAAAATTATGGCGGAGTAGGGGAGTAGGGGATTATTTGAAATTAATCTTTTTTATTTTATACCCCATTTCCTGAAGTATCTCAGAGATTTTGACACGAAAATCTCCTTGTATTAAAATCTCTCCGTCTCGCTGCGAACCCCCTGACGCGCATTTATCTTTCAATACCTTCGCAAGGATTTTTAATTCCTCCTCATTTCCTTCAAATTCGGTAATCAGGGTTGCTAATTTACCTTTTCGTTTGTCTAACTCGATACGCAGAGGTAACGATTGAACTTTCTTTTGTTTCGGTTTTGGTTCCGGTGTCGAATCGTGTTCTACTTGCGGGACTTCAGACCGCAGTGCGTTTAATTTATCTTTCCAATCCATTGGTGGTAATTTTTCGTTTGTGGTGATGAAATTGTAAAATGTCAGCCGTTTACTTTCTCAAAATTTCAGGATAGTATTTCTCTTTTACTATTTTAAAATTGGGTTCAATTCGTAATGTCTTTTCATACCCTTTCTTTGCTTCATTTGTATTTCCAAGCAAATCATTGCAACGCGCAGCAAGCATTAACATTTGTACATAAACCCAATTGTATGAAGTGTTGTTTTGTCTTTCTAAAATGGAAATTGCTTTCTGATAGTGCATTAGCGCTGTTTTTTTATCACCTCCAAAAATTTTTGGTGGATAATAGTAGGCATTTCCATTATCAAAAAGGACTTGCACATTAGTTGGATCGAGTGTATGGGCTTTTTTAATAAGCTGCAAACTTTGCTTTCCCAGTGTAAATACTTTCGATTTTTCAAATGCTAACCGATAGCTGATAAAAACACCCTTAAAATTTATTGCAAGAGCGTTATTCGGATCTTTCGCTAAAATTTTTTCAATCCAATTTTCAACTTTCACAATGTTCGCTTCGGCATTTTTGTACATCTTTTTGTCAATCAATTCAGATGTCCAACCGTAGTAACAATGAATTAAATTAAGTAATTCCGCTGTGTTGTTTATATCCGTGTTTTTTTCTAATTTCAACGTAGCAGCTTCCCATTTTGGAATACTCCTGCTGATAAATGCCTGATAAATTTCTTGTTGTTGCGAGTTTTGGCTGAGAATCTTTATTGAAAATAATATGCTGAATATAAGCAGAATATAAATGTTTTTTATCATCTGATTATAATTTGTTTTATGATTATCCGCAATCATTCTTAAATTTAATGTAAATTTGAACTTACCACACCGCAACACAACATGCGGTCGGCACAAGCAACGACTTAAAGCCTGCTTGTTGCATCTTTACAGCATTAAGTAACGGGACAAAATTTTCCCAGTCTAAAATCCAACGAGCTGTTTACTAATAGGAAGAAATGCGGATAACTAATATTTTTAAAACATCAAGAACAGACGGAACACCTCTTCCGTAAGCTGACGTGACATTTCCATGTGTATCTCCGTCGGTTGACAGATTACATGGCTGTTTCATTACTCAAATTGATTTGATAATAGTTGTTTCGCGAATTCCCAAATGACTATACCTGCAGTAACGCTTACGTTCAAAGAATGTTTTGTACCGAACTGAGGAATTTCAATGCAATTATCGCATAGGTTTATGACTTCTTGCTGTACGCCTTTCAGCTCATTGCCTAATATGACTGCATATTTATTATTTTTATTTATCGAAATTTTTTCAAGCATTGTGCTGTTTTCTGCTTGTTCTACAGCAAATAGCGTGAAACCTCGTTCTTTTAGTTCGCGAACTGCCTCTAAAGTGTTTTCAAAATACTTCCACTCCACGGAATTTTCAGCCCCTAAGGCAGTTTTGTGAATTTCCGCTTGAGGCGGAGTAGATGTAATGCCGCACAGATAAATCGCTTTCACCAAAAACGCGTCAGAAGTACGAAATACTGCTCCAACGTTGTGTAAACTCCGTATATTATCCAATATTACAATCAAAGGAATTTTTTCTTGTTCTTTAAATTCCTCAACAGAGAGTCGTTTAAGTTCGGTTATTTTTAATTTACGCATTTTATTATCAGGCTTTTACAGAGTTTCAAGAAACAGCCCGTTCTGTGATTAAAGTGGTAGATTTGAAACGCGCGGTCATTTATAAAATTTCCTTTACTGCTTCCTCAATAATCGTATCCATTCCGGCCAATTTGTCCGCAATGTTCATGTCCACTTTCTTATCAGGGTCAATTCCCCATTCGGTATGTTCCATTTCTGCGTTAAACATAGGACTTGCAGAAAATCTCACCATCCAGCCGTTTGGCAGTTCGCTTGAAAGCGGGAAGCCTCCTCCGCCACCGGTTTTATCTCCTACAATTTTCGCATTGGGCGCATATTTCATTCTGCAAATAAACTCATTCGTAGCGCTGTAAGACATTCTGTTCGTTAGAATAATGATTGGTTTATCCCAATTCATCGTTTTATGCGGGATGGTGTAAACAGGAGTTGGTTTTGAAAAGTCTGAGTGTCCATCGGCTATTTTGTGCGAGATATAACCGGTTAATGTTTTTTCTTTGAAAAAAAATGAAGATAAAAGTTCAGCATTCGTTACCATTCCGCCGCTATTGTTTCTCACATCGATTATCATCCCTTTGCAGTTTTTGAAATTATCAAACAAAGCCTGTATATTGGCATAGCTGAAGTTACTTGAGAAGCTGCCGTAGTAGGCGTATCCGACCTGATCACTCGCAATTCGTTTGTAGCGGAACGGTCCGGCTATTCTGTATTTTTCTCCTAAATAATGCGCATTGAAAATAATTTTAGAATCAAAATTTGAAGGATAATCCGAAAACCAATTCCAATAGCGACTTCGATCAAAGGAGGAATACAAATTCACATGCCCGTCTTTGAGTTCATCAAGCATCTCTGCCAGCACATCAAAAAGTCCGTACTTACTTGTTACGGTATCGATTTGAGGTGAATATTTACGATAAACAGTATTCCAGTCAATTTCTTTATAATCCAAATAGCAATAGCGTGTATCGATGATTTTCCATAGAGACTCAAAGTTTCCTCTATACGTATCAGGTTCAACAGCAGGTTCTCGCAAACACGAATTGAAAGTGAATGCAATAGAAATAACTATAAAGATATGTGAGGTAAATTTACTCATAGGTCTTTATGAAATTGGAAGGAGTTTTACGCTTTGTTCCCGAAAAAACATATAGATCCATAACACTTCCTACAAAAAAAGTAAGTCTATTATTTTTGAATACCATATCATTAGCTCCGTATATCAGATAGTCATGTGCAATACTGAATCGAATCGTATTGATTTTAGTAGGAATATCAATGTTCAGGTATTGATGCCAACCGATTTTATTGTGTAATGAGCTGAAATGAAATGCATTAGTCAAATTACTCAACATGAACACTTCATAATATGTGGCTCCTTGATGAGGAACAAACATTCCACCTAAAATCGGAGTTTGTGTGCCGTACTGAACTCTCAAATTCTGTCGCCATAAGTTGAAATCATATTGAATTTCGGCTGTCGCATTCAGATTTGTGTAAAGATCGAGCGAAAACGGATTATTTACATTTCTGGCTAAATATTTACCTCCCAAGTTAATATCCCAACTTCCACCGGCAAGTATCATCAGTTTCTCGATCGGACGAAAATGGTAGTTTATCCCAAAAGCATAATTTGTACTAAAAAAAAGCATTGAGTTGCTTCCAACGGGATGCGAAGCAATTCCCAAATCCAAAAATCCTTTATGTGTATAAGAAAGCGTGTTGTTTTCAGGGTTAAAATACTTACGTGAAACGTTTTGAGCCCTCACCTGAAGTCCGTTGTAATTGAAAGGAGAGAGATAGGGATCTAAGATTTTAGCACTACCGGCGCCAATTGTAAAAGCGGAATTAGTAAGAGCGTATTTATCATTTTCATTTACTTGAGCAGATAAATTTAGTACAAAAACAAAAAACAATATAACAGTTACTTTTATTCTCATTAATGTTTTTTTGCAATAAAAGACAAAAGTAAAAAAAATAAATGATACAAGGTTGGGAATGTCATAAGAATTAGATAAATTTGTAGAGAATCACACTATGCGTATAGAGCATGCTTTATCAAAGGTTAAACATTTTACGAAGATTGATGCTGCTTTTTGTGTGGTCGAAGGTAGATGAGTTTGAGTTTTTTGGGAATAAATAATTTTATTGATTATCCGCATTCTGTGCTAATATATCTGCGATAATGGCAAACATAGCATCTAACGGCTTAAAGGTGCCTGATGTGTTTTATCCATGTCGGATCAAATCGCTTGGAGCGGTGAGACCCTATATGTCATATTTCAAATTTTGGGTTTTAGGATACTTTGCGGATAGACATAATCATTTTTATAGATTTAGATATGAAGAAACGATTGGTGGTTTTAACGGGCGCCGGAATGAGCGCTGAAAGTGGCATCCAAACATTTAGAGGTGCGGGTGGTTTGTGGAATAACGAACGGGTAGAAGATGTAGCGACTCCGGAAGCTTTTCATCGGAATCCTCAAAAAGTGCTTGATTTTTACAATCACAGGCGAAAAGAATTGATAAATGTCCAGCCAAATGAAGGACATAAGATTCTGGCAGAGCTTGAGGAGAAATTTGATGTGCGTATAGTGACTCAAAACGTGGATAATCTTCACGAACGCGCGGGAAGCTCACATGTGCTCCATCTTCACGGCGAATTAATGAAGGTTCGCTCTACCGGTTTTTCGGAAGAAATTTTTGAATTAACGCCTGAAAAAATTGAAGTTAATTTGGGTGACAAATGTCCTAAAGGGTATCAGCTTCGACCACATATTGTTTGGTTTGGGGAGGCTGTACCTGAGATAGAAAACGCGATTGAAGAGGTCGGTCAAGCTGATATAATGCTGATAATCGGCACCTCAATGCAGGTTTATCCTGCTGCGGGATTAATTAATCATGCTCCGTATGACATTCCGATTTATCTGATTGATCCAAATCAAATTTCACTCTATGATGACCGGATAATAGTGATACAAAAGGGAGCAGGAGAGGGGATGAAAGAGTTTCGGGAGAGGATATTGAAATTGTAGATTCCTATAGTCATAAGTGTAGATTCCTATAGTCATAAGGTTGATTATAAGAAAATTACACTTTCATATTACCAATGGACACATGTCTTTTTGTTGTCTTTTATTTGTGAAAAGGGTTTAATCCAACTTCAAAGCGGTTGAATCCTTTTACTGTTTCTATCCGGTTATTTTCAATTTGCAATTCATCCCCTTCACGGTAAATTCTCACCTCTCACTTTAAAATAATTATTTGTTGTGGACAGCAGACGGTAATGCGGACAATTTCCCCAGCCGGCAGGCACATCTACTATTTTCATATCTTCGCCTGTGTCATTGCTGATGTAGCTTCGAATCATTGAATGCCACTTGCTGATTCTATCCATACTTTTGGTGTAATAAAACAGGTCTTTTTCCGGGTCATTCAATTCTTTTAAATAATTGATATAGAGTGTTCTGTATTCAGGAATCGATATTATTTTCCTGACTAAAGGATTCGAGGATTTTCCCCAATTCAGGACATCTTGTGTACCGGAATCATTCATTAAAAGAGAAGTTCCCAGCGTGTTGTCATAATCGTACGGGATGAAATAAAATTTATTATTTGAGTCAAAATAGAAATAAAAATTGTTCGTATTATTCCAGTAATCGTCCCACATGCCGCAAATAACATTCACAGCGTAGGTTTTTAAGAAAAGAGGCACATCCATTGCGCTTTCAACCCACATTTTGAATTCATCTCCTTGCTTTGAGTTTAGGTTATTTATGAAATTAACAAGCTGATTTTTAGCAGATTCAAGATTCGATTCGTTTGTTTTTAAGTCATAAACCGGTTGATAAGTTTGAGTCAATGTGACATTCTCCAATCCCATTCTCGAGCGGTCTGTATTTACAAAATCAGCTCCCCAGTTCGCTTTCCAGAGATTTCCCTTTGAATCATTAAATTTGCCGATACGATTTTTTACAAACTCCTTATCTATCGGTTCAACTAATTGATATACATCGTAGTTAATCCATTTGTTATCTTCTTTTATTTTGATAAATAAGCGACAGTAACTTGACTGGGGACTTGTCCAGACATCGAATCGCTCGAATAGGTCGTAGCAATAAACCTCACGAGCGTACACACCGTCATCTTTGAACCATTTTAAGTTTAATTTTTCTAAGTTTCGAAGATGCTGCCCTTTTACATATTTCTTGAAATTGAGACCAAAATGTACGTGATGCCAGTCCGGATTAACCGGATTATGCTTTTCTCCGTTTTTCCCTTCCGGTCTTCGGCGGCTTGTGTTTCCCCTGAGTCGCATTCCGATATTCAAAATCGTATCGCGCTGTTCGCCTTTTACAAATACAAAATCGCAGGGAATGCTCTCTTCGTTTTTCGGATTTTGGTCAAAATAGCTAAGCAGATTATTCCATTCTCTTGTGGTTGTTTCGATATAAATTTCCGGAACAGCCTCAATATCAAACACATAATCTAAACCGGAGTTTCCTGTATTTCCGGGATCGAACGTGTTCGTTTTACATGAGAAAAGAAAAAGAATGAGTAGGAAGATTGAGAAAGAAAATGTCTTTGATTTAAATCTTCTATTTATCGTTTTAATATGCTTTTACATTCAATTTTTAATTTCAGTTATTCCATTCGTAAATCAAAAATCAAAAACACACAGTTTTACATTCTGCCCACGTTTTTTACCCCTTTTACGTTCTTGATTTTTTTTATTATTTGATCCAAAATCCGATTGTCATTCACCATGATAGTCATCGTTCCTTCGAATAATCCGGCATTCGTATCCACTGTAATTGAACGGAGCAAAACACCTTCTTCTTTAGAAATTACGGATGTGATATTGGTCACGATTCCTATGTCGTCGTGTCCTACAACTCTCAGAGTGATAAGGTATTGCGAGCCTTCAGCCTTTCCGGACCACCGTGCCTTTATTATTCTGTAGCCAAACTTGGAAATCATTTGTGGAGCATTCGGGCAGTTTGTCCGGTGAATTTTTATTCCGCCCATAATCGAGACAAAACCAAAAATATCATCACCATATATCGGATTGCAACATTTTGCTAACTTGTAATCGATATTTTTCAAGTCATTGTCTATAACAAGTATATCTTCTTTAGCCGAAGTTTCCGGAATTGGGGAGAGCTCTTTTGTGTAATTTTCTGCTGTCCGACTTTCTACGAACGGATTGCTTTCCCAATTTTTCAACTCAATATACTGCGTCCTAATCTCATGAATGTCAATCTTTTCTTGCGCTATAGCCTGGTAAAAATCACTAACAGTTTTGAATCCGTTCTTTTTAGCGAGTTTGGAAAGAATACTGTCTTCTAATTCTATTTTCCAATTTTTGAATCGTCTTAGAAGTGTTTCACGTCCAATTTCAGCATCTTTAAATTCAATTTCCTTCAGCGATTGACGGATTTTATTCTTCGCTTTGGAGGTAACTACGATATTTAGCCAGGCCGGATTCGGTTTTTGCGTAGGTGAAGTAAGTACTTCAACCTGATCGCCGTTGTTGAGCACATATTTTATCTGGACATGCTTGCCATTCACTTTTGCTCCGACGCAGTGTGTTCCTAAGTTTGTGTGAATCTTGAAAGCAAAATCCAATGCTGTCGCGCCTTTTGGAAGCTTGTGCAAGTCACCGTTGGGGCTGAACACGAACACCTCTTTATCATACAGATTAAGCTTGAATTCGTCCATAAAGTCAACCGCGTTCAAGTCGGGATTTTCCAGAATCTCTCGAATACTTTTCAGCCATTCATCCATTCCGCTTTCACTTTTTATCCCTTTGTATTTCCAGTGAGCCGCAAGTCCTTTCTCAGCCACTTCATTCATCCTTTCGGTACGTATCTGTACTTCCACCCATTTGTTTTGAGGACCGAGTACAGTGGTATGAAGACTCTCATATCCATTTGATTTTGGAATAGAGAGCCAGTCTCGAAGACGGTTTGGGTTGGGTTGATACATGTCTGCCACAATCGAGTATGCTTGCCAGCATGCCGCTTTTTCCTTTTCAATCGGTGTGTCAAAAATTATTCTTATCGCGAACAAATCGTAAATATTCTCAAAAGTGGTGTTTTGCTTCCTGATTTTCGTGTAGATCGAATGAATGGATTTTGTCCGTCCTTTTATCTCAAACGGGTATCCGATCTCGGCCATTTTCACTTTTAGCGGCTCGATAAATGCTGCGATATATTGATCGCGCGAACGCTTGGTTTCGTTCAGTTTTTTAGCAATTCCTTTATAAATGTCTCTGTTTGAGAATTTTAATGAGAGATCTTCAAGCTCGGTTTTAATAGTGTAAAGTCCCATTCGGTGTGCAAGCGGCGCGTAAAGGAAGGCGCTTTCTCGAGCAATTTGCAGCTGTTCATTTTTCGGATATTTTTCTAAATTTCGCATGATTTGCAAACGAATAGCTACAATTATCAAAATCACTCGCATATCCTCGGCAAGCGTCAGAAGCAGCATTCTGAAATTTTCGGTTTCTAACGAAACGCCTTTGTCATACAATTCGCCGACCCGATGTAGTCCGCTCGAAATTGTTGAAATAGATACTTTAAAAAATCTTTCTATAGCCTTCAAATCCAGCTCTTTATTTTCAATAGCTTCAATCAGCAAATAACCGATTACCGCCGATTTTCCTAAACCTATTTCTTTTAGAATAATATTGCAGGTTTCAAGCTTTCGGGAAACGAATTCTTCGGATTCTTTGGGCAGCATATTGGATTCAGCTAAATATTTTTTCAAGATCCGCCGTAATTCTTTACGTTCATCAAAAGAAATAATAGCCGAATTTTCGGAAACTAATTTCCTATATAGCTGTATATTTTTGGATTTCATTACAAAGCAAGTTTTTTGCAAATATAATGAATAGATTCAGTTATTTTGGTCTAAAAAATATTATATTTTCAATGAATTTTAGGATAAATTGGTTAATTCACATTATCTTTGTTCAATTAATAAGGTGTTTAATGTTATGTCAGCGTGATTGTTTTACTGATTTTTAGAAGTCAAAATGTGGCATTGACATAATACCCAATAATTTTAGCATGATGAAAGAAATTCCGCTAACTGCTGTTACAGACAATAACTTATTGATTCGAATTCATCCGGAGGGTGTTTTTTACGCCATAATGGACGAAAATGAACAAGTTGTTTTGCAACAAATGATTAGTATGCCTGCCGGAAAATTCAAGGATGTTGATTTTCTGAAACATTTTTTTGATCAGCCCGAACTGCGCGTACATAGCGAAAACATATCAATCGTTTTTGAAAACAGTAATTATATGCTCATTCCCAATGATATATTTAGAAATGAAGATGTGAAAAAGCTTTATGAAATAGAATTTGGGAAAAAAGAGAAAATTGAATTGAAATTCAATCTTTTGCCTCAATGGGGAGCACATTTAGTGTTTAGAACTGAAAATTATTTGACTGAATTTTTAGAAAAAAAATATCCCAATGCCGAAATAGAGCATCATATTTTTAACTTATTGCGGAAAAAAATAAAAAAGAATGTTAGTTCGGTTTATGCTAATCTGAGAAAAGAATGTGTAGATATTATTGTTGTGAAAAACAGCAAACTATTGATTGTCAATTCATTTGAAGCAAAATCAGAACAAGATATCGTCTATTTTGTTCTGAATATATACGAACAGCTGGAGTTGGATATTGAAACTTTTCCGTTGAAACTTTTTTCAGAAAAATCAATCAGCAGCAGCTTGTTGGAGCTTCTGAAACAATATATTCGGAAAGTAGAGTAGGGTGTTGTTGTTTTTTTAGAATAGAAATAAGGCGTATTAAAAGATACATTCGATTATTTGATTGTCCGTTTTTGTTCCTAATCTTAAATCATGTTTTTTAGATTGGGACTAACCGCTTCAAGTCGGTTTGTCCCGTTGTCTAATGATTAGCAAACAACCCGAATATCGGGATGGTTACGGTACAACAATTCAAAATTGCAACAATTAGGAATGATTGCGAATAATCATATTCGATTATCAGGTAAAACTATATTTTTATGAGAATCATTGGCGGAAAATTCAAAGCACGACGTATTGATGTTCCTCACACCATTACAGCCCGTCCTACAACCGATTTTGCAAAAGAAGGACTGTTTAATTTGCTAAACAATAAAATTGATTTTGAGGGGATTAGTGTGCTTGATCTGTTTGCTGGAACAGGTAGTGTTGGTTTTGAATTTATATCGAGAGATGCGCGCAGTGTGATTTGTGTTGAAGAGAGTAAAAAGCACGTTTCATTTATCCGGAAAACTTGTCAACTTCTGAAAATTGAGAATCTTATGGTCGTTACCGGTGATGTGTTTCGCTATATTTCCGGCACAAAAATAAAATTCGATCTTGTGTTTGCCGATCCTCCATACGAATTGGAGCGTTTAGAGGAAATTCCGGATTTAATATTCAAAAATGAACTATTAAAACCTGAAGGATTATTCGTATTGGAACATTCCATCAAGAATAATTTTGAAAAACATCCCCGTTTTTCTTCACACAGAAAATACGGGAATGTACATTTTACTTTCTTTGAGTAAAAAATTTAATTTGACTTTATGCTTCAGGCCCGCTGTCCGATAAATTTTCAAAGATTTTCAGATCAAAGTATCGTACAGCTGATGTAAGGTGGTCAAAAATATCTGCCATTATATTTTCGTAGTCTTTCCACACCGTAGTAGCCGTAAAACAATATATTTCAAGAGGTAATCCGCTTTCATTGGGTGCGAGTTGACGTACCATGATGTTCATCCCTTTGTGTACATTGGGGTGATTTTTCAGATACATCTCAGTGTATTTTCGGAATAACCCAATATTGGTGAGATTTCTTCCATTGACCTGAAGACTTCTGTCCGCATCAATTTTTTTATTGAATTCATTGATTTCCGCTTGCCTCTGATCAATGTACTTGCTGATATACTGTATGTTTTTAAATCGCTCTAATTCATCTTCTTTGATGTATCTGAAAGAGGATTGTTTGAGAAATATAGAGCGTTTTATTCGCCTTCCTCCCATTTCTTTCATTCCTCTCCAGTTTTGAAATGAATCTGAAATCAACGCGTAAGTTGGAATCGTAGTAATTGTTTTATCAAAATTTCTTACTTTTACCGTGTTCAGCGTAATTTGAGTCACATCACCATCGGCATTGTATTTCGGCATAGTTATCCAATCGCCGATTCGTACCATATCGTTGGTACTTACCTGAATACTGGCAACAAACCCTAAGATTGTATCTTTAAAAATAAGCATCATTATAGCCGATGCAGCTCCCATGGCTGTGAAAAACGCCCCGAAGCTCTGACCTGAAAAAATGGTAAATATTGCGCCTAAACAGAAGATTACAACGATAATTCTAATGACTTGAAAGTAGCTTTCTATAGGCTTGTCGCTGAAATTAGAAAGTGTAAGAAGATATTTTGCCAAAGATTTCAGAAAAGAATTGATTAACCAAAATATCATCAAAACGATAAATACATTCGTAAGTTTCGTGATACCTGAAATGACTGCCGGAAAATTTTCAAAAACAATAGGAATTGTATTTCTAATCCACGTAAGCGGTGCAATCAGAGCCAAATAAGTAGGAAATTTGTATTCCAAAAGATATTCTGTAAATTTCAGTTTAGGCAATTTCCGAAGCTGCTTTAAGATAAGGATAATAACATTGCGGGCTACCCACTGAAATACCCAAGTCAAAAGAATCACAATGGCTAACTGCGACAATAAATTTATAATATTGATTGACTCCGGAGGTACACCCCAGCTTTCTAACAATTGTTTTGTCCAGACAGAAATCGCGAATGTTGATTGGTGTAAATTATCTATGGTTGAAGTCATAATTATGTGAAAAGGAAATAGAGATAAAAATTTTTTTTAAAAACAGTAATTCAAAGTAATAAAAATAGTGAGGTGATCTTGACTTTTTTCCGCAATTGCAAATTCCGATTTATCTGAGCTGACGCTTATAGCGGCGTTTTGCATTTTTAAATCACAACGGTCAATGCCGCAGAAAGCGTCAGTGTCCTATTAACTAACAAAATTTTATAAGTCAAGACAACTTCAGTAATAAAAATCACTCCAAGCTAATCTTATCAAGGTAAGATTAGCCCGGAGTAAAATAGTTGAAAGAATAATTTTTTTTTCAAACAGAAATATGTTATTTCAAAAACCTAACATCTCTGCTTGGACTTTAAAATTAGAGTATTGCTTTCACTTGTTTAAACACGTTTTCAGCCGTAAATCCGAGTTTTTCATCAAGCACTTTGTAAGGAGCGGAGAATCCAAAAGATTCCAATCCCCAGATTGCTCCATTTTCACCTACAAGCCCTTGCAGATTCACCGGAAGTCCCGCCGTCAAACCAAAGCGTTTAATGCCTTTCGGAAGTACGCTTTCTTGATATTCGGCCGGCTGTGAACGGAATAGTCCTTCAGAAGGAACAGAAACGATACGGATTTTAACACCATCTTTACGAAGCAATTCAGCACCTTCAACAAGTGTCGCAACCTCTGAACCTGATGCCAATAACACAACATCGGGATTACCATCGCAAGATACCACATAACCGCCTTTTTCAGTTTGATAAGCTTCCGCTTTCCGATTTTCAGCCGGTAAGTTGTTGATATTTTGACGAGAAAGCAGTAGGGCAGTAGGAGTTTCTTTGTTTTCCATTGCCATTTTCCAGCTTACTGTAGTTTCTTCCACATCGGCAGGACGAAGTACTAACATGGAGTTTTCTCCGTGGTGATTTTTTAGTTTTTCCATCAGACGGATTTGTGCTTCTTGCTCTACCGGTTCGTGTGTAGGTCCATCTTCTCCTACGCGGAAAGCATCGTGTGTCCAGATATACTTCACAGGAAGTTTCATGATTGCAGCCATACGGACGGCAGGTTTCATATAATCTGAGAAGACGAAGAATGTACCGCAAGCAACGAATACTCCGCCGTGTAACGCGATTCCGTTACTTAAACAAGCCATAGTCAATTCGGAAACTCCGGCTTGAAGGAATTTGCCTGAAAAATCGTTTTTCTCAAATTGTTTGGTTTTTTTCAAGAAACCGTCTGTTTTGTCCGAGTTGCTCAGATCGGCACTCGATACAATCATATTCTCCACATTCTCTGCCAAGAAACCGAGAACTGTCGCCGAAGCTGCTCGTGTTGCTTGATTCGCTTTTTGTTCGATTGATTTCCAATCCAACTCAGGAAGCTTTCCGGAGAAATAGGCTTTGTATTTTTCACCTAATTCGGGATTTTTTTCAGCCCACTCTTTTTGTGCCGCTTTTTTTGCTTTTACAATTTCTTTCAATTCTTCTTTACGTTTCGCATAGAGTGCTTTCACATCATCGAAGATAACAAACGGATTATCGCTGTCACCTCCTAAGTTTTTAATTGTAGCGCTAATGCTTGCTTTCGTAGCTCCGAGTGGTTGTCCGTGAGTATCTACCTGGTTTTCATACGAACTGCCGTCTTCCTGAATAGCTCCTTTACCCATTACGGTAGTACCGATAATAAGCGTAGGTCTTTCAGTTTCTTTTTTCGCGTTTGTCAGAGCGGTTCTGATTTCAATTGGGTCGTTTCCGTTGATTTCCAACACATTCCACCCCCATGCTTTGTATTTCATTGCTACATCTTCGCTTGTTACGGCTCCGGTGTATGTTGATAGCTGAACACTGTTCGAATCATAGAACATGATGAGGTTATTTAGTCCCAAGTGTCCTGCAATACGTCCAGCTCCTTGAGATACCTCTTCCTGAATACCGCCATCAGAAATAAAAGCGTAGATGGTTTGATTCATTGTGTCACCGAAACGAGCTTTTAGGAATTTTGCCGCGATAGCTGCTCCCACAGCAAACGTATGTCCTTGTCCGAGAGGTCCTGATGTATTTTCTACTCTTCGTTCGATATCCAATTCAGGGTGTCCGGGAGTTACGCTTTCCCACTGACGGAAATTTTTCAAATCTTCCATTGAATAATCTCCGGTTAGCGAAAGCACCGAATAAAGCATCGGAGACATATGTCCGGGATCAAGGAAAAAACGGTCTCTCTGCTCCCAACGTGGATTTTCGGGATCATACTCCAAAAATTCTGAAAAAAGTACGTTGATAAAATCTGCTCCACCCATCGCGCCTCCCGGATGTCCGGAGTTGGCTTTCTCTACCATCGCGGCAGCTAAAATCCGAATATTATCGGCTGCGCGATTTAATTCTTTTGTTGAATTCATTGTTCTGTTTGTTTTGATTATTTATATTTGTTTTTTGTTGATTATTCTATTTATTCTACTTTCAAAATTTATATCCAATAACATAGCTAAACCCCCATGCAGAAGTGTTTCCAAGTCCATAGCCGGGGATATACCATGGCGCGTTTTCTCCCGGTTTTGTGCGGCTGATCAATCGCTTGTTCCGCACATTCCAGCCCATGTAAATATCGTTATATACTGAAGCTCGTATCCCCGCTACAAATTCGAACCACAACTTTGTTGTCGAAATATTTTCAGCATTTATGATTTCAGATCCGCCCCAGTAGTCATCTTCCATTAGTATGTTTTTTATAGAATAGTTGAAATGACTCATTCCTAATCGAAGTCCGCCTAATAAAAAATTGTTTTTAATAGTTGCTTTCGGTTTTGGTTTCATGAGTCGAAGATCTATGCCTACTTTCTCAAATAATCCGGAAGTATTGAACTGCGCGCCTAATATATTTGCTTTGTTTGCTCCGGCATAGCCTATTTCTACTATCGGAAAAAAACGATTATTCAGGTTTACCATCAGATTTCCCTGAAATGAATAGGCATATCTGTTTATCAGCGCACTTTCAATAAGTGGCGCGACATCCACTTCCACAATAAATCCTCGGTAAATCGGCGATTTAATCGAGTCATTCGAGGTGCTATCCGGATTGTTGTTTTGAGCCGCGACACTACTCAATAGACCAACTATCAAAATGCTACTTATTGTGATGAATTTGAATGTTTTCAACGTAAAATGTATTTACTAAATTATTGGTAACTGATATGCTGTCTATGAAATTTTTGGTCGAAATCACCGTGTCAATTTCGAACGTACGTATATAACCACACTCAAGTGATAAAAATTCGTTTATGTTTTTATGTCTAATCGTAACGGTGTCGGTAAACGTATTGAACTGAAAGTGAAATTTTGATTCCTCTGCAAATGAATTAAGCGGTAATTTCACAGTATTGATACTTTTACGATTGCTATAAAGCACAGAATCTGTACCAACTCCCTTTACCCAAAGACTGTCAATAGATAATTTCTGAACCACCAATCTATTATTCAGATGATTTATCGTATCTAAATAAAAATTCATGCCGAGAAGCACTATACGACTCTTTCTGCACGTGTCATCAGTGTTACACGAATTAAAGCTGAATGCCAATCCGAAAATAACTATAAATAATAAACTTATTAAACTTGTATTTTTCATACGATTGTAATATATTCCTTACACTAAGGTCGTATGGAACACGCCATTAGCCATTCTCTTGGGTTTAAGATTTATCTTAAATGGCTGTTTCATTGAAATATTTGACTAACTTCAGCCTTTAGATTCCGTAAAGCAGCGCTCAACGCTGTTTCTTCCGGTGTGTTGAAAACCTCTATAATAATGCTTGCTAACCTTGTAGCAGGGTCTTCGGGTGCACACTGCGTTGCAGCTGAGTTGATTAGTTGAATCAGATTTTCGCGTGCCTCTTCAATATCTTCCCACAGGCTTTCACTGACATAGATTTGCTGCGCGGCATTGTGTTCAAATTCTTTGCGAATATCATTTAAAATTGTCGATTGGAATTCGATGCAATTTGTTGAGCTTTCAATTTTGCGTACAAGCATATTGTTCGGATTTACCCGCTCAAGTAGCAACGTCAATCGCTCGTAAGCACGAAGTCGGGTAGGAGTTACAATTTGTAGATTCATTTTTCGTAACTCCAACGAACGTCTTTCAGCTTCATTTCTAAAGAAACGAAATAAAATCAAATACGTTACTAAAAGAACGATTAGTGCCGGTACTATGTATTTTAACAATTCCATTGAATGTTGAATTTATTTATTCTCAAAGAAAATTCGTTAGTCGTGCCACCGCTATGTGTCGCTTCAAAATTAATTTTAGCGCGCTTATACTATCATTTTGCTGATCCATAGACCCATTAACACCGCTAAAATGCCAAATACCACGCTTAATGCTATATAAAAAACTGATGCTGTGATATATCCTTCTTGTATTAAGTGTAAGTTTTCAAATGAAAATGCTGAAAATGTAGTGAAACCACCACAGATTCCGGTTATAAAAAAAAGCTTTAGGTACTCACTTGAAGTAACATTGTGTACGAAAAATCCTGCGAAAAAACCAATCAACAAGCTTCCGGTAATGTTTACTAAAAGCGTTCCGACCGGAATGTTATAAAGTTGCCATGTCAAATTTAATTTTGAAACTAAATACCGTGCAACACTTCCAATAAAACCACCTAATCCTATGATTAACAGCTGTTTCAAATTGTTTTTTCTATGTTGTAATCATTTCTTTCCGGCGCATTTCGGGTGATTAATTCACCTAAAAATCCGGTAAGGAATAGTAGAGTTCCTAAAATCATAGCTAAAATTGAGAGGTAGAAATAAGGACTATCGGTAACCAATCTCGCCGGAACGTGTTGATACAGCGCAAGTAATTTATTAACACCCACCACCACTACGGCAATAAATCCAAGTATAAACATAAAACTACCCCACAATCCAAAAAAATGCATCGGTTTTTTACCAAATTTAGATAGGAACCAAAGCGTAATCAAATCAAGGTATCCGTTTACAAATCGGTTCATACCAAATTTTGATTCACCAAATTCGCGTTTTCTGTGCGTAACCACTTTCTCGCCTATGCGCGTAAATCCGGCATTTTTCGCCAAGTACGGAATATACCGGTGCATATCACCATACACCTCAATGTTTTTAACCACTTCATTTTTGTAAGCTTTCAGGCCACAATTCATATCGTGAAGCCGTAATCCCGTTACTTTTCGTGCCGTGGCATTATAGAGTTTTGAGGGTAGGTTTTTAGTCAGCTTTGAGTCGTATCTCTTCTTTTTCCAACCGGAAACTAAATCGTAATTTCCAGCTGTTACCATGTGGTATAATTCGGGAATCTCATCCGGGCTATCCTGTAAATCAGCGTCCATTGTAATCACCACATCGCCTTGCGCTTGCCGGAAACCACAATGAAGAGCAGGAGATTTTCCATAATTGTGCCTGAACTTTATCCCGCGAACAAACTCGGGAGCTTTAGTCTGCAGCTCCTCGATAATGGACCACGAACCATCTGTGCTCCCGTCATCAACGAAAATGACTTCGTAAGAAAATTCGTTTTCGAGCATTACACGCTCTATCCATTCGTATAGCTTTGGAAGCGATTCGGCTTCATTGTAGGCGGGAACTATAATTGAGATATCCATTTGTTTAATAAAGAAGACGGAATTTGTAAGTTTTGATTAAATAAAGTAAGCGGAAAATCGAAAACGGACGTTTGATACGTTACTGTCTCATACGATTATGTTTTATTTTTTTACACCAAGGACGTATGGAACACGCCATTATCCATTCTCTTGGGTTTAAGATTTAACTTAAATGGCTGTTTCATATAAATTAATCCCAAAGCAATCTTTTCAGCTTATCTAACTATTGAGGTTGAATAAAATTATTTTATAACCCGATTGATGATATTATTCATTGTTATCCACTTTATCATTAAATGGATTTGCAGCACGTTTTACGATTAAGGCTATGATTAATCCCAAAATAACACCCATTATCACATTTGACCAGGCAGACATCATTGTAAAGCCACGAGCTGAAGTCATAAATTCCATCGCCTGATACATGTCGTCTGTTACTGCCGGGAATACTTTCTCAAGTATCAATAAATTCTGATTATACATTTCATCTAAATACGTGGTCTTGAAGTACTTCAAATAGAAATACTTCACGAATGATGATATGATTGTAGCAAAAATGAAAAGAAACAACACAAATGTAAATGCATAGGCAAACCGGATTGAGCCGCCGTTTTCATGATCTCTGAAATGTATCGTATATCGGTATGTTTGGTAAATGATTAACCCGGTAATAATGTAGCTTAAAAGCACTAACAGAATATTTCCCGATGTTGAAAAGATAAAATTTAATGAAAAAATTACGCCTAATGTCAAGCCATTTTTCATGGCAACATTCATCAAGTTTGATTGCATATTGTTCTTTTAAAATTTAAGCTACAAAGTTACTAAAAATTTTGGTAAATAGTTAATTAGCGGGTTTGGTAAATTCGTTATTGTGAAAAATGATGAATAGATAATCTGATCCGGTTTGATTAATTAAATGGAAATCACACCGGTATTAGTCATTTTAAGCGATAAGCAGAGAGGGCTGAAAACTATTAAAGTATTGATTTTAAGTCAGATAAAAATGATTTGAACTCAATGAT
>LSQX01282871.1_pt1 | contig 26119 bp, 22 predicted proteins | sample 654561 | NCBI WGS metagenome assembly LSQX01 (sample SAMN04489861, study PRJNA283612) | anaerobic digester metagenome | isolation source: 4 biogas reactors fed with cattle manure at either 37C or 55C with and... | place: Denmark: Kongens Lyngby | collected 2014 | reverse complement strand
CTATAATATTTTTCCAATCGGTATTTTCTCTGTACCTTTGTGGTTTCAGCGGTGGCGGTTCGGCTAACCACTTAATTTGGAAACCTAATACATCATCCCAATACGAATTCCAACGTGGTGGTATAGCACTTTTGAGGATTGATTGGTGGTAATTTGAGGAAAAAAATTAAACTCATCCGAATATTTCAAATCCGACTCTTGAATTTTATAAGATATAATAATTGTTCCAGCTCTATTTTTCTTAAACCAAACTCTAAGTCCTACTCCACTCTCCATAAACAAACCCTCGGTAGCACCATGAATTACATACATTTCAGGTTCGGGACATGGCGACTCATACCACTTATTTGAGTATCCTAAATTAATCATAAATTGAGGAGAATATCTTTTACTGAAAATATTAAATCTTAAATCGGCATATATTGGAATAAATGAGGTTTTTCTCCACTTTTCAAACCCAAGTCCCACTCCTGCACTAAAATAAGGATTAAATAAATAGCCCACCGACTGATGTAGCGAGTATATAGAATTATTGTTATGCAAATAATTTCCTTCATTAGGTATATCTGATATTCCAAAAAGACCGTTATGAAAAGCAAAGCTTGAATTATAAATTACACCCTCTTCTTTGAAAATCGCACGCTCCTGCGACATTGCCAAGAGTGGCAAAACAAAAACTAAAGAAAAAAACAAGTGTCGTATTTTCATTTTATCATTTTTAAATTCATTCAAAGAGCAAAAATATAAATTTTAAGAATAGGAACGCAATTAGCATTGTTTTTTGCATTATTTATATTTTTGAAATAAATTTCAATTAGCTTTTTATTTTATATTATCTTTGCAAGATGAATGATAATGTATTAATTATAGATTTCGGTTCGCAATTCACTCAGCTGATTGCCCGAAGAGTTAGAGAGATGAATGTTTACTGCGAAATTCATCCCTACAATAACTTACCCGATAATATAGAAAATTTCAAAGCTGTAATCCTTTCAGGAAGTCCATTTTCAGCCATGGGAAACGATGCTCCTTCCATTGATTTAAATCTATTCAGAAAGCGAGTTCCTTTATTAGGAATCTGCTTTGGAGCACAATATTTAGCTCATAATTTGGGTGGAAAAATTGAATCATCAGAAGTTAGAGAATATGGAAGAGCAAAGCTCAATAAAATTTTTCACAACAGCTCTCTTTTTAAAGACATAAATATTGGAAGTCAAGTGTGGATGTCGCATGGCGACACTATTTTTCAACTACCCGAAAATTTTGAACTCATTGCCAGCACTGAAGATGTTGAAAATGCAGCATTCAAAATTAAAGATGAAGAGACCTATGGAATACAATTTCACCCCGAAGTTTCGCACTCGCTTGATGGTGCTAAATTGTTAAAAAACTTTGTAATAGAAATTGCAAAATGTGAGCAAACATGGACTCCCGACTCCTTTGTAGAAAGTTCCATAACCAATCTAAAAAACGAACTTGGCAACGATATTGTTGTATTAGGACTCTCAGGCGGAGTTGATTCTACTGTGGCTGCAATATTATTGCACAAAGCAATTGGAAAAAATCTTCACTGTATTTTTGTGGACAACGGTTTATTACGTAAAAATGAATTCAACGAAGTTTTAGAATCATATAAGCATATGGGTTTAAACATTGTTGGAGTTGATGCCAGCAAAGAATTTCTTTCTGCCCTTGAAGGCATCAGCGATCCAGAAGCTAAACGTAAAGCCATTGGCAAAACTTTTATAGATATTTTCGACAGAGAAGCACAGCGAATAAAAGATGTGAAATGGTTGGCACAGGGAACAATTTATCCTGACGTAATTGAGTCTGTTTCCGTCAAAGGTCCATCGGCAACAATAAAATCGCATCACAATGTGGGAGGACTTCCCGACTATATGAAACTTAAAATTGTTGAACCCCTAAGACTACTTTTCAAAGACGAAGTCCGTGAAGTGGGAACAGCTTTGGACATAGATGCAAACATCTTAAATCGCCACCCCTTTCCCGGACCCGGACTGGCAATTAGAATACTTGGAGACATCACTGAAGACAAAATCAAAATCATTCAAGAAGTTGACGACATTTACATAAAACACCTTAGAGAATCGGGATGCTACGAAAAAATATGGCAAGCTGGAGCCATACTTCTACCCATTAACAGCGTGGGAGTTATGGGAGACGAAAGAACTTACGAAAGGGTTGTTGCACTTAGAGCCGTTAGCTCCATAGATGGAATGACAGCCGACTGGGTTCAAATTCCTTATGAAATTTTAGCAAAAATTTCCAATGATATTATCAATAAAGTAAAAGGTGTTAACAGAGTTGTTTACGACATCAGCTCCAAGCCACCTTCAACCATTGAGTGGGAATAGTGTTGTAAAATTTTGAATTGCGAATTATAATTTGTAATTTGCAGTTTAGTATTGATTTGAAGTGTATTATTATGAAAATTAAATTCTTTTGGCTTTTGATATTTTTTAGCTTCGTGTCAGTTTATGCACAAGATATTAAATCTAATAAAATTGAGTATATTAACGGAGTTGAATACTACATTCATACGGTTCAAAAGGGTCAAACCTATTACGGAATTTCTAAAATTTACAACACTCACGTTGATACAATTATAAATCACAACAGCCATATTCCCGGCAGTTTGCAAATTGGAGCTGATGTGAGAATACCCACAGGAAAAATTGAAACTAAAATTATAGAAGATTCTGGCACTAAAATTATTGAAACAAACAATCATATCACCTCCATTTGGCATACAGTGGAAAATGGCGAAACACTCTATTCTATCTCTTTAAAATACAAAACCACTGTTGCAAAAATTAAAGATTTCAATCAAGGAATTAGCGATATAATTAGTCTTGGACAAAAAATTGAAATTCCCATTGAAAAAGATACAATTATCAAAGATGAAAATGATAAAAATTCAGGTTTAAATAAAACTGATATAGAAGACAAAAACTCTTCTACAAAAACCGAAAAAACAGCAGAAACTACTGATATTAAGAGCATTACATATAGAAACAAAATTAAAAATGAAATTAATATTGCACTTTTTGCACCTCTGTATGCCTCCGAAAATAGCAAAATAGATTTATCAAAAATTAAATTGCCCAGCGATATTAGTTCTATTCAATCTTTTAGATTTATCCAGTTTTATCTTGGATTTAAACAAGCTTTAAAGCAATTTGAAAATCGAGATACAAAAATTAATTTATATGTATATGATGTTTCAGATGGAATAAGTGCCACAAAGCGAATTTTGAATAAGCCTGAAATGAAAGAGATGCATCTCATTGTGGGACCACTATTTACAAAAGCTTTTGTTGAAGTACAAGAATGGGCAGAAAATAATGAAATATTTATTGTAAATCCATTTTCATATCAATCAGAAATTGTAAAAAACAACAAGCACAGCATTAAGCTAACTGCCAATAATAGAGATAAATATTGTCAAATTTCTAAAATGATAGAGAGCAGTTTTGAAGAGGCAAATATCATCATTCTTCAAGGCAGACGAAGCGACAGCTTGGACGCAAATATTATTCATAGTGAACTGAAAAATAATTGTACAAATTGCACATACAAAAAGCTTGTTTACAATGAAAGTGGAATTAAAGGAATTAGAGATTCTTACGTAAAAGATAAGCCAAATTTAGTTATTAGTTTGCTTCAGGGCGAAGCCAATATAACCAACTATGTTAGAAGACTTTATGAACAAAAATTAGACTCTATTTACCTGTTTTGTCCCATGGAATGGCTTAGCTACGACAATATAGAAATTGAATATTTGGAATATTTGAGAACCTACTTTTTTACCGATTATTATGTAGATTATAGACGTGAAGAGGTAAAAAACTTTGTAAACCAATTTGTGGAAGATTATAAAACAGAACCTAGTTTAGAAAACTACGCTTTTCAGGGCTATGATATTGCAAATCACTTTGTTGGCTCCATGGTTGAACACAAAAACGACTGGATTTCAAATATAAATTACGACAGCACTCCCCTATCTTTGAGATTGGGATTTAAGCAAGCATTGCAAGGCAACGGACTTGAAAATTCAAAAATTCACATAGTGCGTTTGTGCAACTATCAGCTAATTCCACACACCGAAGACTGCGATGTGGAGAAAGAGATTAAAACATACTAAAACATCTATTCTTCCTCTTCTTCAAAATCATCATCTATCTCACTCACACTTTGAAGAATTTGAAGGGCTTTCTCAAAATCTTCTTCCCTAACAAGAAGTTTTACACCACCAAAAATCTCATCCTGAAGTGGTAAAACCGACATCATAGTGTCATCGTGAAGTGTAGAGTCGATGCCTTCGCTCTCCAGTTTTGTTTTAACTATATGTGCTTCAATTCTATTATAGAAAGTTTCCAGCACTATTAAAGATGTCTTATCCATAATTCTTTTTATTATTAAACAAATCTACCTAAATTTATGTTCATTTATCAATATAATATTGTACTTTTACCTAAAAAATATGAGACTTAAAGATGAAATAACCCAAAATTGGCTTCCGCGATACACTGGCGAGAAGTTGGAAAATTTTGGCAAATATATTTTGCTCACAAATTTCCGTCATTATGTCGATCTTTTTGCTCAATGGCACAATGTACCTGTTGTGGGCGAAGACCGTGCTATGCCCTGTGCCACTGCTGGCAAAATCACCATAATAGATTTTAATATGGGTAGTCCCAACGCTGCCACAATTATGGATTTGCTAAAAGCCATAGACCCCAAAGCTGTACTATTTTTGGGTAAATGTGGTGCTTTGAAGAAAAACAATCTTGGCGATCTGATTTTACCCATTGCAGGAATACGTGGCGAGGGAACTTCCAACGACTATTTTCCACCAGAGGTGCCAGCACTACCAGCATTTAGCCTGCAAAAGGCAATATCTACAAGTATTAGGGACAATGATTTGGACTATTGGACTGGTACAGTTTACACCACAAACAGAAGAGTTTGGGAGCATGACGAAGATTTTAAAAGCTACCTAGTAAAACTTAGAGCCATAGCCATAGATATGGAAACAGCCACACTTTTTTCTGTAGGCTTTTACAATCAAATTCCCACAGGTGCTCTACTTTTGGTTTCGGACCAACCAATGATGTATGAAGGAATTAAAACCGAAGCCAGCGACAAAACAGTTACCGAAAATTATGTAGAAACACACTTAAGAGTGGGAATTGAGTCGCTGAACCAGCTCATAAACAGCGGACACACTGTGAAACACCTTAGATTTGACTACTAAAAAAAAACAAAATGGATTATAGAGATATTATTAAGCAAATTCAAAATAAAAACTTTAAAAACTTGTACGTTTTCGATGGTGAAGAGACTTTTTACACAGATTTATTGACCGAATTTGCCGAAAATAATATTTTAGATGAAGCCGAAAAAGATTTTAATATGACAATCTTTTATGGCAAAGATACAAATATTGGCGATCTTTATGGAACTCTAAAACGCTATCCTATGATGGCAAACTACAATCTTGTAATTCTGAAAGAGGCACAATCTTTCGACAAATTTGCCGAATTGGAAAACTATTTCAAAGAGCCAAGTCCAACAACAATTTTTGTGGTTAGCTACAAATACAAAAAATTGGATAAGAGACGCACATATTACAAACATATTGCAAAAAACGCCATAACTCACACCTCCGAAAAAGTTAGAGAAGACAAAATCCCAGAATGGATAAGTCAATATTGTTCTGAAAATGGCTACAAAATCGACTATAAATCATCGCAAATGATAGCCGAATTTATTGGAACAAATTTATCAAACATTGTAAATGAGCTTAAAAAACTTTTCATTATCACCCTAAAAGGTGAAACTATTACGCCATCTTCTATTGAAAGGAATATTGGCATTAGTATAGATTACAATGCTTTTGAACTCACTAAAGCTCTATCAAACAGGGATATAAACAAAGTATTTGCCATTTTAAAATATTTTGATTCCAACAAAGACAATCCTCCACAAAAGGTTATTCCCATGATTTATCCCTATTTCAATAAACTATTAAAACTAAATTTAAGCAATGATAAAAGTCCCAACGGATTGGCAAAGCTTCTTGGTGTTCCGCCTTTTTTTGTCAATGAATATATAAAGGCTGCAAATTTTTTCAATATTCAACGCACAATCAGAGCCATAGGCATTTTGCGAGAGTATGATTTAAAAAGCAAAGGTTTGGGAGCTACCGCCAATATAAGCGATGGCGATATTTTAAAAGAGATGATCATAAAAATCATTCAATAAATATATGGGAATATATAAGACTCTTTGCTCTTTTTTTTCTAATTTTACCGAAATTTAAAAAACATATCAGAATAGACTAATTATGAACTTTACAAAAATCTGGTTTACAACCATAATAATATTACTATTTTCTTTTCAAGGCATAGCTCAACATGGCACCATACGTGGAATTATTTCGGAAGAAGGCAGTGGCGAACCTATTTTGTTTACCAATGTTTTTCTTAGGGGCACACAATATGGTGCAACAACAGATGCCAACGGATATTTTATAATAAACAAAATTACTCCCGGCGATTATGAGCTAGTGGTAAGAGCCTTGGGCTACGACTCTTTGGTTGAGCCAGTTTCTGTTAAAGCAAATGAGTTTGTTACAAAAAAACTTCACGTTTCAAAAGCCACCTATATGCTTGAAACTGTGAGCATTAAAGCCGACAAAGAGATTGCCAAAACCGAAACAAGGACTTCTGTGCAATATGTTACCCCAAAACAGATGAAACAGATGCCAACAATTGGTGGCACTGCCGACTTAGCCCAGTATCTACAAGTTTTACCCGGCGTTGTCTTCACTGGCGACCAAGGTGGACAACTATATATTCGTGGTGGCTCGCCCATTCAGAATAAGGTTTTGTTAGATGGTGCTATAATTTATAACCCCTTCCATTCCATTGGTCTTTTCTCGGTTTTTGACACCGACATAATGCGTTCGGCTGATATTTACACTGGCGGATACAACTCGGAGTTTGGGGGCAGAATTTCGTCCATTATGGATATTAAAACCCGTGATGGAAATATGAAAAGGACTGGTGGAAAGATAGAGGCAAACACCTTTGGTGCGAAACTTCTTATTGAGGGTCCTTTCAAAAAATATAATCCCGAAACTGGAAATAGTGCATCTTATATCTTCTCGGCAAAGAACTCATATTTGGCACAAAGCTCCAAATTTTTGTATCAATATATCGACACAGCTGGCTTGCCCTTTAACTTTATGGACTTCTACGGCAAAGTCTCCTTCAACACTTCCAATGGAAGTAAATTTAACCTTTTTGGCTTTAGTTTTAATGACAATGTAAACTACGAAAACATTGCTGAATTCGACTGGAAATCGGCAGGTGGAGGATTGAGCTTTGTTCTTGTTCCAGAACAGTCGGCAATGATTATGGATGGTATTTTTGCCTATTCAAACTACAAAATTGGGGTTGTGGATATGGAGAACAATCCTCGTTCCAGCGAAATTAACGGTTTTAATATTGGTTTGGGCTTCAACTATATTATGGGTAAAAACAACTTTAAATATGGCTTGGAAATGTTGGGCTTTATGACCGATTTTAACTTCACAAACAGCTCAAATCTCATAATTCAGCAACAAGACAACACCACCGAATTGGCAACATATGTGAAATATAAAAGAAACTTTAGCGAGAAATTTATTTTAGAACCCGGATTTAGATTGCAATATTATGCCTCTTTGAACAACGTATCAGCGGAGCCACGCCTGGCTATGAAATATAATCTCACCGAAAACACCAGATTTAAAATGGCTGCCGGAATGTATTCACAAAACCTGATTAGTGCTGTTTCGGATCGTGATGTGGTAAATCTGTTTTATGGCTTCCTCTCTGGTCCCGACAACTTGCCCGAACATAGTTTTGATGGCAGAGAAATAACGCACAAATTGCAAAAAGCAAATCACTTGGTTGTGGGCGTTGAACACGATATAAATCAATATATAACTGTGAACTTAGAGGCTTATATCAAAGATTTCAGACAGCTTACAAACATCAACAAACGCAAGGTGTTTGAAGATGCCGACCCTTACAACAACAGACGCGACACCGCCAACTACAAACCCGACTATTTGAGAAAAGATTTTATTGTTGAAACTGGTTCGGCAAAAGGAATCGATTTTAATGCAAAATTCCAAAAAGGGAGATATTATTTATGGACAGTTTACTCTCTGGGCTGGGTTAACCGAAATGATGGAATTGTGAAATATGTTACCCACTTCGACCGCCGTCATAATGTAAACTTTGTTTTTTCAACCAATTGGGGAAAATTTGCACAATGGCAATTTGACCTTAGATGGAACTACGGTAGCGGATTTGCCTTTGCACAAAACATCGGAATTTATCCCAATATTACTGGTAGCACAGGAATTGATGATGACTTTATCTCTGGAAATGAAAATCTTGGATTTATATACGACGAAACAAATAGTGGTAGATTGCCCGACTATCATAGATTAGATATTAATTTTAAATATAAATTTATCTTCTCTGAATTTAGCAATCTTGAAATAAATTTAGGTGCTACAAACTTATATAATAGAGCAAATATATTTTATTATAACAGAAACACAAACGAACGCGTCAATCAACTACCACTTATGCCCAGTTTGGGCGTGAGCTGGACATTCTAAAACAACTTCCAATTACAAGAAAAATGAAAACTATAGAAATTTGTTTTACACCACAATTATATGAAAGTCGCCAAACCGACCTTCAGCATATTGCTGTTGTAATAGATGTTTTGAGGGCTACAACCGCCATCACCACTGCCATAAACTACGGTGCCAAAGGCATAATACCCATTAAGGAGCTTAGCGACCTTAAAAAAATGAAAGAAAATGGATATCTTATTGCCTCAGAGCGTGATGGATTAAAGGTAGATTTTGCCGATTTCGGGAATTCACCCTTGAGCTTTATGGATAGAAAAGAAGAGATAGACGACAAAGTTATTGCATACTCAACAACCAACGGCACCAAAGCCATCGAAGCTGCTATGCAACACTCTCCCACTGCCATTGTACTTGGTGCATACACGAACAAAGACAAATTGGTAGAATATCTTTTGGAACAAAATCAAAATGTGGTATTTATCTGTTCTGGCTGGAAATCACAATTTGGCATAGAAGATGCCGTAGTGGCTGGAGCATTTTGCCAACAACTTACTGATAATGGCAAGTTTATAAACATTTGCGATTCTTCAAAAGCGGCATTAAATTTGTGGGATATTGCAAAAGACAACCTAATAACATATCTCGAAAACAGCTCACACAGCCAAAGATTGAAAAATATTGGTCTAGAAAAAGATATAGAATTTTGTTTAACAGAAAACACAACGCCCATAGTGCCAATTTATGAAGATGGTATTATTAAGAAATTAAAATAGAGATGAAAAAGCATTACACAGTAATACTTATTATGATATTTACATCAGCTCAACTATCCTTTGCCCAAATGAACAAAGGAAACGAGCGCTGGTTTGTGGGTGGACATGGTGGGGTAAATGCTTTTTGGGGAGATATAACCGATAATGGAAATCATATATTTCCCGGTGGACCATTTCAGGAGGGCTACTACAAAGACCGCGAGGGAATGTATGGGATAATATTAGGAAAAGAAATCAATTCAAGGTTTAGCTTTAGAGCTCAATATATTAGAGGCAATCTTAGAAGCACCTCCGATTTCGATAAGAAAAAATTCAGTTCAAGAATAAATGAAACAAACCTTAGCCTTCATATTAATCTAATAGACCTTTTTGGAGGTGATTCAAAATCGCCATGGACAATAGATCTGTTTGCAGGCATGGGGATGCTGAGTTTTAGGTCCATAGCCAGTTCAACAATTACAGGAGAAACCATCAGAACAGCACCCAACGACTCTCTTTCGTATGCTTTAAAAAAGAATATGAACACACTTGTAATACCCTTCGGATTGAGCATAAATTACAATATCAATGAAAACTTCCGACTAAGTTTCGAGACCACAATGCACTCGGCAAATTCAGACTGGCTGGATGCCGAAGCATCGAAAAAAAGAAGTTTTGAGGGTTATTCATACTCTGGACTCTCTTTTATATACTTCTTCAATATTCCCACCAAAGAGATGAGGAGAAGTAACACTAGAGGCAACTTCAAAGCCGAAACTGATACCGAAGGTAAAAACTACAGAAACTATCAAAGAAATGGAAAAGTTGGCACAAGTAATCATCGCAGAAAGCCCTATCGTTCAGCCGTTAAAGGTAAGCCACGCAAATCTGGAAAAGTTTTTAAAGTACCCAAAGGAGCATATTAAACACTCCAAAATTAACAAAGCTAAATATCTACAATTATTATTTTAATCTTTTGATCAAATTATAAAATTATATTACATATATTTGCATCAAAAAATAAGTCAAAACAATTCATATGTACATTTATAAATTTAGAATTACTTTCGAAGAGGTTGAAGATTTTCTTCATGATATAGAAATTCTATCTAACCAAACATTTGAGCATCTGCACTATTTTATTACAGAAAATTTTGATTTACACAAGGGCGAATTGGCCTCTTTTTTCTTGTGCGACCAAAGATGGAAAAAGAAACACGAACTCACTCTTATCGACATGGGCGAAGATATTATTGAAGACGAGCTTGACGATGACGATGATGACGACTTTAAATCAAAAAACAAAATACTTCCAAGGTCAACCATGCAAGACGAAGCTATTAGCTTTTACATTGACGACCCCAGACAAAAACTTTTGTATGAATACGACTATGCCAACCCTATGGTTTTTCATATAGAATTGGTCAAAACATCCCTTAGTACGCCCGGAGTTGAATATCCACGAACAGTACATATGAGTGGTAAGTTGCCAGAAAACAAAAATATAAATTTCCCAATTATAGGCGAAATAGAAGGTGATTTAACAAGTATGCTCAACGACAATGACGAAGATGCCGACTATGTTGACGATTTATATGGTGACGACTATGATGCCTTGGACGATATTGCCGACGATATTATAGATGATGACAGTGGAATCATATAAAGAGGGTGTTCTTGAAAAAACTTTAATTATTATCACTGGTCCAACGGCGGTTGGAAAAACAGAAATAGCCATTAATTGTGCTAAACTTTTCGATACTGATATTATTTCTTGCGACTCAAGACAGTTCTACAAAGAGATGAATATCGGAACTGCTGTTCCTAGTACAGAAGAGCTTGAAAGCGTAAAACATCACCTAATTCAACATATTTCTGTTCATGATTACTACAATGTATCAACTTTTGAAAAGGAGGCTCTACAAGTTTTAGATGAGCTTTTTAGAACAAAAGATGTGGTTGTAATGACAGGCGGTTCGGGGATGTATATTGATACCATTTGTCATGGAATTGCCGACATTCCTGATATTGACTTTAAAATTAGAGAAGATGTAAAGCAGAAATATCAAGAATTTGGACTTGAATATATCCAAAAATGGCTACAAAGAGTTGACCCTGAATATTTTGAACAAGTGGAAATTTCAAACCCACAAAGAGTAATTAGAGGAATTGAAATTTTTGAACAAACAGGCGAAAAATATTCGCAACTTAGAATATTTAAAAAGAAAAAACGAGATTTTAATATTATAAAAATTTGCCTCCTCCGACCCAAAGAGGAATTACACAAAAGAATTCACTGCCGAGTGGACAAAATGATTGAAAGTGGCTTAATTGAAGAGGCTAAACTACTACACAAATACAAAGGTATTAGTGCCTTAAACACAGTTGGATATAGAGAACTATTTGATTATTTCGATAATAAAATCACTTTAGAACAAGCCATAGAAAATATTAAAACCAACACCAGAAGGTACGCCAAAAGGCAGCTAACTTGGTTTAGACGTAGCAAAGATTACTATTATATTAATATTGAAAATTAGCTTTTAAGCTTTATAAATCAAACAAACAGCTTGTGCCGAAGCACCCTCCTCTCGACCTATAAAACCAATATTTTCGGAAGTTTTAGCTTTAATACCTATTTGCGAAGTTTCAATATTTAAAACTTTGGCAATATTCAGCTTCATTTGGGGAATATGTGCTGCCATTTTAGGCTTTTGGATAATAATATTGCAATCAATATTTCCGATTTTCCAATTAGCTTCTTTCAATTTCTCCATTGTAATTTCAAGAAGCTTCAAGCTGTCAATATCTTTATATTTTGGGTCGTTATCGGGGAAAAAGCTACCAATATCTTTCAATCCAGCAGCACCCAAAAGTGAGTCTATAATTGCATGCACAAGCACATCACCATCGGAATGTGCTTTGAAAGAATAATGAAAAGGAATCTCCACTCCACCAATGGTTAAAAACTCACCCTTTTGAAAAGCGTGAGTATCAAAGCCCAATCCAACTCTAAAGTTCAGCATTAGTTTTTCAAATCAGATTTCAGTGCATCAAAATCGAAAGTAAGGGTAAATCTAAGTGTATTTTCCAATGGATTTCTTTGACGAATGGTAACAAGGTAGGCAAAATCGAGTCCAAAAACATTATATTTTAGGCCTGCTCCCATGGTTACATATTTACGGTCTCCTTTGGTGTGATGTTCGTGGAAATATCCAGCTCTAATGGCAAATTGTTTGTCGTACCAATATTCAGCACCAACTCCAAAATTCACCTCTCTAAGCTCTTCACCAAGTCCGCCGGGAGCATCATAAAATGATTGAATCATTCCAGTAACAACCGAAACATTTGGGTCCATACCTCTTTCAATCATTCTTCTACCTTCGGGATCTAATTCGTAGTTATTGGTGCTATCATTGAGTTTCCAAACCGGTGGCGTTGGCACTAAAAGCTTACTAAAATCAACTCCAAAAGTAAATGAGTTATGCTCATCAATATCCAAAACCAATGTTGGTCCAATACGTAATGTTGTTGGGATAAAGTCTCTAACGGTGGTCTCTGTATATGAGATTTTATTACCCATGTTTGAGATGGTTCCACCCAAATTTAATTGTGCATTTTCTACCCCTTCTATATTCAAATCTTTGTAGTAGAAAAAAGAGATGTCGGCAGCAATGGATTGACCTGCTTGCGATTCTTGTCCAGCCACATGCTGTCCCAATGTTAGGTTTGAATAGATATATCTTGCAGTGATACCCATGGAAAATTTTTCCGATAGTTTTCTTGCCCACGCAGCATCAATGGCAAATTCGTGAGGTTTGTAATCTCCCCTCGACTCTCCCATTTCGTCTGTAAAAGTTATGGAACCCAAGGAAAAATATCTCAATGAAGCTGCCAAAACATTGGCATCGTCAAGTTTATAATATCCCGATAGATATGCCAAATTTATGTCATTGACAAGGGCTCTAAGCCAAGGTGCATACGAAACCGACAATCCCATTTGTGGCTTTAGGGTTAAATATTTTGCGGCATTCCAGTGGATTGAAGCAGCATCAGCAGGAGTAGCAACTCCTATATCACCCATGGCACCAGCACGTGCATCAGGGGCTATTTGCAAGAAAGGCACTGCAGTTGTAATTGTATTCAACTGCAAATCATCACGAGAAATTTGAGCTTGAATATTTAACACAAGTAGCAATAAGCCCAAACTAAGAATTACTTTATTGAAGTTCATATTTTTCTGAAATAAATTTAAAACGCAAATATAACGCTTTATTACTGTTCTTATTGTATTTAAAGTATAAAATTTTAGAATATGTTCAATTATAGGATAAAGCAGCTTAAATTATAACAACTTTTTCAATTTTTTCGGCATATTTGCCATCGCTATCTTTCACTCTTATTTTGTATAAATATATTCCCTTTGCCAATTTATCGCCAAAATCGTCGGTGCCATCCCATGGAATGCCGTCAGACCTAAATCCAGACATATTGACCATCTCATGGATGGTTTTTACAAGTTTACCCGAAATTGTAAATATCTGAATTTGTACCTGTAATACCGATTCAGCTTGATTTTGCTCAAAGTAAAACTGCGTATGTGTGGTAAATGGATTGGGATAATTTAAAACATGTTTCAAAGCCAATTCTGCCGATTTCACCACCACAAACTCCATGCTCTCTTGGGAGGAATTATTCATTATATCCCAAACTTTTGCCGTTACTTTATGCTTTCCTTCGGGCAATTTTCTGAAAGGATATTTGAATGTTCCACTATTATATTTATCTAAATCGGCTTGAAAAAAATCATTTATTTCGATGCTATTTGCTACATCATCGTTGAGAATAATAACAGCGTCATGCCCAATTCCATTGCTAACTGTATTAATGCCCGATGAGTCGCTGGCGTAGATAATTAAAACCGGATTTTCGTTGGTCAATCCGCCATCTACAAAAGAGTCGTCATTCATGGTGAGTTTAAGAATTGGACCTTCATTGTCGTCAATTAGGCTATTGGTGTCCAATCCGCCAATAATAACATTGGTATATGAGCCCAAAGCATCTGTAAAATCGGAGTGTGCATAGTAGCTAATTTTTCCATTACCAAATTGATATGAAATATCTTTGGGTACAATAAAAGTAAATTCAAAAAGACCATTTTTAACACTTGCCTTACCCTTAAACAGCACATTCTTCTGATACTCAAACTCATACACATAGCTTCCTGGATCGTTGGCAAGGGTTTTTATCAAGCTTGGCTTGTCATAAACGCTGGGATAAATAAAGCCATTAAAATCGGACATTATATTTCCATCATCATCGTTAAGAGTACCTTTTACAGTTACCTTGGAGTAGGCTCCGATGGTGTCGGGAACTTCCGAAATGGCTTTGCCATTTATATGCGTTGTTTGGACTTTAAATCTGGGGTAAGTGGGAATAATTGAGGGGTCGCCGATAAGCAAAAAGTTTCGGATTAGGGTGTATGAACTTGCATTCACATTTTTGGATTGCTGCATCAATTCCCCCAAGGATTTGAACTCTCCATTGATTTTCTCGAAGGAGTTTTCGATAATTTCTTTATTCAAGTTGAAATTTGTGTGTGCAAATGCCACCCTTGATGTGGTAAACAGCGCCACTCCTCCTCCATTGGGATTGAGAAAAACCAATTCGCCTGCAGATGTAAGTTCAGGGTCGTCATATCTGGAAAACTCGCAGGTGGCGGTAATAAAAATTGGCATATTCATTTTGTTGTTCCACTGCAAAATATCCGAAATTCGTAAAACCCTTTCGTGAGCCCAGCCTGTTTCGCCACCATGACCAATATAATTTACATACACAGCTCCCTTTTGAACCCTGTTATTGATAGCTTTTTCCACATCTGGATACCTTTGTCCACCCGAAAATGAGACTTGCGGATACGCATCAAAATATATCTTTTCGATATTATAATCGGGATAAGTGTTTTTCATATACTTTGCCAATTTTTCAGAGTCGATGACATAGTTATTTCCATCTTCATCATCGGCTACCAAAGAGACAACAGTTCTCCAATCGGCGTAATTGGAATGTTGCGAAGCTGTTTCTGGTTCAAGTATTCTCTTAGTTTGATATCTAATAGTTTTATCCACCATTTGTCGGGCTTGCTCTTGGGTAGTAACCACAAAACGACCAATACCAATATCAATACTTCCCACAGCATCGGCACCTTCGTTGTCATCCAAAAGCCCCATGTAGTCATCTGTTGCCCACGAATAATAATCATGGTCAGAATTTTTATTTTGATATGTTGGCACAAAATTGTGTCCATATCCCAACACATTTTTATAATCGTAGGAGGCATCTCCAAATAACAGAAGGTTTTTGGGCATATTGGCTCCATATCTGTCATAAAACATTTTTACAAAATCGCGAATGGCAGTTACATCAGGCGAACCCGAGCCAAATTCATTATATATCTGACTAACACTTACAACATGAACATCCATATTGCGTTCTTGTCTATTGAACTCAGCCAAACGATTTGCCTCCGATAGAAAACTTTGATGCGAAACTATCAACATATCTGTATTGGGAAGTGCATGTAGGTTTTGATTAGGAATTTCGCCAATGGGGTTAATGGGCTGAAATCCAGAATTGTCAAACATTACATATTCTCGCATTACATTGGAAGAGTCAATGAAATAGCCATTTGAGCCACTTCTCACAACATCAACGCGTTGAGGATTTATATGATCTGTGATATCCCAAACTTTTGACGATGATTTTAATTCGCTCAACTCAAACTTAGTAATATTGTTTTCGCCAACAATGCTGGGTTCACGAAATCTGATGTGAGAATCGTTGTGTTTTAAAAAACGTCGTACATTAATTTCTATATAGTCGAGATGACCAATGGAAGTGGCTGCTGTTTTGTTATAAGTTATATTTACATTTATATTTTGAGAATTGGGCGTAAAAGTTCTAAAATCATCTTTTAGAATAATTTTGTATGTGTAATGCGGTATGTGCCCAATGGAAATATTGGCTGATTCTCCAGAAACGGACAAATTAAAAGATGAGGTGGTATAGGAAAAGGCACCAAGTCTTGTAAAAATCTTCCCCGGCACAGACGAATCTACTCCTCTAAAGACGAAAGGAAAAGTGTAATTTGTAGTTATATCAAATCGCTCACCAAGCCACTGTGTACCCGACTTTGTTAGATTTTCCATATCTCTTTCATGAAAGGCATAATCTGTAAAATAATTTATACTGTTAGTATAATTCTCATCTAAGGAGTTTTTAATTTGCACACGTTTTTGGGTACCGACATTGGCATCTACATTGATAAAGTAGTAGGCACTATTGGAAAATGGATTTTGCACATGTTTAAAAAACTCTTTTACGGCATCGTATTTCCAATAAATAGGACCTTGTGCATAAAAAAGAATGTAATCATTTTCGTCAAATTTACCATCTCCTCCATCAACAACTTCAATGGCACATTCTTGTAGATCGTCGAATCTAAAATCACTGTTTTTTTCTGGCAACACCGCTCCTCCATTACCATAAACACTAATATTGTTTGAAGATAAATTGGAGACATTAACACCTAATTTAACCAAATCATCGTAGCTTATTTTTGCTATGCCACTTCTACTGACCGAGAACTTATACCATTTTCCATTTGACAAAACCGAATTTGAGGCATAAGATCTGGAGCCACTTCTCTGCTTATGGGCTGAAAAAACCACTTCCACCTCAAAAGATTCTAAAAACTCAATAACATTAGCATTTTTGCGAACTGGTAAAATGTCAACATATAAATATGGCTGAGTTCGCTCTTTATAAATATTTGCTTTGATTTTAAAGTCGTCAAATATTTCTTGTTTAGATAGGTCAAATGTAGAAGAATTGATGCTATTAGCTTTAATGGTGAAATTTCTAAATGAAACTGATTCCACTTCTACGTCTTGATTTATTTTAAATTTATGGGTGTAAACTGGAAATATATCACCTGCATTTTGAAAAATTCCATTTTCAAAATTTGCAACTATGTATATATTATCGTTACTCAAGCTAACTTCTTGATTTTCATACCATTTCAAACTATCTTTAAAAATATAGTTTTGAGAATTAAGGTAATTTGAAAAAAATATTGAAAAAAGTATAAAAAGCACCCAATGTTTCTGTTTCATATTTCGTCTTATATGTATATAAAAGTATAAAGAGAACTAATTAGGAGCAAAATTATTGTTTTAAAATGGAAAAAATGCTGTTTTATGTAAAACTTTTTTTACAAAATCACGTACATATTAATTGAAATAGTGGAAAATAGCACTTTTTTTCTGCAAAATAGTAGTTGACATTGAAATATTTTGTAATATTGTAACTTAAAACTGGGAATAAATATGATTATAAAAAGAGTACTAAAGCTGAGCGTTCTATCAATTTTGTTAGCAAATGCATTTTTATTGAAGGCTCAAGATCCTCAGTTTTCGCAATTTTATGCTAATCCCGTCTATTTGAATCCAGCATTTGCTGGTTCTGCTGTATGTCCGCGAATGGTTTTAAACTTCCGCGACCAATGGCCTTCCATTTCTGGAACTTTTGTAACTTACGGAGCATCATACGACCAACATTTTGAAAGACTAAGTGGTGGTGTTGGTGTAATTTTCCTTGGCGACAGAGCTGGTCAAGGCACAATAAACACCAATTCAATTAGTGCAATGTATTCGTATAAGCTTGATGTTTCACGTTCATTTTCTATGCGTGCAGCACTCCAAGCAACTTTCCAACAAAAATCCTTAAACTGGGATAATCTTACTTTTGGCGATATGATTGACGAAAGATACGGTTTTGTTTACGAAACACAAGAACAACGTCCTGGATCACTTACAAAAGGATATGTAGATTTCTCGGCAGGAATATTGGGATATACTGAAAATTTCTTTGGAGGTGTGGCGGTGCATCACCTTACACAACCCGAAGAAGGCTTTATCAGTATTAGCAAGCTACCACGTAAATACACTGCTCACGCAGGGTATGTGATAGACATTAAAAGAAAAAGTCGTCGCTCACGTAGTATCAGCGACATAAATATTTCTCCAAATATTTTATATCAACAACAAATGCAATTCCACCAGCTTAACTATGGATTCTACTACAACTATTATCCATTCGTGGCTGGAATGTGGTTCCGTCAAAACTTTGAAAACCCAGATGCATTTATTGTACTATTTGGAGTTCAACAAGAAACATTCAAATTCGGATATACCTACGACCTTACAGTCTCTAAACTTACTAACGTAACTGGTGGAGCTCATGAAATATCATTCATGTACCAGTTCCCATGTCCAGAAAAAAGAAGACGTGTAAGAGCAATAAATTGTCCATCATTTTAGTTATTAGATTATAGAACAAAAATAAATCAGGAAGCAATGAATAAAATCAAATTAGTAATCTTAAGCATTTTTATCGGTGTAATCTTTGTTGGGACACAATCATGCCGTAGATCTGCCTCTAGCACCACTGGATGGGAATACAACAACCCCAAAAATGGCGGTTTTGAAGTTGCACCATTCGAGGAGCAAATGACAGGACCCGGACTGGTTCTGATAGAAGGTGGTACTTTCGTTATGGGACAAACAGAACAAGATGTTATGTACGACTGGAACAACAGACCTAGAAGAGTTACTGTTTCATCGTTCTATATGGACGAAGTTGAAATCAGAAACTTAGACTACTTAGAGTACCTACATTGGTTATATAGAGTATTTGTACCCAACGATTTGGCTACAGTTTTCCACAAAGCTCTACCCGATACATTGGTATGGCGAAATCAACTTGCCTACAACGAGCCATACGTACAATATTATTTAAGACATCCCGCCTATCGCGAATATCCAGTTGTTGGAGTTTCTTGGGAACAAGCTTCAGACTACTGTGCATGGAGAACAGACCGTGTTAATGAAATGATTCTTGTTGAGCAAGGCTTGGTATCACTTGTACCCGAACCATCACCAGAGGAATATTTTAGCACTGAAGCATATTTTGTTTACGAAGACTACGAAGGAAATACAGACCGCCGTCTTCAAAATATCGTAACTGGTGAGTTCCGTAATGCAAAAATGGAAGACGGAATTTTATTACCAAACTACAGACTCCCTACCGAAGCAGAATGGGAATTTGCTGCTTTAGGACTAATTGGGAATACACTGGGAGAACGTATTCTTGAAAGAAGATTATACCCTTGGAATGGACAAATTACCAGAACCGATGACAAAAAATTCTATGGAGACTTTGTTGCTAATATGAAACGTGGTAAAGGTGACTATATGGGTATCGCTGGATACTTAAATGACGCTGCTGATGCCACTGCACCAGTTTACTCATACTGGCCTAACGACTATGGCTTGTACAATATGGGTGGCAACGTTTCTGAATGGGTAATGGACGTTTATCGTGATCTATCTCACGAACAAGTTAGTGACTTTAGACCCTTTAGAGGTAATGTCTACACAACGAAAGTTATTGAAGATGTTCAAGAAAATATTATAGCCGAAAGAGATAGCATTGGACGTATTCCAGAAGTTCCAGTATCAGACTTTAAAAACAATAGACGTAGAAACTATCGTCAATCAAACAACATTAACTATATTGATGGCGACTATGCTTCTATAGTCAATACCGACGGAAGATTGACTTGGACATTTGAAGAAGAGACATCTACTAAAATGTATGCTGCTGACGCTATGAACGTTATTGAAGATGGTGAAATTCACACCCTTGTAACCGATAGAGCTAGAGTTTATAAAGGTGGCTCTTGGAAAGATTTACAATATTGGATGGGACCAGGGCAACGCAGATATCTTGAGCAAGACGAAGCCACTGACCACATCGGATTTAGATGTGCCATGGCACGTCTCGGTCCACCCATCGGAAGAGGCAGATAAAAAATATTTAATACAATCAAGCCCCCATTTCAATTCAAAATGGGGGCTTTTAAAATCAAAGAAGCAAACTATATATTATATTGTATGGAAAAATTGGAAATACTCTACAAAGCTTTTTGCCAAAACAAAACAATCTCCACCGACACCAGAACAATTAGTCCAAACTCTATTTTCTTCGCCCTGAAAGGAGAAAACTTTAATGGAAATAAATTTGCATTAAAAGCATTAGAAAATGGAGCTTCAATGGCAGTAGTAGATGAAGATATTGAGGGTGAAAATCCAAATATTCTCAAAGTTGACAATGTACTGGAGACCTTACAAGAACTATCAAATTTTCACAGGAAAAAACTTGATATTCCCGTTATTGGAATTACAGGCTCAAACGGCAAAACAACCACAAAAGAGCTTTGCCATGCTGTTTTATCTTCAAAGTATAAAACCCTATCTACAAAAGGAAATCTGAATAATCATATTGGCGTTCCGCTAACACTTTTGGAGATAGATAAATCTCACCAAATTGCCATAGTAGAAATGGGTGCAAATCATGTGGGCGAAATTGAAGATTTATGTCAGATATCAATGCCAAATATGGGAATTATTACCAATATCGGCAAAGCACACTTGGAAGGTTTTGGCTCATTGAATGGAATTATTTCTACCAAAAATGCTCTCTACAACTATGTTATAAATAAAAATGGTAAGCTGTTTGTAAATGGCGATTCAGAACTGTTAATGAATCTTTCCGAAAAATCAAAAAGATATACCTATGGCACTAAAAACTCAGAATTAATTGGTAAAATATCCCATATTAATCAGCCGTTTTTAAGCATAGAGCTTCCACAATATAATAAAACCATCAAAACAAAACTTATCGGAGATTACAATATAAATAATGTATTGGCAGCCGTTTCTTTGGGCATACATTTTCAAATTCATATCGATAATATTATCAAAAGCATTGAAGAATATAGCCCTAGCAATAATCGTTCGCAATATATTGTTACAGAAAATAACAGGGTGATTTTAGACGCATATAATGCCAATCCAACAAGTACTATTGAAGCTCTGAAAAATTTTAATACACTTAGTGATGATAATAAAATTGTGATATTGGGAGATATGTTGGAATTGGGCAAAGATAGTGCAAGTGAACATATAAATATTCTGGAAAAACTTCAAAAAATGGATTTGGACAGAGCCATCTTAGTTGGAAAAGAGTATGAAAAACATAAATCAAATTTCAATTTTGAATATTTTGAAGATGCTTCAAGTTTGATAAAATATTTAAAAGAAAGCCCACTTCAAAACTTAACTATTTTGATAAAAGGCTCACGTGGAATTAAACTTGAAACCCTCCTTCCCTATCTTTAGAATTTATGAACAGCAATATATATAATGTAATCGGCTTAATGTCAGGCACTTCCCTTGATGGATTAGATATTGCCTATTGTCAATTTAAAAGAACTGCTAACAAATGGACTTATCAAATATTAGAATCGGAAGTTGTTGAATATGATAAAGACTTAAAAGACAAACTTTCAAATTCTGTAAATTTATCTGGTTTGGAACTTACCAAGTTAAGTAATGATTTGGGATATTTTTTCGGAACAAAAGTGAAAGAATTTTGCAAGATAAATAAAATCAATCCACTTTTAATAGCATCACACGGACATACAGTTTTTCATCAGCCTGAAAATGGCTTTACGTTGCAAATAGGCAATGGTGCCAATATTGCTACCAAAGCAGGCATTGACACCGTTTGTGATTTCAGAACAGTAGATGTTGCCCTTGGCGGACAGGGTGCTCCTTTGGTTCCCATTGGTGATGAGTTGCTTTTTTCAGAATACAAATATTGTTTAAATATTGGAGGTATCGCCAACATCTCCACAAATCACAACGGGCAACGCATAGCTTGGGATATTTGTCCAGCAAATATGCTACTCAATCACTATTCGAAAATTTTGGGTTACGATTACGACAAAGATGCCATGTTTTCTAACAAAGGTAAAATTGAACCTAAACTCTTAAATGAGCTTATTTCTATTTCGTATCACAAACAAAAACCACCTAAATCGCTTGGTTACGAATACGTTTTTGCACAATATATACCAATAATTGACAAATATAATTGTTCAATAGAAAATAAAATGGCTACAATTGTGAAGTTTATTGCCGTTATGATTAAGGAAGCATACGACAATTTTGGAAGTGGAAAAGTTCTAATTAGTGGTGGTGGTGCATTTCATCCACTTCTTATAAAATCATTAAAAGAGAAAAATATCAACATATATATCCCTGATAATAAAACAATTGCGTTTAAAGAAGCACTGATTTTTGCATTTTTGGGGCTACTTAGAAAACTTGAAGAGACAAACACATTAAAAAGCGTTACTGGAGCTGAGAGAGACTCCATTGGAGGGGTAATTTATTTATCCAAATAATTTTTTCATTTTTTTCTCGTTATATTAACATAGCTCTGTTAGCAAAAAACAAAAGCAAAGTCGTACTAAAATAAAGCTTAGGACTATTTTTGTCAATAAAAAAACAAAACATGATAAACGGAATTATTTTAGAAATTACACAAAATGGTGCAGAACTTGCAGAGAGTGTAAGTCAGCAATATGACAAACTTTCATTATGGGAGTTGAGCGTTAAAGGTGGCTGGATTATGATACCACTTTTGATAATGTCGATTATAACGATATATCTTTTTGTTGAACGTTTTATGACCATAAACAAGGCTACAAAAGAGGAGAATAATTTCATGAATAACATTCGTGATTTTGTACACGAAGGCAGACTAGATTCAGCACTTGCACTGTGCAAAAACAACTCTACTCCCCTTGCCAGAATGATTGAGAAAGGTTTGTTGAGAATTGGAAAACCTTTGAGCGACATAAACACTGCCATTGAAAATGTTGGAAGTCTTGAAGTTTCGCGACTAGAAAAGGGTATTGCTGCCATAGCAACCATAGCTGGCTCGGCTCCCATGCTTGGTTTCCTTGGAACAGTAACTGGTATGGTACGTGCTTTTTACAATATGTCGAAAGCTGGAAACAACATCGATATTCAACTATTGTCAAGCGGTATTTATGAAGCTATGGTTACAACCATTGGTGGCTTGGTAGTTGGTATTTTAGCATATATCTGTTACAATATTTTGGTAGCAAGGATAGAAAATGTGGTTTTCCAATTGGAAGCCAGAGCTACCGAATTTATGGATTTATTGAATGAACCTGCAAATTAAGAGAAATGGCCATTAAAAGTAGAAATAAAAGAAGTTTAGAATTTAGCACGGCATCGATGTCCGATTTGGTGTTCCTTTTGCTAATTTTCTTTATGATAACTTCTACGTTGGTAAGCCCTAACGCCGTAAAGCTATTGCTTCCACAAAGCAGTAGCAAAACCATGGCAAAACAAAATATAACTGTTTATATTCAAGAACCCATACAATATTACATTGGCGAAACCCCCATTGAAATTGAAGACTTAGAACCTCTTTTGGCACAAGAGTTATCGGGCGAAATGGATGATGCAACTGTTGTACTTAGAGCAGACCAAGAAGTTTCAGTTCAAAATATTGTTAATGTAATTGATGCCATTAACAATATCAATGATAGAGAAAATAAGATGTATAAATTAATTTTAGCCACAAAACCACATTAAAATGAAGGAAAAACTTTCAAAAAATGACATTACAGGATTAGTCTCAGCGGTGGTATTTCACGCACTACTTTTGCTTTGTCTTTTTTTGTTTGGCTTCAAAACGCCTCTTCCCTTACCCGAAGAGCAAGGCATTGAAATAGATATGGGTGGTGGCGGTGGCGGAAGTTCAGCTCCACAACCTGTAGTGGCTAAACCTCAAACATCAACCAACACCAACTATTTGACTCAAAACACCGAAGATGCTGGTGAAATATACTCCAACAAAGTTGACAAAAAAACTGATGATAAGGTTGAGAAGAAACCCGAACAAGTTGTTGATAATAGATTAATTTATCGTCCGGGAGCAAACAAAACCCCGGGTAAAGGTGAAGGCACAGGCGACGGAAGCGGTCAAGGCTCTGGCAAGGGTGATGGCAGCGGAAGTGGCAGTGGTGGCGGAATTGACTCTGGAACTGGCGGAGGGAGTGGTCCTTCATTTTCACTTTCAGGACGTAAATCTCGACTTTTACCTGCACCAGATATTGCCAACGCACAAGGTAGTGTTGTGGTTAGAATTAAAGTTGACAGAGACGGAAATGTTATTGATGCCGAAGCAATATCCAGAGGTAGTACAATAGCCAACACACAAGTTTGGAGAAAATGTGAAGAGTTTGCACGAAAATCTAAATTTGATGCCAAACCCGATGCCCCCGAAATTCAGATGGGTACAATTACATACGTAATATTATAATCTACACAAATGAATTATAGTGATACCTTGGAGTATCTTTTCAACAGTTTGCCAATGTATCAACGCATTGGTGGAGCAGCCTACAAAGCCAATCTTAACAACACAGTTGCACTTATGGATGAGCTCAATCATCCTTACAAAAACTTCCCCACTGTTCATATTGCAGGAACAAACGGCAAGGGTTCTGTGTCGCATATGTTGGCATCGGCATTTCAAGAAGCAGGATATAAAACTGGATTATACACTTCTCCACATTTAGTTGACTTTAGAGAGAGAATTAAAATTAATGGGGAGTGCGTAAGCGAAGATTTTGTGATAGACTTTGTTGCCAAAAACAGAACTTTCTTTCAAAAACTTGAACCATCCTTTTTTGAAATGACAGTGGCTATGGCTTTCAGCTATTTTGAACAAAACAAAGTTGATATTGCCATAATTGAAGTAGGCATGGGTGGCAGGCTCGACTCCACAAACCTCATATCTCCTATCCTATCTGTAATTACAAATATTGATTTCGACCACACTCAATTTCTTGGAAACAGCATAGAGGATATCGCCTATGAAAAAGCAGGAATTATAAAAAACAATACAGCAGTTATAATTGGCGAAAAAGATGAAAAATCTCTAAAAGTATTTAAAGATAAAGCTAAAACTTCAAACAGCGATTTGATTTTGGCCGAAGAAAATTGTCAAATAGGGACTATATCTGAAGATATTTTTGAACTTAATCTTTCTGCAAAAATTGAAAATAGAACATATAATATAATTTCACCCTTGGCTGCTTGGTTTCAGAAAATAAATATACGAACTGCCCTAAGTGCACTGGATTACATTAACAAAAACTCATCATTCAAACTTTCAAAAGAGAATATTGAAGCTGGTTTTAAAAATGTAATTAAAAACACAGGTATATACGGAAGGTGGCAAAAAATCTCCACCTCTCCTACCATAATTTGTGATGCTGGTCATAATGCCCATAGTTTGAAGAACTTAAAGCAAAATTTTAAAAAATTAAAATACAATAAGCTACATTTAGTATTGGGCTTTGCCAATGATAAAGATGTAAATAACATATTGAATTATTTCCCCAAAAATGCCAACTATTATTTTTGCAAAGCATCTGTTCAGCGGGCAATGTCGGAGAAAGATTTATTGGAAATTGCCTCTAAAAAAGGAATAAACTCTAAAGGCTTTGAGACTGTCCCTGATGCCATAAAAAACGCCATGGAAAAGTCTAAAAATGAGAACATTATATACATTGGAGGCAGTTTTTTTGTAGTAGCTGACGCTCTTGAATATTTTAAAAATCATAATAATTAAATTATTTCAACAATTTCTCACCTGTCTCTTATACACATCT
>LSQX01168441.1_pt1 | contig 26123 bp, 30 predicted proteins | sample 654561 | NCBI WGS metagenome assembly LSQX01 (sample SAMN04489861, study PRJNA283612) | anaerobic digester metagenome | isolation source: 4 biogas reactors fed with cattle manure at either 37C or 55C with and... | place: Denmark: Kongens Lyngby | collected 2014 | reverse complement strand
CGCTGATATAAAGAAAGAATGTCAGCACGCAGGAGGTGGATATTATGTTTGATAAGAAGATAAAGATGAACGTAACAGACGATGAGAGCCAGCTCATACTCTTCAGCCTGGTAGAACTCAGAAACAACCTCATAAAAGAAGGCAGATATACTGATGCCGTGGATGATCTCATCCTGAAGCTGTTTGGATAGATAAACTTAGATCCTTTCCTGAATAATGATGCCAAAGGCATATTACATTGCTCTGCTGAAACATGCAGAGCTTTAGTAATTTTTGGACCGGCATCACCGGGGAAAGGAAGAGGTAAGGATAATGAAAACTACAGAAGAAACAATAAAAGTAATAATGACGGGGCTTTGCAGCAGAGAGGATGACGAAAGCGAATACTGTCCGCTGATCGAACACCTTGCAGCAGAGGCAGTGGAAGATTTTGAGTTTTGTGTACAGGAAGAAATGATAGATCCTGAAGCGGCAGTCCATTTCATGTGTCTTGTAGATAGCATGTACAGAAGAGAAGCATATTTTGAAGGGACAAAAGTGCTTGGAGAGATATTCCGCTATGCAGGGAGAGAAGATGTCACAGAACGCCTGGAACTCCTTTCGGGATTCGATGAGGTATATGACGATGCATATGAGGATTTCCTGCTTTTGTTTCTTGACACCGATGAAATCGATGAGTATCTGATGGAAATGCATTTAAGAATCATTGCAAAAAAACAGGAGATGGAAAGAAGTCTTGAAGGAAAGAAAGCAGAGTTTTTATCTTGATCTTTTTTTAGATAAGAATTTCTTTCGTATTGGTTTTTGCAGAAGTCTGCCGACAGGCAGGCGTACATCCGGCGTGTTCAAAAGCGAAGCGTGCCGCGATGATCAAATTGAAGGGAGGAGAACCAGATGAAACAAGCAGAAGTTATAGCTATATGTAATCAGAAGGGCGGCGTCGGCAAGACGACCACAGCCGTGAACCTTGGAGCGGGACTCGCAATGAGCGGAAAGAAGGTACTGCTTATCGATGCAGATCCGCAGGCAGACCTTAGCGCATGCCTTGGATGGAAGAACACCGATGCACTGGATGAGACCATAGTGTCGGTCCTTAGCAAAGTGAGGAACGATGAACCGTTCGATCTAAAGGAAGGGATACTCCATCACAACGAAGGAATGGACGTGCTTCCATCAAACATCGAGCTTTCTCAGTTCGAGCTGAGTCTTGTGAATGTCATGAGCAGGGAGAACGTACTGAAGAACTACCTGAGACAGGTGAAAAGCGGTTATGACTATGTCGTGATCGACTGCATGCCGTCTCTTGGGATGCTGACCATCAATGCGCTTACAGCAGCGGACAAGGTCATCATACCGGTACAGGCACAGTATCTTCCGGCAAAGGGCATGACACAACTGCTGTACAACGTGGCGAAGGTGCAGAGACAGCTCAATCCGGATCTGAAGATAGGCGGTATCGTGATGACGCTCATAGATCAGAGGACGAGCCTTGCAAAGGAAACTATCGAGGCTATCAGAAAGAACTATGGGGCAGGCATCAGGATATACAGCGCTCAGATACCGGTAGGTGTGAAAGCTGCCGAGGCAAGCGGAAGAGGAGAGAGCATATATTCATATGACGCGGACAGCAAACCTGCTACGGCATACGCAGAGCTGACAAGGGAGGTGCTTAAGGATGGCGAAAAAGCGAGAACCGATAGACTTCGGTCTTCCGGGAATAGATGATATCTTTTCAACACAGGCGGAAAGAGACGAAGCCAAGCTGAAGAAAATATATGAGATACCTCTGGATCAGATTGACCCGTTCACGGAACATCCTTTCAAGGTGAAGGATGACGAGGACATGATGAATCTCGTGGAAAGCGTAAAGGCAAACGGGATAATCACTCCTGCTACTCTCAGAAAAAAGGAAGATGGCAGATATGAGATAATATCCGGCCACAGAAGAAAGAGAGCCTGCGAGCTTGCGGGACTTGAGACGCTTCGTTCAGAGGTAGTGGATATGACAAGAGACGAGGCTACCATATTTATGGTGGAATCGAACTTTCAGAGGACCACTATTCTTCCTAGCGAGAAAGCCTTTGCATATAAGATGAGACTTGAAGCGATGAATAGGCAGGGACAAAGAACAGACTTAACTTCGACACCACTGGTGTCAAAATCGAGAAGCAATGAAGAAATTGGGAAGTCTATGGGTGAAAGTCGTGAACAGGTGAGACGATATATCCGCCTGACTGAACTAAAGCCTGAACTCCTTGAACTGGTCGATGAAGGGCAGATAGCTCTGAGGCCAGCTGTAGAACTGTCGTATCTTCCAAAGGAGCAGCAGAAAGATCTTTGCGAGAGCATCGAGATGGAGCAATGCACACCGACTCATGCACAGGCGATAAGGATGAGAAAGATGTCTGAGGAAGGCAAACTCACGCCTGAAGCTATCGAAGCGATAATGCTGGAGGAAAAACCCAACCAGAAGGAGAGGATAGTCCTCAGAGGAGACAGGTTCAAAGAACTGTTCCCAAAGGATCTTCCGGTATCAAAGCGGGAGGACTTCGTTGCGGCAGCAATGGAATACTACGGCAGGTATCTCAGCAGGAAGGAACGCGATAACGAGAGATAGGGATGCGAAGATATACGGTCACATGAGGAGTACCTTAGACCGTTCTTCCCCACACCCCTACTTCATGTAACTACCAGCAGTTAACTTACGGAAAAACAAAAACATATATGGGCAGCGAGAAAGCGTTATGCATCAAATGCATGCGCTATTTTTTATGCCCGGAAGGAGAATAATCAATGAGTATCACAAAGAAAAAATGGTTTGCGGCGCTTATGGCAGTGCTGATCACAGTAGCATATATGCCGGTCGCAATGCTCACAGGGACCGAGAATGCGTATGCGGCAGATACCATATCTGTCAAACTTGACAAGAGCAGCGCATCGTATACCTACGGAGGATCAGGACTTGCGCATCACTACACAGTGACGGTCAACGGAAAGACGAGACAGGCGTACTGCCTGCAGCCGAACGAAGTGCCTCCGGACACAGGATCGAGAAAAGCATCGGCGATGTCAGACAGCAGCAAGGTGGCCAAGACCATGTATTACTGCTACGGATATCCCGGCCAGAAGAAACTGGCATCATGGCTTTCAAGTCATGGGCACAGCAGCTATGCTTCAGGCATGAACTTCTACCTGCTATCGCATGTGCTGCTTTCATACCAGTATGATTCGAGCACGGCTTTCGTCGGTTGGTCCGGCGGAGTGGTAAGCGGCAAGATCAATGAGTCATATCAGAGCATGGTCAAAGCAGCGGCGGCATATGTCAATTCACTGGACGACCCGGCAGGATTCGATTCTGCCATATTATTTTCATCGACAAGCGGATCATCGGCATCTACGACATGGACAGATGACGGAGAGTTCAAAAGCGACAACATAACGCTCAAGGGGAATGAAGACAACTATGTCGACTACAAAGTACCTAGCGGTATGAGCCTCGTTATGGACGGCAAGACATACAGCGCAGGAACAAGCCTTGAGATAGACTGCGGAAAGACTTTTTATCTAAAGACATCCGATTTCAGCAGAGCAAACACGACATATTCTTCAGGGACTCTTTCAGGGAACCTGCAGGACTACACCGCATACAAGATCACAGACAGCGGATCACAGAACATGGCGTTCTTTGCAGTAGATAAAGCGGATACAGCAAGCTTCACAGTAAAGTTCGGACCGCTGGACATCAGACTCCAGACTGAGGCAAAGGATTCTCACACTGACAGCAGCCAGGGAACGACATATGCGGATTCAAAGTTCACGGATACCGTGTCATACCAGAAGCTGACTCCTGGCAGAGAATACACGGTCAAAGGCACTCTCATGGATAAGGATACAGGAAAAGCCATAACAGTGAACGGCAAAGCAGTGACATCTGAAAAAACATTCACTGCAGAGAAAAGCGCAGGGACAGTAACACTTGAATATGACCTTGACGCATCGACTCTAAAGGGAAAGACAACTGTAGTATTCGAGGAACTCTACTATGGAGATCTGAAGATCGCATCGCATGCGGACCTGACAGATGAGGGACAGACTCTTTACTACCCAGAGATCAAAACGACAGCAAAGGATATCAAGACAGAGGATCATCAGGGCGTGACGGGAGAAGACACTGTCATAGTTGATACAGTATCATACGGCAATCTCATAGTGGGTAAGACCTATACAGTCAAAGGCGTACTCATGGATAAGGATACCGGAGAAGCAATAAAGGTAGACGGAAAAGAAGTGACATCGGAAAAGACATTCACGGCATCAGAAAAGTCCGGGACAGTCACCATGAAATTCATCTTCGATTCGAAAGCCTTGAAGGGAAAGACAACTGTAGTTTTCGAGGACCTTTATATGGGCGATGTCAATGTTACGACTCATTCGGACATAACAGACGAGGGACAGTCCATCCACTATCCTGAGATCAAGACGACGGCAATGGATGAAAAGACAAAGGATAATCTTGGAGCGATAGGAAATGAAACGACAATTGTTGATACAGTGTCATACAGCAATCTCATCGTAGGAAAGACCTATACAGTAAAAGGCGTGCTCATGGACAAAGCGACAAAGGAGCCGCTTAAAGTGGATGGGAAGACTGTCACAGCCGAGAAGACTTTTACTGCAGAAGCAGAAAGCGGAACAGTGGATATGAGCTTCACCTTCGACTCCAAAGGTCTTGAGGGAAAGAGCGTAGTAGTATTTGAGAAGCTCTGGTACGAAGGGATCAGAGTGACCATGCATGCAGATATAACTGACGAAGGTCAGACGATACACTATCCACAGATCCACACGATGGCAAAGGACGGAAAGACCGGGACTCACAGAGGAACTGTTGAAAAGACCGCTGTCATAGTGGATACGGTAAGCTACAGTAATTTGGTGCCGGGAAAAGAATACACTGTCAAGGGCGTGCTCATGAACAAAGAAACAGGCATATATCCATGCTGATAGATATGGGATTCTCAGCGGTAGATATCGCTAATAGAGTTGGGCATGAAAATATAGACATCACGATGCACTATGCGCATATGTTCCCTCACAAGCAGGATGAGATAGTTGGAAAGCTCATGAAAGTGAATGACTGGCAGGAGGCAGTATAATGGGAAAGCAATGTATGGGAAGACGGCCACTTAGAAACGAAAAAAATCGTAAGCGTAATCAACTTCTAAATTTTCACCTCACATCGGAAGATAAGGAGGAGATTTATAAACGAGTGAAGCTATCCGGAAGGACATTACAGGATTACATGACTCAAAGCGCTTTGTGTCAGCAGATCGTTGTCGTAGGTAATGAACGATTGCGAGCGCGGATAATCGATAGACTGAAAGAATTGGAGCCATTGCTGCATGAAATAGCAGAAGGCAAATGTGACAATGAAATTGTCATGGCGGAGTTCCGGATGATATATGAAATAACAGAAACATGGGAATAGATAATGAGGGGCGGCAGTGGCCGCCTCTTTCATTTGCTCAAAAAGATTTGCTATTTGTCTTTTAAGACACTGACGATAAAAAACGAAAAACAGGCAGTAAATAATCAAACTTAATTAGAATGAAGAAAAATACATGTTTCCCAAAAGCATAAAAAATTTGATTTCGGGAAATAGATATTATATAATACTTATATTAGAAACGAGGTGAATGATTTGAAAACAATCGAAAGAAAGAAATACCTTGATAAATTACAAAAAGTGAATGGAACACCTGATATAAAGGTAATTACTGGTGTGAGACGAAGCGGAAAATCAAAGTTAATGGATAGCTATATAGATTGGCTTGAGGAGAATGAAAAGAATCTAAACATTATCTATATTGATTTTACGAATTTGAAATATGAAGAATTAAAGGAATATCATGCGCTTAATAATTATATAGAAGATAAATATCAGAAAAAAATGCAGAACTATCTTTTTATAGACGAAGTGCAGATGTGTCCGAATTTTGAATTGACCATAAACAGTCTACATTCTTCAGGAAAATATGACATTTATGTTACGGGTTCGAACGCTTTTTTGTTGAGCAGCGACTTGGCAACTTTATTTACCGGACGAACCTATGAAATAGAAGTATTTCCTTTTTCATTTGCGGAATACATGGAATATTATCAGTCAAAAGATAGAAATAGCGCATTTGATTCTTATATCAAAGACGGTGGAATGTCAGGGTCTTACGTATACCCGAACCAAGAAGAAAAATATAGGTACATTGAAGATGTTTTTAATACCTTGATCATTCGAGATATCAGACAAAAATATGCTATCAGAAATGTGGCGCTTCTGGATCGTATTTCGGATTTCCTTATGGACAACATTTCTAATTTGTCATCAGCGCGTAAGATCGCAGACGTGCTAACAAATAACAGCGATGCTATCAATCATAAAACTGTAGGGAAATACATCGGATATCTGTGTAATGCTTTTGCGTTTTATCAGGTTCGCAGGTATGACATCAAAGGGAAGAAATATCTAACAACCAATGACAAATACTATTTGAGCGATCATGCATTCCGTTATGCAAAATTGGGAACCAGAAATATGGATTATGGACGAATGATTGAAAATGTAGTGGCAATAGAACTCATGCGAAGGGGATATGAAATCTATGCCGGTGTATTATATAAGAAGGAAATAGATTTTGTGGCAATGAGGCATGATGAAAAGCTTTATATCCAGGTATCGGACGATATAAGCGGAGAAAAGACATTTACAAGGGAAGTCGATCCATTATTAAAGATTAAAGATGCATATCCTAAGATATTGATTGCGAGGACAAAGCATGAAGAATATCAGTATGAAGGGATTAAGATCATAGATGTGACTGATTGGCTGATGAATTAGGGGAATATTCTATTTCCCAAAAACAAAAGTATTGTACAAATGGGGAAAGTGAACTTATTCATAAGAAGCTGCAATGTGGTACTGACATGGTTCCGTTATCTTTAAAAGCTACATGGACACAATGGGAATGGCATGAAGCCTTGGGTTGTGAGCTACTAATTGCAAGGTATGTGGGGCTCGGCATGGAATCGGTCGGCGAGTTTGAATAGGGCCGAGAGGCTTCCATAATCCTGTAACCGTTGAAATCTCAACGGTTCTGTAACAAGAATATTTTTGTGGTACTACTTTGGTACTAAAAAATGTATTACCACAAACACGGGAAACGGTTGAAATTCAGCCGTTTCTTTTTATTCTTCATAGTTCCGAAAAATATTCGCATAATTGCATCTCCTTCTTTCTGAGATTAGTATAAACACAGCGAAAAGCTATGTCCATGTTATGAAAGAATGGAGGTATCAAAGATGTTTGAATCAAAATACAGGATCAACTTTACTTTCGATGAAAAGAGAATAATAGTATATAGTCTGGTCGAACTCAAGAATAAGCTCACCGAAGAAGGCAGATACACCGATGCCATAGATGAGCTCCTGATAAAATTCCTTGGTGACTGACCAAGATGTTTCGATGTTTACATTGCCCTGCTTTAGGAGAAATCCTTCCAGCAGGGCTTTTTCTATGTAAAGACCGAGAAATCGGCAGAAAGGATCTAATGATGAAATTAAAGGAAAATGTAATGGAAGTTATGGCTATAGGTGTCGAGAGACCTGAGGAAGATTGCGAGATCATAACAGAGATCGCAAGAAAAGCTGCGATGAACTTCGAGCTTGCTGCTGAGTTCCAGTTTGATGATGACGAAGACGATGACATCGCAAACATGATCAAGGAACTCTATGAGGCGAAGAAGTATGCGCTAGCTGTAGACCTTCTGAATGTATCGTTCAGGTTGTGCGGTATGTACGACGAAGCTGAAGAGATAGCGCTTGTATATAAGTGCAGGAAAGCAAATGCTGACGAGAAGTTCATAAGGGCGTTCATAGCCGAATCGCTTAGGTGCTCCTTTGCTGAGTTCAGAGGACAGCATCCGGCGTTGTTCAGTTAGGAGGTGCAAAAATAATGACAGATTGTAATGTGATTGCCATATGCAATCAGAAAGGCGGAGTCGGGAAAACCACTACGGCCGTGAACCTGGGCGTGGGGCTTCTATCATAGGCGGACAATACGCCTTGTAAAACAATCTGTTAAAGATGGCCTTTCGACAAATGCAAATCAATAACCCAATCGCACACAACGAAATGATTATCCGCTTCTGAATGCTAATGATTTATAGTATAATGATAATATATTAGGTTTAGTAATTATGGAAGTGAGAATGTTTAGGTATGCATTGCGTATCTGTAGTTCACCTGTGTAGATAGGGGATGATGAAATGAAAACTTTCAATTCATTTATTTGGAAAGAGATGCTTATTGGTAATGGTCTTACAAATGGCGTAATAAACGGGATAATATATTTCTTTATTACAAGTGAAGTGGCGTCACAGAAAGGCTATATAATTGGAACGCTAATCACCAATTTGATTCTGGGAATCATAGTGATAAATCTCTATCCAACTTTGATTAGAGCCAAGCTTAAGAAGAATCCTGATATCAAGATTCCGTATACTAAAGAAAATCATATTGTAGCTGCGTTATATCCAAGCAACAAATGGTCGATACGAACAATAAACATCGTAGCGTGTCTTGTGATAACGACGATTTTTACGATGGGACTAATCGGGTGCACATGCATTACAGAAATAAGTGTTATTGTCGGCTCGATTATGAGAGGGCTAAACTGCGCATTTTTCTCGATAATAGCTTACTATCTAAGCGTCGTTTTTGCGGGAACGATGCAAGATTAACTGAAAATTCGGCTAGAAATCTGACCTAAAAAAGGAGCTTGGGTATATTTGGTTTTGGAAAGAATATGCAGAGTTTATTTCTGGGCTAATGAAGAATCCAGGGTAAAAGTATTTAAAAAAACCGTAAACTTGTATATTGTACTAGTAATGGATTTTGATAATAATTAAGAGGTAGAACATGAGAGACTTCCCATACGAAATTGAATTGACAAGACGCAATGGCGACAAGCGCCTAGTTGTCTTTAGAAAATCACGGGTTGAAGATCTTCCGGAAATAATGGCACTTCAGGATGAGACCCACCAGAATATTCCAGACAAGAAGCTGTTTAATAAGACAACGGAAGAGGAACTTCGTGACTCAATAGAGAATGATTTATGTTGTTCTGTTTTTCACGATGGGAAAATGGTAGGATTTACACTTCTGGTCAGACCGAGGATTTCCTATCGTAACTTCGGGAAGTATCTTGAATATGATGATGAGAAGCTACTGAAGTGTGTCTCCCTTGATACATCCTTCATTATGCAGGAGTATCGTGGCTTTGGACTTCAAGATGTGTTCTTCAAGCTAAGGATTGAAGAAGGAATAGCGCTAGGTGCTGAAGAGGCGCTGAGCACGATATCACCAGATAATGAAGTTAGCCTCAAGAATGCTTATGCAAATGGCTTCGAGGTTGCATCAAAGTTAGAGATTTATGATGGCCTTGAAAGATACATCCTAAAGCGCGACCTTACTTTATAATAAAATATTCTCAGGCAAGCAAAATGCGCCCGGCACTTGGGCGCATTTTTAATATATCCTATACTAGTGAGGTTATCGTCTTATACATTACCTTGTGTTTTCATTTTTTGTATCACCTACACCCAAAGATAGCAAAAGCGACACCCATTAAAATAAATTCGACAGCTGCCGCTATATACTCATTGACTGGCTGCCGTTTATATCGATTGCCGTGTGTTTTGTGTCTGATATTTATGATTTTACCTCTTGCCTTAGTTAACTTCAAACTACACAGCATGTGTTATAATAATAGCAAAAAATGACTTGTACACCACAGTTGCAAATCATTTGAAAGGAAGTTTGCTATAAATGAGAATGAATGATTTCCATTGTGACACAGTTGCGAAAATGTTCAATCTTTACAAGGCGGGAGAACTAGGCCAGACAATATAGAATAACGATGCGCAGGTAGCTCTCGAGAACGACCTACAGCGCCTTGATGAACTTCATGATAGGGGCGTTCGATTAATTGCATTAACTTGGAATTATGAAAATTACATAGGATATCCTCACAGTAAGCCGGAATATAAGAATAAAGGTTTAAAGGAATTTGGCTTTGAGACCGTTGAAAAGATGGAAGAACTTGGGATAATCGTTGATGTCTCGCATCTTTCTGAAGCTGGTGGAGTAGCGGGGCTAAACTTCTATGGCAATTTTATTTCTTCCGATGGAAAGTCTACAATTGATGATATACCAGAAATAGCGGCATGCGAACATATTCAAATGCTTCCTCAGGCAATGGAAAAGGTAGGCTTTGCAACAGCTGAGATTGAGGCTGTGTGCTATAGAAATGCCGAGCGATTCTTTGAAAATTATTGGTGAAAGTAGTAGAAATGAAGAAGAACAATAAAAATAAGAATTTTTCACAAGCGATGCTTTTCATTGTGATATTTGGCATTGTCAGTCTTTTCTCAGATATGACGCATGAAGGTGCATCTAGTATTCGCGGGGCATACTTCGCTCTTCTTGGTGCATCAGCTGGAACTATAGGATTTGTGTCAGGACTAGGCGAACTAGTTGGCTATTCAATGCGATATGTTTTTGGAAAACTCACTGACAAAACCAAGCTTTACTGGCCTATGACAATTGTCGGATATGTGCTAGACATAGTGGCTGTTCCTGCACTTGCACTAGTTGGGGAGCATGGATGGCTTGCTGCTTGCTTCTTGCTGATTATTCAGAGAATGGGCAAGGCAATTAAGAAACCTGCAAAGGACACAATTATGTCATTTGCTGCATCTCAAGAAGGCGTAGGAAAGAGCTTTGGTATTCAAGAAGTGCTCGACCAGATTGGAGCCTTCCTTGGACCAGTGCTTCTTTATCTTGTGATGCTGTTTAAGCAGACGGGCACAACATTTGAAATCTATTCGACTTGTTTTGCAGTGCTGGCTATTCCAGGAACTATTACTCTCATTTTGCTTTTAGTTACACGCGCTAAATTCCCTAATCCTGAGCGATTTGAACCTGAACCAAAGGAATATGTATCTTTTAAGTTAAAAAAAGAATTTATTTTCTATATATCAGGTATAAGCCTATTTGCGTTTGGTTTTATTGATTACTCTATTGTAATAATGCATGTATCTCGTACATACGCAGCGATGACATCGGGACTCTCGGAGACAACTTCATTTGTCAACAGCGGTACTCTACCTCTACTTTATGCTGGGGCCATGCTGGTAGATGCTGTAGCTGCTCTTTTCTTTGGAATTCTATATGATAAGAAGGGTGTTAGTGCACTAGTCTGGTCTACTCTGATTTCAGCACCATTTGCAATATTCATATTTGCTTTTAATTCAATACCAATGCTTCTACTTGGTATTGCGCTCTGGGGTGTTGGCATGGGGGCACAGGAGTCCATTCTCAAAGCGGCAGTGGCCGGGATGGTGCCTAAGCAAAGTAGAGCGACTGGTTATGGAATCTTTGAGTGCTCCTTTGGTGTGTTCTGGTTCCTTGGAAGCTGGCTGCTAGGAGTACTGTACGATACAAGTATTCCTGCCATGGTGATAGTGTCTGTTGTAGCACAACTAGCTGCGATACCGCTATACATGTATTCATCCAAGCTTAGATCTAACAGAACTCTTTCATAGCACATCGTTAATAGCTATTTAGAAACTAAATCAAGTCTTTGAATATTGTATTCAGAAACACAAGTTGATATACTGACATTAGTTTATAATTTTGGATATATAATTTGCAAATAGGGTGAACAAAATGAATGACGAGTTGATCTCTGAAAGATTATTAGAAGTGCTCAATAAGGCTACAACGATAGCATCCATGGGGATTCATGTCGTTGATGTGCATACTAGAGAGATGTATTTTTCTAACGAAGCGGGTTTTCGCCTGCTTAATTTGGACCCCTGTGACTATAAGGGCCTCACATGCCATAAAGTGTTTTTTGGAAGTGATGAGCCATGTTCTAATTGTAGACTTGAGGAAACTCTTGCAGGAGATACAAGCCATGTAACATTCGTCCCAGAAGAGAAAAAGTATTTTATGACAAATACTGAGATTAGCAAGTGGGGCGATAAAGAGGTTCTAATTGAGTATCTAACTGATATCACTGAAGAGAGATTGCATGAGCAAACGCATAAGAAGAATCAGAGTCAATACACGCGGCTAATGGAGTATATGTCAAATGTTAAAGAGGAGTCTCTAATTGGAAAGGCAAGGATAAACTTAACAGAAAATAGTGAGCTTAGATGTAAGCAAGAATACAGAACTAACGGCACTATATTGCTACAACAATCTGATTAAGACTCTAGATGTGAGAGGTAATCTGAAAATCACTGAATTCTACTGCTACAATAACCAACTAATGAGCTTGGATCTTAGCAACAATACATCAATAACTAGTGGTAATGCAAATGTTGATTTTCAAAAGACTACTCTTAAAGCAGTAAAGACTGGTGACAAATATGTTGTTAATCTTAAGAAAAGTGATTCTAAAATAGATTTGTCAAAAATAACTGACATGAATGCTGCAGGTGGAATATATGATAAAGTTGCAGGAACCATAACATTTGACTCCATTCCAGCAGAGGCAGTCGAATATAACTATCAAACTGGAAATAGAAAGGCTTCTGTAATGGATGTTACAGTAACTATAGAAGAGGGAAGTGCAGATGTTGATGGCGGCGGAACCAGTCCTGGAAGCGGCTCGACTAATACCAGTGGTAATTCTGTTGGGAGCCCTAATACTGGAGATTCGCTAGACTACGGCATGTTGATGCTCTTTTTATCTAGTGCAGGAGTTGTATTATTCTATGCATTGAAGCGAAGAAAAATTTAATAATCAATACAAAATAGGGGCAATCACTTAGCGAAAGAGTGGTTGCCTCTTGTATTTATGTGTAGCTATTGGAGTAACATTTCTATCAATAAAGGCAGCTGACTATGTGGATTGGATTGACAAGAAGACATGTCTATCTGGCGCTTTCATAGGAGGAGTCATGCTATCAGCGGTTACTTCACTGCCAGAACTATTCACGAGTTTTTCTTCAACTTTGCTTTTGAACCTTGGGAAAGGAATCGCGGGAGCTCTGTTCATGGGAATAGCAACTTCACTACCGGAAGTTACATCTTCTATTGCACTATTTAGAAAGAAAAAATATGATATTGCGGTTGGTAATATTATCGGTAGCAATATTTTTAATTTGGGAATATTGGCTCTAACGGACATTATTTATGTAAAGGGCGGAGTATATGATTTCTCAGACCCAAAGACAGTTATGCTTCTGGTATTCGGCGCAATCGCTACTCCACTGTTGTTTGTTGCTACAAAGAATAATACTAAATGGCTAAAGATGATTTCTGTAGTGGGAGTGTTCTCTTGCTATTTGGGCTTTGTAGCTTTGTAATAGATTGAAATAATCCTATATGCTGATATAATCAATTGTAAAAGTTTTTCAAAAAAAGAGGTCTTTAAATAATGTTAGTTTCACAATATTTCGTATTTTTTATATTCTTTAGTTTCCTGGGCTGGGTCTGGGAGACAATATATTGTTCTTCAACAGAGAAGCATTTTTCCAACAGGGGATTTTTGTTTGGACCAATCTGCCCGATTTATGGTGCAAGCATTGTCGCAGGAATAATTCTGTTCACACAGATTCATATATTCAACCCAGAGGACATGGCGCTTTGGCAGATTTTCTTAATTTGTGCAATTGGAAGTGCTATTGCCGAGTTTGGAACATCATATTATCTTGAGAAGAGATTTCATGCGCGTTGGTGGGACTACAGTAATGTGCCGTTTAATCTGCAAGGGCGCATCTGCCTTCCATGCTCAATTGCCTTTGGTCTTGCCGGTGTAGTTCTCGTGCATTGGATGCTGCCAGAATTAAACCATATTGAGATGGTAGTGAGTCCATTTATATTTGAAATTCTAGCATTAATACTAATGGGAATATTTGGCGCGGACTTAGCACTTACAGAGGCCAGTCTTTCAACCTTATTGCAGAAAATCGAAGCAACTGATAAGGAGTTTACGGAGCGTGCAGAGGCGGCTTATCAGGCTATCAGTAATAGCCCTCAGCGGTTTGAGAAGCGAGTGAATGCGTACGAGGAAGAGTTGCGTGATCGCACTAAATTAATTGCTGATGGAATGACCTGGAATCAGAGAAATAAGTTCGGCAGCATGAGAAGCTTCAGGTCTTCTAGGCATGGACATCACGAATTCAGAGTTGGTGAACATATTAGAGAGGCATTAAGAGAGAGCCGGGTAAGAAGATAACAGATAACAGATACCAGATTGGATTCTTGCATGGATGTTACAGCTATAACGTAGTAAAAATGCTACAGAAATGCTGCAGGATTCTACAGAAATGCTACAGGATGCCTAATGCAATTTGACATAATTAGGTCATTGTGGTATAAAAATAAATAGTTAAATACTCTTTGCGCTGCATATAAATCTACAGTACAAACTGAGCAGGCGATGAACATAATGTTCATGTGGTCGGGCCAATTATGGCAACAGATATTACACATCTGTGGGACAGTAGTTTACTAATGTTCCACGGGTGTTTTTTTATACTTAAAACAGGAACAATTTTTAGCAAATTATGTGTGAGTCATGGAGTTATCTTAAATCGTTGGAGGTAACTATTATGAAACAAAAGAAAGTAAAACAAGGTGGTGAGGCAAAAACCACCAAACAACTCGCTATGCATGTGTCGACGGTGAGCATTGTCGTAAATGTGCTGCTATCGTTACTAAAACTGCTAGCTGGAATTTTTGCAAGGTCAGGTGCCATGATTTCTGATGCCGTTCATTCAGCATCCGATGTCTTTAGCACATTCATTGTAATAATTGGGGTGTCAGTTGCGGAGAAGAAGTCCGACAAAGAGCATCCTTACGGCCACGAAAGAATGGAGTGTGTGGCGTCCGTTGTCCTAGCGGTAATTCTTGCAATTACCGGCTTTGGAATTGGCATCGTTGGAATCGAGAAGGTAATGGCAGGCAATTATTCTAATTTGCAAGTGCCAGGATTATTGGCTTTAATAGTTGCATTAATTTCAATCGCCACAAAGGAATGGATGTATTGGTACACGAGAGCCGCAGCTAGAAAAATTAACTCGGGTGCGCTAATGGCGGATGCGTGGCACCACCGTTCTGATGCTTTGTCATCTATAGGCGCTTTTGTGGGTATACTAGGAGCGCGAATGGGATTCCCAATCCTAGACCCAATAGCAAGTATTGTGATATGTCTCTTTATTGAGAAAACAGCCTTTGATATTTTCAAAGATGCAATGGATAAGATGGTTGATAAATCATGTTCTGATGAAGTTATAGAAGAGATGAGAGAAGTTATTCTAATTCACGACGAGGTTAATGCAATAGATGAACTTAGGACAAGATTGTTCGGAGCCAAAATATATGTTGAGGTCGAAATAGCGGTAGATGCGGAGAAAAACTTGCTAGAGGCACACGATATTGCAGAGGCGGTTCATGATAATATCGAAGGACATTTCCCTGATGTAAAGCATTGTATGGTGCATGTTAATCCGGACTCGAGGGAATAATTGAGGAGTCTGTTACTAGTAGCGCTGGTTTTGAAGAAATGATATACTTTCACAAAAGAAGAGTTTTGAAATCTTTGTGTTGAGAAGGAATAATTGTGAGTAATACAAAACAAACAATAACAAATCAAATAAAGTTGTGGCTATTTTGTATGCTAATCGGAGCCGTAGCAGGAGCCGTCGTTTGGATTTTCCTAAAGATGATGGCTGTAGGTATAGATTTCCTGTGGGACTGGATTCCAAGTAGACTGAATTGGAGTTGTTATCCACTAGTTATTTGTGTTGGTGGCGCATTATTAATTGGGCTTTTCCGAAAGAAGTTTGGTGATTATCCAGAAGAACTTGAGTCGGTAATGGCTACAGTTAAGACTGAGAAGCACTATGATTATAGTAATATGCTGATTATGTTACTGGCTGCACTTTTCCCATTGCTTATTGGTAGCAGTGTTGGACCAGAAGCTGGAATGACAGGTGTAATTGTTGGTCTATGCTATTGGGTAGGTGATAACCTTAAATTTGCGGGAAAGAATACTAAGGATTATTCTAAACTCGGTATGGCAGTATCGTTGAGCGTATTGTTTTGCTCGCCATTGTTTGGAATCTTCCAAGTTGAAGAAGAGAAGAATGGGGAAGTCCCATTGATAGATAAGTCTAGCAAGATAATCACTTATGGATTAGCAATAGTGGCTGGTACGGGTGCTTATGCGGGGCTTTCGGCACTTTTCGGTGCAGGGCTTGGCGGACTGCCATCGTTTGAGTCGACAAGCTTATCTTGGCAGGATTTCTGCTTAATGATAGTGTACATATTATCTGGAATTCTAATGGCACTTTTATTTGAGGGTAGCCATAAATTCTTGCATAATCTAGCGGAGCGAATTCCTATTATTCTAAAGGAAGTAATTGCAGGACTGTGTATAGGCGTTGCGGCAATGGTCGTTCCAATTTCTATTTTCTCTGGCGAGGACCAGATGATAGACTTGATGCAAGACTATGCGAGCTATTTGCCAATAGCATTGATAGGAATTGGAATTTTGAAGGTCTTGCTGACTAATCTCTGCATTCAATTTGGGCTAAAGGGAGGACATTTCTTCCCACTAATATTCGCGGGAGTTGCAATGGGATATGGAATTGCACTGATGGCATTCCAAGGTGACGTAGGACATGCTGCATTTGGCGCAGCTGTTGTAACAGCAGCTTTGCTAGGGGCAACGATGAAGAAACCGTTTGCAGTAACCATGCTATTATTTCTTTGCTTCCCAGTTAAAATGCTCTTGTGGATTTTTATTGCAGCTACAATAGGAAGTAAATGCATCTCGTTAATCAGTCAGAAATCGGGAAAGACTGAGGTGCCAGAAGATTTGAGCAAAGTATAAATCCTGTGCAATATCTTCTGATATCGTTAAATATCAGAGTTACATAAATCTAAAACGAAGAAAGTCATTATATAGAAATATATAATGACTTTTTTTGATGGTATGACTGGCATGCCGTCTATCTGTGGTGTAAATAATATATTGATTATTTAAATAACAGGCATTTTGTATTAATAAAGTTCAATGTATATATACACGCAATATGCACAATATTTACCAATAGCAAACACATTATGTGTTAAAACCAAAGTAGAGGGTTTTACCCTTATTCATTAATACTATATTTGAAATTAGGAGGATTTAAAGATGAATGTAAGAAAAAAGGAAGTCAGCCTGAGAGGAATTCAGAAAGCAGCCGAAGATAGTTTTAAAGGTGGCTTTTATTGTTGTGAAGCGTTAGTAGATACTATTATTAAGGAATTCGATATTGATGCGCCTAAAGAAGTAGTAGCCTGTGCTTCTGGAATGGCAGTAGGGATTGGTAAATCTGGTTGTACTTGCGGCGCATTAAATGGTGGCGTTTTGGCACTTGGAATGTTACTTGGGCGTACTGAACCAACAGGGCCAGCAGATCCTACAAGTGTTAAATGTCTAGAATGCACCAAAGAACTCCATGACTGGTTTAAAGCTACCAATGGAAAGAATACAAACTGTTGTCGTATTCTTACAAAGGAATTTGATAAAGGGCAAGGAGAGCATAAGAAACAGTGCATATATTTTACTGGACTTTGTGCATATAAAACAGCTGAGATTATTGTTCGTGAGTTTGCACTTACAAACACAGATACAGAGGAAGGCCCAGTGATTAAAGTTGCACCGGATTACGAATAGAATAAAAAAGTGAAAGGAATGAGATTATGAGTTTTTTTAAAAAATTGCCCCTTCGTATTACAGGTGTTATGCTTGGATTCGCCGCGCTTGGGAACTTACTCCAGAGCTATTCAGAGAGGGTTCATCTTTTATGTGGGGCTATTTCACTATTATTAGAAATTTTATTTGTAATTAAGGTTTTAACAGACATTTCAGGATTTAAAGAAGATATGAAGAACCCAATAATGGCAAGTGTATCGGGGACTTTTTCCATGGCTTTGATGCTTTTGGCTGGCTACGCAAGGGCATTTATTGGACAATCTGCAATAATTATTTGGTATTTTGCGATTTTACTGCATATTGTTTTAATTGTATATTTTACAGTGAAATTTATTCTAAAATTACAGATGACAAAAGTATTTGCAAGTTATTTTATTGTGTATGTTGGAATTGTAGTTGCAAGTATTAGCGCACCAGCATTTAATAAACAAGCTATTGGAGCGGCATTTTTCTGGTTCGGATTTGTATCATTATTGATTTTATTAGTATTAGTAACTTATCGTTATGTGAAGTTTAAGGAGGTGCCAGAACCTGCACAACCATTGTTCTGTATTTATACAGCACCTATTAGTCTTTGTGTGGCAGGATATGTGCAGTCTGTTATGCCAAAGAACCTTGCATTTCTATTAGTAATGGCAGCGGCGGCTGCAGTTCTATATGTAATTGCGCTTGTAAAAGCGGTTTCTTGTTTAAAATTAAAATTCTATCCAAGTTATGCAGCGTTTACTTTCCCGTTTGTCATAAGTGCTATTGCTATGAAGATGACTATGGCATGTACAATGAACTTGGGATCACCGCTATCTTGGTTAGCACCAATTGTTCTGATAGAAACCATTATTGCAACGGCATTTGTTATATATACGTTTGTAAGATTTATAATGTTCGCTTGTAGTAAATAAGCGGTATTGAGGTTATGATGTGGACACTCCCTACTGGATAATCAGCAAGGAATGTCCACATCATTTAGTTGCATCGCCTTTTAAGTATTAGCTATTTTAAGCCTTATAGCTCAATCAATTCTCTTGTAAAATCAACCATGTTCTCATATCCATCTTCTGTTACGAGAAGCTGATCTTCAATTCTAACTCCACCCCATCCTGGGATATATAGTCCTGGCTCAATGGTTCTCACATTGCCAGCTGGGATAGGTGTTGTATCCTGCTCAGAATCGAAAGGTCCTTCGTGAACAAATAGTCCAATGCCATGCCCGATGTTGTTGTATTGATAGCCCATATAAGGTGTATCTTTAATAGCCTCAAGCGATTTGAGATAAATCTCTTTGCCTGTAACTCCCGCCTTTGTAATTGACATGCAATCCTCAAGCATTTTTTTCTCTAGCTCATATACAACTTTCTGTTCTTCTGTTGCTCTACCAACTACTACTGTACGAGTCATATCTGACATGTATCCATTTACCTGGCAGCCAAAATCCATCAATACGAAGTCGCCATACTCAATGGATTTCTGTGTAGGTACACCATGAAGAAGCGAGGACCTTGCGCCCGAGATGAGTATGTTACCATAAGGCATAGTGTCGGCACCATGCTGCACCATGTAGAGTGAAAGCTTAGCAGCAAGCTCTTTCTCAGTAACGCCAACCTTAATTTCTGGAAGAAGCTTCTCCAAAGCTCTGCAAGAAATCTCACAAGCATCTCTTTGGTATTGAATTTCCTCAGGACTCTTAATCATTCTCATATCTGAGATTACATTGTTGGTTACAATAATCTTAGCATCTGTAACGCCCTCGAAGTCCTTATAAGCAGTGTAAAGGAACTCGTCTCCTTCAATTGCCACATTGTTGCAATTATTCTCTTTAAGCAGTTTGCTTACGCTCTTTCCAACAGTATTGCCTGGTGTTCTCCAGATAACTACCTCATAATCTGGGCATTCCATTGCGGCATCTTCAGAGTATCTAGTATCAGTAATGAAAAAAAGCTTACCTTCCTTAGTTAAAAGCAACTTTTGGGCACCGTCACTTGCCGAAAATGCGCTTATGTAGCGAACATTCGTTGGGTCAGATACAAGGAAAGCATCAATGTTTTCATTCTTCATATATTCTAATAGTTTTGGTTCATTTGATTTCATGCTTCTACCTCCTAGCATTTAATGGACTATAGTCTAAACTTAAGTCCTAATATAAAACAATGGTACTACCGCAACTATTCGGTGTCAATTGTTAATGCCATTCATTTTGTAGCGAAAATGTAGTATAATACATTAGTCCAAAACTCAGATAGATTAGTTTATGTTGCAGCTTAATGAAGCAAGGAACAATCACCCGAGTGGACACTTAAATAGATAATAGAAAAGCGGAAATTGTGAGGGAAGAAAGAAATGTGGTCTAACATAGCATTAGGTTTGGCGATACCATTTATAGGAACTAGTCTTGGCGCAGCATGCGTATTTCTGATGAAGAAGGAAATCAACAGGCTTATTCAGCGTATATTGACTGGTTTTGCAGCAGGTGTAATGGTGGCAGCATCTATATGGAGTTTGCTCATTCCATCCCTTGAACAATCTGAAGATATGGGTTCACTTTCTTTTATCCCTGCAGTTACAGGATTCTGGGTAGGAATTCTATTCCTCTTTGCGCTTGACCATCTTGTACCGCATTTACATATGAATGTTGATAAGGCAGAAGGCCCTGTATCCAAAATGAAAAGATCCACTATGATGGTGACAGCAGTTACAATTCACAACATCCCAGAGGGTATGGCAGCAGGCGTTGTATTTGCCGGCTGGATGGCAGGCAGCAAGGGAATTACATTAACTGGTGCAATTGTTCTATCGCTAGGACTTGCTATTCAGAATTTTCCAGAGGGCGCAATTGTATCAATGCCGCTTAAAGCAGAAGGAGAGAGCAAGCTTAAGGCATTTCTTCTTGGCGTGATGTCCGGTGCAGTTGAACCACTTGCAGGACTAATTACAATATTTGCTTTCTCGATGATAGTATCTTCTTTGCCATATATGTTTAGCTTTGCAGCAGGCGCAATGATTTATGTTGTTGTAGAGGAATTGATACCGGAAATGTCAGAAGGTGATCACTCAAATGCCGGCGTAATTTTCTTCGCAGTAGGCTTCACTCTGATGATGACATTAGATGTGGCGTTAGGATAGTAAATGGAGACCGTCACATTAGAGACGGCACCGAGCATATTTAGGGAAAAATATATCGCATAATAATAGCATGCTATTGATTTTAAACCGATAGTGTGCTATTGTTATTTTGCAAAGAGAAATCGGTTGCTAACTAGCAGGAGGAAATCTAGATGAAATATGTCGCAGCTGAAATAATAAAACAGATTAATGATGATCTAGAAAGAAGTGCAAATAACCGGTTACGATCTATAGATATGACAATGGCGCAATTTGGAATGCTTTATAATCTATATGAAAGTAAGACAGGCAAGCTCACAATGAAGGATTTGGAGCGGGAATTGCATGTTGCACAGTCGACTGCAACTGGAATAGCAACTAGGCTTGAAAAGAAGGGTATGGTTGAGAACTTTGCTTCGCCAGATGACAAGAGAATCAAGGTAATAGGAATAACAAGCAAAGGGAGGCAAATTTGTATGGATTCAGAGGTTCCGATGAAAGAGGCGGAGGAGAATCTTCTACAATCCTTGAATGTTGATGAACGAAAGATGCTAATTGAACTTCTAGCTAAAGTTAGAAAATCTTTGTAGAATAAATAAATGATACCCGCTATTGCGATAGCGGGTATAACAAAACATATATTAATAGCGTGCTATTGATATTAGGCAAGAGGGGGTTAAAATGAGCGAGAAAGAGACTAAAGAAATAAATGAGACAAGGAAGAGAAGAATATGCGAAGAAAGTATGTGCGTTTTGCATGTGGGCCTGTATCGTTGTTGGTATTATTATGTCAGCATGTTTTCTTGCCTTTATGGATCAGGTTCTTAAACTAATTGGGGCAAGTAGTGCAACATGGGAGATGACAAAAGATTATTTGACTATCGTTTCATTTTGCGGACCATTTGTATTGGTTTCAAATTGTTTCAGCAACATAGTTAGGGCGGAAGGACAATCCACGAAAGCAATGATGGGGCAGCTTATAGGCAATTTAACAAATATTGTACTTGACCCAATCTTCATTCTTTCATTTGCATGGGGAATCAAAGGTGCTGCGATTGCAACAGTAATAGGAAATGTAGTAGGTGCTTTGTATTACATTGCATACTTCCTGCGAGGTAATTCGATTCTAAGCATAAGTATAAAGGATGTGCAGATAAAAGATAGAGTTATGACGAGTGTACTTTCGATCGGGATTCCTGCTGCAATAGGTTCACTTCTTATGAGTATTTCTTCAATCATTGTAAATGCAAAAATGGCAGGATATGGAGATTTGGCAGTAGCTGGAATAGGCGTTGCAATGAAAGTAACAATGATTACAGGGATGGTATGCATAGGTTTTGGACAGGGTATTCAACCATTGCTTGGATATTGCGTCGGAGCAAAATTATGGGATCGCTTCAGAAAATGTCTAAAAACTTCTGTTATAATATCGTTTTTGATGAGCTGTGTGATGACAGTCCTCTGCCTTGTATTTGTAAAACAGATTGTAGGAGCTTTCCTGACGAATAAAGAAGCTCTTTCGTATGGAATTCAGTTCTCTAAGATATTGCTCACTACGAGTTTTTTCTTTGGCTTGTTCTATGTAATTCTTAATGCTATTCAGGCAATGGGAGCATCAGGCTCTGCCTTGGTTATTAATTCAAGTAGGCAAGGACTAATATATATTCCGATGTTGTTTATTCTTGAAGCATTCCTAGGCATTAAGGGTCTAGTTTGGGCACAGCCTGTTGCGGACATTTTATCTACGGTTTTGGTAATAATCCTATATAGAAGGGCCTTTTATAACAAAACCAGAGGCGCAGAGCTCACGAGCTTTGATGAATAAATATCAAATAAAGCAAAAAAAAGTTAATTCATAGATTTTTGGTATAAACTGTGTTATGTTCAAAGTGGCCTTCGAAAGGACAGTCCTAACGGAGCGCCACACTAAATTAAAAATTATGTATTCTGACATTAAAAATTATTTTGAGATGAAAGATTCAGTTATATTGATTGTACTAGATAAGCTTGTAAACAAGGCTTATCTGTAAAGTTTAGCTGCATCTTTTGATGTAGCTATTTTTTTATCCTAAGGAGGGATTTGTATGGGTTCAAGAGTTGCCTTGATTGGAATAATCGTTGAAAGTAATGGCGATGTAAATCGTCTTAACAATGTGCTCCACGAATATGGAAAATACATTATTGGTAGATTAGGCATACCGTATCGCGAGAAATCTGTAAGCATTATTAGCGTGGCTATTGACGCACCGCAAGATGTAATTAATTCGTTGTCGGGAAAACTTGGAAAGATTGATGGCGTAAGTGTTAAGACAACTTATTCCAATGTGGTATCAGAATAGTGAATAAAACTAGAATGAATGGTAAGAATAGAATAGTAGGAACTTTGCCACTGGCATGGAAAATCGCTCTTATTTTGATGCCTGTGCTTGCCGCAATGATAGCGTTGCAATTCGGACGGTATATGATCACTCCAGGAGAATTTTTCACTTCGCTAGGTGCAATGCTGACGGGACAACCGTCTGGTCTGCATCAGGTGGACATTGTTCTTTGGACTACAAGATTTCCAAGGATTCTGCTTGCGTTATTAGTTGGCGCTGGGCTTTCGGTAGCGGGATGCGCTTTTCAAAGTTTGTTTTCAAATCCTTTGGCTACACCGGATACTCTTGGCGTTGCAAGCGGGGCCAGTTTTGGAGCGGCATTAGCTATTCTCGTAGGATTCAATCTTATAATGATACAGTTATCAGCATTTGCTTTTGGCATTCTTGCCACTGCGCTTACTTGGTTAGCTGGCTCGGGGCGAAAGAAAGGCGTGAACTCCGTAGTTCTTGCCGGAATTATGATAGGTTCACTTTTCTCCGCATTAGTTTCACTTGTAAAGTTTGCAGCAGATACTGAAGACCAGTTACCTGCTATAACATATTGGCTTATGGGAAGTCTCTCGGGTGCCGGATACAAGAACCTGTTATTTGGGGCTGTGCCTATTATTCTAGGTATGGCAGTATTGTATCTCATGCGTTGGCGTCTTAATATTCTGCCTTTATCAGATGATGAGATAAAAGCATCTGGTGTGAACATAACGGTATTGCGAGGAATTACTATAGTATGTGCCGCAGGAATTACAGCATCGTGCATTTCAATGTGCGGGCAGGTTGGCTGGGTGGGGCTATTAATTCCACACATTTGCCGAATGAAATTTGGAAGCAATCACCTCTCAACAATTCCTGCTTCTATCTCTATAGGCGCAACTTTTATGGTGATAGTTGACACAATTGCAAGAAGCGCAGTAGCACAGGAGATACCTATTTCAATACTAACAGCGATAATCGGAGCACCTTTCTTTATCTACTTGATGAGGCGTTCAGAGGGCTGGCATTTGTAAGATATAAGGTAAATGAAGCTAGTTAAGACAGAATGATTTAAGCAGAGGCTTTGTTATAGAAGGAAATTAAACATGAACTTAAAGGTAGAGAATGGAACATTCGCTTATAAAAATGGAAGAAACATTGTAGAGAATCTTAATCTCTCTGTAGAGTCAGGCGATTTTCTAGCGATACTTGGGCCAAACGGTGCAGGCAAAACCACAATGCTCCGTTGCATCATGGGATTTATACCATGGAAAAGTGGACAATCAAAGCTTGACGATGAAGATATTAGAAAGATTCCACCTAATATATTATGGAAAAAAATTGCTTATGTACCGCAATCTAAGGGTGTAGTCAGCTCATGCACAGTGGAAGAAATGGTGCTGCTTGGAAGAAGCAGTAGAATGAACTTCCTGTCAGTTCCTAAAGAAGAAGATATACAGAAAGTAATGGAGATAATGGAGAAGCTGAAAATCTCTAAGCTTCGTGAGAGAAGATGCTTTGAACTATCAGGTGGAGAGCTTCAAATGGTTCTTATCGCTAAGGCTCTTGCAGCTGAACCAAGAATCCTGATACTAGATGAGCCTGAATCAAATCTGGATTTCAGGAATCAGCTCCTAGTTTTAAAGACGCTATCGGGCTTGGTCCAAGAAGGTTTAACATGTATTTTCAATACTCATTACCCAGCGCATGCACTTCAAAGAGCGAACAAATCGTTGATTTTACGCGGCGACGGCACCTCGATTTTTGGAAATACCAAAGACATAGTAACGGAAGACAATATCGCAAAGGCTTTTGGCGTAAAAGCGATTATTGAGAATGTGGAGTCGGATATTAAAGATATCAGCAGCGTTGTGCCTCTCTCGATAATCAAGGAAGACAGCTTGGCGCAGATGGAAAGAACCAAAAGAGATTTTTCTAGGCGAATCGCGGTAGTAACAATAATAGCAAATGACTACGAGATGGCCGAGAGAATTAATGAGAGCTTGCACGATTACAGTGAATATGTGATTGGCAGAATGGGAATGCCATATAGAGATTGCGGGGTTAACATAATCAATATCACTCTGGATGCTCCAAAGTATGCAATCGCAGAACTTGTTGAGAAGCTGAGCCTATTAAATGAGGTAAGTGTAAAAGCGACTTATGCAGATGGAGAATTTTAGAGATGTTATATACGTGATTGAGAAGCATTTCAGACATTGGTAAAGACTTGGTAAAGACAAAGAGCTTGATACATAAAGAAGAAGGTGAGTGACATTAGAAACGTAGAACTTATTGATAAATTGAATAAAGATAAGAGCCTTTCAAAAGATGAATGGGTAGCTCTGCTCGGGACCTATACAGCTTCCGACAAAGAATATGCTAGGGGAATTGCGCGTAGAATTGCGTTAGAGAATTTTGGCAAGAAAGTTTTCTTCAGAGGAATTGTTGAATTTACGAATTATTGCAAGAACGATTGTAAATATTGCGGCATAAGGCATTCTAACAATAATGCCAGCAGGTACAGACTTACTGCAGAGGAGATTCTTGAGTGTTGCCGTGAAGGCTACGAGAATGGATACAGGACATTTGTATTGCAAGGCGGAGAAGACGCGTTTTATGCAGACGACATAATGTGCCAGATTGTTAGAAATATTAAAGAAGAGTTCCCTGGATGCGCTGTTACTTTATCTCTTGGGGAGAGGTCGGAAGAGTCCTACCGAAAGTTGTATGATGCAGGTACTGATAGATATCTTCTAAGGCATGAAACAGCAAACAAAGCTCACTATGAGAAGCTTCATCCATCATATCAGAAGTTTGAGAACAGAATGAAATGCTTGGATACATTGAAG
>LSQX01348735.1_pt1 | contig 26124 bp, 25 predicted proteins | sample 654561 | NCBI WGS metagenome assembly LSQX01 (sample SAMN04489861, study PRJNA283612) | anaerobic digester metagenome | isolation source: 4 biogas reactors fed with cattle manure at either 37C or 55C with and... | place: Denmark: Kongens Lyngby | collected 2014 | reverse complement strand
CAATTCGATAACTTTGCCCTTGCGGAATTACTGAAATAATATCGAATCGTGTTTCGCCTTGCCAGTCAAATTCCAAAATATATTCATGTGTGGCATTAACAATATTTCTTATTTTTTTCGAAGTAATCGTCTCTTCCGGATGCTCAAAAGTATCTGTAGAACGGGTTCTTACTTCAATTACAACCAACCAGCCATCTTTTTCAGCTATAATATCCAATTCTAATTTACCAAAAGTCCAATTCACATGTCTGATTTTGTAGCCTTTATCAAGAACATACGCCTGCGCTCGTTGTTCGCCTAATTCTCCTAATTTATTGTGCTCAGCCATTTTTTATGATTAATTTTTACTTAAAAAAACAAAAATACGCTTTTTTATACAATTTCTTCGATTGTTTAAGCTTATAATGTTATTTTTGCATATTCAATACTATTCCATGCCAAAGAAAAAAACATTTAAAAACCCTCAAAATCGGGTATCACTTCGAACACACAAGCATGTTTTCACCCTTAATGACTTAGAAAACAAGGCTTTGAATCGTTATCTGGATACATATAAGATAAAGAACAAGTCCAAATTGATTCGCGAGACATTGATGAAAGAAATCATACAACGCACTGAACAAGACTCCCCAACACTTTTCGATAATATTACAACCGACTGAATATGGACAATTTGACCATTATATTACTGCTTTTATTAGTCTTGTTGTTAGGATTTATTGTTGCCTGGTTTTACCAATCCGGAAAAATTAATCGTATCAAAAACGAACATACAGATGAACTGCAACTAATTCAAAATAAACTAAATGAATCGGTTAAACAATATTCAATTACAAACGAAAATTTAACAAATAAAATCACAGATTATCAGATTCTTAAGCAGGAATTTGAAGAAACAAATCGAAATTTCATAGACTTAGGAAAAGAGTTTGCCGGATTAGAAATAGCGAATGCAAATCTTCGAGAAAAACTACAAAATCAGAAAGTTGAAATAGAAGAGATGCAAAAAAGATTGACAACTGAATTTGAGAATATCGCTTCTAAAATACTAAAAGAGCGTGCAGATGATTTTTCAGAATCGAATCAAAAAAACATAACCCAAATTTTAAATCCTCTAAAAGAAAAGATTTCCTCTTTTGAAAAAAGAGTGGAAGAAGCTTACGATAAAGAGCTGCGCGACAAAATAAGCTTAAAGGCTGAAATAGAGACTCTTACAAAACTAAACACACAGGTAAGCGATGACGCAAAAAACTTAACACAGGCTCTGAAAGGTGATGTAAAAAAGCAAGGAAACTGGGGTGAAGTAATTTTGGAACGAGTTTTGGAGAGATCAGGACTAACGAAAGGTCAAGAATACACGACCCAGGAAGAAGTCAAGTCTTATAGTGAGCAGCGTCAACGTCCTGATGTGATAGTACATCTACCTGATGACAAGCACATTATAATCGATTCGAAAGTTTCTTTATTGGCTTACGAACAGTATATTTCTGCGGAAAATCAAGAGGATCAGCTAAATTTTCTTAGAAAACATATCCAATCACTTCGATTGCACGTGAAAAGTCTGAATGAGAAAAATTACCAACAAGCTGTAAATATAAATACTCCTGATTTTGTACTGATGTTTTTGCCCATCGAAGCATCATTTTCAGTCGCCGTCCAAAACGACAGTGATCTGTATGCTTATGCATGGGAGAGGAAAGTTGTAATTGTAAGTCCGACAACACTTTTGGCTACACTGAAGACCGTTTCATCCATTTGGAAGCAAGAAAATCAGACTAAAAACGCACAAGAAATTGCACGACTCAGTAAAGCTATGTACGATAAATTTGTTGCATTCGCCGAAGATATGGATCGGATTAAGACAAATTTGGACAAAGCATCTGGTGCTTATAACGAGGCTTTGAAAAAAATGAAGGATGGACGCGGAAATATTCTGAGGACTGCCGAACGTATTCAGGAACTGGCCGGAATAGACAGCCAAAAGACCCTACCAACGGATTTTCAGAATTTTTGACTTTTCTAAACACTAAAACTTAGTAACTTTGCATGTTAAAATAAAAAAGGAAAAGATGATGAGATATTTGTTTAAAGTATTAGCTGTGGCGTTGTTTTTTATTTTGAATTATCACACACTACAGGCTGTAGAACAAAATCAAAATTTTAACGATTCGATTTCAAAACTACAATCTCCGATTGAAAAATATTTTTCAGATTCAATTGCAGTTGTTGACACGATAAAAACACCTCCCTATAATTACACTATTTTCGCCGCATCACCCGCGGGAGAGAATACGATTGTTTTTGCTGACCCATTCACGCTAAGCCAGCGTATCGATTCGTTGATGGACATTCCAATCAGTCGCTCAGACTCGTTGCTTTATGCTTCAAACTCACTCTTACTGCCTCTGGTTTACTTAGGAAGAGATATCAATGAGGTCTGGGACAGAAAGATAAGTATCAATAAATATTTATATCCGGAGAAGAAAGATATTTTTTATTTCAAAACTCCTAAAACCTCAACTTCAGAGAAGTTAGTTTCTGACCTCAGAACGGATGCAAGAAGATATTTCGTGAATAATCATGCCGAACTTTACACAAAAATGTTGGACGAGCTACCCAGTTTAGAAACGTTTATGTCTCGCCCGATAATAAGAACCAGCATAGGCCGGATAGATGTTCACAGCGACGAAATTGTACTTGGCGATACAAAAATTGAATACGAGAAAGTTCCTCAGCTTTACTGGATAAAAAAAGCAAATGCAATGCTTCAGTTTTCGCAAAATTATGTTTCCAAAAACTGGCATCAGGGCGGACATAGTAATTTGGCATTCCTTAGTATTTTCTTAGGAGAATTCAATTATGACAACCGTAAAAACCTACAGTGGGACAATAAAATTGAGTGGCGCGCCGGATTTAATTCGGTAGATGGCGACACGTTGCGAAAAATAAGCACAAACGACGATTTGGTGAGACTTATATCTAAGTTTGGTGTAAAAGCAGGAGGAAATTGGTACTATTCAATTGCGGGTGAATTTTCTACACACGTAATGAACAGCTACAAGGGAATAAACTCCAATGTACTGAAAACAAAACTGTTAACTCCCGTAAGAGCTACTATTGGTGTGGGAATGGACTTTAAGTACAAGAAAATACTATCTTTGATGATTGCGCCTTTGACGTATAAATACATATACATGAATGATACGGTAAATATGAATCCGAATCAATTCGGGATTAAAAAAGGCAAAAATCAGCTCAAGCAGTTTGGTAGTTCACTCTTGGCGCAATTTAACTACTCACCAATGATGAATTGGGGAGTCTCCTCCAAACTTTCTGCCTATACGGATTACAAGAAATATTCTGTTGACTGGGAAATCGTAAATAATTTCACTATCAACAGATACCTTACAGCACGATTGCTGTTGAATCCGCGTTATGACAATACGGTAATCTTAAAAGGAGGAGAAAAGGCAGAAATTCAATTCAAGGAATTGCTAAGCGTCGGATTTTCATACCGATTCTTTTAAAATTCCAAAGGCAATTCATTCTCTTTCAGCAGCCTGTAACTCATCCTGTGATAAGGCGATACTCCGGTCTCAAGAATAGCTTTTCTATGTTCTTTGGTAGGGTAGGCTTTGTTTTTATTCCATTTATATTGTGGAAACTCTTGATGAATTTTCTCCATATATTCATCTCTGTAGGTTTTGGCTAAAACGGAAGCCGCAGCTATCGAAAGGTATTTCCCATCCCCTTTTACGATAGTTTCATGAGGGATATTCTCAAAATTTTTGAATTTATTTCCATCTACAATAATAAACTTTGGTCTTTCTTTCAGTCCGCTTATTGCTTTGTGCATAGCCAGAATGGACGCATTCAGGATGTTTATCTTGTCAATTTCCTTTTCATCTACATATGCGACACTCCACGAAACAGCCTCTTTTTCTATGATTTCACGTATTTTTATTCTCATTTTCTCCGAGAGTTGCTTAGAGTCATTCAACGCATCGCAGACAAAACCGTCAGGTAAAATTACGGCTGCTGCCACTACAGGACCCGCCAGACAACCCCGACCCGCTTCATCACAACCACATTCGGGAAAGTAACCGGAATATTTTTCTGCTAATTTATTGTTAAAGGTAGATTTTCTCTCTGCTTTTTTCATTCGATTTTAAACTGTCCGGCTCTTCGGTAGGGTTATCAAAATATTTATTTTTATTCACCTCATACGTTTCTTTAGCACTTTTCCACAGTTTGGGAGCCAATTTCAACACGGGATAATATCCGTAAGAAGCCTCTTTTTTGGCCGGATCCGCAAACTGAAACTTTGAATCAAGCGCATCAAAAACATTCATCAAGACACTTACGATAATTGCAATTTTCAGCGCTCCAAAAACTCCACCAAGAATCGAATTCAACCAACCCAAACTAATGTTTTTGATCATTTTGTCAGTTAGATTTGACAATAAGAAGGCGACCAAAACAGTAAAAATAAAAATCAATGCATAACTCACTGTGGTAGCCATTTTGTCAGAAAGATTAAACCAATTTCCAAGGACCGGCGCGAATCTTCCACTTAAAAATTCGGCAACAACAATAGCAATAATTATAGCTAAAAGTGAAACTACCTCTTTTACAAATCCTTTGAAAAGGCCGAAGATGAGTCCCAGCGCAACCGGAATAAATATAAATAGATCAAATGTATTCATTTTCTGTTTTTTTAGATTACAAATATCGGTAAAAAGTAGAAACTACAAAATCATTTTTTTTAGTTTAGAATTGAAAATCAACTCTACAGCCTGTTTTCTCTCCTCAATACACGCTTGAAAACACAAGCAGACGGAGCAATCACCACTAACTGCTTTCCCATGATGAACAAATTCACACGTACGACACTCCCAATCTATTTTACGTTCACGCTTTAAGAATTCACTAATTCAAACCGCTCGAAAAGCTTTTCGCATCGCTCTTCATGCATTTTTTTCAATCTTTGATATTATTTTTCACAAAATTACGAATAAAAATCCGGTCTCTACATTGCCCGGAAAATATCAGTTACAATTTGTTACATTAAAGATAAATAATTACTTTTGTTAATCAAAAAAACCACGGTAGCCACTTTGATTTAGGACGAAAATGAAATTTATAAAAATTCACAAAGAAGGAAAATGGATTATCGCATTTACGTTGCTACTTCTTTTAGCAATAAATGTAATAATCTATCTGCAGTTTCCAAGACCAATACTCGCAGTCAATATTATCGGTTCAGGATTTTTGTTTGTTTTTGTGACTTTCTTTTTCAGAAACCCGAGTCGTGTCGTGGAAATCGATGACCCAAGCTTAGTTGTGGCGCCTGCAGACGGAACTGTGGTGGTGATTGAACCGACCGAAGAGCATGAATATTTTGGAGATAAACGGATTCAGATATCTATTTTTATGTCTATTTTTAATGTTCACGCGAACTGGTATCCCGTCGGAGGTAAAGTTATAAAAGTGGAGCATCATGATGGAAATCACCGCGTAGCCTATTCTCCGAAAGCGAGCATCGACAACGAAAGATCAACCATCGTAATCGAGACTCCGAGCAAAACACAGGTTTTAGTCCGTCAAATTGCCGGAGCACTTGCCAGAAGAATCGTAACTTACGCTCACGTAGGGATAAACTGTCATCTGAACGAGCAAATCGGATTTATAAAATTCGGCTCACGTGTGGATATCTTTTTGCCAATGGATGCTGAAGTATTTGTAGCAATCGGTGAATCGACGACCGGGAATGAGACGATAATTGCGAGATTGAATGAGTAAAATGACTATCAAAGAAGCACAAATACGAGTGGATGAGTGGATTAAAACCTATGGCGTACGCTATTTCAGCGAATTGACCAATATGGCGATTCTAACTGAAGAAGTAGGTGAATTGGCTCGAATCATTGCACGAAAATACGGCGATCAATCATTCAAGGATTCTGATGAAAAGTTTAACTTAGCCGATGAGATGGCAGATGTACTTTGGGTTTTACTCTGTCTTGCCAATCAAACAGGAGTGAATTTAACAGAAGCATTGGAGAAAAATATTAAGAAAAAAACAGAACGAGACTCTAAGCGTCATTTTGAAAATAAAAAATTATAAGATAAATACTATGGCAACAAAATTTGAAGAACTTTTTGAGAAATACGAATGTGATTCGATTACAGATGAGCAGGTAGATAAAGATGTGGAGAAGATGCTTTCAAAGCATTTTGCGGAAAACAACAATGAGCAAGTTTACAAAAAGTGTGTAAGTCTGATCGATTTGACTTCGCTGAAAGAGACTGACACGGAAGAAGAAATCCGAACGATGGTTCAAAAAGTCAATGAATTTGAAGAAAACTACCCGGAGATTCCGAATGTGGGAGCTATTTGTGTTTTTCCATCTATGGTTTCAACGGTGAAAAACACATTGACCGAACCGGTCGGGATTGCATCAGTTGCAGCCGGATTCCCTGCTTCCCAAACTTTTATCGAAGTGAAAGTAGCAGAAACAGCCATGTGTGTTATGGAAGGCGCTTCAGAGATTGACATTGTTATTTCTGTCGGGAAGTTCTTAGATGGGAAATACGAAGAAGTTTTTGAGGAAATTTCTGAGCTCAAATCGGCATGTAAAAATGCGCATTTGAAGGTAATCATTGAAACCGGAGCACTGAAAACAGCTAAAAACATTAAAAAAGCGTCCATCCTTGCCATGGCCGCCGGAGCAGATTTTATCAAGACTTCAACCGGGAAAATCCCTGTGGCCGCTACTCCCGAAGCAACTTACATCATGTGCTCGGCAATCAAAGAGTGGAACGAAAAAGTAGGCGCGAAAGTGGGTTATAAACCAGCCGGCGGCATTGTAACTACGGAAGATGCCGTGAAGCATTACACATTAGTCAAAGAAATCCTTGGCGATGAATGGCTTAACAACAAACTCTTTAGAATCGGAGCAAGCAGGCTCGCCAATAATTTATTGACAAGCATCAAAGGAAAAGAAGAAAAATACTTTTAAGAAAATATTTTTACCTGTTTTTTGTAAAAATCTCGACTTTTTTCGAGATTTTTGTTTCAATAACATAACAATGCATCAAAACTCCGAGATAAAAATTACTGACGATGGTTCGTATACGCTTTTTGTACCTGAAATTGACGAATGCTATCATTCTACAAAAGGTGCCATCCAAGAAAGCAGTTTCATTTTTATTGAAGCCGGATTCAAACAACAGCAAAAATCTGAAATAAATTTACTTGAAATTGGGTTTGGAACAGGACTGAATGCATTGTTAACTGCACTCCAAATTTCCTCGCAACCTCCAAAAAAAGGAAAAAACCAGTATATTGAGCCTCTTAAGTCAACATCAAAATTTGTCAACTATATTTCTATTGAGCTTTTTCCGATTACTATTCAGCAAGCGCTGAGGTTGAATTATCCTGAAATTATTGATGAAGAATGTAGAGAAATTTTTGATAAAATACATACAAGTGAATGGAATAAATCAGTTCAAATTACAGACAATTTTGCATTGACAAAAATTCATTCAGATTTCACGACATATGATTTGATGAAGCTTTTACCTGAATCAAAATTCGATGTGCTATATTTCGATGCTTTTTCACCTGAAAAACAACCGGAAATGTGGCGTGAAGAGATGTTTGAAAAATTATTTTCCATATCAGCTGAAAATGCGGTAATTACGACATACAGTGCCAAAGGAGCTGTAAGAAGAGCCATGAAATCTGCAGGATTTTTGGTTGAGAGATTGCCGGGACCACCGGGCAAAAGGGAGATTTTGAGAGGGAGAAAATACAGTTTTTAGTTTATAGTCAACAGTCTACAGTATGAAACCAAATACAAAGAGTTTAGGGTTTTTCTTAACACCCTACTTCTTATTTTTTATCGTGCTTTTTGGGGCTCTGGTTCAATATCCAAAAGCAGAACTACATTTGCTGATGAACGCCAACCATACGGAGTTTGGGGATTTCTTTTTCCGATTTTGGACGGAGTTTGGCGGCGGTTGGTTGCCTTTTGTATTTATCGGTTTGTTGCTGTTGTATCGTTATAGTTACGCGCTGTACCTGCTTTCAGCGCAAGTTGCAGGCGGAATTGTCTCGTTGATTGCCAAGCGGATTTTCGACGAACCGCGCCCCCTACTTTATTTTCAGGAAAATTTCTCTGACATAGCACTTCCATTGGTTGAGGGAGTGAGAATGTACAAAGTTCACAGTTTCCCCTCGGGACATACGATTACCGGATTCGCGCTGTTTTTCGGATTGGCGCTGATTGTGAAAAACAAGTGGTTGAAACTCCTGTTTTTCCTTATGGCAGGACTTGTAGGTTATTCGCGCGTGTACCTTTCGCAACATTTTGCCATTGATATTTTCGTCGGCTCGGCAATCGGTATCTTATCGGCGTGGGCATGCTATCCGTTTTTGGTTAAAATGGAGCAAAAATGGGATAAAAAATCACTTTCTGATGTAATTCTTAGAAAAAAAAACAGCTGAGATTCGGTGATTAAAAATAAATGTATTATCTTTGCAGTCCCTAAAATTATTGGAACATAGCGTTTCGGCGCTGTTCTTAATGTACAACCTAACAAATTCATTATTATGTATTTAACTTCTGAGAAGAAACAAGAATTATTCAAAGAGCACGGAATCCAAAAATCAGCGACCGACACCGGTTCTGCCGAATCACAAATTGCTCTTTTTACGTATCGTATCAATCACTTAACCGAGCACTTGAAAAAAAACAAAAAAGATTTTTCTACGGAACGCGCTTTGGTTATGTTGGTAGGTAAACGCCGTCGTATGCTTGATTATCTAATCAAAAAAGACATTAACCGCTACCGTGCTATTATCAAAGAATTAGGTATTAGAAAATAAAAAAGGAAGCCTCCAGCCCCTAAAAGGGGAGTTTTCTAAAAGTTTATTTAAGCTTACAAAAAAACAAGAGGGAGTTTTTCATTTTCAATCTTATAAAAGGCGTTTCAGTATTGAAATGCCTTTTTTAGTTAATTTTTCATTTACAGTATAATAATTCCCCTTTAGGGGTTAGGGGTCTATGAAACCATCCATACCAAAAGGAACGCGTGATTTTTCGCCACAAGAAATGGCGAACCGCAACTACATCTTCAATACAATTAAGGACGTTTTTCGCCTGTACGGATTTCAGCAAATCGAAACGCCGGCAATGGAAAATCTTTCAACGCTGATGGGAAAGTACGGCGAAGAAGGCGATAAGTTGCTTTTCAAAATTCTTAATTCAGGTGATTATCTTTCAAGAGTTTCCGAGGCTGAATTGGAAGAGAAGAACAGCATAAAACTGACCCAAAAAATTTCCGACAAAGGGCTTCGGTACGACCTTACGGTGCCTTTCGCCCGTTTCGTGGTTCAGCATCGGAATGAGATTTCGTTTCCGTTTAAGCGCTATCAAATTCAGCCTGTTTGGCGTGCCGACCGCCCGCAAAAAGGGCGTTACCGCGAGTTCTACCAATGCGACGTGGACGTGGTGGGAAGTGATTCGCTGTTGAACGAATTGGAGCTGATACAGATCGTTGACGAAGTATATAGACGGCTGAAAATCAATGTTGTTCTCAAGATTAACAACCGCAAAGTGCTTTCCGGCATAGCAGAAATTGTGGGTGAAGCGGAACGAATTATCGACATTACCGTCGCAATCGACAAGTTAGATAAAATCGGCTTGGAAAATGTCAACAAGGAATTGGCTGAAAAAGGAATTTCCGCCGAAGCGATTGAGAAGATTCAACCGATTTTGAAGCTTTCCGGAAGTAATCAAGAGAAACTGAACCAACTGAAAACGATTTTGGCAAGTTCGGAAACAGGACTGAAAGGCGTGGACGAGTTGGAAACGATTTTCAACCTTTGTGAAAGCGTGAATATACAAACCGAAGTAGACTTGGATTTGACGTTGGCGCGCGGACTGAATTATTACACGGGAGCGATTTTCGAAGTGAAAGCATTGGACGTGGAAATCGGGAGCATCACCGGTGGCGGACGCTACGACAATCTGACAGGCGTTTTCGGCATGCCGGGCGTGTCAGGTGTGGGTATTTCGTTTGGCGCCGACCGCATTTACGACGTGCTGAACCAGTTGAATCTCTATCCCGAAACCTCGGAAGAGCAAACGCGGATTTTGTTCGTTTCGTTCGGCGAGAAAGAATTGGCGTACTGCCTGCCATGGGCAAACTCGCTTCGTAATCAAGGCATTAACGTGGAAATTTACCCTGAACCCGCTAAAATGAAAAAGCAAATGACGTATGCCGATAATAAGAACATACCTTTCGTGGCAATCGTGGGCGAAACAGAAATGAATGAAAATAAAGTCATGCTGAAAAACATGAAAACGGGCGAGCAGAAGTTGGTGGGGATAGATGAACTCCTGCAGGCCATTTCCAATGAAGAAACAAAATAAAAGGGTATCACAAGATTTATTAATTAACTTAACTCCTTGATTATCTTACTATTTTCAAACCCCACTTAGAAGTTAAGTTGCATTTAAATTTTATCAAGTAATTTAAGGAGTTGCGAAAGACAATCGCAATAAATTCTCATAATCTTCCACATTCGCGCCGTGAAGACAAGCTTCTACAATCTGCTGTCCTACCGGATGAAGTTCGTTCGTTAAATACTGCTTTATTTCTCGTTTAAAAAACTCATAAAGAATCTCTGCTCCCGCATCGTAACCATCCGTCCCAACTTCATCTTGTTTGTAAACTTGAAGAAGACGAGTAGGAATTTTTGCGCCTTCAATCGTCAAATAATTCAGCTCATATCCCAAAAGCGGACAACGCGCCTGCTTGAACTGATCCGGTCTTAACCGGGAGTTTCCTCGGCGTGTCAGATATTCACGCATCAGCAGTTGCGGCTTAAATCCAACTTTCCATACACCAATATACTGATTTGGAACAAGTTTGTACCTTGTTTCGGGCGTCTCCATGATTTGCTTCAAAAGCATATTCGCGTGGTCAATTCTCTTGCCGGTAGCAAAAGGCCAATAGGAACCAACGCCTTCAGACTCCATTTTTCCACCGGAAGATGTAATACTCGGATTCGCGTGTCCGCGCGGAGCTACAAGTCTCCAAAGCCAAGCCAGAGCAGGCGGTAAAACGTGAAAAAGCCCGATAATTCCATAGTTTGGATTCTCTCTCGAACTTGGCGGAGTACGTACACCAAAACTTCTAACATCTACGGAAACAGGGTGACTTATTACATTTGGAACTATCTCTCTGGGCAAAATTACACGCGGATTCGGACATGGTTTGCCCGGGGCATCCAACGTGTGTTCCCATAGTAACGCCGTGGAATTCGGTGTTGAATCAATATTTAGAAATAAAAGCGGCTTTTTCGGATTCACGGTTATTTTCTCTAACGAAGGATCATCACCGTATTGATTTACACTGTCCACACGGACAAACCACGAATTTTCAGCATCATTCACTCGTAATTTTCCACTTTTATTCTGATACGAAGGGTGACAAAGAGCCATATCATCAGTTACGGGATTAAAAGTACAGAAAAGTGGCAGCGTAATCAATCTCGTATCGCCTGTAATCGTATTTCTGCCAATCAACACCTGTCCATCAGGCTCTTTTATAATGTGTTGGTGCATTTCACTTTTACCGCCGCCGCTTGCACCTTCATGCATAAAAGTTGTGATATTGTCATAAGGGCTAACTACCTGAACCGTAGAGCAATGCGCCGTAATCCAGCCTTCATGTTCGCCCTTTGTAAGCAATGCGCCGTATAGACCTTTTTTGGCGCTCGGACCGGGATAAAGATTGTAGGAAAATATCTCGTGACGTTCTTCCGAGCGATTGTGGACAACGATTTGATTCCCGTTAAAATGGGTGTGACGAAATGTTGGAGCTACGTAAATTACTGAATCGAGCTGGAATTTTTCAGGGATCTCTTTCGTAGAAATCATAACTTGAAGCATTGCAAGAGCCATAGCAAAAAAGCCCGCATTGGCAGGACAAACCGCAATCCCACCTACCCCAACATTGCCATGTCCGGCAAAATAGAGAAACACAGCTAAATCTTGCCCTTTCAACCAATGAAAAGTCTCTTTTTTCAATAGATCAAATTCATATCCAAATCTGTCTTCAAATGCTTCTTTATCTGTAGGTAAATGATCAGCAATAAGCATCGTATCCGGATCGCGACGACGCATATACGGATCAGGATAGTTTACCGAAATACCATTCCTGACTCTGTGAACAATCGCCTCGGTGACTTCTCCTTTCCCCGGGATATCGTATTTCACTTCATATGAACTATTTTCTAAACCATCTGTAGAAACTATATTTAACTGATCTACAGTGTCATATACCGTATAACTTTTACAAGATTTCAACAATATCTTCAAGTCTTCCGGGATTGCAATCTCTTTGCTTTCTAAAATATCAATTAATGTATCCATCATTAAACTGTCTTTTTGTTTTTTAATATTCCTTATTAATAACATTTAGATACAAAAATTGTTCTTTTAATTTCTAATTTATTTAAATCACGCTTAATGAAATTACAATTTGAGAATAATAATATAAAAAAAAAACACCCTCAACTCAGAAAAGAGAATGAAGGTGTCTGATTAATAAAATGACTTGTCTGTTGAGACTAAATCCGCTTTCCCAACAAGAAGTAGCCCGATAAAATTGCAGATTTGGTTTTTAGAACAATTTCGGTTTGAGTTTCCTCGCTTCTTGCAACGAGAGTAATTCCGTCTTCGGCGCTTGTTTTTCGCGTAAGGCATTGTATTCCTGACGAATCTCTTCTACAAATTCACCTTTTGTGTTTGGGTTCATCAGCTTGGCAACGATTGCTGTATTAAGCGAAGCATCTTTTACGTAAATGACCGGATTACTGTAGTTGGGAGCTATCTTGACTGCCGTATGGAGCTTGGAAGTGGTGGCGCCACCGATAAGCAACGGCATTGTCAATCCTGCTTTTTCCATTTCGGAGGCAACGATACACATTTCTTCAAGAGAAGGTGTAATCAAGCCACTCAAGCCTACAATATCAACATTTTCCTCGATTGCTGTTTGAATAATTTTTTCAGTTGGAGTCATCACTCCCAAATCAATCACTTCAAAATTATTACAGCCCAAAACTACCGCTACAATGTTCTTTCCGATATCATGAACATCACCTTTCACGGTACAAATCAAGAATTTACCTGCCGATGAACTTTGTCCGGCAACTTTTGTCTTTTCAATCTCCGGCTGAAGAATGGCAACTGCTTTTTTCATGGTACGTGCAGTTTTCACCACTTGCGGCAGAAACATTTTTCCCGCTCCGAATAAATCCCCAACGATATTCATTCCGCTCATAAGCGGCTCCTCGATAATGGAAATAGCTGATGGATAAACGGTCAGCGCCTCTGCAATATCTTGCTCCATGAAATCGCTGATTCCCTTTATCAACGCATATTCCAAACGTTTGTCCAATGGCTCGGAACGCCAAGCGTCCTCTTGCACTTTTTTCTCATCAGTAGAAGTTCCTTTGATTTTCTCAGCAAATTCAACCATCCGCTCTGTAGCATCAGGACGACGATTCAACACGATATCTTCTACATGCTCCAACATATCGGCAGGAATATCTTCATAGATCTGAAGCATTCCTGCATTTACAATCCCCATGTCCATTCCTGCTTGAATGGCGTAATACAAGAATACGGAGTGAATCGCTTCACGTACCGGATCGTTTCCACGGAATGAGAATGAAAGATTGCTCACACCGCCGCTGATTTTCGCGTAAGGCAGATTTTCCTTTATCCATTTTGTGGCTTTGATGAAATCAACGGCGTAATTATTATGCTCTTCAATTCCGGTTGCGATTGCCAACACATTCGGGTCAAAAATGATATCCTGTGGCGGAAATTTCACAACTTCTGTCAGTAACCGGTAAGCTCTCGAAGTGATTTCTACCCTTCTTTCAAAATTATCCGCTTGTCCTTTTTCATCAAACCCCATCACCACAACAGCTGCACCGTATTGTTTGATTTTCCTTGCTTTTTCCAAAAAATCCTCTTCACCATCTTTCAAGCTAATCGAATTGACAATACATTTTCCTTGCAAACACTTCAAACCCGCTTCAATCACATCCCATTTTGAGCTGTCGAGCATAATCGGAACGCGCGAAATTTCAGGCTCTGACACCAAATAATTAAGAAATGTCACCATTTCCTTTTTGCTGTCAAGCATCGCGTCATCCATATTTATATCGATTACTTGAGCACCGTCTTCTACTTGTTTGCGTGCAACAGAGAGTGATTCTTCGTATTTTTTCTCATTAATTAACCGGAGAAAACGCTTGGAACCGGCTACGTTGCAGCGTTCGCCTATATTGAGAAAAAGGGAGTCTTTAGTATAAATCACCTCTTCCAACCCACTCAAGTGCATATTGAAGTCTTTCTCGGCAGGTTGCCTTACCTTGGCGTTTTTAACAAAATCAACGTATTTCGCAATGTGCTCCGGTGTAGTTCCACAACAACCACCAACGATATTTACCAACTCTTCATCAAAAAACTCTTTGACTTGTTCAGCCATTTTTTCAGGAGTTTCGTCATATTCCCCAAACTGATTTGGCAGCCCCGCATTCGGATAAACACTTACGTAAAACGGCACCCGCTTCGCTATTTCTTGCAGATAGGGCTTCAAATCCTTTGCTCCAAATGAACAATTCAGTCCAATGGAAAGCAAATCGGCGTGAGAAATTGACGTTAAAAAAGCGCCGATTGTCTGACCGGAAAGAGTCCTTCCGCTTCTGTCCGTTACGGTAACGGAAATCATGATTTCCACCCTTTTCCCCGATTCTTTCATTGCTTCTTCTGCTGCGAAAAGTGCAGCTTTTGCATTGAGAGTATCAAAAATCGTCTCAATCAGCAGTGCATCTACTCCACCCTCAATCAGCGCCAACATCTGTTCTTTGTACGCTTCTACCAAATCATCAAAAGTAACTGCACGGAATGCGGGATTGTTAACATCCGGAGAAAGCGAGGCGGTTTTGTTGGTTGGTCCGATGGCACCGGCCACAAAACGCGGTTTAGAGGGATCTTTTGCCGTATATTTATCTGCAGCCTTTCGAGCCAATCGAGCCGCCGCAAGATTCATTTCATAAACTATATCGCTCATTCCGTAATCTTCCATCGAAATTCGTTGAGCATTGAATGTATTAGTTTCTATAATGTCCGCTCCTACCTCAAGGAACTGACTGTGAATCTCCTCAATCACTTCAGGCTTCGTCAAGACGAGCAAATCATTATTGCCTTTTTGGAGTTTTTCCGTATCTTTAAATCGCTGACCACGATATGCATTTTCATCTAATTTATATCGCTGAATCATCGTGCCCATGGCGCCATCAAGCACAAGGATACGATCAGATAGTTCATTACGTAATGTCATAATATATGTCAAGTTTTGTGCAAAGTTAGTCTAAATTTCTTTGCAAATCATTATGAAACAAATTAAATTGGTTTTGGGTTTAATAGAATAACTTACTGTATTGAAGCGGCTAAGCTTGAAAATTTCATGAAGTTATCTTGACGTTTTTATAAACAGCAGAAAACATTTGTTGAAATCAAAAATTCGTTTCTTTTCAGCAGCCCCTACTTGTTTTCTTGTTTTCGATAGAAGTTTTAGGGTTGAAAAAAACTAATTTTCTCTATTGTTTCGTGGTTTCACGGAATTTTAAAAATGAAAAACAAAACGCTGCAAGTCAGGCGGCTTACAGCGTTTTGTGATTTTTAACAGGTTATTTATTTCACAAAATGTAATCCTTTAAAACGTAATTAAACCGTTGCCTGTCATCTCTTCCGGTTTTTCAATTCCCATAATCTGACACATCGTAGGTGAAACATCGGCTAAAATTCCGTTCCCGATCTTAGCGTTTTTATCTTTAGTCACATATACAATCGGCACGGGATTCAGCGAGTGAGCTGTATTGGGCGATCCGTCCGGATTAATCGCGTTATCGGCATTTCCATGATCGGCAATGATAATCGTCTCATAATCATTGGCGATAGCTGCTTCGGTTACTCTTTCCACGCATTTATCGACCGTTTTTATCGCTTTCACAATTGCTTCTTTCACTCCCGTATGCCCTACCATGTCGCCATTCGCGAAATTCAGAACAATAAAATCGTATTTTTGGGAATTAAGCGCTTCAACCATTCTATCTGTAATTTCAGGAGCACTCATTTCCGGCTGCAAATCATAAGTTGCAACCTTTGGCGAAGGAATTAAAATACGGTCTTCGCCCGGAAATTCTGCCTCACGACCCCCTGAGAAAAAGAAAGTTACGTGTGGGAATTTTTCTGTTTCCGCCACTCGAAGTTGTTTTAATCCAAGATTGGAAACATATTCACCCATCGTGTTATCCACATTGTTTTTTCCAAATAAAACGTTCAGTCCTTTGAAAGTGCTGTCGTATGGCGTCATTGTGAAATACTTCAATGGAATTGTACTCATCCCGAAATCAGGCATATCTTCCTGAGTCAGAACGATAGTCAGTTCTTTCGCACGGTCATTTCTGAAATTAAAGAAAATCACCACGTCGTCTTTTTCAATTTTTGCGACCGGATTTCCCGCGGCATCCACATGAACGATTGGTTTGATAAATTCATCTGTAACTCCATCATCATAGGAATTTTGAATCGCCTGAACCATATCAGTTGAAGGAGTTCCAACTCCATTTACCATTAAGTCATAGGCTAATTTCACCCGCTCCCAACGTCTGTCGCGATCCATCGAATAGTAACGTCCGATTACGGAAGCTATTTTTCCTGTAGTTTTGTCAATGTGATTTTGAAGTTGTTCGATAAAGCCTTTCCCGCTTTTCGGATCGGTATCCCGACCGTCCATAAAGGCATGAACATATGTGTCTGAGACACCATATTCTTTGGCAATATCAATTAATTTATGCAAATGATCTTGAGAGCTGTGCACTCCACCATCGGAAACCAAACCCAATAAGTGGATTTTTTTCTTATTGTCACGAGCGTACGAAAAAGCGTTGATAATTTCGGGATTTTGGAGAATACTGTTGTCGCGGATTGCAAGGTTTATTTTCACCAAGTCTTGATATACTACGCGTCCGGCACCGATATTTAAGTGTCCCACTTCGGAGTTTCCCATTTGTCCGTCCGGCAATCCTACATTTTCGCCCGAAGCGAGCAGGTAAGAGTTTTGATAAGTAGCCATCAATTTATCCCAATACGGAGTCGGGGTGTTGTAAATTAAGTCTGCTTCCGATTGGTTACCAATTCCCCAACCGTCTAAAATCATTAATAATGCTTTTTTTCTCATTTTTTATTTAGTTTATTTTATATTCTGTTTCGGGGTGCAAAATTACTCATTTTTTGGCACTTATCCTTATTTTTTCATTGAAATTATTTTTCTTGCCGCTACAGACTTCTGCGGTTAAGAATATCTGATTTACTCCTGATTTTTCTGCCGACATCAGGCTTCCGTTTTCAAGCTTTTTGATTTATCTTTGCATGCTGAAAAATCTTCTTATAAATGTTTATTGTTATCGGCTGCATGCTGGCAGGGATTCTCATGGGTTTTCTGCTTCGCAAAAGAAAAATTCGGGGAATTCAAGGATTGATTATAACGCTTATTTGGCTGTTATTGTTTTTGCTTGGATTGGAAATTGGTTCCAATAAAGAAGTTGTGTCTCAGTTCGGGAAACTCGGGTTAGAGGCATTTATGATTGCATCTGCTGGGACTTTGGGAAGTGTGATGCTGGCAAAATTACTTTGGAGAAACATTGGAAAGAATAGCGCGGACTCTAACGTGGAGTGATTTTTAAAGATACAAATAAAAATCCTTCACAATATCCTCGTATTCAGCAGTATAAACATTGCGTTCCTTCTCAATTGTCAGATCCGACTCTTCACATGCCGCCTGCTCAAATCGAAACTCCAACAGAAATCGCTTTGCAGGTTTTGTGGGATTTGGGAAAAGTGAAATTTTCTTCGAACAAAAAAGTCCTTCTTTTTCAGCTGAATCAACAAATTGATTTCCTTCTAAAATCGGCAAAATCAGACAAAGTCTTCCTGATTTTTTCATGCATTTTTTGGCATTTTGAATAATATCTGCATGCGAAAGCGAATCATTGTGCCGGGCAGTCGTTCTTGCTTGCGAAGGGGTTTTCAGAGAATTCACAAAAAATGGTGGGTTTGACACAATCAAGTCAAAGCTTTCAGACGTAATTGCGGCGAAATCTTGAAAAGAATGGTGAAGAATCGAAATTCGATCCCTCCAAGGTGAGTTTTTTACGTTTTCCTCGGCTTGAACTATGCTTTGCTCATCAATATCTATCGCTGTGATTTTTGCAGCTGATCGTTGAGCGAGCATCAACGCAATCAACCCGCTGCCACAGCCAACATCCAAGATTGATTTTGCTCCCGCAATATCTGCCCATGCACCAAGCGTAACACCATCCACACCAACTTTCATAGCGCATTTATCATGATAAATAGCGAACTGCTTGAACCGGAAATAGGGATTGGGCATTTTTGTTAGGATAAGGATTGGTTTGACAGTTTAGCGGCAGATTAAATTGAATGTTGATACGTGTTTTTAGCGGGCAACTCCCATCGCATTGATATTAAGCCAGATAAGTCACTATTGTCCGACAAAAACATAATTGATTATCCGCATTCCGTCCTAATAAATTTGCGATAATGACAAACATAGCATCTAACGACTTCAAGACGTTTGATGCTTTTTTATTCCACAACGGGTCAAACCGCTTGGAGGGGTTAGACCCTTTATCAGATTTGAAAATTGGATTTTAGGACACTTTGCGGATAGACATAAAAATATAATATATAAGCCACTTCCGACTCTTCGAAATGTTTCACCTGTGGCTGTTTTTTTAGCGACGCTGTCGCTAAATATTTGTAGCACTATAATCCGAACTAAACACAAATGAAACGCCATGTAAATCATCAGCCGACGGAAACGTGCAAATACCGGAATACCGACAATTTAAAGCTGGCAGCAATCATTGCTACCTCCTTACCGGTCTGGACGAATTTTCTCGTGACGGAGCGGCAGATTGTCCGGATGCTGAGCGATCTGTATTCCTTTCAGCGGGTCTTACAGCAGAAGGAGCAGTTCTTTCAGTCCTTACGGGTCTGTTAACAGTTGGTTGTGTATTTCTATTATCTACACCTACACCGGAACGTCCCTGTGTAGCGCCACTCGCTCTGACTGGTCTGTTATTGGGATTTACAGAAGCGGTCTGGTTATTCGAAAGCGGTTGTCTTTCATTCACTCTAATAGGCCTATCTGTGGCTCTCCTGCTTTGATATTCGGTCATATTGCGCTGGTCGGTTCGAGGGTATCTCCTTTCACCATCGATTTCAACTGATGGCAAAGTCCTTTTAGAGCTAAGTTCTCCAATTTGCTTATCACTTAAAACTAAGCTTATTTCTTCATTTTTTTTTCGGATTCTGTCTAATGCTTCCGTACGCTTGTTCGATTGCTTGCGTTCTCGAGCATATTTCAAATTAATATCATAAATACGCTTGACCTGCTCAGCTGTGAGACTCAGCTCTTTTTGCAGCTTCTCAGTCTGCTTGAGCGCTTCTTGTTCTGGTGTTCGGTCAGTCACGGATGTACTTTGTGCTGACACTAAAAACGACAGATTTAGCGTAAAAATCAAAACAACAACTATAATTCTAAAAATTTTCATACCTCATTTCGTACATTTCATTCTCTGAAGCATCTGGAGCAATGTTCGTGCCACTTTTGGCACTAATTCGCTGATATGTAATTTTTTAACTTTAAAGCATAAAAAAAGACATAAAATTCTATGCCCTTTCTATTTCTATCAAATAATAGCGGAATATACAGCAAATCGACGCATCAAATGAAAACATTATGAGTCAGTCCGTTTATTTTTGAAAATCCCTTAATTTGATGTTGGTCAAGACCTTCTTTGTATGCAGAGCAAAATCACTGCTCATGATCCATCCGTAGTATCCGGGGTCATTTTTCAAAACGGTTTCAACTTTCTGTCCTTTGTATTTCCCGAAGTTGATAATTTCTTCCCCTTTTTCATTGTAAATGATTCTTCCTGCGAAATCAACGTTATTAGTTTGCGCCGTATATTTTGCAAGAAACTCGATATCGTTTTTCAGTTCGGGATATCTATCCAATTGGGCCTGGAGAATTTCATACGTCGCTATAGTATCGGCCTCCGCACTATGAGCGTTTTCCAAATCCTTATCACAATAAAATTTATAAGCGGCAGAGAGCGTTCTTTGCTCCATTTTATGAAAAATAACCTGCACATCCACAAATTTTCTTCGCATCAAATCCACATCAACTTCAGCCCTCAAAAGTTCCTCAGCCAGTAACGGTATATCAAACCGGTTTGAATTATATCCCGCCAAGTCACTTCCCTCAATATCTCTCATTATTTCCTTAGCCACCTCTTTGAATGTCGGACAATCGGCCACATCTTTATTATAAATTCCGTGGATTGCCGATGCGGATTCCGGTATCGGCATTTCAGGATTTATACGAATGGTTTTAGATTCTTCACGTCCGTTTGGGTAGATCTTTAAATAGGAAATCTCGACAATTCGGTCAGTTACAATGTTTGTACCGGTTGTCTCTAAATCGAAAAAAACAATCGGGTTTTTAAGTTGCAGTTTCATGTAAAATCATTGAAAATAAAAGCAGAAAAGCATAAATATTACACCTTTCTGCTAAGTAAGACTAATTTTATCTGAAAAGTTAGTTCAGATAATATACTGTGTTAAATGAAAATAATTATCAGTCGTTTAAAAGCATTGGCATTAGCAGCATCAATATATCTTCACCTTCTTCATTCACTGCAGGCAATAAGATACCCGCTCTTGATGGATCTGCTAATTCTAAAATCACATCATTTGAATCAACATTTGCCAACATTTCAATTAAAAATGTAGATTTGAAGCCAATTTTAATCGGTTCGCCATCGTATCCGCAAGCAATTGTTTCCTCTGCAGAAATAGAAAAATCGATATCTTGTGCCGAAATCACAACCTGATTGCTTGAAAAATCAAGTTTTATCAGGTTACTTGCCTGATTCGAAAATACAGAAACTCGTTTCAGCGCATTTTGCAAAGTCAGACGATCCAATGTTATTTGGAAAGGATTATTTTTTGGAATTACACCGTTGTAGTTGGGATAGCGACCTTCAACCTGGCGACAAACCATCACATAGTTATTCAACTGGAAATGAGCATTTTTAGCGTCTAATTTTATTTCAACATCACCTGTTTCCTTCGGTAAGATACTCCGCAGCATCATCGCCGGCTTTTTAGGCAAAATAAAATTCAACGACTCATCTTCACTCGCAGAAGATTCGATATAATTCGATTTGAATCTGACCAGCTTATGAGCATCCGTCGCTACCATTGTCAAATCTTCATTTACATCAAAATAAATTCCGTTCATCACCGGACGAAGCTCATCATCGGCCATGCAAAAGAAAGTTTTCGAAATTCCACTCAACAGCACCGGCGCTGAAATTTTCAAATCCTTCACATTTTCATCCAGAACGGGTAACTGCGGATACATATCGCCGCTTTGACCTATGAAATTATAATTACCGTTTTCGGATTTTATCACCATTGCAAGTGTCTCATCATCAATCTCAAACGTAAGCGGAATATCAGAAAATTCGCGCAGCGTATCCAAAAGAAGTTTGTTTGACACTGCCACTTTTCCGCTGCCTTCCACCTCTTCTACTTCCATAGAAGTTATCATGGTGGTTTCAATGTCGGATGCAGTCATTGACAGCTTATTATCTTCCAGACTAAAAAGAAAATTGTCTAAAATCTGCAGCGAATTTTTGCTGTTTATCACACGACTAATCGCTTGTAAATGATTCAATAATTCGGTACTTGAAACTTTGAATTTCATACGATTATATTTTATTTTTTAACACTAAGGTCGTATGGAACACGCCATTAACCATTCTCTTGGATTTGAGATTTTTCTTAATTGGCTGTTTCATACGATTAAATTTTATTTTTTATATTATGGTCGTATGGAACACGCCATTCATCTTCATTCCGTTTGGGTGAAAATTTGCTTTTAATGGCTGTTTCATACGATTAAAATTTATTCAAAAGGACGATATCCAACTTGCATGCAGGGCATTTGTTTTCACCCAATAACATGCTCATTCTCTATCAAAATCTTATTTTTTATTCTTTTTCGAATGCATTTGTAATATTTAGCAAATGTACGTATTATTTTTTAATAATGAAATAGGAAAATCTTTTTTTCTGATTTTTCATAATAGATTTGAAACATAAGAATTTTGAAACAAAACTGTTAAAAACATCTCCAAATTGCTTTTTTTTTACTAATTTTGACACTTAATTTTAAAACAAGACACAACACAGATGAAAATCATCACTATTAAAGATAAAAAATTCAGTCTCTCAATCGAGAGTGAAGAAATTCAGAAGGCTGTGAATGAAGTTGGGCAAGCCATAAATCGTGATTTGGCCGGTCAAAATCCAATATTTATTTGTGTTTTGAACGGAGCTTTTATGTTTGCGGGAGATTTGATGAAAGTAGTAGATATTCCGTGTGAAATCACTTTTATCAAACTCTCATCCTACGAAGGACTTTACACCACCGGCACCGTAAAAGAGGTGATGGGACTGAATGAGAGCGTAGTAGGACGCAATGTGGTGGTAGTGGAAGATATAGTGGACACGGGCAATACAATGGAGAAAATCATAAAATCGCTCGAAGCAAAAGGCGCTGCAAGCATTAAAGTGGCGACTTTTCTCCAAAAACCGGCCGCAATGAAAAGAGATATCAAAGTGGACTATGTGGCCATGAAAATTCCAAACGAATTTATTGTCGGCTACGGACTGGATTATGACAGCTACGGCAGAAATCTGAAAGACATTTACACCGTTGTTGAGGATTAGTCATTTTCCTGTTTTAAAAGTATGAGCTAACCGGAAATGGCGTTTCTGACTTGTTAGCGAAATGTAAAAAAGTATTGGTTTCAGAATTAGGTAAAATTTTATAAAAAAATTAGGAGGATTAGACTTTATTGTGTACGTTTAATCCCATTTTTCTTAGTCTTTATCCCACCTTGGTTGGGTAAATGGTATAAATAATTATTGTGAAAATGGAAATGGAAAGTGAGATTCTGTCGGAATCAGAATCAAATTCAAAAAAGATTAATATTATTATTTGTGGTGCGCCCGGAAGCGGCAAAGGAACTCAAAGCGCGTTTATCATTGAAAAGTATAACCTTCAGCACGTTTCGACAGGCGAACTGCTAAGACAAGAGATTGCAAAAGGGAATGAATTGGGTAAGAAAGCCGATGCTTTAATTTCTAACGGTCAATTAGTACCGGATGACATGATAATCCATTTATTGGAAAAAAAAATAGATAAGCTTGGGCCGAATCACCCTAAAAACGGAATTATTTTAGATGGGTTTCCTCGCACAGTCAATCAAGCCGAAGCGCTGGAAAATCTCTGCTCGACGAAAAATGCTAAAATTGACATTTTGATTGACCTCGAAGTTGATGACGAAGAATTGATAAAACGGATTCTGAATAGAGGAAAAACTTCCGGCAGAAACGATGATAATCTTGAAACAATTCGCAAACGTCTTGATGTATATAACAAGCAAACGAAACCGGTTCTTGAATTTTACAAAAATCTCGGAAAATACGTTGGAATAGACGGAATGGGAACAATGGAAGAGATTTTTGAGAGAATTTCAAAGGCTATTGACGAAATAAAATAAACCAAAAACGGGAAGAATAAAGAACGGATAGATGCAATGCTAAGCCATTCATTCTTTATTCGAACAAGTCTTTATTCTCTACGGTTTCTCTACAGTTATCTTCGCGTCACATAAGATATAGCTCTTACTTGGAATCAAGTCACTCTTTTTCAATTAAAATTGTTGACTTATAAAATTTTTGTAAGTTAATAGGGCACTGACGTTTCAGCGACATTGACCGTTGTGATTTAAAATGCAAAATGTCGCTACAAGCGTCTAATTGCAATTGTAAAAAAGTCAAGACCACCTCATTCTAAATCAAAAATAAAGATAATATGTCTGTAGGTTCAAATTTTGTTGATTATGTGAAGATATTCTGCCGTTCCGGCAAGGGAGGCGCAGGTTCTTCTCACTTTCACAGGGCAAAGTACATCCCGAAAGGTGGCCCCGATGGGGGTGATGGAGGTCGTGGCGGGCATATTATCCTTCGCGGCAACAGAAATTTATGGACGCTGATTCATCTAAAATATGCCAAACACGTCTTCGCCGGTGATGGTGAAGGTGGAAGCAAAAGCAGAAGTACCGGAAAAGATGGCGCCGATCAAATCATTGAAGTGCCACTCGGAACGGTAGTTTACGATGGTGAAACAGGAGAGTTTCTTTGCGATGTCAAGGACGACGGACAAGAAGTAGTGCTGCTTACCGGCGGAAAAGGCGGGAAAGGGAACTGGCATTTCCGCACTTCGACAAATCAAGCTCCGCGATACGCGCAGCCGGGTGAACCTCGGATAGAGAAAACAGTAATTTTACAGCTGAAGATATTAGCTGATGTAGGGTTGGTGGGATTTCCGAATGCGGGAAAATCAACTTTACTATCAGTAGTTTCTGCCGCGAAACCAGAAATCGCCGACTATCCCTTTACCACGCTCGTCCCAAATCTTGGAATTGTGAGTTATCACGATTATCAGTCGTTTGTAATGGCAGATATTCCCGGAATCATAGAAGGAGCATCAGAAGGTAAAGGACTGGGATTAAGATTCTTGCGCCATATCGAACGAAACTCGATATTGCTTTTTATGATTCCGGCCGACAGTCCCGATATAAAGGAAGAATATCAGATCTTGTTAAATGAGTTGAAAAATTACAACCCGCAATTAGTTGAAAAACAGCGAATTTTAGCCATCTCAAAATCTGACATGCTCGATGAAGAACTGATAAAACAGATGAAAAAAGAGCTGCCGGACGATATACAAACAGTTTTTATCTCGTCCGTGAGTGGTTTAGGAATAAATGAACTGAAAGATTTAATCTGGACGGAATTGAACAAGGAGAGCAATCAAATTTTAGAGATTTCGCATAATCCAATCGAACTTACTCGTTTCGACACTGATGAGGAGACAGATGAAGATTGGGATGAAGATATTGATGAAGCTGACGACGATGATGATTTAAGCAAATACAAAGGAATTGGCTGGGATGATCAGGAATAGCACTAAAGTAGAACTCACCCACTATCCGATATTAAGTCAATTTACGGGGATTTCACATTTTTCTACGACAAGATTTGGCGGCGTAAGTTCAGGAAACTACGAATCGTTGAATCTTGGTTTGTATTCGGGCGATTCGAATAAAAATATTAATGAAAATTTCGAAAGACTTTGCTCCGAAATCAATGTCCGGAGAGAACAAATTTACCTCCCTTTTCAATCGCATGAAAATCGGGTTTTGTGTATCGATGAAGATTTTTCAAAAGAGACAAAGGAGGCTCAGGATAAGCTGCTAAACGGAGTTGACGCACTTATTACGCGCCTTCCCGAAAAACTCATTGGCGTAACTACGGCAGATTGTGTCCCCATTTTGGTTTATGATCCGGTGACAAAATCAGTCGGAGCCGCTCACGCGGGCTGGCGGGGAACCCGCGGTCGGATTGCGGAGAAAATGGTAGCCGCCATGGCAGCAAAATTTGGCACAAACCCGAAAAATATCTTTGCCGCAATCGGCGTATCTATTTCTCCCGACGCGTATAATGTTGGGAAAGAGCTAATCGCACTATTCGAAGAGGAAAATTTTGATACTGAAAAGATATTCTTCAAGAAAAATGCGAAATATCATTTAGATCTCCAAAACGCTAATAAGTTGATTTTAGAAAATGCCGGAATTCCGACTGAAAATATACAAAATTCTGGTATTTGCACCTTTAATGAAAATGAAAAATATTTTTCGGCGAGGCGATTGGGAATTAATTCAGGCAGGCTGATTCATTGTGTTATGCTAAAGTAAGGGCAGGAAAAGGAGGCTGACACTTTTCCTGACTTGTCCCCTTTGAA
>LSQX01194312.1_pt1 | contig 26124 bp, 25 predicted proteins | sample 654561 | NCBI WGS metagenome assembly LSQX01 (sample SAMN04489861, study PRJNA283612) | anaerobic digester metagenome | isolation source: 4 biogas reactors fed with cattle manure at either 37C or 55C with and... | place: Denmark: Kongens Lyngby | collected 2014 | reverse complement strand
CAAAGAGCGTGAAAACAGGCACCACAACCAGCCCATACACAAAAAGCCGCGAATTGAGCAGCATTGCTATGCGCGCGAAAATGAGGATGGTGACGATATCCAGAAACCCTTCCAAAAGCGAGCGGACATAGCTTTCGCCAACAATTTCGACGTCACTGACCATCCGCACCATGGCGTCTCCCGTGCGGGCTTGATTGAAAAACCCTTGCGACTGATGCAGATAGGCGCCAAACATGTCCTCCCGCAGCTTGCGCACCGCGTTGGCTCGCAGCTTGATAAACAACACCCGCTGCAGATAGAAAAAGATGTTTTTCAACAGGATTATCACCACCAGAAAGATGCAAAAGCCATAGAGCAGGGAAATGGGGTCTGAATTCAGCATAATCTGTTGAACCTGCTCCCACAGCGGGCTCAGCGAGTTTATCCCACCCCGGGGAAAACCGTTTCCGCCGCCGCCCCAAAAGGACTGCCAAGCCTGCCCCAGGGCCTTGAACAGCCCGGAAACCGTGGTGATAACAAAGCCACCATCACCGGGCTTGAAAACATAATCGAAAAGCGGGATTACCAGCGTCACGCTGATCCCGTTGAAAACGGCGTAAAGCAGCATCGCCACAGTGCCCGAAGCTAACAGAGGCCAGCTTTGGAACATGGTGGCATAGATGCGGCGCAGGTTTTTTGCGGCTTTTGGTTTCTGGGTATTTTTCATGATGGTGCAATAAAAAAAAGCCGGCAAAAGCCGGCAAGTAAAAAGATGGCACGCCCTAAGGGAGTCGAACCCCTAACCTTCTGATCCGTAGTCAGATGCTCTATCCAATTGAGCTAAGGGCGCACTGAAAATTCACAAAAATGCCGCGGCGCTGTTCTGTCAAGAACAATGTGCGCGGCAGCCCGTTTTCCTTTATTGATAACGCCACGCGGGGGTTGCTTTTTTAAAGCTCCCCATCCAAAAACTCATAGCCCGCCACCTTGGGCAACAAACCGGCTTCAACCGCAGCTTTCACGCTGATGCAGGGCAGGTTCTCTTCAAAAATCTGCTCCCTGTTGATGGTTTTCAGGCTCACCTGCTGGGGATACTTGGCCTGCATTGCCCACATCATCTTGATGAACAGACTATACCAGGATGGCAGCCGCAGGTTTTCGTCCTGTTCCCGCAATAGATTCAGATAGACCCGGAAATCGCAGCGATAGCGCTCGCTGGGCTCAAGAGCCTTGATTTGCCGCGAAATATCTCCATACTCGACGTTTTGGGGTTGCAAGGGCATTTTGGGCGCGCGGCGCATCAAAGTGCGTTTCAAGCGGGGATGATAATAATAAATCGCCCCGTCCAGCTTGCCCGAAAAACCCTTAATTCCTGTTTTTACACTTACTTTCATCATTTCCTCCTGTTTTTTAAACCACTTTTCCCGCTTGACCCAAACTGTCAATCACTTCTTTATCAAGCCTTAATCAAGTCTTAATTATTAAGGCTTGATTAAGGCTTGATTATCACTTGATTAAGACCTCGGCTCAAGGGTGAGCCGTCCTGAAAATGGCAATCCTGTTGCGATAATGCCGTAATTCCGGGGCAGCCTCCCGGGGATCACCTGAGAAATTAAAGAGCAGGAACAAGTTAGAGCAGAACGGGGAAAAAATCATTGACAGAAAAGTCAGCTCCTGCACAATTGATTTCAATACAGGGGTGCTGAAGGAAACTTCGGCTGAGAGAATACCCTTCGAACCTGATCCGGATAATACCGGCGCTAGGGAGAAAAACGCATCACACCGATGCTGGCTCGAAGGTGCTAACTCACATACCCCCAATACAATAAAGGGGAATAGTATGGAGTACACAATCTCCAAAGCCATCTGCGAGAGATGGTTTGAAAAGCTGCAAGACAACTTGCAGACCGACGTTATCATTGTGGGAGGCGGTCCGAGCGGTTTGATCTGCGCGGCAGAACTCGCCGCCAATGGAATCAAGACCTGCCTGATCGAGGGCAAACTCGCACCCGGAGGCGGAATGTGGGGAGGGGCGATGCTCTTTAACACAATCGTAATCCAAAGCGAAGTATTGCCAATCCTGGATCGATATGGGATCAGCTACCGGCAGGCTGAGCAGGGATTCTACACGGTTGATGCCGTGGAAGCCACTTCCTCACTGATCTACCGGGCTGCTCATGCAGGCGCCGCCATCTTTAGCGGAATATCAATGGAAGACGTCTTGCACAAAGACGAGCGGGTTTGCGGAGTCGTAATCAATTGGACACCGGTTGCCAAGCTCGGAATGCACGTTGACCCGCTATCTCTATGTTCCACAATAGTATTGGATGCCACCGGCCATCCCAGCGAAGTGGTTTCTGTGCTCACCCGGAAAAATCCTGTTCAGCTTAATCTGCCCGGCAATACGATGTCTTATGAAGGCTCCATGAATGCCGAAGCCGGGGAAAAGGCTTGCGTGGAATACACCGGTGAAATCTATCCGGGACTATATGTTTCGGGGATGGCAGCCTGCGGTGTGAGCGGAAGCAACCGGATGGGTCCGATCTTCGGCGGGATGTTGCTTTCCGGTGTCAAAGCCGCGGCTTTGATCAGGCAAAGCCTGGCCGGGAGCAGACAATGAAAGACTTTGGACTCTACATCGTTATGACCAAGCCCCGGCTGGGATACCGGGAATTTACCAAAATCTGCGTGGAAGAAGAGGTTCCGATGCTGCAACTGCGCGATAAAACCCTGTGTGACAGGGAGTATCTGATCCTGGCAGAGCAATTGAGAGATATCTGCAAAGGCAGCCAGACCCGATTCCTGATCGATGACAGGCTTGATCTTTGCCTCCTGGCTGATGCCGATGGCCTGCATTTGGGACCGGATGACATCCATTGGCTACTGGCGCGCAAACTTTTGCCGGATAAGCTGATCGGAGTATCCACTCACTCCTTGGGGCAATTTGAAGCTCTCAACACAGAGATTGAAAACAGCGGAAAAAGCCCTGATTACATCAGCTTTGGGCCTGTATTTCCGACCGTGGCCAAAGCCATTCCCGATCCTCCGGTGGGAACTCTTCATCTGGCACAAGTTATAGACGCAGCCAAACATCCAATCGTGGCAATCGGAGGCATTTTTCCCAGCAACCTGGAGGAAGTTCTGGCTTCGGGAGCAAAAAACATCTGTATGATCCGTCACTTCGGCGACTGCACACACAGTCGTACCTTGAGGGACAATATACGCACAATCAAAGACTTATGGAGAAAACAATGACACAATACAGCGAAGCAATAAAAGGCAATCTGAGCCCTGAGATGATGAAAGTGGCAAAAGATGAGGGGCTGGAACAGGATATCTTGATCCAGAAAATCGCGGCAGGCGAGGTCGTGATCCCCAACAACCGTAATAGAAAGAGCAAGCCGGTCGGGATCGGCAGCGGCCTGAGCGTCAAGATCAATGCCAATATCGGCAGCTCCAATCTGGCTTGCGATCCCGATGGCGAGATAGTCAAGCTTCAGCTCTGCTCCGAGTTTGGGGCACATGCGGTGATGGATCTCTCCACGGGTGGAAATCTGGATGCCATCCGAAAAAGGATGATAGCCAATACAGAGCTGATTTTGGGCACGGTGCCTATCTATGCGGTGGCATCGAAACTGGAGCAGAAGGGCAAGGATATCCTGGCATTTGAAGCAGATATGCTCTTTGATGAGATTGAGCTGCAAGCTGAACAAGGAGTGGATTTTATGACGGTTCATGCCGGGATTAACCGTTGGAGCCTGGCAGCACATCAGAAAGACAGCAGGCTGCTCGGGATAGTCAGCCGGGGCGGATCGCTGCTCAAGCGCTGGATGCTGCACGCAAAAGCTGAAAACCCGCTCTATGAGCAGTTTGACCGTCTATTGACGATCTGCCAAAAACACGATGTCACGCTGAGTCTGGGCGATGGATTCCGTCCGGGAGCAATCAGCGATGCCTCAGACGCGACACAGCTCGCGGAACTTATTGTCCTGGGCGAATTGGTGAGTAGTTGCCGCGATGCCGGGGTACAGGTGATGGTGGAAGGTCCGGGGCATGTTCCATATCGGGATATTGATGCCAATGTGCGGCTTCAGAAAAGGCTGTGCGACAACGCACCGTTCTATGTTCTGGGGCCGCTACCGACTGATTTTGCCAGCGGATATGATCATATCTCGGCAGCTATCGGAGGAGCCCTGGCAGGATCCGCAGGGGCAGATTTTCTCTGCTATGTTACCCCGGCAGAGCATCTTTGCCTGCCCGATTGGGATGATGTCAAGCAAGGTATTATCGCATCAAGAATCGCCGCCCATATTGCGGATTTGGCAAGAGGCTGTCCCAAAGCCCTTCAGATCGATGATGCCATCTCCAAAGCCAGGCGAAAGATGGATTGGGAGACAATCTTTGGCCTCAGTGTCGATCCTTCGCTGGCAAGGAAGCGTAAAAGCGAGACTTCAGGTGAACTAAGCGATCAATGCAGTATGTGTGGCAAGCTCTGTGCCATAAAAAATGACCACGCCCATGCCTGAAGTACAGATAGCCGTAATCGGCACTATCGATAGCAGCGGCGGTGCCGGGATCAATCAAGATATCAGAGTGGCGGCTCTGTTTGGACACAAGCTGCAGACATGCGTTGCCAATCTGAGCCTGCAAAGCGAGAACGGGGTGGAACTTATCCACCCCGTTGAAGAGGGTGTCATCGAAAAAAACCTGCTCCTGGTACTACAAAACAAAGCTCTGCGCTACATTAAGATAGGTGCGCTATCCACCGAAGGGCAGATCAGGCTCTTGTGCAAGTATTTGAGACGGCCCCGGGCCTGGAAAGTAATCCTTGATCCCGTGATCAAAGCCAGCCGAGGCCAGGCTTTTTTGGACGATGCCGGGCTGATCGAACTCCAAAGCTTGATCCGCCAGGCGGACTATCTTTGCCCCAATCTACCGGAACTGGCAATGCTCTGCAAAGCGGAAACAGCAAGCTTTGAGGAGTCTATCCGGCAGGCTCAAGACTATGCTCATCAGATGGCTACAAGTATCCTGCTCAAAGGAGGACATGGGCGGAGTGGAACTCTTGAGGAAGCCTTTGTAAGCAAGGACGAAGTAATAAGATACAGTCACCCCCGCAGGAACTGGAAGTATGACCACGGTACCGGCTGCGCTCTGGCTATGGCTTTTTGCTGCTATCTATCGCAAGGATGCAATGAGTACGAGGCTTTTCACCGGGCATCGCTTTGGGTTATGGATTATTACGACGGTTTAAACGGATTGGCTGAAACTTCCGTTGACAATCAGAGCAGCTCAGTTTGACATAGCTTTATGAATGGTATTACGGAAACAGTCCGCTCTATGAAAAGGTCTTGAGCATCGGCTTTAGGATAGACTCGAGAGTAGGCAGATTGGAGGCCGGCGACGATGCCGAAGAGGCTGCCTTTGTACCCTTGGATGAGCTTCCGCCAATTGCGTTTGCATCGCATCGGGATTATATCTTCAAAGAGACCGGGGTTAGCCCCAAAGTCGGGAGATAGCAGCTCAGGTATTGACCCTCCCTAAAAACTTCAATTGTCCAAGTCAAAAAACGCTCCTCAACCCCTGCCGTACATGGTTCAGGCCGGGTTATGCGCTCCTCTTTTTATTTACTAATCAGCAGCTTGACCATTGCGGCGCTGATGCCGTCCATCCGCACTTGCAGCAGATAAACCCCTGTGGGAAGCGGATTCAAAGTGATTTTGAACTCATTCTTGCCGGCTGTGTCGGTGTATTCCTGTAGTAATTGCCCCTTGAGATTGAAGAGCTTGATTTCGCGCTGCTTGCTTGAGAGCAGTTTCGCGCCTTCATATCTGAGTGTAAGCTCACCCGCTCGTTTTAACGGATTGGGATAAACACTTAGCTGCAGTTGTTCACCCAAGGGAGGCAGGGTTTCATCCTTGTTGCCAACGAAGTCGCCATTCCCCGCGAAAACAAACAGATAACCCGGGTTGAAGGAATCATGTTCGGGGTTGCTGCCGGGTGCGCCTACAGCCACATCATCATAGCCATCGCCGTTAAAGTCTCCCACCGCTATGCCATAACCAAAATGACTGTAACCTTTATATTTGATCAGGTCAGCCTCAGAGTTCATATTGCTGCCACCGAGCCACACTGCAAATATCCGCTGACCGTAGTTTGCCCCAACGACATCGTCATAACCATCTCCGTTCACATCACCAAATTTTAAGCTTCTGGACCCAATATCGCCAATGCAAACCGGTAACAAATTGAGGTCTGGAGGCTGCATGGGCAGGAAGCTGTCTGAACCAAACCAGATTTTCATCCCCTCAGAATTTCCAAAGCCAAAGAAGTCGTGATAGCCGTCACCATTCAGGTCTCCCAGGGCGCGACTCGATGGGATAAGCCAAGATTGCCACTCAAAGAGCTCAAGGAAGTCTGAAAATTCTCTTTGACTGTTGCCAAAGTAGATGTTTTCGATATAGCGTCGACCAGAACCCGCTACAGTAATTGAAAAGTCATGGAAACCATCGTTGTTAATGTCACCAAGTCCGCAGATTTTAAAGCCTACAGGTACAGGATAAACAATGCTAAACACTGTCTGTAATTCGAGTGAACCGCCCCAAATTATGTTAAAAGTACGAGTAAGTATATTAGGCCAATGATAAGATAAACCGATATCGTCAAAACCATCTCCATCGACATCTCCCAATCTGCTCCAGTAATACGAGATAAGGCCATCATCTGGAAACTCGATAATGTGATCCGGATCCTGGAGATCGGCATTTGGCCCGCTGTAAAAAATCAGCAGCTGATTACTTGTTCTGTAAGTCCATTCCACGATAGCCAGATCATCATAGCCATCGCCGTTCAGATCGCCCAAATTTAATGGCTCACATACCCGGGTGTGTGTGCCATCATCCCAATAATACCCCTCACGGCTCAGGGAGGGCTGGGTTGCTGAACTGAAGTCGGGACCGTCAAAAAAATATATCTACCTTTCCAAGTGCCGGCATAGCCTGACTGAGATTGTAATCCCAGGCAAAAGACAACACTATCAAATCATCGTAACCGTCATGATTGAAGTCGAGACTGACTAAGGTATGACCAAACATTGAGCAATGATGCTCTCCTTCAAATTCCGCCATCAGCGGCATGTCGTTCTGACCCCAAAGCGCTGTGGAAACAAAAAAACTCACTGCCAAGAGTAAGAATGCCCGGTTTGAGATAGATAGTGTCATGACTTCACCTCTTAGAAAAGTTGAGTCACAAATATGGGGGTGATCCCAACTCATTGTTTCTCAGGTTGCTTGAGGGCTTTTAACATCCCTCGCTAATCATAATCCATATATGTCGAAACGACTGATTACACTGTTTATATCTTTCCTTTTTAGGTCAAGGTTTATTTTCCTGATGAGTTCGTCTCATAAGGCTGGATTACCAGTAAAGGTTTTATCGGGTTTTTGAGGGTTTGTTTCAAAAGCTCGGATGGATAAATTCTGTCACAGATCACATCATTAGAATAACCTGGCAGAAAAAGGTTTAACTTGGATTGAGGTTTGACAAAAGATTCTGCTTGACGTTCGGGTGTGGTATCATCAAAATGGAAAAAACGATGAATGGGAGAACAGAAATGAAAATACGCTATTTTGGACACTCGGCTTTCTTGCTTACGAACGACCTTGGGCACAGGGTTTTAATCGACCCTTTTTTGGACGACAATCCGCTTTCGCCGGTGAAATCGGAAGAGATTGATGCCGAATATATCATTGCCACCCATGCTCACGCGGATCATCTGGGCGACAGTTTCAAGATTGCCAAACGCTGTGATTCCACCGTGATTGGAGTGGCGGAATTGGCATGGTATGTGGAATCAAAAGGCTGCAAAGCGCACGCGATGCAAATCGGCGGAGCTTACAGCTTTCCCTTTGGCAGGGTGAAACTTACGCCAGCGCTGCATGGAAGCCAAACTCCGGAGGGGCAATATGCCGGGCTGGCGGCTGGAGTGTTGCTGTGGATGGATGGAATGTGTATCTACCACGCTGGCGACACAGGCCTTTTTTATGATATGAAGCTAATCGGCGAGATGAATGAGGTGGACTGTTTCATCGTTCCGATTGGAGATAATTTTACCATGGGGATTGAGGACGCGTTAAAAGCGGTGGAATTTGTGAACCCCCAAAAGGTGCTGCCCATGCACTATAACACTTGGCCAGTGATTAGCGCCGACCCGGAAGAATTTGCCCGAAAAGTGAATGCAATGGGCAGGGTTTGCCTCACGCTCAAACCCGGAGATGAACTCCAGATCTGAGCGAAAGGCAGTTTGAATGATGGAGCCGCTTATTTCTTGAGCGCTGCCAGAGCGGCTTGGTAATCCGGCTCCTGGGTGATTTCCTCAACCAGTTCGCGATAGACCACTTTGCCAGTTTCATCAATCACGATCACCGCACGCGCCAAAAGTCCCGCCATGGGGCCATCAATTAATTCCAAGCCGTAGGTTTTGCCAAATTCGCGGTCGCGCATTTCGGAGAGGGTGAGCACTTTGTCGATGCCTTCGGCACCGCAAAAGCGTCCCAGAGCAAAGGGAAGATCGCGTGAAATGCCGATGATGACGGCGTTGGGAACCTTGGAGGCTTCCATGTTGAAGGTGCGCACGCTGGTGGCACAAACGGGGGTGTCCACGCTGGGGAAGATATTCAACAGAATCTTTTTACCCTTGAAATCCGCCAGAGAGCGATCTGAAAGATCGTTCGCGGTGAGGGTGAAATCCTTGGCAGCACAGCCCATGCGGGGCAGCGAGCCTATTGTATTAACGGTGTTTCCGTGAAGTTTTGTTTTAGCCATTTTTATATCCTTTGTGTGTTAATTCATTTTTGGACAATATAAACGAGAAAAGCCGTCCAGGCAAACCGGGCTAAAATTCGGGGATATAAAAAACCGGCCTGCCGTCTGAATCTAAGCGGCAAGCCGGGTCAATTGATTGGCTGGGGATTAAGCCAGGAAAAACAGTTTAATCAGTATCGCGATTAAAAGCGCGGAGTTTATCGTCGCAAAGATTGTGAAACGGGTTTTTATCGCCCTAATTTCGTCACGATTGACTATGGCCCTTTTTTCAATCTTTACAATCAGGTGTTCAATGGTGGCAAGCTTTTCCTCGGCCTCATTGATTTTACGGATATTGCTGTTGTGGTTCACATCTCGCTTGAATTGACGCATGAGCTCGAAAGCTACTGGAATGAAGGTGGGGACAAGTTTTTTAAGGTTAAAAATAGCCATTTTCACACTCCCTTTTAGAATTTGTAGCCCAGATTTCCATAAAGGGTGCCAGGCAGGACGGAATGGGTGGAATAGGCAAGGTCGAGCTCGATGCCCTTGACGTTCAAACCGATGCCAGCGTTCCAGGTGGCGGGATTTGAATGCACGCCAAAACGGATGGCGAGAGGCTCGAAAAGGCGAACTTCCACGCCGCCCATAAATTCCGTTTCCTTGGCAAAATCTTTTTTCACTTCCAGGCTGGTAATCACATTTTCGTATGGTATGTAGGATATTCCCAAAGCCAGTTTGCTGGGCAGGGAATGCTGGTTTTCCTCACCCATCATGGCTTGGTTTATATTGCTGACGCTGAAGCCGAGCTTGGTGCGCCCGTGCAACAGGGCCTGGGCTCCCAAATCGATTCCAAAAGCGTCGTCGGATTTTTCATCAATAAACTGCAGGCGATGATAGTTCAGGGTGTAGCCCACGCTAATCTGGGAATGGATGTCGCTTTGCAAGTCGAAGGCGTGTCCGGCGGTCCAGATTTGTTCGCTCATCAGGTTTTCATCTTCAAAACCAACATCGAAAAGCCTGGCTCCAACCGCGAGGGTGCCAAATTTTTTGGGCAATCCAACGCCCAGTGCGGCGGTTTTATATTCCGAAAAAGACATGCCATAAAGCTGGCTGAAGCCTGCCTGGACTTCCATTTTCACGTTTGTGAGTCCGGCGGGGTTGAACCAAAGCGCGTGAACATCATCTGCCACGCCGGTGTAGGCTCCACCCATGCCACGAGCTCTGGCGGAAGGAATGTAATCATCGAAAACAGCCAGCAGCAGCGCCGCTTGGATGAGGATGAGGGAAAGAATTACTATCTTTTTCATGTTTGGGCTCCCTTATTTCATTTTGGCTTTGATGACAATCGGCTGCACGGTGCTTTCCTTGTGGCCGGTGGCGCGGTCAATCACTTCCAAATGGCAGTAATAGAAGCCGATGGGCAGTTTGTTTGTCATGTAGTCGCGGCCGTCCCAAACGAAGCTTTCGATGCCCAGCGAGCTGCCGATGTTGCGATTCACAGGCGTTGCCACCAGGCGTCCCTGAGCGTCATAGATGCGCACAATCGCTTTGGCGTTGACACCTGAAGCGGTGGATTTTATGCCATATTCAATGGTGAGTTTTTCGTTCAGCTCGGGGTTGAAAATGTTGCGGCCGTTAGCTTCGTTTCTGATGTTCAGCCAAGCCATGTCCTTATTGATGGGCACCAGAAGTTTTCCATTGGAGATATTTGCAATGGGAGTGTTGTCGTAGGCAAAAGAAACGAGCTTAATCTCGGATTCTCCATAGGCGATGGGGGTTAAAATCAGTTTGAGCAAAACCTGGTCATCCGCGGTGGAGAAAATGGGTTCCTGGGATTGATAGATGACGGAAAGAATGTCGCCCGCTTCGGAAAGGCTGTATTCAGGCTCAAAGCCGGTCATGGTGTCTTCCACATCCAGGCGTTCAAACTTCACCTTGCCGGGGTCAAACTCGAACTGGGCACTGTAGGAAGCGACGCCCCAATTTGGATACATGCGGGAAGTGAGGACGTTTACTTCCTTTTCCACGTTCAATTCTCCGGTTACGGTTTGGACGCGCACAGCGGAATTTTGGACGTTCAGGGTTTGCACCAAGTCTGTCATGTCGCGGGGGTTGAGGCCAAATTCGTCGAAGGAATAATCCACCACACCCTGAATGCGGGCCCAGGATTGACCAACTGTCATCTGGGGCCAGGAAAAACCTGTGCGGGGAAAGCATTGGTCATCAATCTGACAGGCTCCGCTGCCGTCATTCACCTTGAATTCGTTGTGGTTGTTTGGCAACCCGGTCACATTCACATCTTCAACTTTCACAAACACGCTTTCCCACTGTTCGGCATTGGGGCCGACGAGGTCACCGGTTCGGATCAGGGTTGGCTGTGGCAGGGGATTTCCCTGGCTGATGACCTGATAGCTGGTTGTGGGCGACATTTCCGTGAAACCGAAGTATTCGGTGATGGTGCCGGTCACTCTAACCATATCACCACGCTGCGGGGTGTATTGGCTCGTAAAAATCATAAGTCTACTCCAAGGACCGCCATCCGGGTCGGAAATAATAAAACCTTTGTTGTTTTCGGCGGTGCCCGTGTAGAAAACCTGCTGAACCACGATGCCTTCAACGGTTACAACTTGACCCGAGTAGGGTGAATTTCCACTTGGGTCTTCAGTGTATTGCACATCGTGGCAACTGAGTACCTGGGCAAACACGAGTCCCGTGAAAGCCAGCGCCAGGACGCTTATGAGGATACGTTTCATCTATTGCTCCTTGTCAGGTAAATATGTTTCCGCGTCTGGAGATGTTTCCGGCTCCTTGTGCGGCGATTTTTTTCCACTTATAAAAATGATGTCGATTATCAGCAGGCACATCGCGATGAAGATGGCGCTATCCGCAACGTTGAAAACGGGAAAGCGCTCCATCCCGGGAATAATATCGGGGATATCCACACTGATAAAATCTGTGACCGCACCAAAAAGAAGGCGGTCGATGAGATTGTTTCCAATCGCGCCACCCAGCACCAAGCCAAACGCCGTGACCTGAATTTTGTTTGTGGCACGGCTCAGCATCCACAGGATGAAAACGACCGCGAACACCGAAACAACCACAAAAAAAGCCCGGTTCCACATCGGATTTGGCAGCGACAGGCTGAACGCCGCCCCGGTGTTTTGGAGATGGTGGAGCTGGAAAATTTGTCCGAACCATTTTTCTCCCACGGTGATAAAATCCCCCAAGGGAAGCTTGAGCCTGACCAGATATTTGGTTAACTGATCCAGCGCGATTATCGCGCCCATAATCAGAAAAGCGGGATATTTCTTTGGCTTTTCCATGCGTTATTTTCTTTGCCGTCTCTTTTTATCTTCCATTTTGGACATGCAATCTATGCAATATTTGGCGTAGGGGATAACCTCCAAACGGCTTTCACTGATGTTTTCTCCACAGAGCTCGCAGATTCCAAATTTTCCTTCATAAATCTTGCGCAAAGCGTCGTTTAGAAGGCGGATTTTCTCCCGCTCGTGTTCAAGCATCATCACGTTTTGTTCCATCAGGTTCGTATCCGAACCCTGGTCTGCCTGATGGTAGGCGTAGGAAGAAAGGTCGCCACTGCTTTCGCGGGCGCCTTTGCTTTGATCTTTGTTCACATCATCAACGTAGGCCATGCTTTCTCTGAGCTCCGCCTTGATGAGGGCTTTAAATTCCTTGAGTTTCTTTTCTGACAACGGTTTGGCTGCCATGGGTCACTCCTATGCGAATCGCGCTTTATAGTTTTTTCAAGTTATCTGACCAAGCGAATGGTGTCAACAAAAATATGCAACCCCCGCTTAATCAAGGGTTTTCAAAAAGCGTGTTATGAGATTAATCAAGTGGGTGGAAGCCCTGTCCGCATTGGCACGTATCTCCTCCTGGGAGTGGGCTTTATCGTGAAAAAGATTGCTGTGGTTCGTCACCACGGAAAATGCCAAAACCTTCATGCCAGCATGGCGGGCAACGATTACTTCCGGCACGGTGGACATACCGACGAGATCGGCTCCCCAACCGGCAAAAGCGGCACATTCCGCGCGGGTTTCCAAACTGGGTCCGGTTACGGCAAGATAAACCCCCGAGTGCAGGGGAATGTTCTGTTCCCGGGCGATGGCAAGACAGCTTTCCCGGTAAGCAAGATCGTAGGGATGGTTCATGCTGGGAAAACGTTCGCCGAGGTCTGCGTCGTTTTCACCAATGAGCGGATTCGTTCCCATGTGGTTGATGTGGTCTTCCAACATCACGATGGAGCCGGGTCCCAGTTTTTCTCTGAGGCTGCCGGAGGCATTCGTCACAATCAGGGTTTTAACGCCCAAACAGGCTAAAACGCGGGTTGGAAATACCACCGCGGACATCGGATGACCTTCATAAAAATGGAAACGTCCCTGCAGAAAAAGCACTTTTTGCCCGTCCAGTTCGCTTAAAACGAGGTTACCTTTATGCGACGGAGCGGTGCTGCTCACAAAACCGGGGATTTCCCCATAAGGAATCTGCAAAATGGTTTTACCGCGTTCGGCAATCGCGTTCAACCCGGTTCCCAAAATCATGGCAACGCTTGGAACCTCAGGCAGGCGCTGTTTCAGCCAAGCAGCAGTTTCGTGGTGGGAGGCTTTCATGATATCTGGTTGTCCCCTTCCGGGAGGCTGCGTTTGGGATTGATGTCTTCCTTGATTTGTTTAAAATCAGAATCCGCGAGCTGTTCCACGGGTTTGTTCAGAAGCGGGTCTTTTTCGATGCGGTCCATAAAAGTGTTGAGTTCACTTTTGAACTGCATCAAAAACTGGCGTTTTTCCTCTTTCAGATGCAGATATTGCTGCTCCAAAACGCCCAGATATTGCTTGGCTTCCTGGATGGCGCGCTTTGCCTTGAGCTCTGCTTCGTGAATGATGTTCTCTGCTTCCTTGCGGGCATTGGAAAGAATATCCGCCTTGGTTTTTTCCGCGAATACAAGAGTGCGGCTGATCAGCTCTTCACGACGTTTGAGCTCTTCTACAGCCGTTCCCGCTTCCGCAGCTTCCTGGCGGACTTCCAGTTGCATCTTCTCGCGGCGCTGAAGCTCACGTTCCTGGATGGATTGATAGTCCTCCACCTGCGAAGCCAGCTGCTCCAGATACTCTTTAACCTCTTTTTTGCTGTAGCCGAACATGGCGTTGCCAAATTCCTGATGGCGAATGTCTGTTGGATACAGTGCCATTTTTCCTCCCTATTGGAATATAAAAAAAGTTCTGAGAACCCTGATGGCAATCTGGATCAAAACAATCGCCACCATGGGTGAAATGTCAACCCCCATGCGAGGCAACACTCTGCGCAAAGGTGCCAGAACGGGTTCGGTGACCTTAATCAAAATATGATATATTTGATTGCGATAATCCCGCACAAACCAGCTCATTACCGCTCTGATGAGGATTAGCACGGCATAGACATCCAAGATGAATATGATTAGCGAAATAAAACCAAAGCCGCGGGGCATTTATAAAACCTCGTGGCAATTTCGGCAGCGGGCTTCATAAGCTTCGGTGCTGCCCACCAGGATTTGCCCGTCCTGACACACTGTGCGTTGGGTGCGGTTGGCAGGATTTCCACATTTCACGCAGATGGCCAAGATTTTGGTCACATATTCCGCCACAGCCAAAAGCTGGGGCATGCTGGCGAAAGGTTTGCCGGTGTAATCCTGATCCAAACCTGCCACAATCACACGGAAGCCTTTGTCTGCCAATTCGTTGCATACATCCACAATGCTGGGATCAAAAAACTGAGCCTCGTCGATAGCGACGATTTTTGTATCCTCTTTGAGATAATCAAAAACTTCCTGAGGTTTGTTGATGGGGATGGAAGGCGCCCTCATTCGCGAATGGGAAACGATATCGTTTACATCGTAACGATTATCCAGGGCAGGTTTGAAAACCAAAACCGGTTGGCGGGCATATTCCGCCCTGCGGATGCGGCGGATGAGCTCCTCCGTTTTACCGCTGAACATGCTGCCGCAGATCACTTCGATCCATCCAGTCTTCTGATTTATGATATTCACGCTATCTCCTCGCAGACAAAAATCCAAAGAAGGTCAATCTTGTCAAATCGCTGAATTTGTCAATCGATAATGTTGGGATTCACCCTCCAAAAAGGTGATGGGCGAAGATGCCTGCCGCCACAGCCACATTGAGGGATTCTGTATTTTCATCCATTTCAATGCGCAAACATTGGTCTGCCAGTGTTTTGAGTTCCGGACTGACCCCATGCGCCTCGGAGCCCAAAATGAGGAGCAGTGTTTCATCCTTCCCCGGTGAAAATGAACGCAAAGGCTCTCCGGTGGACGCATCCGTGCAAAGCAATTTGGCTCCCAAATCCCGCAATTTTTCCGGCGCCAAAACTTGAAAGGGAATTTTGAACACGTTGCCCAGAGAGGCTCGAATCACCTTTGGTGAACCGATTTCCGCGCAAGCGGGCGAAAGCAGCAGAGCGTCAAGCCCGAAAGCCGCCGCAATCCTGAAAATGGTGCCCAAATTGCCCGGATCGCTAATCCCATCCAGATAAAAAGCGCGCCTGAAACCTGTCACCCGTTCCCGCGGCATTTCAAAAAGCGCCGCCACGCCCTGAGGATGCTCGCTGTCGCAGATTTTTGAAAAATCCCATTCCTGGACAAAAAACGCGGGAACATCCTGCCAAGCAGGCTCTTGCCCGAGGGTGAAATACTGTTCCAAAGGTTTGATGCCGTCATCACGCATCTGCCGCAAAGTTCGCAAGCCTTCCACCACAACCTTGCCTTCCAATTTTCTATGTTTTTTCTGAAGCAATTTGCGCAGTTCCCTCACTCTGTTCTTGCTGAGTTCTGCCGTTTTTTTTTCCAAGTTTTCAATCTCCTTATTTCCAGTTATCTACGAACTTATCCACAAATGCCGTGGATTATCCACATTCTGTATCTCATTATCCCATATATCGTTATCGCTTTCTCTCGCTCGCCCCTTATACTTATCCACAGTTTATCCACATTTTACACAAAGGGGCTTCCCTCAGGGAATTGCGAGCTTGCGAACCAGGGAATTATTACCAACTTTTAGACTGAGTATGAAAACACCACGACCCAGTTTGTGGAATTCCGGTTCCGTGGCCAGCCACCATAAACCCTCACCCGGTTCGGGCTGGTTGACGGCATGGCTTAAAACCTTTTGCCCGCGTGAGTTATACAGGTTTAATTCGATCCTGCCCGTACTCCCCTCAGGCAGATACCAGCGTGCCACGGTTCGGGATCTGTCCCAAGCGGGATTGGGACTCACCAACAGCTCCAAACCTGGTTCAGTGTATTCCAAAAACACAACCAGCGAATCAGAGATGGAGCCCCAAGGATTAACGCTGCTGATTTCAAGCCATTGCCAAGAACCATGTGGCAATGAAAACCCAAAGTTTTGTTGCCCAAATTCGGGAGTGAGAAAGATGGCTTGATCTCCCTCCTGGAATGGACGCGACCTCACAATATACCACAGAGAATCCGGATAAACAGCTTGGCGCAGCTCAATCCGATATGTGTTTAAAACCTGTCTGACGGAAACAAGCTCAGGTGCGGGCGGCTTTCCATGCGGTCTAAAATACCTATGCAGCATTTGGGGCCAACGGTAGCGCGCAAATTCAAGCTGGGCATAGCTTTCCCACCAAAAATCAAAATGCTGCTGATATTTGGGAAACCAGAGCGCGGCTGAACCCACCTCGTTTTCAATATACAAGGAGCCGGAGGCTAAAACGCAGGCTTCCCACTTTGCCAAAAGCCCGGTCAAAAGCGGCTCGTAATCCTCCCAAGAATCCAGCATCACATGCAGAAGCTCGCCCACGTCTATGTCGTTGTAGGCAGTGTTCATTTCCCAAAGATTTTTCCGAAAGGCTTGAAGCTCACCTGGGAAATGGGGTCCGTGGGATAAAAAATAGTCTTTCCAGGCTTCGTAAAAAGCTGTTAATTTAGAAGTTTGGATGGCGGAACAAGTTACAGGCAAGACAAAACCGTAGGGGTTGTGGCTGCCGCCGTGAAGGTAGGAATCCAGATATTTTTGGCAGATTTGAGAGGCGACTGCTTCTGGATCCGGATTGCTGAAAAGCGGAACGATGTCCTGATATGGAAATCCAGCGGCGGGAACTTGCTCTTCGCTGGCAACAACGATGTCCGCGGCGTGCATCACTTCAGCCAAAACCTCAAGGCTTTGCATGCTGCAGGCGTCAAAAAGCAGAATATCAAGATGGGGAATATCGCTGAGCGCCTGACGCAACTCACCCCCTGAAACGCTGATCAAATCTTCAGCGCCTTCGTCCGGGCAAATCCATTTCCAAGTGTTGTCTTTGAACCAATTATCCCCATGCCCCCAAATCACCAGCATTTTTTTATTAGCGGGATATTTCTGAAAACCCCAGTTGATAAAATCCCTCAGAGTGCTGGGGTCGCCGCTGTTGACAGTGCCCAGATTTTCCAGCAGCGTGGACATGATATAGGGTGTAAAATCCTGTCGTATTCGGCGTCTTTGGCAGCCAGGATAGTTGGAATCCTGGGGCATATCAGTTTGAACGATGATTTCCAAACCCGGAGGGATGGCCGCCGATTCCATCTCGTTGATGTTGCGTACCGCATTGTGCCACAGATTGTTGTCCGCGGCCATATAAACCAGAACGGTCCAATCCGACGCAAAAAGGGGAAACAGCAAAGCCAGCCCCAGCAGGATTAGCAGAGCTTGTTTCACCGTTTCCCCCAGCGTATCATATTATAAATTATACTCCATCGCTTCTTCTGTTCCGTTCAGAACGCGCAAGCCACCCTGGGCAAGCGCTTCCATTTCGCGTTCGCCAGGATATTGATGTATAGGCGCGATGAACCCCACCCGGGAGCGAATCTGCTCCACGATATATTCGTTATAAACCAAACCACCACTGAGGAAAATGGCGTCCACCTTGCCGCTGAGAACTGTGGCGCAAGCGCCCACTTCCTTGGCAACCTGGTAGCACATGGCGTTTGTGACGAGGATTGCTTTTTCGTCTCCAGCTTGAATACGTTTGTAAACCTCGATGCCGCTGTCTGTGCCCAGATAAGCTGTGAAACCAGCAGTTTTGGTTAGATATTTCACCAGTTCGCCATGGCTGAATTTTCCGCTGTAAGCCAGTTCCAAAAGGTCACCGATGGGCAAAGCTCCAGCACGCTGTGGGGAAAAAGGACCCATGCCGAGCAGGGCGTTGTTCACATCCACCACGCGACCGTTTTTTATGGCGGCGACAGAGATGCCACCACCCATGTGGACACCGATTAAATTAACATCATCCAGTTCTTTGCCCAGTTCACGCGCCATCAATCTTGCGATATAGCGAATGTTCAGCGCGTGCAAAAGCGATTTTCGTTCTATTTCAGGAATGCCTGAAACGCGGGCGAGATCTTCAAATTCATCCACGACCACGGGGTCAACAATGAAACCGGGGATGCCAAGATCGCTGGCAATGGAGTCCGCGATGAAGGCGCCAAGCGCGGAAGCGTGGGTGCGTCCCCAAAGTGAAGGATCGCGCAGGTCACGCTTCATGGCCTCGTTGATGCGGAAAGTGCCGCCAGGCACAGGGCGGACCAATCCGCCGCGGCCGACCACAGCGACAAGGTCTTCCGGACGAACATGATGTTCCTCCATCGCTTCAAGCACCAAATGTTTGCGAAACTCAAACTGGTCGATGATATTTGGCCAAGGCTCAAGCTCCTCCGAGGTGTGGCGCAAGGTTTTTTCGAATACAGGCTTGTCGCCATCGAACACGGCAATTTTGGTTGAAGTTGAGCCGGGATTCACGGCAAGAATTAGCTGGGACATTCGTCCTCCTGTTTATGTTTTTTTTATTTGCAATCAATCTCCACGGGCGCCATGGTTTTGTCAATCATTTCCTTTGAAAACTGGCTGACATCTGCGGTGACAGGTTTTTGGGTTTAAACCAATTAACAACCACACTGCCTTTCATATGAAAAAAGGGTTCAGTTACAAGAAAACCAAGAGGCTCGGAATCTGGAAAAACCTGTTTCCAATTTCATCCTTCCCTCTTGCTGCCCTTAGTCTGCCTTATGTTTTGTAAGAATAAATTTGGGCAGAGTATGGACGTGAAGCTTGAGAAAAAACGGGTGTTTTTTAGAAAAAACTGACCCGGAACATTTGTCCCGGGTCGGTAGGAGTGTCTTATGAGAGACGGGTCATTTACAAAGAATCATTTTGCGGGATTGCACGTAATCACCCGCTTTCATGCGCAAATAATAGATGCCGGTGCCACAATCCTGTCCACTGTCATCACGGCCATCCCAAAGCGTTTGATGGTTGCCCGAGCCTCTTTCACCATCATTGATGTGACGCAAAACCTGGCCTCGAACATTGTAGATTTCGAAAGTGACCGTGGAGGCGTCTTTCAGGCTATAGGGAATGTGGGCAATTGGATTGAAGGGATTGGGATAAACCGGACGCAGTTCCGTGACCAAGGGTATTTCTGGCGTTCCCACATCCAGGGTGGAATAGGCTATGCTGGCAGGACCGTGGAAGCCCACACTGCCGTCCAAATCGGAGTTTTGCAGCCAATAGTGGTAGGTTCCATCTTGTTGAAGATCGCGGTCGGTGAAAATATAGCTCTGTTGGGCGGAAGAATTCGTGGCCTGGATTAAGGGGCTGACAGTGAGCGCGGCAGCTAAATCATCAGTGTCGCCACGCAACACGTAGAAGCCCAACACACCGGTTTCGGTTTGGGTGACCCAATTCAGGTTCACATAGTTATCCGCGGATATAGCTGCGGTGAAAGAAGATAGTTCCACAGGCAGAGGCTGATCTTTAACGTTCATGGTGCAGGGAATCGCTATAAAATCGTTGTCTTCACTGTTACTTTGCACGTAGAAGGTGGTTTGATATTCGCCAACGTTTAAACCTGTCGCATCAAAACCAATGGTGACCGTATCCGGAGTTTGCGAAGCCGCTTGAACACTGCCATTGACCGAAATGCCACCAGCGACTTGCAGCCAACTATCTGAAGCGGGCACCAGCCTGCTGACTTCAACTTTATCAATGCAAACTCCCCTTCCATATTTTGCCTTGCCTTCAAATGCTATATAGTAGTTCGAACTGAGGTTGGGAAGATTGATTGTCCTCTTGGTCCAGGTGCTTACATTTTCTGTGTAGGTTTGAAGAAGAACCCATGAACCGGATGATGAGGTGCGGTAATAAACCCGCAATTCATCTTGTTTAGAATCCCGGACTGCCTGAGCGTGATAAAAGGTCAAGGTGGCTGTTGAAGCACCCGACAGGTCGAGAGCCGGGCTAATCAGCTTTGTGGTGGCAGCTGAAGTGCTGGCCACAAACAAACGCGCGTTTAGCGAGCCATCGTAGGCTTGGGAGGGAGACCCTTCATAAGATCCAGGCAGAAAAGCCCAGCATGTGCTTCCACTAACGTTCTCCTGAGTCCATTCCGCGGGGAAATATCCGCCGCGTTCAAAACTTTCGTCCAAAGAGCTTACTCTTCGGTAAACGCTGTATCGAAGCAGGGATTCTCCTGTATTGCCAACGTTGAGATTTCTTTCAGCGCTCTGCCCGGGTTCAAGTTCAACATAAAAAGAAGTTGAATCCACAACAGCTTCAGGAGGATTGCCCAAGGCGGCATAAACATTCACCAAACCATAACCTGTGTAGCGATCCCAGCCAACGCCACCGTCGATGGTCATGTCGGTTGCGGTGGAAACCAAGCGCTGTCTTACCTCCGCAGGCGTGAGGTTTGGATATTTCGAGAGGACCAAAGCTGCCGCGCCCGCAACGTAGGGTGTGGCGCAGGAGGTGCCGTTGAACCACATATAATAGTTTCCGCTTGAATATCCGGCACTGCCCGTAATGTCTGTGGTGGGCAAAATTGTAGGCCCCATGATATCGACACTTGCCCTGTTGTCTTGCGAATTAACCCCGTAATTTGAACCCCACCAGTTTTCACCATCACAGGAGGAAGTCGATTTACGCTGCCCACAGGGTGAAGCCGCACCGACGCTTATGACCTTATTATGGTTTGCCGGATAGGCTATTGCGGCAGCATCAGAATTGGCTGTTGCCGCAAACATAACAACATTTTTACTATAAGCATACTCAAGCGCGCTATCAGTGGAGGTAGAGCTTCCTTCACCATAACCACCTTCAATCCCAAAGCTCATGCTGATAACGTCCGCGCCGTTATCAGCGGCATACGTGATCGCATTTGCCACATAATTTGTATAGATATCACCATCGTTGTCGGCAACTTTGAGGGGCATAATTCTACATCCACCGGCTACTCCTACCACGCCAATTCCATTATTTCCAATCGCTGCCGCAATTCCTGCGCAGCAGGTGCCATGCCCTGCTTTCTGCGAATCATCCATGGGGTTGGAATCATTACTACCATAATCCCAACCCGGCACACAATTTGCGGCAAGATCCTCATGGTAGTAATCCACTCCAGTATCTATAATGGCAATCACAATATCCGGTGAACCATGGCCTTGCGATTGATCCCATGCCTGCCAAACATGGGTGTCAAATCCAACCGTGCCAACCCCGGCTCCACTGTGTCCATTTGAATATCCAGGTAGTTGCGCGATATTATTGTGTCCCCAGTTCCTGTTGAAGTCTGGATCGTTTGGCGCATCTTGAGGATATGCGAAATACTCAAATTGGGCAGCTTCGATTTCAGGATCTTCCAAAAAGTCAGCCAAAGCATCCTGAACATCCACACTACCATTCAGATGGATGATGAACCAACGGTCGAAGCCTGTCATCTGCTCCCAGGTAAAGTCATCCACCCGCCGGTGAGCGCGTTTTAGCTTATAGCCGCCGTTTCTGGCCATCCTCGCGTCCAGGCTGGCAATGCCAAAGCTGCTTTTTTCGCTGAGAAGGTCTTGGGGAAGATCCGCGCGATGTTTCGCGTCTGAGGAAAGTTTGATTTTGATGCGATCTGAAGCAAAGGCTGGCCTGTCCCCTCCTTCACCAGATCTCGCTGTTGCCGACAGTGCCAAACTCACAAAGAGGATTACCGATAGGAATAACAAAGCTTTACGCATGGTTGATCTCCTTGTATCGATCCTGATTGCGACTATTGCGTATTATGAAATCTTGTCAAGAAAAAAAATTCCATTTTCCGCAATTTCTTTAAATATTATTGGCCAAGCTCCATTTTTACAGCTTTTTGCGAAGATCAATGTCCCGTTACAAACTGTTGCGACAGAAAAATTTCAAAAGAATGCCCATCATCATTTTTGGGTTTCGTATGTCAAAATACTGATGAATAAAGAAAAACCCGCGCAAGGGCGGGTTGATATTTGACTGCAGCAGTGACAGAGTTTATTTCAAAAGCAGAATACGGGCGTTACCTTGAACATTGCCAACGCGCCAACGCAGCAAATATATTCCCGAGCCAAGCTTGTTTCCGGATTTATCGGACGCCTGCCAATTTATTTCCCGGGCGTTGCCTGGCACTGTGATGGTGTCGAGTTTTTGTCCTTTTAAGTTGTAAACCTCTATATGGGCGTCCTGTTCTTTTTTGCCTGTGAAGTGTAACCGGGCTTCTCCATAAACAGGATTGGGAAAGACTTGTAACTGGGGTGGAGAAGGCATTGTATCATCCTGAACCGCGGTGACGGGGCTCAAAATGAAGTTTGCCGAACCCAGGGATGTAATCTGGGTAGAATTATAGTAGAAATCGCTGGGGGTAACCTGGGTCACACCAATGGCGGAAGTGTTTCCAATGGAACGGAATTTCAGATTTAAAAGCGGGCCTTCCCCAGTGAGAGGATGGTCGAAATCGCAGTTTATGGAGAGCACTCCAGGCCCTTCCAAGTCAATTTGGGGTTCCAGATTTTCACTGAGAGTCCCCGCCAAATCGCATTCCACAAATTCCAGTTTGTTGGGGTCGAAATTCAATTTACACTGGTAGTGGAGAACGTTCCAGGAAGGCAACAGGTAGGTGGTACGAAGCTGGGTTGTGCCAATCTGTTGAAAGCCGAGATGCATTACATTGGGCATACTGATGGAGCTTTCCACCAAGCTGGCAACAGGGGCTCCCGCCGTAATCATCAAATATTCAGTGTTGTTTACCGGGCTGTTGTTAAAAAGCATTTGGGGAATGTCGAAAATATAAGCTCCGGTGTCAACTGGAGTGAAGCTAAAATCTGCCAAAGTTCCACCCCCCGCGAGGTTTGAACTTCCATTCCATGTAAACAAAATGCTACCCGGTTGTGTTTCTACCACAGTCATATTACCAGAAGCGGAAATGGTGTTATCGATGGAGGCGCCATTGAAAATGAGGAAATCACTGTCATACAACAGCACAAGCTGGTAGCTATCCACGCCCCAGGAACCCAACAGCGGATTGGTGGAAACAGAAACCGTAAAGGGATAGCCAACCGTGGCTCCTCCAGGAGAAGTGAGTCGCACACGAGTGTTCGCGATGCTGTAATTTTCTGGAATTGTGTTTACGATGGCGGCATTCCATTGACTGAAGCTATTGCCTCCCGCATTGATGGCATCCATATAGTAAAAGCCGTTGTAGTGTCCGCTCCAGCCAAAATTGAAGTGATAATAATTTGGGTCGTCGTAGCCATCCAAGCAGAAGGCATGGCCCCCACCATCGCCGGAACCACTGTAATACATTGGGCTGCCATTGTTTAGCTGGTCTTGCAGCAAGGTGTGCCATTGGGAATTTGTGTATTGCATGCGCCATTTGATTTGGGCGTCGGGATAGCGGAAATAATTTGCCATTGCCCAAGCCGCGTCATCACTTTGGGCGCCGGAACCGTTTGGGGAATATCCCATTTCAACAGCCACTCCACAATGATAAAGCAGGGTTGCCACGGGAATGTTTGAGGTTCCCACCGAGTTTGGCATCTCGTCCCAGAGATAGGTGGTGTTACCGAAATTCACGCTTTGGTAACCATAACCGTGTGAGTAATAGCTATGGCTGCCAACCCCAGAAGCAGGATGGCTCCAATACTTCATGACCATGCCCATGGCGGTGGCAACACAACCGGCATAGACGCGTCCGCCGGGGCCAGCCTGATCTTCAGGGCAAAGCTCGTTGTAGGGCCAACCCTGATCCCAGGTGGTTTCCAAAAGAGGTACGATGGAGCGGTTGCTCCGGATGGGGGATTCAAAATTTCCTGACAGCAATTGGCTCCACTGGGCTTGATTTTCAGGCAGCTCAGTGTTCTGGGCGTCAATTTCTTGGATTTGAGCAGCGTAGCCATCCACCCACTCCAAAAATGCGGGCGGGAAAGGCTTGGAGCCATCAAACTGACCGGAGCCGTAGGCCAGGATGGGAATTGCATTATCGTTGGCAGAAACCAAGGCAAAGCCCTGATCCTCAAAGCCGATTAGATAGATCAGAGGCTGTTCCGCACCGCTTTTGGGTGAATCAAGACCGAAAGGTGAAAATGCACCCGCACGATAGGCCTGAATCTGCACCGGGGCAAAGAAATCTATGTCAAAACGGGATACAAGCCAGCTTCGCGCGACTTGCGCAGCAACTTCCGAGCCGACAAAATCAGCAGTTAAAGGCAGAACAAGTATGAACAGCAGCCCCGCCAAAAAAGCGGTTTTGGTTAAGGTCATGGATCTCATGATTCCTCCTTAAAGCCAAGTATTTTGCAATTAACGTTCCACGTTTGGGGTTTTGAAAAAGCGTTGAAACAAAAAGGCGGGAAGTTCAACCCGCCTTTTTTTAATTATCTGTGAGAGGTCATTAGAAACGCAGATGGGCAAAAGCGCGGTTGGCTTCAGCCATTTTGTGGGTGTCCTCGCGTTTCTTGATGGAAGCGCCTTCTTTTTTGTAGGCTGCCAGAAGTTCGGCTGCCAGTTTTTCGATCATGGTTTTTTCTCCGCGAGCGCGGGAAAAGGAGATGATCCAACGGAAAGCAAGGGTCCGGCCGTTTTTCTCGTTCACTTCCAGAGGAATTTGATAGACTGAACCGCCAACACGGCGGGAAACCACTTTCACCATTGGGCGCACGTTTTCCAGAGCGGTTTTGAAAACTTCCAGGGGTGGCTGCTTGGTTTTTTCCTCGATAATCTCAAAGGCGCCATAAACGATTTTTTCAGCGATGCTCTTTTTTCCTTTTTCCATGAGGCAGTTCATGAATTTGGTGACCACCACGTCGTTGTATTTGGGATCCGGCAATACTTCACGGACGACTGCTTTTTTCTTTCTTGGCATTAATTCATCCTCCGTTTATTTTTTTGCCTTGGGACGTTTGGTTCCATATTTGGAACGTGAGTTTTGGCGGTTCTCGACTCCGGAGGAGTCCAGAGCACCGCGCACGATATGATAGCGAACGCCGGGCAGGTCTATCACACGTCCTCCGCGAACCAGCACGATGCTGTGTTCCTGAAGGTTGTGTCCTTCACCGCCGATATAGGCTGTAACTTCAAATCCGTTAACCAGACGGACGCGGGCGACTTTGCGCAATGCCGAGTTCGGTTTTTTGGGCGTCGTGGTGTAAACACGAGTGCATACTCCGCGCCTTTGCGGACATCCTTGGAGCGCCCTGCTCTTGCTTTTTTTCGCGATCTCGGTTCTGCCTTTTCTAATCAATTGATTGATTGTTGGCACTGATTTACCTCCATGGTATTTGTATCTTTATGGTTAAAAATCGTAGAAATCTTCAACTTCGTCATCCTGCGAAGGATGGGCAAAGCGGTCGATGATCTGGGCAACCGTTTCGCCTGTGCTCACGGCTTCCTCAATCTGATTGTTATAAATCTTGGCGCCGGTTCCCACAGGGATGCGGTGGCCAATGATGATGCTTTCCTTGAGGCCTTCGAGGCGGTCAATCCGTCCTTCGATGGCTGCCTTGGTGAGCACTTTGGTGGTTTCCTGGAACGATGCCGCAGAAAGCCAGCTATCGGTGAGCAGGGATGTTTTTGTGATTCCCAGCAGCATTTGTTCAAATTGGGCGGGAGTTTTGTCGAACTGCATAATCTCGCGGTTCTCTTTTTCCACCATAACTTTATCCACAACGTCGCCTTCCAGGAATGATGTGCTGCCGCTGTCTGTGATGCGAACTTTTTTGAACATTTGGCGGATGATTACGCCGATGTGTTTGTCGTCTATCTTCACGCCCTGCTTTCGATAGATTTCCTGCACTTCGTTCAAAATCATGATTTGGGCTTCGATGACGCCCTTCACCAGCATGTCGTGTGGGTCGAAAGGACCGTCGGAATGCGCGTCTCTGCACTCCACTAAGTCTCCTTGGTGGACAATGATTTTCTTACCTGCGGGAATAGCATATAGGCGTCCGGCAAGGAGTTGGCCTTTTTTGACCATATCATCTGTTTCAAAGAT
>LSQX01117294.1_pt1 | contig 26125 bp, 24 predicted proteins | sample 654561 | NCBI WGS metagenome assembly LSQX01 (sample SAMN04489861, study PRJNA283612) | anaerobic digester metagenome | isolation source: 4 biogas reactors fed with cattle manure at either 37C or 55C with and... | place: Denmark: Kongens Lyngby | collected 2014 | reverse complement strand
AGACGTCGGTGAAAACCTGGTCTCCGATAACGCAAGCTTCGGCGGGAGAAGCGTTCACCTTCTCCAGGGCGCGCCGGAAGAACCGCTGGATTGGCTTTCTGGCCCCAACAACCAGCTGGGTTTCAAGCTGCTCCGACATTTTCTGTATCGTCGGTGAAGGTCTTGCGTTGGTCAGTATGACCGTCCTGAAACCCTCGTCGTGGAGTGTCCGAAACCACTCGGCAAGCTCTCCGGCCACGCGGTAATCGCGCCAGGGGACAAGCGTGTTGTCAAGGTCTGTGAGGATGGCGCTTATATTCCTCTCCCTAAGCCACGGTATAGGGAGATCGTATATGGATTTGAGCCGTAAGTTTGGGGTCAAGAGGCGCATGGGCCCTCTGCCCTTGAGTTCCAGATACTGAGCCAACGAGACACCCCCACCTATCTTACCAGAATGGTGGAGGGTCCATGAAAGGTTGCGGCTTTACTGGACGAACATCTGACAGGACTTGGCCAGCTTCGATAACGCCCTTTTCTCGATGCGACTTACGTATGACCGTGAAATGCCCAGCAGCCTCGCAATTTCCCGCTGGGTCTTCTGAGGTTTGCCCGAAAGCCCGTATCTCAGCTCAAGGACTTCCCTCTCCTTCTCGTCGAGGATTTGAAGCTTTGAGAGAACGTTCTCCGCCTGGACCTTGGCCGTGACGACTTCGGCGACGTCACCGTCTTCGTCTCTCACGAGATCGATGTAGGTGACTTCTCCCTCATCATCTTCGGAGGACAAAGGGTCGAAAAGGTGGAGCTCCGTCTTATCGTTCTTTGTTGCCCTGAGGTACATGAGGATCTCGTTCTCAATGCACTTGGACGCGTATGTTGCCAGCCTGGTGCCCTTATCCGCCCGGTAGGTGTTTATGGCCTTGACGAGCCCTATGCTCCCGATCGATATCATATCCTCAATGTCTTGAGGGTTCGGATCGAACTTCTTCACTATGTGTGCAACGAGACGCAGGTTGTGTTCCACAAGGGTATTCCTGCTGTTAATATCGCCCCTTTTCACTCCGTTAAGGCAGTTTTGTTCCTCTTCTTCAGATAGAGGATGCGGGAAGTTGTTTCCACCTATGAAACCCAGAGAGGCCTCAAGGACCTTGATAATAAGCTGAGCAATGCCGTGAAGGGCGTTTACCACGCTGCCTACCCTCCGTACATTGGGTTTGAGGACCCTACATCATATTCAGGGTAAAGGCCTCGTGTGCGTGTCCGGCCTGAGAAGCCTTTCTGCTATGTCGTGAAAGATGGGAGCAGCCACAGTGGGACCGTCTCCGCCTTCTTCGACGAAGACGACGATAACGTACTTGGGCGCGATAAGTGGCGTCCACCCGGCGAACCAGGCATGAGGTTTCCCGTCTCTGTGCCCTGTTTCTGCGGTGCCGGTCTTACCTGCCGAGCCGAATCCGTCTATGTAGGCGGCCTGACCCGTTCCGCTTCGGGTGGCAAGGAGAAGCGCCGATTGGAGTGTCCCGGCCGTTTCTTCGCCGAAAAGCCTCTTTAGGGTCTTATCGGAGCCGGGGATGAGTTCGGGGCTTTTCCACATGCCGCCATCCACGATCGAACGGTAAAATGCCGCTACCTGGAGGGGCGTGACCAACAGGTAACCCTGGCCGATCGCCAGGTTGGCCAAGTCGCCGAGGTACATACTATGGGCATTGGGCAGCACTCCGGGCGATTCTTCCGGCAGCTCCAAACCTGTCTTTTCCCCAAACCCAGAGAGCCGGGCGAACTCCACGAGCTCCCGGGCAGGGATCCTTTGTACGCACTGGATCAGGGCTGAATTGCAGGAGTATGCCAGGGCTTCTTTGACCGTGACCGTCCCGTGGCCGCTTTCGCGGGAACCGCATGCTACTACCCTGTCGCCGACCTCGATGCTGCCTTCGCAAAGAAATGAGTCGGTCTCTCTCACGTACCCCTTATCCAGCAAAAGAGCCATGACAACCGTTTTCCACACCGACCCCGGGGGGAAAGCAGAGATCGCGCGGTTCACAAACGGGGAGTCGTGGTCGTCCATACACCTCTCGGGGTGATTTTGATCGTAGTTTGGCCTGGACGCCATGGCCAGGACCTCACCTGTCGCCGCATCCAGTACGAGCGCAGCTCCCTTCCTTACGCCCCTTTCGTCCAGGACGTCTTCTACGGCCAGCTGAACGGAGACATCGAGAGTAGTCCGTAGATCCGACGGTTTATCCTGGGGCGGCACAACCCGGATGCCGAGCCCGGGGATCCCGGTGCCTTCACCTGTTAGAACGACTCCGGCTGACGAGGGATACCTCCCCGATAGGGAATCCTGGAACCACTTCTCGAGCCCGCCTTCACCGACGTTGTCTCTGGGGTTTACGTAGGCATTGGTCCTAACGTGCCCAACTACGTGGCGGGCGAGCGACGAGGGCCCGTACCGTATTTCTTCCGGGACTACGGCCCAACCCTCCCCCCTCTCTCTCCCCAATACCTCGTCCACCTGTTCGGGTGACGCTTCCCTCACAACCTTTTCGGCCACCGGATCCTTCGAGCCGGCGCCTGCCGAGAGGCGGGCGATGGCGTTTCCCCATACGGGATAGTGGAGGGGGATCCCGTGCCTGTCCACGATGTTTCCCCGGGACAGCCCCACCGGGATCCCCATGTACCTTTGGTAGAAGGCGGGTTCCACGAACCTATCCGACTGGAGCGGTCCTATGAGCTGATACCGTACAAGGAGACCGAGGAGGCAGAAGAATATAAGCGAGACGGACGCTTTAACAAGCTCTATCCGTCTCTCGGACTCCTGGTTACCCGGCCTCGACCTAGACGCCTGCAAGCGATTCACGGGTATCTCTAAGCGCCTTAAGGTCTTCTTCCATGGCCGAAGAAAACTCCTTGAGCGACGACACCCTGTCGACCTGGCTTTGTTCCAGCCACCTTGCCAGATTTGCCGAATGCTCTTCGATTACTCTGGCGGCTTCTCTAATGCGCTTCCTGAGTCCCGCGATTTCCTCTCTAAGGCGCGTGCCCTCCTTTGATAGGACAGCCATCCTTGAGAGCCCCTTTATGAACGGGACTATGTCCTGCCCAGACTCCTCAGTGGAACGGACCAAATCTTGGAGGTAATCCAGGAAACCTTCTTCCCGTGATTGGGGTCCTTCCATTGCGGCAGGTTCTGTCTCTCCAGCTCTCGACTCACGCCCCTCAGTCCCCTGGTTCCTTACCTGATAGTACTTCCATCGAGCAGTGAGCCACGAAATGCGGTTCTTCTCGGCATATTCTTTGAGCGCCTGGGTGATGGACGCTCCTTGCAGTACGCGTCCCTCTACAAACTCTCTGAGGTCCGCTTCTTTACCTTCTTTCCATCGATATCTGGGTGACCTGGCGGTTGTTCCCAAAGACATCCAGCTCCTTTCTTTTTCTGGCAGTATATGTTTCCTATTTTCGGGCGAGTTTTATTCAACCTACAGTCTGTCCGGTGCTTTTTCCGTACAGGTTCGTATGGACAGGTAAGGGCGCCGGCAGGTTGCGTAAACCGGCACAATCCGGGGATAATCAGAACCGGATGGGCGTACCGGCTTAGCTGCATAAGACGTCCGGCCGCCCAAGATGCTGAGGTGGGCTGAAAACATGAACATAGCCATGGTTAGCGACAGCTACTATCCCTACATATCAGGAGTTACACGCGCGGTATCCACGCTGAAAGAAACACTTCACAAAATGGGGCACCGGGTAACGCTTTATTGTCCGGCTTACCCGGGCGCACAGCCCGAGGAAGGGGTAAAGAGGCTTCCTTCCCTCAGGTCTCCCACCAATGCTACGTACTACGTAGCCATACCGCCCTTTCTTGGTCTGAGAAGGTCGCTCGTCGGGAGCCGGCCCGATGTCATACACATACACTCGCCTTTCAACCTGAGCAGGGCAGGGTACTCCATAGGCCGTCGCTACGGCATACCGGTGGTAATGACCTACCATACGATGTACAACCTCTATTCCCACTACGTGCCGGTGGGAGGCAAGCGCGTCTCCCAGACCGTGGAGCGGATGGCGTTCAGGGTGGCAAATGCAGTGGATGCTGTGGTAACCCCGTCTAGCGTCCTGTCCGACTACCTCAGAGAACGCGGGATCCGGACACCCCTCTTCCCTATCCCCAACGGGATCCCCGTGGAGGATTTTCAGGGAGGCGACCCGCACTACGCCCGCGACCGCTACGGTATACCGGGTGACATCCCCGTCATCATCTCCTGTGGCAGGCTGGGGGTTGAGAAAAACATAGAGGTACTCCTCAGGGCTTTCGCCCGCGTTCGGGCAAAGAAGGACGCAGCGCTACTGCTGGTTGGCGACGGCCCCCTCCGGGAACACCTTCAGAAACTGGCATATTCCCTTGGTGTTGGCGGCAGGGTCTTCTTTGTGGGTTCAGTCCCGCCGGAGGCAATGCCGCACATGTACGCCTCTGCGGACCTCTTCATGTTCGCGTCCCTCACCGACACGCAAGGCTTGGTGCTCGTGGAGGCTAAGGCCGCAGGCTTGCCCGCGGTGGCCGTCGGCGCCCTGGGTGTGAAAGACATGGTAATCGACGGAGAGGACGGGTACCTGTGCGCCAACGACCCGGATGAGCTCGCCGATAAGGCGAGCTACCTCCTGGACAACCCCGGGGTCCTCTCCATGATGCAGGAGGCTGCAAAAAAGAACGCCATGGCCTTTTCCAAGGAGGCAGCGGCGTCCAAGATACTGGCCTGCTACGAATCGGTGATGCGCGGTTAGTACGGCGTGCTAGGCCGGCCGTTCAACTCGACCTCGCCGGGACAGCGCCTCCATGTACACCTCGGTATACATGGCAGCCGACTTGTTCCACGAGAAGTCGGTCTCCATAGCCTGCTTAACTATATGGTTCCAGGTTGACCGGTCTCTGTATTTGTCGAGCGCGCGGTCAAGTGCAGCTACCAGGTCTTCGGCTTCGTAGCGGTCGAACAGAAACCCGGTTCCCGTGCCCGTTGAAACGTCATACTCACTTACGGTATCTGCAATGCCGCCGGTCCTACGGGCAACCGGGATCGAACCGTACCTCATGGCTATGAGCTGGCCCAGGCCACAAGGCTCGAACCTGGACGGCATGAGGAACATGTCAGAACCGGCATAGATCCGCTGGGCCAGGATTCCGTTGAAGCCTGTGGTGACAGACACTTTTCCCGGATGGGACCGGGCCAGAGACCGGAAGGCCTCCTCGTAGCGCTCGTCGCCGGACCCGAGAAGCACGAACTGGAGCGGCCGCGAGAGGATCTCCGGCATGGCCTCAAGCAGTACGTCCAAACCCTTTTGGTCGACCAACCTGGAGACCATCCCTACGAGGGGCTCATGAGACAACGAAAGCCCCAACTCCCTTTGAAGGGCCAGTTTGTTGTCGACTTTTGCACCTAGGTTCCTGCTGTCATACGTCTTGAACAACCGCGGATCGGACGACGGGTCATATTCGTGGTAGTTTATGCCGTTCACGATCCCGTATAGGTCACTGCCACGCTTCCTCAAGACGCCGTCAAGACCTTCGCCGAATTCCGGCGTCTGGATTTCTCGCGCATAAGTCTCCGATACGGTGTTTATGACATCTGCAAAGAGAAGACCCGCCTTCATGAAACTCACGTCGCCGTAAAACTCCACTCCTCCGGGAGTAAAATACTCTTCCCCCAAACCCAGAAGACCCAGGGCGACCTTTGGAAACCGGCCTTGGTAGCGGAGGTTATGTATGGTGAAAACCGATGCGGTCTCGTTCCATAGGGCGCTGTGCCTTCCCCGGATGTGGATGAGCAGGGGGATGAACCCTGACTGCCAGTCGTTTAAGTGGACTACATCCGGACGGAAGCCCAATTCCTCGCAGAGGGGCAAGATCGAGAGGTTGAAAAAGGCAAACCTCTCTGCGTCGTCTTCGTATCCATAGAGCCGGTCCCGGTCGAAATAGTGGTAGTTGTCGACGAAATAGACGGGCACCTCTTTGGTGCCGCGGGAAGACTTGGCCTCTATCCGGGAACGCCTTACAATGCACGTCTCTTTCCTTTGCCCGACTTCTACCGGGAAGTCGGTAACCGTCGCGTAATCTCCAATGCGGCGATACCTTGGGAGCACAACCCTCACATCGTTGCCCTGAACCGCCAGAGCTTTGGGAAGGGAGCCGGCCACGTCTGCCAGTCCTCCCGTCTTGGCGAAAGGGGCTACTTCGCTGGCAACCACGAGTATCTTGAGTCCTGTGTCGAGCATTATGTGGCCTCCCAACTCCCCATCGCCCCGGCGAACTCCCTGGTTGCGAGTTCAGGCGATGTGGGGTTTATGTACGTGCCGCTTCCCAACTCGAGCCCGGCCTCGGTGTTGAGCCTGGGGTAGACGTGGATATGGGCGTGATAGGGCCACCCTCGCTTGGTCTTCACGGACGAAGGCAGACCGTGGAAGACCATGTTGTAAGGCAATGCCGAGAACATGGACTCGTATGCTCCAAATAGCTGTCGAATGGTAGCGGCGAGGTCATCCATCAGCGCATCGTTCATCTCTGTGAACCCGGAAACGTGCTCCGCGGGCACAATGAGGGTCTCGTAAGCCCGCCTTGAAGCGAAAGGCGAAAGGACGAGAAACCGGTCGTTCCTGAGTATCACCCGCACGTCCTTCTCGGCTTCACGCTCCAGAAGGTCGCACATGAGGCATCTACGGGTCTTGGATTCGTAGTCCTTCAGGCGTTGCCCTTCCAGCAAGATAGCCGGGGGCATGACGGGCAACGCGATGATCTGAAAGTGGGGATGGGTGAGCGACGCTCCCGCTGTCTTTCCACTGTTCTTAAAGACCTGGACGTAGGAGATGTCACTCGAGTCGTACATGGCCGCGCATCTCTCCTTGATGGCTTCCAGTACCTTCTTCATGTGGCCAGTGGAGTACGAGCCCAGAGAGCCGTTGTGTGCGGGGGATTCCACGACGACCTCGTGGAAACCCACTCCCGGAGCTTGCCAGTACAAAGCCCCCTCGGGAGAGTCGGGGAACGGAGGAACCCTCCACGCATCATCTTCTGCCATCCCGTGAGGCCTGGAGATAAGAGCCGGGAACTTATTCGGTACCACCCGCACCGTCCAGCCTGGGCTATCGGCGTTTCCTTCCGTGCGATTCGCCCACACCTCGGGCGGGGTCTCCCGCTCGTTCCCAGGACAAAACGGACACTTAGGATCCCTTTCGGGCAATTCGCCGGCTCCGTCCTGCGCGGACCTGTAATCGGAAGGCCTTTTCGACCTTTCTTGAGCGATGATTGCGAAGCCTGCGCTCAACACATCAAACCGGATCTCAGGCAAACGTATCGTCCTTTCAAGTTGGGCTCAGTGCTTTGACCCTTCGTTGGGCTCCCGGTAGTGCTACGCATCGTGCTTTAGGGGAACAAAAGGGGTAGTCAAGATACTACCCCTTCTTGTGTTCCTTCGTCGTACGCGTCTCTACTGGCTCTGCCAGTTGCCCTGGCTTCCCAGCTGCCAGCCTTGACGCTGGACCCCAAGATCTCTCTGCCAGCTGCCGGTGCCGAAATGGGTGGGTGAACCCTGCATTCCTCCAAGGCCCTGCTGCGTCCCACCGTGCTGGAACCCTAGAGATGGCTGACCGGGTACAAAACCTACCTGTTGTCCCGGTCCGCCCTGGCCAAAGCCTGTGCCTCCCCTTGCCCAATTGGGTAGGTTCGCGCTGTGGCCGGATTGATACTGGCCGCCGAAACCCATCCAGCTCGGCTCACCGCCCCACTGAGCGCTCTGCCCCAGACTCGACGGTCCGAAGCCACTCTGGCCTTCCCCGTACTGCGTTCCTGTCCAGCCCTGCCTGCTTACTGCCCCTTCTTGAACGCCGAAGCCGCTCTGGCTGCCGAAACCTCTCTGGGCCCACTGGGGGATGTTCTGGTACTGCTGCGTTCCGTGGATCTGGCCTGCTCCCGTCGAAATCCAGCTGGGCTGGCCACCCCAGCGCGCTCCCTGTGCCAGGCTTGAGGGTCCAAAACCGCTCTGCCCTTCGCCGTACTGGGTACCGGTCCAGCCCGTGCTTCCCTGCCAACCGGTAGACGCGCTTTGTGCTCCGTACCCGCCTCTGGCCCAATCGGGAATGCCGCCTTGATGCTGGGTACCCTGGAACTGCCCGGTGCTTCCCGACATCCAGCTCGACTCACCGCCCCAACGCGCACCCTGGCTCACGCTGGAGGGTCCCATACCGCTTTGGCCTTCCATGATCTGAGTGCCGGTCCAACCCACTTGTCCTTGATTCATGCTCACGTTAGTTCCTCCCATGTTCACAGTGGAATTCATGACTTGCCTCGACTGGTGAACGGCGTTTCTGAGATGAGAGAGCGTCTCCTGATCCGCTTTCCGAACCTGATACCAGCCTTTGGAGTGCAAGTAGTCAAAGACGCTATTTGCCGCCCTGGTTGCGCCGGCGTGGAGCTCCTGAAAGGCCGAACGCAGCGCGGGGTCGCCCGATTCCAGGATCGCGGGCGCATAGTAGTAGTTGGACAAGTACTTCTGTCCAGCCAGAAGGTCTTCGGCGATTTCCCGGTCGGTCATGGGTTTGCCGCCGGAAGATCCTGCCACTTCAGACACGTTCTTGACCGCCCCCTGCTTTTCACTTCACGTGACTTGATAAGAGGCTCAAGTGTCGCTCACACGCTCGTTCCAGGTTTTCGATAAGTGCCCGTAGTTCGGGGTCTTGGGCCATCTGCCTGTAAGAGGTGAGTTTTTGCGACATGAGGGTCTCACCCTTTATGGACTCTCCAAGGTACCAGGCCTCGGTCTGGGTGAGCTGCAATACGCGCCACCTCCCTTCCATTCAGGCTTAGAATGTCACTGGCCCCCTGCGTGTATTCCCGCGGCTATACGGACATTGCCCCTGATTCATCCTCAATCAGCTGCAGGACGACCTGCTCTTTGCCCGTCATGGCGTTTATGTAGACAAGATAGGTGTCGTTACCGCTTCTCACCCTGAACTCCCATGCCATTACCTCCGTTGTAGGGAGGATCGGTATGACGCAGAGTCTGGGTTCGGCGCTTTCAACCTTGAGCTCGGGCCTGAGCACGCTGCGGGCCGCGGCCGGTGAAACGATGGGCGCCCTGAGCACGCGTCCGGGGTGACCGTGGGTCATCAAGTAGTTCATCTGGTCGAATGAGACAATGGCACCGGTATCGAGCGATACCTCGACCTTCACCGTGTCGGGGTAGAGGCGAACTTTTGTACTCCCTCCGGGCCCGGACACCTCTGTATGAGGCACGTAGGCGAATACTACACGGCTCGCGTCCGCGCCGCGCTTTCGCCACCCCGTTTCCTCGAGGCTTAGAAAACCCTTGGACTTCAGGAATTCCATTGCCTTATTCCGGGCCTCATCCAACCCGATGGCGCCCGCGCCTCTCGGGGCGGAGTCTGTGGCCATGACCACTGCCCCTCCCTGTTTGGCAACGGTCGTAGCCACCTCGCTCCCATCCTGTCTCTTTGCGGTGACCACGTACGAAGGAATAGACCCTTCAACCGTCCCTACTGAGACGGACTCGAAACTCTCGCCGGGAGTGAGAAATGACAGGGCTATCTCTTTGGCCCTCTCCTGAGAGATCAAGGGACCGGGCTGCGCAAGGGCCTGGGCTTCCAGGTTCTTCTCCGAGAAAGGCCCGTCGTAAACGGGTGTAGGGATGCTCTGGGTGATCTGATCGATCTCGGAGAAGCCGTGGTTCAGCGAATCCGCCGCCCGTTGAGAGCTTCCTGCGAAAGAAGCCGCCATCTCCTGAAGCCCCGCCCTTTGGGGCCTAGGCGCAGTGATGCTGGCCTGCGCCGTCCTCGCAAGGACACCGGAAAGCTGCTTTACTCCTTCCTCAAGCCGGGCGAGTTCAGCCCACTCATCCGGAGTCACGGTTTCGCCTCTCGCCAGCTTCTGGGAAAGCACCAGAGCGAAGTCTCCTACTGTTGCTACAAAACGGCGAGGGCCGGAGAGGTCCACTCCGTCTGCTCCTGCCAGGCTGAGATCGCTCCGGGCCGCCTGACAGTTCAGCCAGCCCGAGGTCAAGAAATTGATCTGCTGCCCGGGCGACGATGAAGCCCTGGCTTTAGCCAGGCTCGCCTCGAGGTTCTCAACGTGGGTAACCAAGTTAAAAAGGGCTCTTTGCTGGGCCGCTTGCATCCTGATCCTAGCCGACCGGGCGTCTCTGTATTGCGCAAGACCAAACGCCAGAGAAAGTACGGTCACGGCGCCAAGAGCCCAGAGGAGCCATCTCTCTCTTCGTGTCCTCATCCTTCCTTTACACCTCTCTTAATGCAAGGGCCTTCATCAGTACGCGAACACATGGTTGCCGATCTGAGTGACGATGGGCCTAGACCATATCCAGGGGCTCACCGGCTTGTAGGGGTTCCAGAAGAAAGTACATCCGTAGGTTGGGTCGTATCCATTGAGCGCCAGTTCGGCCGCGCGGTACATCTCATCGGTAGGCGTGGTGCTCCATATGAGGCCGTTGGTGACCGATTCGAAGGCATCCGGGTCATAGATGACCCCTGCTATCGTAGGTGGGAAAGCAGGATCTCTGGTCCGGTTCACTATAACCGCACCGACGGCGACCATGCCCAAGAAAGGCTCCCCAGTGGCTTCGCCCATGATCACCCGGGCAAGGAGCTCGAATTCGTCGTACCAGCTCTGGGGCGCGGCAGCACACCGCGGCATGTCGGCGGAAAGCGAAGTTGATAAGAAGATCAGCGCTGCTGCGCAAAGGCAAAAAAAAGTCTTGATCCTCAAATGGCATCCCTTCCTCTACTTGTAGGTCCTACCGCGTCCTTTGGCGCTTGCGAAAGGGCGCAAGGAAGGCCCGTGCTCTTAGAATGCGTGAGGAAGGGATGCAGTTATTCAGCGACCTTGGTAAGTCGCGCGGTTTTGGTTGTGCTCCGCCAAAGTGCGGGCAAAAGCGTGGGTACCGTCGTTCTTGGCTACGAAGTACAGATAATCCACTTCATCGGGAGCAAGGACGGCTTCCAGGCTCGCCTTGCCGAAATTGCAGATGGGGCCCGGCGGGAGGCCGGGATTCCTGTATGTGTTGTACGGAGAGTCTACTTCTAGGTCCTTCCAGAGCACCAATGCGTCGGGGGGTTTTCCCAGTGCATAGAGCACGGTAGGATCGGCATCCAGCTTCATCCCGATCCTAAGCCTGTTTAAGTAGACTGCAGCGATGATAGGCCTCTCAGAAGCAACCTGAGCTTCGCGCTCCACAATCGAGGCCAAAGTGGCCGCCTGATGCGGGGTGAGATTGACCGCCGCGGCCTTCTCCTGCAACTCTTCGGTGAAAACCTGCTCCATCCGCTTGAGCATCATGAGCACCAGTTCTCGTTCGGACATTCCTCTCCGGATGTAATAGGTGTCGGGGAAGAGATAACCCTCAAGCGGCGCTCTTGCGGTTTCAAGATATTCGGGCGGGAGGTAAGCCGGGGCAAGGGATCTGTCCGAGGCGGCCTCCAGGAAAGCTTCCTTTGACCCGAAACCCCTCTCCTCTACAAGAGCCGCTATTTGGTCCACGCTGAGCCCTTCCCGCACCGTAAGCGAATAATAGATGACACGCCCTTGGACCAGGCTGTCAACCACATCAAGAGCGTGAATGCCGGGCTCAAATCTGTACTCCCCCGATTGGATGCGGCCGTCGGCTCTCATCACTCTGGTAAGCACCCTGAAAAACAGCTCGTCCCGTATCACGCCGTGGTCCTTAAGGAGGGCCGCGACATCACGGGTGGACATCCCCGGTTCCACAATCACGCTAACCGGCCCGGCTGTTTCCGGCAGAGGACAAGAGCTGAGGTAGGACGCTATTGACAAGGCCACTATGCCGAAAGCAAGGACAAGCCACAAACCGTACTTGCGTAGGCGGCTGCGGCGGGGCAGCGTGCCAACTTGCGTGCCGGGTGCTCTCAATACTCGGGCTCCTCCTCATCTTCTTCCGGCTCGTCTTCATAGCCCAGGTCCGGGTCTTCGTCGCCCTCATCGACAACGAACTCGCAGTCTCCGTACTCGCCCTCCAGCTCGATCTCTTCAAAAGCCTTGAGGACTTCTTCCCATTCCTCGTCGCTGTCAATGGTGGCGAGGATGTTTTCACCTTCGTCATCGACATCGACCCTCAAGATGACTATCTCAGGCTCCATGTCGTCTTCTTCTTGGATTGGCATAAGCACCACATACTGCCGCTCACCCACAAAGAGCGAGTCGAACAGTATCCGAAAGCTTATCTCTTCGCCGTTTTCGTCTTGAAGCACGATTAGATCATCATACTCTTTCACCGATATCACTACCCTTCTTTTTGAGGGGTCCTATTCCGCCTGGCCCTCAGGTAATTCTCAAGGATGAGGGCCGCCGCGGCGCCGTCTATGGTGTTTTTCCTCAGGCGGCGGGACTTCCCTAAGGCTATCATTTCCTTTTCCGCCTGGGAAGTGGTAAGTCTCTCGTCGGAGAGGAAAACCGGCATGCCGGCGTAACGCTCAAGAAGCCCGGCAAACCGCCTCGCACGCTTCGCGGAAGGACCGAGAGTGCCGTCCATGTTTTTCGGTAATCCAACCACAAATGACGAGGCGCCGTGCTTTATTGCGAGAGCCGTGAGGTTTTCTGCGAGGTCCTCGAGGCCCCTGTAACTCAACGTGACCAGGGGACTCGCGAGGGTATTGGTTTCATCACTGATGCTGACCCCTATTCTCTTGAGGCCGAGGTCGACGCCTATTATCCTGCCCGTCTCTTCCATGGGCGTCACATCACCTTCAGACAGAAATGAGGGCATACCTTGGCGCAATAACCGCAGAGCATGCACTTTGCCATGGAAACAAGGGGACGCCCTTCCTCCATTGAAAGCGCCCCGAAGTCGCAAGCCTCCACGCAGCGGCCACACCCTTCGCACCAATCCTCGATGAGGAGTCTCTTTGGCTGAGAGCCGCGAGACAATCCGTCATCGGGCGGTTCTTCGTTGGAGAAGATCCTCGCTGCGAATTGTACCTCGTGGACCGTGTGCATACCAACTGCCACGCTGTGTCTATAAGGGAAATCCCTGACATACTCGAGGGCGCGTCTCGCTTGAGCAAAGAGGTGCCCTCCGCCCAAGGCCTTCATGAGGTAGACACCTTTGCCGCATTCCCACGCAAACCCCAGGGCTTTTTCCATGTCGACCCTTCCGCCGCCCCTTATACCCAGCCCTTCAACATTTAGAATGGCGAAGATTATGTCCACTTCGGATAACGTGGCGGCGGCCCTCACGCACTCGACGGTGTGGGTCGAGACCGCTATTCCCCTGATCGTCCCGCGTTCCTTCTCGCGCGCAAGGTACTCGAGGGCCTCACGGTGCCCCTTTAGAGTGAGGGCTGACTCCTGCTCGTGGAGTCCGAAAATATCCAGAGTGTCACGACCGAGTTCACGCCTGGCGCGGTCAAGGGATTTCTTCATGCCCTCGCGGCCGAAAGCGAATGAACGGGAAGCGATTACCGAGCCGTCTCTTTTGGCCACCTTCTTGAGGTGTGCGTAGGTGTCGTAGAAGTCTGCGGTGTCGAAAAAGTTGACACCCATGTCCCAGGCGAAGTCGATCACCTTAGCGGAATCGTCGGGAGTCATGTTGTAGTGGGTGCGACTTAATGAAAGGGAGCCGAAACAGAGTTCTGACACTCTGATGCCGGTCGCTCCGAAATACTTGTAGCGCAATGGGGTCACCGTCTCACCGGGTCCCTCCGTGGGAAACGAAGGGACCCTTTGCGTTACTCTATGGGCTCCATCCGTCCGGCGAGTTTCTTAAGGACTTCAGGCATCGTGGTGTACTCCAGCTCTTCAAGCCCTAAGCGGTGAGGCTCAAAGGGGCCCATGGAGCGGAAGTAGTCCGCCATCTCGTTGGCGATCTGCCGGGCCCGGTCAAACGCGACGTCCGCAAAGAAGTCCTGGGGGCCTATGAGCTTGCCCTGGCTGAGCTGGAAGCNNCCATAACTCTCGGAGGTCCGTCAAATCTGGTCGGAATGGCCTGCTCTGCTCCGCACGGCATGAGCGGCCCGTGGTGGGAACCCCTCATCCAGCCTGCGACAATATGAGGCTTGGAGAAGGGCTCAAGCGCTTCTCCAACGGCAGGCATACCGCTCTGGCAGCGGACGATCAAGACCGGATCGTCCTTACCTACGTACCGGCCGGCCATGAGGTTGAGCCTCTGTGTCGACGACGTGGCCGCGATCTCGCCGAGTGTCCTGGAGTAGACGGACTTCACGCAGTAGCGGCCTGGGGCACCGATGAACACTAAGAGGTCGTAGAGCTCTTCAGGGCAGTGGAAAACGACCTTCTTGTGTTCTATGAGGTCGTGGACCTCAAAATCGAAGCCTTTGTGCATCTTGGGGTCGATAACCAACCCGGCGGTGTTGAACGGGTCTGCGAACATCTTGTAGAGCGGGTAGTTCCAGGCTCCGGGCTCGGTCTTGTCAGCCATGAAGACTATGACCGGCTCCGAGGGTCTCTCTTCGAACTCCATCTCGGCGACCCCGGGTCCCAGGCCCTTTATGTTCCCTGAGAACGAGTCGCTGAGAAGGTCTTGCCCCGCCCCGTACAGCTTGAGTCTCTTGGCTTCCGCGGTAGCGGCAAGGAAGGCATCCCAAGCCAGCTTGTGGATGTCTTCGTTGTCCACGCCGAGAGAGTGAGTCATGATGAGCTCGATGTCGTCTCCCACGTGGTCAACGTGGAAGTCTATGAGGAGCCCTTTCCCACGCGTCTCGAGGTGGTCCTTCGCGGCCGCAAGCAGGTTCTGGTGCACCGATGAATGTCCAACGAACCCCCCTACGTCGGCCTTGATCACGGATAGCGTTACTTTAGACAATTACTATCCCTCCGGTGCGTAATAAAGACATCTGAGAGTTCTAGTTCAGCGAGACGTAATCCTTCCCCGTCTCATAACGATAGCGAGAAGCATCCCGGCGATGAACCCTCCGATATGGGCCCACCAGGCCACACCCCCCTGTGCTGTGACTCCGAGGGAAGCCACTCCCGACAGGAGGTTCGTGATGAACCAAAGGAACAGAAAGACAATGGACGGGACCTCAACCATTGGGAGGAAGAAGCCTATGGGTATAAGCGCCAGCACTCTAGCCCGTGGAAACATGACGAAGTAGGCCCCAAGGACTCCANNGGCTCCGCTGGCCCCTACTGTCGGGACCGTGGAAGTCGGGGATGAAAACACATGGGCAAGCGACGCGATGATCCCGGAACACAGATAGAACACCGCGTAGCGCCCGTGCCCCAGCCTGTCTTCAACGTTGTCGCCGAAGATGAAAAGGTACATAAGGTTTCCGAGGAGGTGAAACCATCCCACATGGATGAAAAGCGATGTTATTAGGGCCAACCATCCCGACGTCATCTCGAGAACATGAGGAGGGAAAGCCCCGGGGTTGATGAGGACCGCCGGGATGACCCCGTACCTTACGGTAAACGCATTCAGGCCCCTTTGCGTGAGAGCCAGTTCGTATACGAAGACAAGGAGGTTTATTGCGATCAAGAGCCAGTTCACGACCGGTTTTCGGCGTGACCTCTGAGTGTCTCTCAAGGGGATCAATGTCCATCCCTTCCTTCCGGGAGCCGCCTACTTCTTAGAGCATTCCCTAATATAGATATAGAAGTGAGTCCACCGGAGCATAGTCGTCGGTAAGGAACACTGCCCCCTCTACCGGTATCTCGCCCTCGTAGAGCGAAGAGGCGAAGCCGGGAAGCCCCTTGATGGTGGCTCTTTGACCTTCAAGCATACGGGCCTTCTCAATAAGCCGCTCCTTTCCCTGCGGAACTCCGAAGCCTTCTCCCGGCTTTAGGCAAAATACTTCGATGTTCCGGAGAGACGATTCGGTGCCGGGCGAATAATTCACCGGGAATACATAGGTGTCCGCAAAGACCCTTCTTATCGTATGAAACATGGAACGAAACAGCTTGGACTTCTCTCCTTCAAGGGCTCCTATGAGGTTCGAGGCCAGGACACCGCCGGGCTTCAGCCTTTCCCGGACCAACTCGTAGAATTCCACCGTAGTCAGGTGAAAGGGAATTGAGTCGGCATAGTAGGCGTCCACGATGATAAGGTCGTAAGCCTTCTCCGAAGATTTCAAGAAAGCTCGCCCGTCGGCCGTATGTACCCGTATCTCCTCGTCGCCGGGAAAACCGAAGTATTCGCGGGCTATGCGGGTCACTTCCGGGTCGATTTCAACGCACTCGATGGTCATGTCCGGGTAGTCTCTATGGAAGCGTTTAGGCACAGTGCCGGCTCCCAGCCCTATGAACAGGACGTCCTCCAGGTCCTCCTTGAAAAGAAGCGCAAGGTGAAAGAAGTCGGTGTATGGGAAGACGCTCTCGTAGGGCCTTTCGGGGTACATCCCGCTCTGTATCGAGTTGTCGAACTTAAGGAGGCGCCTTGAGCCGTCTTCCACAACATAGATGTGGTGGTAGAGAGACTGGGTTTCATATATGACGCCCGCCGAGCCACCGGGGAAAAGAGACGGTCCCAGGCCAAAGACTAGGGCCGCACATAGAATGAGTGCCGCGGCTTTCGGTCGCCGGGGCCGGGCGGAGATACAAAGTACCGCCCCCACTCCAAGCATCGAGACCGAGAGGCACCGGAGGATTGTCTCCGTCCCTAGAGACGGGATCAAGTAGAACGACGTAGCGAAAGTGCCGGCTATACTGCCTATGTTGGAGACGGCATACAATAGGCCGGCAGACCTTCCGGCGCTATCTATCCGGTTTAAGGTAAGCCGTACGCACCAGGGTGAAATCGTTGCGAGGAGAAGAGAAGGCACAAAAAACAGGAGGGTTGAGGCCCCAAGGAGCGACGGAATGCCCGGAGCTCCTGAAGCCAGTACCGGCAGGAGGCGTTCCGAAAAGACGGGGATTAGCCCGGTCCAGACTCCTGCTATCGCAAACACGATTGAGGTATCTGAAAGCCTCGGGAAACGGTCCGACAGATATCCGCCCGTATAATATCCCAAACTCAAGGCAGTGAGTACTACACCGATAAGACTGCCCCATACGTAGATGGACGACCCGAAAAAGGGAGCCAGTATGCGAGAGCCAACCATCTCCAGGCTCATGAGTGCGGCGCCGGAGAAAAGCGCCACAACATGCACAAAAAAACCCACGGCATACCTCCTGGAATAGACGGAGGGCCCTCCGGCCCCCTCACCTCTACCTGCCAAGCTGACCTAGATGGCCTTTGCTTCCCGCACGTAAGCCTTGATCAGTTCTTCCAGGATCTCATCCCGCTCTACTTTCCGGACAAGACTCCTCGCATTATTGTGGCTGGTGATGTACGTGGGATCCCCCGATAGAAGATAGCCTGCGATCTGGCTAACCGGATTATGGCCTTTCTCCTTGAGGGCCACATAAACCTTGAGGATGATATCCCTTGTCTCTTCGTCTCTGTCGGGCTTTACCTTAAAAAAACGCGTTTCTTCGAACTCAGCCATGCCCAGGACCCCTCCTAGGATCACTCTTCGCCAGAGGCGCAAAAACTCCTACGTCTAATACCTCAATTGCCGGAGAACCCTAATAGTCTATGGGCCTCTCTCTTTGCCTCTTCCAGGGCTCTATCGAGGGCTTCCGGAAGCTTGCCGCCTGCTTGCGCAAACTCATCCTTCCCCCCGCCGGACCCGCCCATCGCCTGGGCGCCCTTTCTCACTATGGTCGCGGCGCTCACACCCTTCTTGACCGCTTCGGGAGTCACCATGGCTACCATCGTAACCCGCCCGTTCTTAGTGGAACCAAGTATCACTACCCGGGCTCCGCCTTCTTTCAACCGGTCTCCCAGACTCCGGAGCTCTCTTACCTCCATTTCATCCTGACGGGAAACCACCACTCCGAGGTTCCTTTCGCCGCTCTCTTTCCGCTCCAATTCCTTAATCAAAGAGCGGGCGATCTCCTCCAGGCTCCCCGCTTGGACTTTCTGGAGCTCCCGAGAATAGCGAGAAACGGTCTCAACCAGCGACCTAACCTTCTCCTCCACCTTGTCCACACTCGTACCCAAGGACGAAGCCAGATCCAATAGAGTGGAAGTCGCCTGCCTTGACCTTTGGAGGGCAGCCTTCCCGGCCACGGCCTCCAATCTACGGACCCCCGCCGCAATGGCGCTCTCTGAAACCAGCTGGATTTGGCCTATTTCCCCCGTACGCCTTACGTGGGTGCCCCCGCACAGCTCCTTGGAATTACCGGCAACTTCCACTATACGGACCTTTTCTCCGTACTTCTCTCCGAACAAGGCGATGGCGCCCTCTTCCCTGGCCTCTTCCAGAGAGGCTTCGTGCCAGGAAACCGGCAAGTCCCTGAGGACCGCTTCGTTTACCATGTCCTCAAGTTCCATTAGTTCTTTCTTGGAAAGATGCGCGAAATGGCTGAAGTCGAAACGGAGTCTGTCTTCCTGCACCAGTGAGCCGGACTGCTGGGCGTGGTCGCCGATAAGCGCCCTGAGAGCACTGTGGATGAGGTGGGTTGCAGTATGATGGCGCTCAAGGCCCCGCCTGCGCTCGACGTCGAGAGCGCAGACAACTTCCTGCCCCGCCAAGATCCCCTCCTTCTCGGCAATGACTCTGTGCAGGTAGATACCCGAGGGCGTACGCACAACGTCTACTATCGCCCCCAAGCGGCCCCCTTGCCTCGTGAGCACGGCGCCCCTATCGGACTCCTGCCCTCCTCCGGCCGCGTAACAGGGCGTACGGTCCAAGATGAGCAAGGCTTCTTCTCCGGCCTCAAGCTCAGTGCTTCTTGAGCCGTCCTTCACCAAGGCCAGAACTGTCGCTTCGCACGAGTCCTCATGGTATCCGACGAACTCAGTAGGCTGCACGTCAGGAAGAAGGTCGGAGACTTCTGCCATTTCGTCGTGGAAGCTCTTCTTTGCCCCGCGGCTTCGCTCCCGCTGCTTTGACATCTCCTCTTCAAAGGACTCTTCGTCTACTGTAAGGCCCTCTTCCCTTGCCATGTCTTTGGTTAGGTCTATGGGAAAACCAAACGTATCGTAAAGAAGGAAAGCGTCTTTTCCAGGAAGGGCCTTAAGGCCTTTTTCCTTGGCAGAGGCGATGAGAGCTAAGGATCGCTTCTGGCCTTCCACGAGAGTGCTCAGAAACCTCTCTTCATCTTGAGTGAGGATCCTCTGGATGAACGAAGTCTTCGCCCCGAGTTCGGGATAGGCGTCTTTCATCACTTCTGCGACAACCGGGACCAGCTCGGCGAGGAAAGGCCTTCTCATGCCCAGTTCCTGACCAAACCGTACTGCCCGGCGAAGGATACGGCGCATCACGTACCCGCGCCCTTCGTTTGACGGATGGACTCCGTCAGCAGACAGGAAAACACAGCTCTTTATGTGATCCGCGATAACTCTAAAGGGAAATACGGGCGCGTCCTCTCCGGATTTGCGCCCGGTCATGGCCTCCAGCTTGGCGATAATCGGAATGAAGAGGTCTGTATCGTAGTTGGTCTCGGCGCCCTGAAGCACGGAAACGATGCGCTCGAGGCCCATGCCTGTGTCAATGCTCGGGCGGGGAAGCGGGCTGAGTTTTCCGCTTTCGTCGCGCATGTACTGCATGAAGACCAGATTCCAGATCTCCAGCCAGCGGTCGCAGTCGCACTTGCCGAGGCCGCAGTCGGGACCGCAGGAATGTTCTTCACCCCTGTCCACAATGATCTCGGAATTTGGCCCGCAAGGCCCGGTGTCACCCATTTCCCAGAAATTGTTCTCTGCACCTAGCCTCACAATCCGCGACTTCGGCATGCCTGCGATCTTCTGCCACAGCGCTTCCGCCTCATCATCATCCTCGTAGATGGTCACCCACAGCTTGTCTTTCGGCAGAAGAAGCACTCCGGTGAGAAACTCCCAGGCAAGCGATATGGCTTCTTCTTTGAAATAGTCTCCAAACGAGAAATTCCCGAGCATCTCGAAAAAAGTGTGATGCCTTGCCGTGAAGCCCACGTTGTCGAGGTCGTTGTGCTTTCCGCCGGCCCTCACGCACTTCTGTGACGAAACGGCCCTCGTGTAAGACCTCTTTTCCTTTCCCAAAAATACGTCTTTGAACTGCACCATACCGGCATTGGTGAAAAGGAGCGTCGGGTCTCCGTGGGGCACGGTGGAAGAACTGGGAACAACCGTATGGCCCCTTTCCTCGAAAAACCTAAGAAAGGCGCTGCGGGCCTCGGAACCTGACATGTACTTGCCAATACGCTCCGCCATCAGGATTCCTCCCCCGGCAGAATGCGCTCTATCTCGCGCCGGATTATCTCTTTGAGCCGGTCAGGCAATTCGTCCAAGGGAACGATCTCTCCCTCGGGCAGCCGGCGGAGCTTGACTTCTGCCCCGCCCCTCTTGAGGCTCCTCTCAGATACGGTCACCCTTATCGGCATGCCCAGAAGGTCGGCATCGTTGAACTTGACTCCGGCAGACTCGTCCCTGTCATCGTAAAGGACTTCAATCCCTTCGGCCAGGAGACGCTCGTACACACCTTCCGCCGTGCTCCTCGCGTCCTCTGAGGTCCCGAGCGCCACAAGATGCACGTGGTACGGCGCAACCGTCATGGGCCAGATGATGCCCTTGTCATCGTGGTTCGCTTCTATCACGCACGCGAGGAGCCTCCCGACTCCCATACCGTAGCAACCCATAACCAAGGGTTTGAGCTCTCCGTTTTCGTCTTGGTACATGGCTTTCATTGGAACCGAATACCGCGTCCCCAACTTAAAGGTGTTGCCGACCTCGACACCCCTCTTAACGGTCAAGCGCTCACCGCACGCCGGGCACGCGTCTCCCTCCCTGGCAGTGGCGATATCTGCTACAACGTCAATCCTGAAATCCCTCCCGGGCACTACTCCGACCAGGTGATAGCCACTTTCGTTGGCGCCGGCCACGTAGGCCCTTTCGGCGGAGAGACTGTCGTCGGCGACGACGAAAATGCGTTCCACCCCTACCGGCGACATGTATCCTTGCTCCAACCCGAGTTCTTTGAGTTCTTCGGGCTCCGCGAGCCGCACCTTATCTACCTTGCGCAAGTTTGCGAGCTTCTTCTCGTTGACATCGAGATCGCCTCGCAGTACCACCATCACCGGATCCTGGCCCGCGAAATATACCATTGTCTTTATGCTGGTCTTTGGGTCTCTACCCAGGAACTCGCAGACCGATGCTATCGTGTCCTTTCCGGGTGTCGAGACCTTGGCCGGCGCAGGCAGCATCTCCCCTTCCACAGGCTCGGGGACTCCTGAGCTCTTGTCTATCCGGGCGGCCTCCCTGTTTGCTGCATAGCCGCACCTCGGACAGAGCATTAGCGTATCTTCTCCTGCGTCTGTCACGTAGGTGAACTCGTGGGCGCCGGTCCCTCCCATCATGCCGACATCACCCTGGACCTGAGTGACGGGCACTCCACACGACCGGCATATTCGTCTGTAAGCCCTACACTGCGCGGGATAGTACTCGTCAAGGCCCTTCTCATCGGCGTGGAAGCTGTACGCGTCTTTCATGACGAACTCGCGCACCCGCACGAGGCCTCCTCTGGACCTCGGTTCATCCCTGAACTTGGTCTGGATATGGTACACAACGATCGGGAGCTGCTTGTACGAGTCGATGAACCGCCTCGCGAGGTCAGTCACGGGTTCCTCGTGAGTCATGGCAAGCACCATGTCTCTCCCCGAGCGGTCTTTGAACCTGACCATCTCGGGCCCTACCTCGAAGAAACGTCCGGATTCCTCCCATATGTCCGAAGGGTGCACGACCGGCATGTTGATTTCTTGACCACCGGCCGCGTCCATTTCCTTGCGCATGATGTCCTCGATTTTCCTGATACTGCGCCAGGCAAGAGGCAAGTAGCTGTATATACCGGCGGCCAGTTTGGAAATCATGCCGGCCCGGAGTAGCAGTTCGTGAGAAGGCATTTCGGCTTCGGCGGGCTTTTCTCTTAGGGTCCTGCCGAACCTCTGACTCATTCGCATAGCAAGGCCTCCAATTAGTGGGCGAAGATTAGAACGATTATATCGACCATATATATGAGGGTCAACGAACCGGGCCCGCGCGCAAGGCATGAGAAGCCCCGCCTTCGGGAGGCCCGCAACTAAAAGCCAACCGGGAGGCTACGTGTTCGCAAGCGCCGCGTCCCTCCGGTCGAGGCTCCGGCTGTAGATTAGCGATACTGCGGCAAGAGCCGCCCCTCCGGCAAAGACCACCCCAGGCCCAAACGCATCCCACAGAAAGCCGCCCAGGACCGGAACCGACACACCGCTCACGTGGTTCACCGTGCTGCCCATGGCATATGCTGCCGCCAGGGATTCCTTCGGGGCTATCCTTCCCAGGTATGTAGTAATCGCCGCGTCAAAACCCATAAGTCCGTGGTCTAGGACAAACACCAGAAACAGGATAACCGGGAGTTTCACGAAGCCGTAGGCCGTAAAGAGCGAGATCACGAAAACATAGTTCAGAACCAGGCTTTTCTGCTCGCCCCACTTATCGATCACTTTGCCCACGAGGGGCCTGGTGATAATGGCCACCACGCTGGAGATGGCCGAAAGGAGCACCATGACGCTTACCGGGGTCTTGTAGACTTCCACCAACAAATATCCCGCAAATGTCTGGGTGATGTGCCTCCGTGATCCCCCCAAGAAGGTCAAGACATAATAGCTCATATATCGCGGGTTTAGGTCCATCGAAGCCCGCCCCGAAGGCTTGTTGCCCATAGCCTTCCTCAAGATGCTGACTCCGCCCAAAGCCGTGAATGCCGCGGCCATGGTGTGGAGAAAGGCGTAGTCTGTCTTCCAGTATTTCGATATCGCTATGACGATTCCTACTGAAATCAGCGACCCGGCTGCGCCCGCGCTGTTCATCTGTCCAACCTTCGTAGCCCTCTCCTCAGGCAGGCAGGTTTTTATAACGATGGACGACTGAACGGGGTAGAACAAATGAAAGCCTGTAGACATGACCAAGGTGGCGACGACCAGCAGGGGGAAATTCAAGGCGACCGTGTGCATGAAGATGCCTGCCGCAGTCAAGATGAGACAGATCCCGGCCCAGGTGTTCTCCCTGAAAAAACCCGACACCATGGCTAGAGGCGCGGTGAGAAGACCCGGCACCTCGCGGATCCCCTGCACGAGGCCCAGCTGGGATGGCTGTATACCAACCACCTCGACTACAAAGTTGTTGAAGATGCCCCTTTGCAGGCCGTGCCCAAGTTCGAGCGCAAGAGTAGCCCCCAGGATGTTCCGGAAAACGGCGTGGCGCTCGGCATCCGACCGCAGGCCTCCTCCTTCGCCGTCTGAGACCCGGTCACAGGTCGCCTCTTCGCCGGCCTCCGGTCTCAATGGCACGTTGCCTTTCTCTCTTGTCCCTCTGCTTGTGGCCAAGCAACATCACCGTCTCGTCCCTGTCAAAACTAGTGGCCCAAGCCGTCCCTCCCTTGAACATACAAGCCGGCGCAGACTCACATCCTACATTACGGCGCCTTGAGCCCTTAACGAAGCCTTGTTCTCTATACGCTGCACCAACCGGAAAAAGAGGCTTGCCGAAAGGCGCATCAAAGCGCATATCATAAACGCCACCCGGAAGCCGTAGAGGTTGAGGAGACCCACACCGACCATAGGAGCGAAAATGGCAGAAACGTTTATTGCAGTGGTGTAATAGGCTATGTAACTAGCCTTGGACTCTTCGGGCGTGACCTCAAGAAGACGGTTGAAAAGCGCCAGGTTGACGCCTGAGAAAATAGCCCCCGTGAAAAGGTTGAAGCAGACGATGGTGAGGAGGCTCTTGGAAAACGCGTAAACCAGCGGGATGGCGAAAATACCTGCGCTGGCTATTGCGAGAGTGCTGAGGTTTCCCCGTTTCCTGCACTGCCTTGCCCAAAAACCGTACCCAAGGAGCGACCCACTGGTATTGGTTAGGTTCAAGAGGCTCACCCAAGTGTTGTTGGCTCCAAGCACCTTAACCTGGTACAGGGTGAAGAGGGGCCAGGGTGCCTGGAGGGCCAGGTAGAAAAACACCGATGCCAAGGTGTACCGGAGAAAAGGGTCCGGAACCCTCAATCTGCGCAAGAGCCCCTTGGAGCCGGCGCCATCATCGTGACCGGAATTTCCGGCCGCCGCTGCGGCGGCCCCACCACCAGCGGCACTGGTCTCAACGTTCCCTTCCGGTTCGTCCACCGTTTCGTCGACCTTCCCGAGCACCCAGATCTCAAGAAGCGACAACACGAAAGCACCCGCGAAGAAAATCTGGTAGCCGACGGGAAAGCCGGCTATGTCAATGAGGCGACCGGCTACGAGGACCACTATCGTCCCCGTTAGGTTCATGAGACGGTTTCTCGCGGCGAATGCTTCGGCTCTTCTCTCCGCAGGCACCACTTTCGAGATGAACGCCTGCCACCCTATGTTGGCTATGGAGGCAGGGATGTTCATGGCCGTCACTGCCAGCACCAACAGGTGAGCGCGCCGGTCGGGCACAAAGAAGGGGATGGCTGCTATGAAAAGATAGAAGACGCGCTGGAGCATTATGAAAACCGAGATGGCCCTTTTCTTGCGGGCCCTCTTATCCATGAACCTTCCGCCGGGGATCATGGACAAGAGGCTCACCAGGGCAGGTCCAGAGGAAAGGAGACCCACCTGGTACTCTGATGCCCCCAGTTTGACGGCGAAAATGCCCATGAAGGGCGCGGCCATGTTTACGGCCAAGATGGAACAGATGCCGTGGTATATATTTACGCGGATGTTCCTCTCAATCCGGTCGGAAGGGTGCTCAAGAGGAGACATGCCAAGGTCAGACTTAATGCGGGCCACCACGCCCTTAAGGCGCCACATTTTTCTATCCCCCCGGTGCTATTGACCTCTCCCGTTGGGTCTTCTAGCGCGATGATTAATAATGAATTCTACCATATCCGGGTGTCCGGTAGGCATGGCACCGATCTTTTCCCACGTGAATCTCCACTCTAAACCAACCTGATCGCAAACTGAGGACAAACAGGCGCGCAGTACCCGCAGAGAATGCACTTGGACTTGTCGTTTCTCGCCATTCCGTCAACCACTTCCATGGCCATGTTCGGGCAGGTTTCCACGCACTTACCGCAGCCTATACAGAACGCTTGGATGACGAGCTCTTTTGTGTTCGCGACCCGTGTTTTCAAAGGCACCGGCCGGCCGTTGAAAATAGCCAGGTTGACCTCGAGTTCTTCTTCGTCCACCATTCCGACGGCCACGGCAGAGATCCCTTCCAAAGCCCTCACGTAGGCGAAAGCGCCTTCGATGTCTGAAAGGAGGTTGCCTCCCGCGAGCGCCTTCATGGCAAAGAGCCCCCTCCCGGCACTTGCCGCCCTCTTGATGGCCTGGACCATATCGTCTCGTGTCCCGTGTAGGATGCCCATCCCCCGCACGTTGATGATGGGAAACACGATGTCGATCCCGTCTACCTCCGTGGCCTTCCCTACAACCTGCACAGAGTGGGTGGATATTCCCACGGCCCGCACAATTCCCTTGGATTTCATGTCCAAGAGGCACTCATAGGCGCCTTTTCTCTCGTCAAATACCGATGCGTCCACTCGCGCGGCGTGGAGGAGGAAAATGTCAATTACATCCCTGCCGAGGGCCCGCCTTGCCTCAAGGACGGCCGCAGCCATTTCCTCGTAAGTCTTGGCCGCGGACTTGGTTGAGATGACAACGTCCCGGCCCCTATCCGGCAGGCTGTCCAAAGCAGCCCTTATGTGAGGATAGGTCCCGTAAGATTGCGCAGTATCGAGAAAGTTGACGCCGCGCTCAATGGCCTTTCTGATAAGGCGGCCGCCTTCCTCCGGAGGTAGGCCGCGCTGGTTGGGCCCCATGGGAAGCACCCCAAAGCAGAGCTCCGTAACTTCGATACCCGTGTTGCCGAGTCTCCTTCTTCGCATGTTACCGCCCCCCAGTCACCTTGGATATCTTCTGCTTCATTGCCAGGCGCTTAGCGCCTTTCGCCCAGGTCCCTACTTCCTTATTTGTCATAGGGGCTGCATACCCTCTTATTCGCAAACTTTTCGGTAAGGAAAAGCCCCTTTTTCTCAGTGTATATCGAGAGATCGGGGTGATATCGTTCCCTTCGTTACCGTATGAGGTGGAACGCCTTCTGCCTTCCGTCCAGGAACCTGACTTTTCCGCCTGTGAACACTATGTCCTCCT
>LSQX01157830.1_pt1 | contig 26127 bp, 22 predicted proteins | sample 654561 | NCBI WGS metagenome assembly LSQX01 (sample SAMN04489861, study PRJNA283612) | anaerobic digester metagenome | isolation source: 4 biogas reactors fed with cattle manure at either 37C or 55C with and... | place: Denmark: Kongens Lyngby | collected 2014 | reverse complement strand
CCTAACTTGGTATAGCCGTCCTTTACGGCTGCATAGCCGGCCAGGTAACCGGATTGCTCTTCCGCATAGACGATGCCTACCGTATTGTCATTGGTCCGGAACTCGGTGTAATCCGAATTGTGAGGATTGCCGTCAATCAGAATGAAGTGGACATCTTCATACAGATCCTGGGCGATGAAGATGGGCTCTTCAAACAGGAATCCCGGAGTAACTATTATTTTAGCTCCGCCTTCAACAGCAAGCTGAATGGCCGCCAGATAAGCATCCGTGGTCTGCTCTGTGGGCTTGTAGTATTTGTGAGTAATTCCATGCTCCTCTGCATAAGCCACGATTCCTTCCCAAGTACCTTGGTTAAAGGACTTGTCATCGATGGAACCGATGTCGGTGATCATTGCAATCTCGTACCCTTCGGCCGCGGGCTCGCCCTCATCCCCGGGTGCGGGTTCCCCGCCGCCGCAGGCAGCAAGACTGAACACCATTACGAAGGCCAACAGCAATACTAATAATCTTTTCATCTGCTCTTCTCCTCCTAATAATTTCCTTAGCGACAGCGATAATGAACTTTTTTCCATTATACCCCAACAAACAGAAAGTGAAAAGTAATATTTTCAATTCTATCAGCTTATTCGCTCTTGATCTTTATATTAGCCCCTCTTCGGGAACCTTGAATTCCTCAAACTCTTCCCTGTTCTTCGGAACATAAATGTCGCCCGCTATAATGGCCTTTGCGTATAAATCTGCCAAAGACTTGACTTCATTTGAAAGGTTGCCTGCGGCATCGGAATATCCCACCGCTTCGAAGTCCAGGCCGAACTCATAAACGGCTCCTTCAAATTTACCTTCCATAAAGCTCTGAATTGCCAGGTGTACCCCGTGATCCACCCGCTTAAACATGGAACACAGCACTGCGTCCGGATTGAGATCAGATTGATCTTTGTCCACACCTATTGCCCAAACGCCTTTTTCACCTGCGGCTTCGATGACTCCGATGCCGCACTCACCGGCCGCATGGAAGACCACATCGGCACCCTCTTCTATGAGGGACAAGGCTGCTGCTTTTCCGTGTTCTGCATTATCGAAGCAACCGGTATATTCCACCAATACCCTTGCCTCAGGATTGATAGCCTTGATTCCGGCTCGATACCCGAACTCAAAGCTTTCAATCGTGCCGTCTTCCGCACCTCCTACAAATCCCAATATCTGAGTTTCTGTAGTCAATGCAGCTATTATACCCACAATAAATGATCCCTCTTCTTCTTTGAAGGAAAGGATCATTACGTTGTCCGCAACCTGGACTTGGGAATCAACAACGGCAAAATAAGTGTCCGGATTATTCTCCGCAATTTCCTGCAGCGTATTAGCATCGATATAGCCGACGGCAATAACAAGATCTGCTTCCCCGGCTACGGCAGACACGGTTTCTATGTAAGCATAACGATCTTCCGGTTCCTCTATCGTCACTTCAATTCTATAGTCTTTCGCTGCTTTGAGAATTCCTTCATATGCCATGTCGTTGAAGGATTCGTCCCCGAGTCCTCCTTCCGACGCAACCATAACTACCTTGGGTAAAGAGTCGATAGGTTGCGCGTTGGTCGCATCGCATGAAGAAAGACTGAGCATCAGCACAAGAATCAGAAACAGCGATAAAATCTTCTTCATAAGATAAAATATTCCCCCCGAAACAATGATTCACAGAGCGGTTTGTCCCGATCTATGTTAGTTCTATCCTTTGATAAAATCACGGTTTTAGCCGCTATATCCGAAGGTTATTATACTACAACGGGAGAGACCGGGCAAGAATTATACGACCGGCGGAGAATTTACCAGGGAAAAGCAACGGGCGCCTTTAACTCTATGGGTCCTTTGAAGAATAAACGGGGGCGGAACCTAAATGTGCTTTATGCGCATAGATTCCGCCCCCTGACATCATATATCGTTACCTGATAACCTACTTGAGCATATCGACCAGCTTAAGGATATCCTCCGTTTCCTTGGCCATCAGTTCTTTAAGAACAGCTCTCTGTTCTTCGATTGCTTTCCTGTAAATCTCGATTTCCTTAGAGAAATCTCCGCCCTCTTCTTCATATCGTTCAAACAGTGAACGGGTGGCCTCGGATACTTTGGCCGGAACGAAGGATTTGCCCGTACCCCAGAACAGATTGTCCTGGTTATCTTCACCGTAGAACATATCGTAATGAATCTCCATTACTTCAGGGCTGAAGTACATCTCGTACCACTCGAAATATTCGTTAATTGCCCAGGCGTATTCGTCTGCCGCCGTGACCACATCCCCTTCTTCAAGAGCGGCGATGACAGCTTCCATAAGGGCAATGTTTTTCTGTGGCGATTCATGGGGTACTACGGGTGTTTCGTACATCAGTCCAAGCAAAGTATCCTGTACAAATTTGAAGATCTTCAGGTTCTCCTTGTTCAAAGCCCTTGCTTCCGCGCGAATGGCGTCAATTTCGCTTTGATCCGCTCCGGATTTGACGGCTTCCACGTAACGGATGTTGAGGTCGATAACCTTGTCCTTTGCTGCAACAGCGGCTTCGCCAAGCTTCTCCACCGCCTCCTTGTAGGCTTCCACATCGGCTCCGGCGGCTTTGCAGATCTCTTCATCAAGGGCTTCCGTCAGCCGGTCATACTGGGATGTGTAATCCAGGAAATGCGCCGGCAGCTGATCGATGAAGATGGCAAAAGTTCCGTAGAACTGGATATTGAAGTTTGCCACATTCTCATTGTATGTCTCAGGTGTATCGAAGTTGGTGTGATAATAATCGTAATAGAAGGGGAATACCGTCTCCATATCTCTCTGGAGCAGGAATCCGTTAACGGTAGACGGGACGCCGCCTACATAATAAGAGAAATCGTCTGAATATGTATAAGTCTGATAGCCTTCCGTCAGCACACCGTCAGGGAAACATCCCACGGGTTCCGGAGCAAAACCTTTGTTTACAAAAATATCGATCAGACTATAGAGTTCCGGCGCTGAATAAACGCTGGTATATGTGCCAAATTCATAAGCGGGAAGCTCAAAGTTTATGAAAGCCAAAGTCTTTCCTGCCCATTCGGGACGGGCTTCGTTTATCATGCGCCATGCGCCGATTGTCCAGTCGAACTGTGTGTAAATGGCACCCCATTCTTCGGCTCCGTGCAGGCAGAACACTATATCGTTTTCGGGAACGTACCCGGAATCCAGCATAGCTTTTGCGATGGCCAACACGATGCCCACTGCAATGTTATCATCCTGGAATCCTTCGAAATACATATCGTAATGAGCTCCTACCATGATTTGCTGTTCGGAGTTCTTACCCTTGATTTTGCCGACAACGTTATAGGACGTTCCGCCGGGTTCCACCACATTATCAACCTTTAATGTCCCTATAACGGTGCCTTTCTCCTCAAGCTGAGCTTTGATGTATTCGGCGTCGTTTTGGGTGATGTTGACACAGGGGATGCTTACTGGTCCGCAAATATCATTAGCATTATATGCGTCTTTGCTGATTTCTGAAAATCCGCTGACACAGGAGTTTATAATGGCTGCAGCCCCTTGTAATTCGGCTTCCAACATGGGATATGTAATCCACCAGTCCGCTCTCATATCGATATCGACCAGTACGATCTTTCCTGTCACGTCGCCTTCGTATTCTTCATAATCCCACATAGTGCCTGTGCCCATGTACACAATTTCGGCCGTTATGCCTTCTTTGGGAGTAGCAGCGGTTGCGTAGGAGTGAGGTTTAATGACCCTGTCATCGCCTTCCAATGTCAGCGTAGCGTCATTAAACTGCCATTTGTCCACTCGGACACCGACTTTTTCGGTCTCCTCAAGTCCCATATCCTCCATTACAGAAAGAAGATAATCTGCCGCCGCATGTTCCGCATCGCTGCCCGCAGTGCGCGTACCCAGACTGGAAGAAAGATATTTGGGATTCTTGGATAATTCATAGGCGATATCATATGCGAAGTCCGGATCTACCGCTTCCAGGTAGTTATCCGTGACGTCACTTAATATGCTCTTTAGATCATCCAATGCCTGATCCCAGGGTTCCGGTTGCGGCTCAGGCTCGGGTGCGGGAGCTGCCGGTTCTTCATCAGGAATCAGAATCTTTTGATTGGGGAAAATCAGATGTGGATTCGACAGCTTGTTGTACTCCGCCAAACTCTGCCAAGTAGTGCCGTAATTTTTTGCAATCTTCCAAAGCACATCTCCCGGCTTAACTACATAAACCGTGTCTGCAAAAGCAACTGCAAAGCTGGACGCAACAAGAGTTATGGCTAGAAAGACGCAGAAAACTTTTCTCTTCAAGACAACACCTCCTAACTCCTATAAAGAAACGATTGGTTTTGTGAAAGGTTGTTTCCATTATAGTACATTTTGTTTATCCCGAGCAAACAAAAATCAAAAATTTCTAAATCTTTGGCAAAAAGTCAGACCCTTGAAGGCTGTGCTTCAAGGGTCTGTTGATACGCATTAAGAAAATAAATTGCATTTTTTACGGGCGAATGAACATCTGCACCCAATAACCGGCGCCTTTGCTGTCGGATACATAACCGACGCCGATTTCCGTAAAGCTGCTGTTCAGGATATTTGCCCTGTGTCCGGGTGAGTTCATCCAACCCTTCATTACGGATTTGGGATTCATGTATCCTTTTGCAATATTTTCGCCGGCTGCCGTATACTTTATGCCGAAGGATTTCATCATGTCAAAAGGCGAACCATATGTAGGAGATGTGTGGGAGAAGTAATTATTATCTCTCAAATCTGCTGCTTTCGCTTCCGCCACTTTAGAAAGCTCTGAATTATACTTCAACGCCGGAAGCCCTTGGGCTGCTCTCTCTTTATTCACTAATTCCACCACCTGCATTTCATAGCTGCCGGCGGTCGCGTTGTTCCCGGCGGGAGCTGCCGGCTTCTGTGTTTCTGCGGGAACCGCAGGTTTTTTGGCCGCAGGAGTTTCTGTCTTAACCGGTGCGGGAACTGCAGGCTTTGCAGTTTCTGCCGGCTTTTGGGGCTTTGCAGATGCATTGGGAGCGCTAATCTTCGGTGCCTGCACTTTAGCAGGAGTCTTGCCAAAATTGCATTTCATTCCTTTTAGGGAGTTGTCGAACTTGCCGCAAGCCTCTTTCAGCACCTGAAGATCAAAGCAATTCTTAAGATTGGACATGTATTTTGAATAGAGATTCTGAATCTGCGCCGCGTTGACCTTTAGACCAACTTGCTCCAGGTTGCCAAAGCAGGACTGTTCTGCCGCAAAAGCTGTTGTCGGCATCAGCATTACGACGAGCATACATAAGACTACAACGTATTTGATACTTTTCTTCATACAAATCTACCTCCGTTTAAAAGTATCATGGATCCGTTGTGTGGGATCACAACTTTTATCGAATTGTTTTGTTTCATTCGATAAAATAAGTATAGGGGTTCTTTTTAGGTAATAGAACCCCTCAAATTCTTCCAATTACATATCCGCTTAATATGTGCTTTCTTTTTACGTTGATACTGTCGTCGGAGCAAATCGGCCAAGCGATACGGCCATGGTCACGTCCTATAAATCTATGGCTTTCAAAACCTCTTTCGTATCGCTGAGATCAGGGAAGAAGTGATCCGGTTTATGTGCAAGCAACGACTCCGCATCTGTCCACCCGGTACCTACGGCAATACTCTTAATGCCCAGCTTTGCCGCGCACTCGATATCGTACACACTGTCACCGACGAGAAAGATCTGATCTCTTGAAAAGACAGTGTCGTACATCTCCTCTGCTTCACGGATGCAAGCATATGCCGCATCCCACTTTTCACCGGGCTCATCACCAAATCCACCCAGTTTGAAAAAGTCACCCAGCCCCATGGAATTCAACTTTGTCATAGCTCCTATCCGAAGATTGCTGGTAAGCAGGGCGTTTTCAGAACTGTTGCTGTGATGAATCGTTTTAAGAAGCTCCGGTACGCCGGGTAGAATTCTCTTTTCTTTATTATTGGCAAGAACATCCTCCAGCACTTTCTGATAGTGCCGGACAATCTTCGGCAATTGGTCTTTTCCGATAGAATGAGACTTCATGATGCCGCTTAATATCATGGAGTCCATCGCCCCTCCTATATCGGAGCTCTCAAAGGCGTTCCCGATATTGTAAAGCTCATAGAAGGTGCGATTCAACGCTTTTCTTCCATCGCTGCCGCAGTGAATCAGGGTGCCGTCGATGTCCCAGAAGATCAGTTTTTGTATAGACATCAACTCAACAGTTCACACCCTTCGATAACATCTCCCAGCTGATCCAGATCCGCACTCACGCTGACGATAAAATCTAATTCGTGCCGATCGGAAATGTTGCGGAGCCTCTCGAAGAATTCGCCCAGATTAGGGATGTGCACAGCCTTATGCCTTAGAATTCCATCTATAAAAATGACCTCAATGTCATGATCCGAGCTGATGATGCCGTAGATAAATCCTACGTATTCATCAATGTTTGTAATGTCTTCATAATCTTCCATACAAACAACTCTGATTTGATACTTGAGGTCATACATTAACCTGTGATTTTTGTTGATAAACACAATGCTGCCATGTGCAGTTTCTACCATTTCATTGGCTAGCTCTATCATCTTTTTTGTTTTGCCGGACCCCTTGTGGCCCGCAATTACCTTCACCAATAGAATCACCCCTCCCTATCATTGTCTTTATTCAATTATACACTACCAAAATAAAAGGGCAAGGAAGAAATCCTTCCTTTGCAATTTAGGTATACCCGATTTAACGGGCAACCTTTCAATAATTCGATCATGTTTAAAGGCCTAGCCTGAGCTGTCCGCAAGCCCCGTCAATATCCGTACCCAGATCTCTGCGGACCGTTACCTGTACGCCCTTCTCTTCCAATGCTTTGCGGAACACTTCTACAGAGCTTTTGTCCGCCGCTTCATATTCCCGTTCGCTAACCGGGTTGAGTGGAATCAGATTCACGTGACAAAGCATGCCCTGTAGCTTTGCGGCTAACTCTTCAGCATGGGCTTTCTCGTCGTTTATCCCGCGTATCATGGAGTATTCGAATGTTATGCGCCTGCCGGTAATCTCCACATGCTTGCGGCATGCCTCCAGCAACTCTTCCATGGGATATTTTTTGTTTATCGGCATTAACCGGTTCCGGATCTCATCATTGGGAGCGTGCAGAGAAATGGCTAAATTTACTTGGGGAAAATCCCTGCCAAAGGCTTCGATTTTGGGGATGATTCCGCAGGTGGAAACGGTGATGGCGCGAAGGCTCATGTTCAAACCTTCCTTAGCATGGATCAGAGGAATGAAACGGCACAGGTTGTCATAATTGTCAAAAGGTTCTCCGATGCCCATTATTACCACGTTCCCCACTTTTTCCCCCGTATCCTGTTGGATGGAGATTACCTGGTCCAGCATTTCCGCCGCAGAAAGATTATGCGCCCTGCCGCCTATGGCAGAAGCGCAGAATGCACATCCCATCCGGCATCCGGCTTGCGAGGAGATGCAAACCGAATTGCCGTAATGATATTTCAAAAACACGCTTTCAATGGCGTTCCCGCTTTTTAAACGGAACAGATACTTCCTGGTGCCGTCTTTTTTTGACACCTGAATCTTTTCCGGTTTCAGCTTTTCAATATATGCTATCTCATTGAGCTCCGCCCGCAATTTTTGAGGAAGATTGGTCATTTCATCGAAATCGGCCGCACCTTTTGCCATCCAGCCGAAAATCTGCAAAGCCCGATATTTCTGCTGTCCCATGGCTGTAAGCAACTGGCCGAGCTCTTCGATTGTCATGGATTTGATATCTGCTTTCATTTTTGCTCTGCACTGCTATCTTAATTATTAAGGCTCTGTATCGGAGCCGGTATTCTTCCGCCCCTTGAAATCATCGACCCGGGAGAGCTTCGATTGACCTTCATTACGGGCCCGCCCCCCAGCAATCCGCCAAACTCCAGCTTTTCTCCCTCTTTCTTCCCGATGGCGGGAATTACCCTCACGGCAGTAGTCTTGGAATTAATCATGCCAATAGCCGCTTCATCGGCTATTATGCCTGCAATTACTTCAGCAGTGGTATCTCCGGGAATTACGATCATGTCAAGTCCTACTGAACATACGGCTGTCATGGCTTCCAATTTTTCTATGGTCAACGATCCTGTCTCAACAGCCTGCACCATGCCCGCATCCTCACTGACGGGAATAAAGGCCCCGGAAAGACCTCCTACGTTGGAAGACGCCATGACTCCGCCCTTTTTCACCGCATCGTTTAGCATAGCGAGAGCAGCGGTGGTTCCGCAGGCGCCGCAGCTTTCGAGGCCGATTTCCTCCAGAATGTGGGCTACCGAATCACCTACCGCCGGCGTAGGCGCCAGAGACAGATCCACGATTCCGAAAGGCACGCCCAGGCGAGCGGAAGCTTCGCTTCCCACCAATTGCCCCATGCGAGTTATCTTAAACGCAGTTTTCTTAATAATATCCGCAATCTGCGTCAGATCGCACTCTTTGCCTGCCTTGGCAATGGCTGCCCGGACTACACCAGGGCCCGAAACACCGACATTAATCACGCAATCCGGCTCCCCGGGGCCGTGAAAGGCTCCTGCCATGAAGGGGTTATCCTCCGGTGCGTTGCAGAACACAACCAATTTGGCGGCGCCGATGCATTGCCGGTGGGCGGTCAGCTCCGCGGTCTCCTTTACCACTTCACCCATGAGCCTGACAGCGTCCATATTGATGCCGGTTTTGGTGCTGCCCACATTGACGGAAGAACAGACACGCTCTGTCTCTGACAGAGCTCTCGGAATAGACTTTAGCAGCTCCAGATCCCCCGCCGAAAAGCCTTTGTGCACCAAGGCGGAATATCCCCCGATGAAATTGACGCCTATATCCTTCGCAGCCTTTTCCAATGTCAGTGCATAGCGAAGAGGATCCCCTCCCGATGCACCGACCAGAATGGCTATGGGCGTTACCGCAACTCTTTTATTAATAATGGGTATACCGTATTTCTCCTTGATTTCATTTCCTGCAACAACCAACTCTCCCGCCCGGCGACGGATCTTCTCATAGATTTTCTGACAAGAGCTATCTATATCGCTGTCGCAGCAATCCAATAGGGAGATGCCCATGGTTATTGTGCGAATATCCAGGTTTTCTTCCTGGATCATGGTTATGGTTTCCATGATGTCATTTGTATTTATCATTTTGATCCTCTTTCGTGAGAATTATGTCACTCAGACCCGGTGCATGGAATGGAAGATATCCTCATGCATCACGTGAATTTTCATTCCCATACTGTTTTCCTCCAGCTCGCGGCGAAGATCCGATAAGCTGCGGTTCATGTTGGAAATGTCTATGACCATGATCATGACGAAAAACTCCTGCAGCACCGATTGGGTGACTTCCAGTATGTTGGCATTGGCCTTGGCGCAGATGCCGCTCACCATGGCCAGAATTCCCACTCTATCCTTTCCCACAACTGATATTACAGCTCTCATATCCTTACCTCTGCAATCTTTCTACATCTGCACTCTCTCTACATCGATTCCGGTCTTGTGCCCGTTCAAATCGTATTCCTGCAATGCATCCTCGGTATGCTTTATCTCCAGGGCCAAGGTCTCGTTCATTATATAATCCTTATGCTTTTCCAATGCGCTGCGGAACTCTTCATCCCCGTAACAATAGATGCGAATACGATCCGCCACGTTGAAATCTTTCTGCTTGCGCAGTTGCTGCACTCTTGAAACCATTTCCCGGGCAAGGCCTTCTGATTTGAGTTCAGGCGTTATGGTGGTATCGAGAATAACGAAGACGTTATTTTCCATGGCCACCGCAAATCCGGTTTTGGCTGTTATCCTCACATCAAACAGATCCTTTTCCGCTGTATACTCTTCTCCGTCCAGCTCCAAAGTGACCTGTCCGTCGCGTTCAAGCAATGCTATGGTGGCTTTCGGATCCAATTTGGAAATGGCGGCTCCAAAGGCTTTAATCTTCGCGCCCAAGGCGGGACCTGCCACCTTGAAATTTGGCTTGAGATTGAAATCCATAAATTCGTCCAACTGATCTTCAAAAATCACTTCTTTTACATTAAGCTCTTCTTCGATAAGTTCCGTCATATCGCCGATCAGTTTTCTGTATTCCCCGTCCACCAGAATCTTGTGTAGAGGCTGCCGGACCTTTATCCGTTCTTTTTCGCGCACGCCTCTGCCCAAACCTACCAATGTCCTTACCAAATCCATCCGCTCTTCCACCTTGTTGTCGATCAGCTCATCCCTGGATTCAGGATAATAAGAGAGATGAACGGATTCTTCGCCCGTCAGCTTAATGTAGATTTCATCGGTAATAAAGGGCGCAATAGGCGCAGCCAATTGGGAAACGCCCACCAGCACCTCGTAGGTAGTCAGATATACAGACTTTTTATCTTCCGTAAGCCCATCTGCCCAGAAGCGCCTTCTTGTCCGGCGAATATACCAGTTTGAGAAATCCTCCACCAGGAATTCCTGAATCTTGCGGACGGTACGCATATGGTCATATCGATCCATTTCTTCGATGACTTCGCGTATAAGCTTGTGATACTTGGACAGGATCCATCGATCCAACTCAGGTCTCTTGTCGTAATCTACAAAAAAGGTTCTTGGATCGATGCCGTCAGTATTGGCGTAAAGCACGAAGAAGTTGTAAACGTTTCGCAAGGTTCCGAAGAACTTGCTTACTATCTCCTTTAACCCGTCCTCGTCAAACCTGGTAGGAGTCCAGGCAGGAGAGGTATGCAACAGATACCACCGGGTCGCGTCTGCGCCGTACTTGTCAAAGAGTTCGAAGGGATCCACCGTATTGCCCCTGGACTTGGACATCTTCTTCCCTTCTTTGTCAAGAATCAGGTCGTTGACCAATACGTTCTTATACGGAGCCGTTCCTTTTATGAAGGTTGAAATGGCAAGAAGCGAATAGAACCAGCCCCTGGTCTGATCGATGCCTTCGCAGATGAAATCGGCGGGGAAATGCTCCCTATCGAAGTTTTCTTTGTTTTCAAAGGGATAATGAATCTGTGCGAAGGGCATGGCACCGCTGTCAAACCAGCAGTCCATGACCTCCGGAATGCGGCTCATAATCTTCCCGCATTTCGGACACTTGATATGGACTTCGTCCACGTCCGGTCTGTGCAGCTCGATGGATTCATCGATATCTTCAATGGCCTTTTCCACCAGTTCCGCCCGGGAACCGATGCTCTCCAAATGGCCGCAGCCTTCGCATCGCCAGATGTTGATAGGAGTGCCCCAATACCGGTTGCGGGAAATGGCCCAATCGTTGACGTTTTCAAGCCAGTTTCCGAATCGCTTCTCCCCCACAAAGGGCGGGAACCAGTTCACTTTGTTATTGTTCTCAACCAACTGGTCCTTCAGCTTGGTCATTTCGATATACCAGCTGGACTTGGCGTAATAAATCAACGGCGTGGTGCATCTCCAGCAGTGAGGATAGTTGTGCTCAACTTTTGCCTTGCTGTAGATTTTGTCTTCGGCGGCCAACCATTTAATGATGTCTACATCGAGACCGTCCTCCATGACGAAACGACCGACCCAGGGAGTCTCCATGTATTTCCCCTCTTCGTCCACCGGATTGGGAACGGGAAGACCGTACTTTCTGCCGGTATTATAGTCGTCTTCTCCAAATGCAGGAGCCGTATGAACGATGCCGGTACCGTCCTCCGTGGTGACATAATCGCCGCAGGTAACATAAAAGGCTTTCTTATCCACTTCAACAAAGGGCATCAACTGTTCATACTCAATATACTCCAGATCCTTGCCTTTCATTTCTTCAAGCACCGTATAGGTGCCGGCTCCCAAAACCTGATCAGCCAGGGTTTTGCTGACATAATATACTGTCCCCTGCTGTTCCACTTTCAAGTAATCGATATCCGGACCGACAGTAAGGGCAACGTTGGCTGCCAGCGTCCAAGGTGTGGTTGTCCATGCCAGGAAATATTCGTCCTTATCTTTCCGCTTGAACTTTACGGTTACGGTGTTGCTCTTAACCTCTTTGTAACCTAAAGCTACCTCATGGGAAGCAAGCCCCGTTCCGCAGCGGGGACAATAAGGAAGAATTTTATGCCCCTCATAGATCAACCCGGCCTTGAAGAATTCCTTAAGGATCCACCAGCCTGTCTCAATATAGTCGTTATCCAAGGTGATATATGGGTCATCCATATCGATGAGATAGCCCATGCGCCGGGTCATCTCACGCCATTGCTTTTCATAGGTGAATACGGACTCCCTGCACTTCTTATTGAATTCACGAATTCCGTATTTCTCAATATCCTTCTTTCCGTTCATGTTCAACTGTTTTTCTACCTCGATCTCCACGGGAAGTCCGTGGGTATCCCAACCGGCCTTCCGCTTTACCACATAACTTTGCATGGTCTTGTGACGCAGCACGGAGTCTTTCAGCGTCCTTGCCATGACGTGATGAATGCCCGGACTGCCGTTGGCCGTCGGAGGTCCTTCATAGAACAGGAAGGAAGGTCTTCCTTCTCTCGTTGTCACGCATTTTTCCAGCAGGTTTTCCCTATCCCACCTATCCGCTTGCTCGTTTTGAACCTCCGCTATCGGTCTTTCTGATAAATTCTCAAAAACCATATGTGATCTCCTACTATTCAGATATTTAATTTATATTTTGGAATTTTTTGCGATCATTTAAAATCCCCGAATCCGTTCTTATTCGGATTCAGGGACGAATTGCTCCGCGGTACCACCCTAATAGCGGAATCCATCTTTTCAAAATGGTCCGCCTCTCGTTTCCGCTTAACTCGCGGGAAAGTGCCCGCTTACTGTCAGTTCGGCGGACAAGCTCCGGAGTGATTTTCGCTGAAGGTACTTTTGTATTTAAAGTACGCTTGGCCCCTTTCCGGCGGTTTACACCGGCCACCGCCTCTCTGCAGGATCAGGAACCAGCTACTCTCTCCATCACAGCTTTTTCCTTATTATGTACTACATTATTCTACTTATATACTTGTCTTCTGTCAACCGTGAGTTTGGTGTCCCTCTTCACCTGCGCAGTCTTTCTAACAGCTCATAGATAACGTTGCTGTGATAGCCCTGGTAGGCCAGTCTTCGTCCGATTCTTGCGACCTCTTTTTCGCTGAGGGGAGGCACTGCATCTTCCTCCGAAAGGTTACCATGCTCCCGGCGGTCAAAATAGGCCGTGTCGGCTCGCAGATCCTGCCCCGTCTGTTGAAGGAGCTTGTTCACATAAGCCAGGACAGCCTTTTTCTCACCTCTGTCACCAAAATGCTGTTCCAGCGCAAGTTTAATCGTCTCCGGGGAAATCCCTTTCTCAAGCAGCTCTCTTTCAAGGCGAAGAGGGCCCCTGCCTTTCTCCATTCCATAGAGAATGTATTTGTCACAATACTCTACATCATTGATCAAACCGCATTCCGACAAATATTCCAAACAGTCCTTGATCTCCAAGTTTGAAATGCCTTTTAATTCTAAATATTTTTTGACTTCCAGTGCGGTCCGATCGCGTTTGCTCAGATATTTCAGCGCAAGATCTCGAGCATCAAGACCCATTTCCTACTCCTCCTTAATCCCTTGCTGCACCATACCGCTCAAAGTGGTCCCGACTACGCCTACCACGATTAAGACCGTACAAATAATTTGGTAGATGTATAAGGGTTCTCTTAAAAACACGACTCCCGCTATAATGGATATAGCGGTGGAGAGATTTCCAAAGATAGTCGCCTTCACAGCCTCCATGTTGGCAAGCATATACGCGGCCAGCAGAGACGAGACCATAGTGGATAACACTCCAAGAAAAGCTGTAGCCAGTACAAATTCCCAGTGGAACAACGGCGTAAAATATTGCAGCGGTTCGCCGCTCACCGCCCCTTTGATAAAGGTCATAATGTTGAACAGTAAACATCCGCTCAATGCGATGCAAAACGCGATTGTATATGGGTTGTATTCACTTCGCACTCCACGCATCAATACATTGCTCAACGCCATGAGTACACTTGATATGAACAACAATATTAACCCTACCGCATTCACACCCTGAAAATCTTGAACGCTGAAAACAAACATGGCCACCACTGCACTGATAGACATTATGATGAAAAAATTTTGTTTCCATGTTCCTTTTTCGCCCAAATAGAAATAGGCTATGATCTTGGCAAAGATGGGGACGACTGCAAATATTATCCCGCTTTCAATAGACGTAGCATAGATCAGTCCGTATGCCTGAAAAGCCATAAATCCCAAATAAAATGCAGCCGTCAATATTAACCTTTTCTTAGCCTTATTTGACAGATCAATTTTGCTGCGCCAGATAATCAAAGGAACTAAAGCAGCCACGGCAGCAAAGTTGTATCTATATGTCAGGATTTCCAGAGGCGTGGACATGCTCATGGAAATCTTTATCGCTAAAAAAGAAAAACCGACTATAAAGGAGAAAAGCCCCGCCGCCGTATACACCAGCTTCATATTTTTACTCTGACGGTGTTTCGAAGCCTTCTCCGATTCAATCTTTTTCTCCATAACAGTTAATACATCCTCCACAATTGATTATAATATTTGCAATTGCTATTTGTTTCGAAAATCCTTTATTCCTCTGATTTTCTTTTTTTCTGCTGCGCAATATGCTCCGATTAACTTTGGGCCCAGATTTATTTCCTCCACGTATCCATCCGGCAGTTCCGAAATCAGATCTTCGCCGGCCACCATATTAACTTTTGAAATCTCCTGTATGAGCTTTAGCCCTTTATATTTCACGTATGCTTCTTTCCGGACCCAGAGTCTGAAAAAAGCTTTTTTGCCCCCTCGCCGTACAAATTCATATTCCTCCGGAGAAAAAAAGCGCCTGGCAATCTTCTGCCATCTTTCATCAATATCCATCTCTGGAGCCTGAGCGCTATTTCTCTTTATCCGGTACATATCCTCCAGGTCAAATCCGATTGGCGCATCATCAATGGCACATCCCCAAACAGAACCGGAATGGCTTACGGAAAAATGAATCTCCGACAAGTCTATAAAAAAAGGCTTTCCGGCAGGGCTGCGAAAAATACGAGCAGATTCAAGGGCATGTGCAGGGATCTCCATTTGCATATCTTTGATATATTCTATACTGCAATTGCGAATGGCGTCCTCACTTTTTCCTATTTGATCCTTATCGTATAAATAAATGTGCACTCTTCCTCCGGCCCCGCGTTTCAATAAATCCATCCGAGACAAAACCGGCAGGTTTTATCTTTAAATATATTATAGCATAGAGACGCAGTGTTTTACTATAATTAGCCATTTGTGTTTTTAATCGAGGTTTTAGTTCAAACCAATGTTCCTTGTCTACATCAGAGACCGGTGGTAGACAGAATGAGGCCGCCGGCTTTGATTCTTGTCTACATTACAGGATAAAAGTAGACAAGTTCCGGATACGGGCAGGAATTCTTGTCTACATTAAAGGCAGACTGTAGACAAGATATGGCCTGCAACCTTGATTCTTGTGTACATTACGGGATTAAAGTAGACAAGATATAGAATTAAACTCGTATCGTTGTCTACATTACAGGATAAAAGTAGACAAGTTCCGGATACGGGCAGGAATTCTTGTCTACATTAAAGATCAGGTAACAGAAACATCAGATACTTTTGATAAAAAATACACACGGGATTTATCCCCGTGTGCTAAAAGACCTTTAAAGCGAAAACTGTTCTTTGAAAGTTTTGTGAACGTTTTACGAACGTTTTCTGAGGTATTTTACAAAAACAAACAACTCATGGCACCATAGAGGAGTCGTTGATATGGCTGCCAAGGCAAGCCATTCTTTAAGAGTCAGTGAGATCGTATCAAAGACTTCTATCAGGAACGGGATCTCCGTTACCGCAATCTGCAGAGAAAACGCAACTACAAAGGCGACTATCATCAAACGGTTGCTAAAATGGTTATACTTGAAAATGGACCTGTTCAGGTTCCTCATTCCCATGGCATTGAAGAGCTGGGATATGGCTAACACCGTAAAGGCGTAGGTTTGCGCATGTGAATAGATGTATTCATCCGCATACAATAATGCTTTGATGGAACCGAAGGTCACAGGTTCTCCGGCAGCAACCAGGAAGGTAACGGGTGAATACAGGAATGCGCATAATGTAGTGATCCCTATGACAGATCCGAAGAATATGGTGATGGCGTATCCGCCGTGGGCAAAGAGGCTTTCTTTTGGATCCCTCGGCTTTTCTTTCATAATGTCCGGATCCCCTTCGTCCACTCCCAAAGAAAGAGCGGGTAGAGAGTCAGTAATAAGGTTTACCCATAAAATATGAATCGCTTTCAACGGAGCCGCAAGCCCCGCCACGATGGCTGTGAACATGGTTATGATCTCGCCCAGGTTGGACGACAGGAGGAAAAGCACGGACTTTTTGATATTGTTATATATATTGCGCCCCTCTTCTACCGCTTTCTGTATGGTTGCAAAGTTGTCATCGGTAAGGACCATATCCGAAGCGCCCTTAGCCACGTCCGTGCCGGTTATACCCATCGCTACACCGATATCCGCAGCCTTCAATGAAGGCGCATCGTTTACGCCGTCACCTGTCATCGATACTATGTGATTATTGGCTTTAAAAGCGTTGACGATCATCACCTTGTTTTCCGGTGATACCCGGGCAAAGACCCTTAAGTCAGAAACCGCCCTATTGAGTTCCTCCTGAGACATGCGGGAGAGCTCATCGCCGGTAATACACTGGTCTTCCCTTTCCGCAATGCCCAACTCCTTTGCAATAGCTAAAGCCGTGTCTTTATGATCGCCTGTTATCATAATCGTAGTAATGGATGCATCCTTAAATATCTCAACCGCTCCGAAGGCTTCCGGCCTGGGCGGGTCTATCATTCCCACCATGCCCACAAAGATGAGATTTTCCTCTGTAGCGGACTCGTCATCCATTTTGACAGCAAGAGCAAGCACCCGTAGAGCCATGGTTGCCATCTGTCTTGTGCCGTCGTCAATGTTCTGCTTGTCCTTTTCCGTTATTTCCCTTATCTGACCGCCTTCCATAATATGAGTGCATTTCATGATAAGCCTGTCCACGGCGCCTTTAGTGTAACCGATAACATTTCCGTTCTCATCTCTGTGTACCGTGGTCATCATTTTTCGCCCTGAATCGAAGGGTTGCTCATTGATTCTCGGTGACGCTTCCTCCAGGGATTTCTTCGTGATACCCAGGTTTATCCCCATATCAAGCAGGGCTAATTCAGTAGGATCTCCTATCCGGCGCTCATCATCCGCCACAGCATCTGTGCATAGAATAAAGCCTTTTATAAAAATGTCATTGCTTTCCCTGTCCAAATCTTGAACGTCTATGAGTTTTTCGTCTACATACACCTTGGTTACCGTCATCTTGTTCTGGGTCAGCGTTCCCGTTTTATCCGAACATACAACGCTGACGGATCCCAGGGTTTCAACTGCAGGCAACCTTCTTACAATTGTATTAACCTTTACCATTCGCATGACGCCCAGTGCGAGGACAATGGTGACAACAGCCGGCAATCCCTCAGGAATGGCGGCAACAGCAAGAGCGATGGCTGTAAGGAGCATCTCCATAACGTCCCTTTGCTGAATCAAGGCGATTACGAACAGCGCCACGCAAAGCCCCAAAGCCAGCACTCCCAACAATTTGCCCAAATCTCCAAGCCTTTTTTGCAGGGGAGTCATCTCATCCACGGATTCACTGATCATCTTTGCGATCTTACCGATCTCTGTGTTCATCCCCGTCCCGATAACCACTCCTTCTCCTCTGCCGTATGCAACGCTGGTAGACATGTAGGCCATGTTCAATCGATCGCCCAGGGTTATTTCAGTGTCCGCAACGAAGTCCGCGTCTTTCTGTACCGGTACGGACTCTCCCGTGAGAGCCGCTTCTTCGATTTTGAGGTTGACGCTGTTTATGAGTCTAAGATCAGCAGGCACTATCCTTCCCGCTTCGAGTATAACGATATCGCCGGGAACCAGCTTTGCAGCTTCTACATCGCAAATTTTCCCTTCCCGCCTGACCAGTGCGGTAGGACTGGATAGTTTTTTAAGCGCCTCCAAAGATTTTTCGGCCTTTGCTTCCTGCACCATGCCTATAGTGGCGTTTAACAGAATGATAGTCAAAATTATAAATGCATCGGCAACTTCTTGCAGAAACAATGAGATTCCTGTCGCTGCAAAAAGGATGTATATCATAGGATCGCGCAATTGCGCTATGAACATCTGCACCTTGGTTTTGGGTTTCTTCTCCTGGAAGGTGTTCGGTCCATACTTGTCCAAACGCCTGGCCGCTTCTTCTTCGGTCAATCCGGTTTTCTGATCTACGTGCAATTCTTCCAACACTTGTTGTATCGACTGCTGTTCGTACATCGAGTTCACTCCTTTTGCCTTTTGTGATTATGGTGCAGATTTATACTAAGAATTATTATATAAAAAAATAAGACTCTTAACATAAATCTGCAATGCGTTTGCTGATTATGCTAAAAGTCTTGTTTCCGCATGCGGGTTTACGACCAGGCAATGCCGTTCTGTTGGCCATAAACAATTATAAACTACTCCCTTTTGGCACAATTCTTATAACAGTATACTACTGGAAAAAAATACTGTTGTCAAGAATGACCCACCGTTGTATAATTACGCTGTAAAGCATTAAAGCAATCCGGGTTATTATCTGACCTCTGTAAAACCGGGAAAACGCGCGTGTTATAAAAGAAACGGAGAAGGGATATGAGCTACGAATCCAAGTTGAAAAATAAAGAGATAGATGATCTGTTCAAAGCAATCCTATTACTTGAAACCGAAGAAGAATGCTATCGCTTCTTCGAGGACATCTGTACTATTAAGGAACTTCAGGCCATTGCCCAGCGCTTCCAGGTAGCCCGGCTCCTCGATCAGAAAAAAACATACAATGAGATCGAGGAGATTACAAAGGCCAGCACAGCCACTATCAGCCGGGTCAACCGCTGCCTTCTATACGGGGCAGACGGCTACCAGCTGATCCTTAAGAGATTAAAGGAACGAGAGTAGAATCAGAGCTGACACAAAAACCTCAGAACAGAACGGAAAAAGCAATTACTTCAGCAGCTCCAACGCCTTTTGGAGCTGCTTGTCATTTTCCTTCAACAGCACTCCGTCTGTAAAGTCCTCCCGGGTGATTTCAACAAAATAATCGGGCTCTACCCCATTCTCATGGATTACATTTCCCTTCGGAGAGAAGTACTGCATCACCGTCAGCTTTGTTGCATCTCCGTTGTTAAGTTCTACAATTTCCTGAATTATACCTTTACCGTAAGAAGTGGTACCGACAATTTTACCGGGTTCACTGTCTTTAACAGCTGCCGCGACAATTTCACTGGCGCTGGCCGATCCTCCGTTTATCATCACTACAAAGGGAATCTCCGTAGCTCCGGGATCGGAGGTAAAGTAATTCCTCTGTCCGTGACGATCTTCTGTGTAGGTAATTATGCCTTCCGGCAGCAGGGCATCTGCAATCTCTATACAAACGTCTACAAGTCCTCCCGGGTTATCCCGCAGATCAATGACCAGCCCTTTAACACCGTTGAGTTCCATATTTCTAAGAGCTTTTCGGAAATCCTCCGCAGTATGCTTTTCAAAGGAACTGATCCTGATGTATCCGATCTGCCCGTCCAGTATTTCAGACTTTACAGTCTGCAAAATGATTTTCGCACGCTTGAGGGTGAACTCCAAGGTAGTATCGCCCCTCAATACTTGAATCGTAACCTCCGTTCCCCCTTTTCCGCGCATAGCAGCTACTGCAGCGTCTATGGTTTCACCGGTGTACTCCACTCCATCCACAGCGATGATCTTGTCTTCTGATTTGATTCCGGCTTTGAAAGCGGGTGTATCGTCAATAGGAGCCACCACATTTATATATCCGTTTTTATCGGGGGCAACGGTAACACCGATACCTTCAAACTCCCCGGAAGCTGCGATCATTAAATTCTCATACTCCTGTTTATTAAGATAAGCAGAATAAGGGTCTCCGATTCCGGCAAACAAGCCCTTGTAGATACCTTCATACAGCTTATCCCTGTCGATGGGCATGTAATATTTTTGCTCAATAAGCTGAACAAGCGAATCCAATCGCCCGTAGTCTTGCTTCATTCTGTGGAAATCTTCATATTCTTCCACGCTTATACCGATTTGATCCGTAGCAATACTATATATTTGGGTATAGGCAGCGGTTATAATAATCCCTGTACAGAAGACAACTACCAATAATATAATTAAATTCCGTTTTTTTAATGTAATCATAGGATGAGGTTCTCTCCTTATAATTAAAAACTAAGTTTTTTTATTATATCATACACCCGAAGCATGAGGACAGCCTCTGTCTAATATGTAATGCCATTAATACCCCCGGCAACTCAACGCAGATCAACTACCATGAACTGTATCCTTTCGCAGCCGTTCCAACGGTTGATCTCCGGATAACCGGCGATATCCACCCGCCTTCCCTTTTCAAAATAATCCCAGAATTGATCAGCCCGGTTAAAGAGAACACATGGAATACCATCGGCAGTAAATCGCACATGCTGTTGTCGATCACCCATGTAATAAGGCTCCGATACTAAAACGCCGCACAGGGCAAAAATCGGCTTGGGATTCTTGTGACCAAAAGGTTCAAATTTCTCTATCTGGCAAACCAGCTCTTTGCTCAGTTCTTCAGCGGAAATTTCCTCATCGATTCGGAGTTTAGCTTGAAAGATGGGAGGATCCTCTCGAAAGCGGCTTTCTGCAGACTCGCGGAGCGCTTCCCGCAGGACAGGCAGGTTTTCCCTGTCCATGGTAAAACCGCAAGCCCCTGCGTGACCGCCAAACTTGTCAAAGAGATGGCGGCATGCAGAAAGCATATCATATAAGTCAAGGCCTTCCACGCTTCTGCCCGTTCCCTTCAGCTTGTTTTCTCCGGTGGGGGTGACTATAATTGTGGGCCTGTGATATCTATCCTTAAGTTTCCCCGCCACGATACCGGTGATCCCTTCATGGGCATGGGGAAGATCAAGTACGAGAAAAAGTTCTTCCGCATAATACTGCTCTATTTTATCTACAGCTTCGTCAAAAGCGAGTTGCTGTAATCGTTTTCGCTCACGATTATTCTCGAATAAGCTTTCGGATGCCTCCTGCCAATGTTCCTCCTTTGCAGAAGTGAGCAGCTTTACCCCCGCCTCTGCGGAATCCACACGCCCTGCCGCATTGAGATGAGGCACTATAACATATGCGATATGATTGGAATTTATTTCATCTTTCAAACCGGCGCCTTGTATAAGCATGGAAAGGCCCGGCCTTTTTCGCCTGTTAATCACACGTATTCCATACTTCACCATAGTCCGGTTCTCTCCTGTCAGGGGAACGATATCCCCTACTGTGGCGATGGCCACCAGGTCGAGCATGGAGTTGAGATGGGATTTCGTCAAGAGGTCAGGCATTCTCTTGTGCAGGGCTTGAGCTAATTTAAAGGCCACACCGCAACCGGAGAGCTCCTTTTCCGGATAATGACAATCCTTCTGCCTGGGATTGATCAGCAGGCAGGATAGAGGCTTGTCGTTTACGTTATGATGATCCGTCACGATGACATCCATGCCCAAACGGCCTGCGAATTCCACCTCGTCATAGGACACGCTGCCGCAATCTGCCGTAACGATCAGATCCGCTCCTCTTTCTTTAATCCTGGCAACGGCTTCCCGGTTAAGCCCATAGCCTTCATCAAAGCGGGAAGGTATGTAATAGGAAAAGTTGGCATCCAGTGCGCGGAACAACTCCATCATCAGGCTGACGCCGCAAACACCGTCAGCATCGTAATCTCCGTAAATGCAGATATGTTCTTTCCTTCTCAGCGCTGCCTGTATCCGTTCTACGGCTTCCTCCATATTTTTTAGCAAAAACGGATCATAGGTCAATTGGGGCCTATCCGAAAGGAATTCCTCCACAGCCTCATGACCTATGATACCTCTTTTCTCTAACAGCGATAATACGATATCCTTACTCTTTCTATTCTTTCGTTTTTCAGGAAAAATCCATTCCTTCTGCATCACGTCTCCTGTCAATATGAAATCCCTATTTCAGATAATTCCTCGGGTTCTTGTACTCGCCGTTTACGCGAACCTCAAAGTGAAGGTGAGGCCCGGTGGACACTCCTGTACTTCCGGACAGCGCAATGGTCTGTCCTTTCGCCACAATATCGCCGGTCTTTACCTTAAGCTGGCTATTATGCGCATACAGGGTAACGATCCCTCCGCCGTGGTCGATCATTACCATATAACCGTAGCTGTTATTCCAGGCAGCTTTGATAACCTTCCCCGCATTGGCCGCAACGATGGGCTTACCTGACGGAACGCCTATATCAAGTCCGGTATGTAATTTCTTCACTTTCAAAATAGGATGAGTGCGATAACCAAACTCCGAAGTAACTCTCCTTGAATCGGGTACCGGCCACATGAAATCGCCGCCAACATAGTCTTCCGTACCCTGAAGTCTCAAAATTTCTTCAATTAGCCTGTTGGCTTCAGCATTTAATGCATCTACCTGCTTTTCTAATTGCTTATTCTCGCTGGATACTTGCGCTTTCAGTTGGGAAACGCTTCCCCTGCTAAGCTCCAATTGGTTTTGTTTCTCGGCTTCTTCCTGTTTTTTGGATAACAGATTTCGTTTCAACTCTTCCAGTTGATTGCAATATTTCTCAATGGTCTTGTGCTGTTCCTCCAACTGTTCCAACAGCGCCACATCGTTATCGAAGATTCGCTGGGCCATATCCAGATTTGTAAGGAAATCGGACATGCTTTTAGAGCCAAGGAGAACTTCCAGGATCCCTACATCCCCATTTTTGTACATGGCACGGATACGGTTGCTCATCATCTCATTTTGTTCTTCGATCTCCGCCTGCTTGGCTCGAAGCTGTTCTTCCACTTCCGCGATCTTCTTGTTCGTCTGGGAGATTTCATACTGAAGATCGTGCACCTCCGCTTCTGCCTGTTTGATGAGCTTGTCCAGCTGTTTTATTTGGGAGTTCAGCTTGCTTTCTTCCGCTTTCCCTGCTTTTAACTGCGCTTCGAGTTTGCTGATCTGCCTGTTGAGCTCATCCAGCCGGCTTTGTGCATTGTCCGCAAAACTCAAGCCCAGGCTCATCATTGAAAACAGAAGTATTGCAACGAGGCTGCAGCAAATCCAACGTTTCATCCTCATGACGCTCCCTTCCCCCTTTATGTGTCCAAAAATCTACGCATGGATATGATGCTTCCAAATGCTCCGATACAGATACCGAGAGCCGCAAATATCATTATTAAATTCTCAACCAAGAAAGATGCCGGAACCATTCTGACGGAAAACATCAGGAACATGTCCGTTCCGAAAAGCTCCATGATCTTGTGATAAACCAGGTCAATCAATGCCGCCGAAAGAGCTGCCGAAATAAAACCTATCAGTATGCCTTCCACCAAAAACGGTCCACGGATAAACCAGTTGCTTGCTCCTACGTATTTCATTATGCTGATTTCTCTGGCTCTGGCCAATACCGTAAGCTTGATGGTGTTGGCAACCACTACCACCGATACGGCTACCAGCGATAGGATGTTGACCAGGGCTCCCATTCTGATATACCCCGTGATCTTGAGCAGCTTGTCCACCGCTGTCTTGTAATACTTGATGTCTTCGATCCCTTGAAATGTCCTTGCTTTTTCTACTACGGCATCGGATTTCTCCAGATCCGAAAGCTTGACCCTGATGGAATTCGGGAGCGGATTCTCCGCAAAACCGTCCAGAAGGTAAGCCTTATCTCCCCATTTCATCTTGTATTCCGCCATGGCTTCGTCCTTGGAAAGATACCAGGCATGAGCAACCCCATCCATTTTGGATAGCTCATCAATCATCCTTACGGCAGTTGCCCTGTCAGTTTCATCCAAAAGGTAAATTTGAATAGTATCGAACTGCTTCTTTGCACTCTCCGTTATGACGCTTACGTTAACGATTAGTATAAAGAAGAGTCCCAGTATCAAGAGCATGGCCGTAATGGAAAACAGGGATGCGAAGGACATGGCTCGGTTTCTGAATATCTGTATGAATGCCTGCTTTATGGCATGCCCTATCCCTCTAATAAACATGGTTATTGAATACTCCTCCCGGTTTACAGAAGAAGCTGTGCGCGTCTTCGTCTTCATAATAGCCGTATAAGCCGGCTTTGTCGTCCCGGACTATTCTGCCTTTATCTATGGCAATTACCCGTTTCCCCATGCGATCTACAATGTCCTTGGCATGGGTTACCATAACGATGGTTGTTCCCCTGCGATTTATCTGGTCAAGAAGCTGCATTATGTCCCATGCAGTATCCGGATCCAGATTTCCCGTGGGCTCATCGGCGATTAGAACAGTAGGATTGTTAATCACGGCCCTTGCAATGGCAACCCTCTGCTGTTCACCCGCCGAAAGCTCATGAGGATATTTCTTCGCTTTTGATCCTATGCCCATCAGGTTAAGCACCTGGGGCACGTTCCGCCGGATAGCTCTCCGGCTGGCGTGAATGATCTCCATGGCAAAAGCTACATTCTCTTCAACGGTTTTGTTGGGCAAAAGTCGGAAATCCTGAAATACGATGCCGATGCTTCTTCGCAGTTTAGGGATCTGCCGGTTGGACAGCCTGGTTACGTCCATGCCGTTGGCCAGGATTCTCCCCTTGTCTTCACAGATTTCCTTTAAAATCAGCTTTATAAAGGTCGATTTGCCTGCACCGCTGGGCCCTACCAGAAACACAAAATCGCCTTTATCTATATGGACGGAAACATTCTCTATGCCAACATTGTTGCCGTACATCTTCGTAACATTTTCAAATACTATCATAAACGGACCATCCCTTTAATTTCTATTAACTCATGAACCTTATGTTACGACATGGAAAAAAACGGTCTATCACGCAATATTCCGCCAACCTACAAAAAACACAATTTTTCTACATTATAATATAAAACCCTATTCTAGAGAACCGAAATTGTATTACAAGTATATTACATTATGTCGTTTCTACACCCAGCAAAGCCTGAATCAGATCCTCCATAGGTTTTTCCAGCTTGGACCTGGCCGAAGCATGATCATAAAAAAACCTGCAGCTGTATTCAGAGCTATATATTACCTCCTCATCTATCATCGGAAGATAAAACAGGTTCTTCAGTTTCAGATAGTCGAGCATCTCTTTGCGGCTTACGCCGCCGTTCATCTTGTTAATCAGGTAAAGGATGGGAAGCCCGGATGTTCGCAGAGCGCGAAGCAGTTTGTAACCCGCCAACATTTTTGAGGGCAGCGGATCGATGACGACCAGGATGCGATCCATATCCCAAAGGAGCCGCCACAGTTTCTCGTCAAACACATTTGCAATCCTGCATAAGATCACGTCTCCCGAGGCGTAATTGACCATCCGCATTGCATCAAGCAAATCCAAAAATATGCCTTCTTCCTCGGGAGATCTCAGAATCCAGTTTATGCCGTACAACCTATTGCTTTTGCCCCGTATGCTCTTGCCGCAATTCATCGCTTTGAAGAACCGGAAATAATCTCTCCCCGCAAAGTGCTTGTCCATGGCAAGGGAATCAAAAAGCCCTCCCCCTCCTATTTCCAGTACCGCCGGATAGTAGCGCCCCGTTTCCGCAAAAGCTCCCGCCAGACAGGAACACACGAAACCGGCCCCGGCTCCCGGGGTCAGAGCAATTACGCCTATTTTCAACCTGTCCATTCCAGCGTTCAAATCTTCCACCTCCTTTCATAATTATCCTATTTTTGTATATTTATGTCAACACCATGGAACAAATGAACAAACCCCAGGTGATATTTGAAACACATGGGGTCTGCTCCGAACCGCGGCAGGTTTTTTCTCTATCGTTTACTCTATGTACTGAACTTTCAATTGTATTTGATCCGGAAGTTCCGTAAGCTCCGTTTCCGCAACTACAAGGGGATAGGTTAAAGCCTGAGCCAGCGCCATACCCGGCTGCGGGTCCCTGAACTTGACATAGACAATCAATGTGCTTACATCATCGCTTTTCTCCAATGTTATTTTATCCATCTCGATTTCATAGCCGGAAGTGGGTTTTTCCCCCCGCGTCGCCACAACGTAAACTTTTCCGTCTA